>CAAGKR010277755.1_pt1 | contig 11549 bp, 14 predicted proteins | sample 2556971 | NCBI WGS metagenome assembly CAAGKR01 (sample SAMEA5207829, study PRJEB30636) | soil metagenome | biome: forest; feature: boreal; material: soil | place: USA | collected 2011-09 | depth 1 m
AGTCGCGCAGCTTGCCGCCGTCGAACGAGCGCACGGTCTTCGGCGTGCCGAGGATCGAGCGGCCGAGCGGCTGGTCCGGGAACGCCGCCTCTTCCAACACCACCAACGCCGAAGTCGCCGGGTCGTCCTCGTACATGTTGATCTCCTCGATGATCACGCCGCGTTCCTTGTCGAGTTCCGTGGGATCATACGCCGTGGCGGTAAGGATGTCGGAAAACACATCGACCACGTCCAGCGTATGGGCGGCGCGGGTCTTGCCCCAGAACCCGGTCACTTCGGCCCCGGTGAAGGCGTTGCTGACGGCGCCGATCTTGTCGAAAGCGTGGGTGACCGCCTGATAATCCGGGTACACTTGGCCGCCCTTGAACGCCATGTGTTCGTTGAAGTGGGCCAGACCGTTGGTCCGTTGGTCCTCGTAGCGGCTGCCGGCCCGGAACAGGAAACTGGCCGTGACCGCTTCGGTCCCGGCGCGCGGCACCCACAGGATCTGCAGGCCGCTCGGAGTCGTGTCCAGCGAATAGGGCTGGCTCATTGTTGCGGGATGACGATTATCTGACCGGGCGTCAGGTTATACGGATACGGGATGTTGTTGTACTTGGCCAGGTCCGCGAAGGCGATGCCGTTCTGGGAGGCGATCGTGGAGATGGTATCGCCCTGTTCCACGGTGTACTGCCGGCCCGGCTTGGCGGATGGCTTCTTCTCGTTCCCGCCGACCGGCTCCGGCGTGGCGGTCTGTTTGGCCGCCTGCTGCTGTTTCGGGAACACATCCTTCGAAAAGAACGGCTGATCCGAGAACCAGGCCAGGCCGTATCCCCCGGCAAATAGCACCACGGCGGCCAGGAAGTAATAGAACGCTAATTTGTTGCGGTTGGCAGGCATTTTTCGTAACCCTCACAGTGTACCGTACCTGCTACAATCCGGGCATGACCGAGAGATTCAGTACGCACCTGGAACGGTGGCTGCGCGGCCGCGGTCCCCACACGATCGCGGGGCTCAGCGACGTGTTCCAGGAGAAGAGCTTCGCGGTGGTGTTCGTCCTGTTGATGTTCCTACCGGCCCTGCCGCTGCCGACCGGGGGAGTAACCCACGTCTTCGAGATCGTCACCATGCTGCTGGCCGGGGAACTCGCCGCCGGACGGCGCACGATCTGGCTGCCGAAGCGCTGGCGAAAAATGACTATCCCGACCAACCGGAAATTCATATCGGCCGTCGTCGGCCGCATCGGCTGGTTGGAACGGTTCAGCAGTCCCCGGCTCGGGGCGCTGCTGCGGAATCCGGCCTTCCGGAGGCTGTTCGGGGTAATCGTGTTCGCCCTGGCGCTGGCGGCGTTCGTGGCCCCGCCGTTCTCGGGACTCGACACGCTGCCGAGCCTCGGTGTGGTGGTGACCTCGCTGGCGATCATCCTCGAGGACTTCCTGGTCTGGGTGGCCGGACTGGTAATCGGGATAATCGGAGTGGGGGTGGAGATCGCTCTCGGCACCGCGATTTTCGAGAGTGTCCGGCACTTGTTTTAACGGAGGCTCGCCTCGGGCCTTGGAAGATTACCTTGGTTAAGGTACTATTGTTCGTTATCGTCCTTTGAAAATCCGTTCAGTCAGCTCACTGTGACTTCCGTTCCGTTTCGACTCGAAAGGATACAGATGAATCTCAGAGGTTTGATTATCCGCGGCCTGGTCGTGGCTTTCGCGATTATGTTCGTGTACTCCGCGTGGGTGTACGGCGGCGGCGTCTACATGTTGTGCATCAGCGCTGTTCTGTTTGTCGGCGGAGCCATCTACAATTTCCCGAACCGTCAGCCAGACTGGACACCGTTCGTGATCGCATGGGCATTCATTATCGGCGCGCTCGCCGCGGAATCACATGAAATCAAAACGGCCATCCACTGGATCTCAGTTGTCGTCCTGGCGGCAGTCGTTCTGGAGATCGTCTTCTGGATTCGTACTTGGCGCCGCCGCCGCCAAACCGAAGCCCAGCAGGAACGGCACTTCCGCGAACTCCGGCAGCGCCGTCCCTCCAACTGGGCCTGAAGAAACGACCAATCACAGTGCAGTACCGGGAACGGGACGATCAACGAATCGGCCTTCAGGCCATTCCGATCGTTCCGTTCCCCGCTTTACCCCTGGCTGACTGAACGGATTACTTTCCGCGGCGTTGCTTCAATTTGGCCCGGAGTTCGAGGTGCCGCTCCACGTACCAGGCAATCGCCAAAATCAGCACCACGCCGATCACCAGGTCGAACCGGCGGAACAGCGGATGGATCACCGTCTCGTAGTTCCGGCCGAAGGTCATCCCCAGATACGTCAGGAACGTGCACCAGAGGAACGACCCCGCGAACGTTAACGCCACGAACGGACCGAGCGGCACCCGCGACACCCCGGCCGGAAACGAGATGAACGTCCGGACCACCGGCACCATCCGGCCGAAGAAGACCGCCGGCAAGCCGTAGCGCCGGAACCAGCGGTCGGCGATGTCGAGATCCTGGTGACGGATCAAGAAGTACTTGCCGTAACGCTCGATCAACGGCCGGCCGCCGTACGCGCCGAGGTAATAGTTGGCCACCGAACCGATCACGTTGCCGACCGCGCCGGCCAGCACCACCCACCAGAACCCGAACCGTCCCGACGCCACCAGGCTGCCCGCGAACGGCATCAGCACTTCGGACGGCAGCGGGATGTTGCAGCTCTCGATCGCCATGCCGAGAACGATTCCGGCGTAGCCGAGCGTATCGATCAGCGCCGTGGCGATCGAGGAGATCGATTCGATCAGACTGGTAAACATCTAGTGCAGGATCAGGATCAGGATCAGCGCCGCGACGATGAACCGGTAGTAGGCGAAGATGTTGAGTTTGTGGTGAGCCAGGTAGCGGATCAGGTATTTGATCGAGAAGTAGCCGACCACGAACGCGGTCACCCCGCCGATCGCGATCAGGTCGAGCCGTCCGCCGACGCCGGTCTTGGCCACGTGCAGCGTCTCGTAAAATCCGGCGGCCGCGATCACCGGGATCGACAGCAGGAACGTGAACCGCGCAGCCTCCGCCCGCTGCAGCCCGAGCAGCATGGCCGGCACGATCGTCGAACCGGAACGCGACGTCCCCGGAATCAGCGCCAGGACCTGGCACAGCCCGATGATCAGGGCGTCTTTCCAGGTGGCTTGGGCCGTCGTCTTGCGGACTTTGGCAATCCGCTCCGTAATCAGGAAGATGATGCCGCCGATCACGAACGTGCAGAAGATGACGGGTAAGTTAGTCAGGTCGTTGGCGACGATGTCTTTCAGGAAGTATCCGACAATCAACGCCGGAATCGTCGCGACCACCAGCATCAGCAGCAGGTTCCGCTCTTGCGGCTCCCGCCAACGCGAGACCAACCTCCACAAATCCTTCCGGAAGAACCAGATCACTGCCAGCGTGGTGCCGAGTTGGATCGACGCGTTGAACCCGAGTCCGTAGGTCCCGGGACTCAGTCCGAACATCCGCTCGGTGATCACCAAGTGGGCCGTGCTTGAAATCGGCAGGAACTCGGTCAGGCCTTGAACGATACCTAGAATGATCGCGTAGAAAACATCCATCAGGATCAATTGTACTTACTATTACCGAGCAGAAAAAGCCACTCATCGTTTGGTCCCGAAGGAACGATGAGTGGCTTACGGTGTGAGCTTTTCCGCTAACAGATAGAGTGCTGTGAAGAGGAAGCTCACCACGGTGAGTCCGATTGCGGCCATTGTCGGTAAATGAAAGACGAACGACATGACAACGGCGGTCACGGTGACCGCGACGAGTGTGGCGGCGCTAACCATGATTCCCCGCAGCCGCAATGTACACGACGATGATGATCAGCACCCATACCCACCACGGAATCAACCAGATAATCTTCCAGCTGATCCAGCAAAGAACAATTAGGACTACGAACACAGCTATCGCCAACTCCATTTTTGAGACCCCTTTCAATTGATCAGCGTTTGTCGGAGTACCAGACCCAACTCAGCAAGACGGCCAGTACTACGCCGGCAATGATCGCTGAGAAAGGAAAACCGATCGGTCCTTCCCAGTGAAACGTACTACTGAGTATGGCTCTGCTCAAAAGCGTTCCACCGAAGAATGCGATGAGGCAGAGTACCGTCCGGACCTCACGGCGCCGGGCGAGTGATACCACCTTTCCCGGACCGGCCGAATGTGCTGGCGGCTGCATCCACTGGTCCAGCCACGGCTGGAACATCATAAATCGTTTCATATCACTCCTCCTTGTTAAGGTCGGGCGGAAACGGAAGTTTTGCGAGGTGACGGCTCAGTATATTCCTATTTCATCTGTTCATCGAGCCAGCGGCTCTGCCAGGAGACGATCTTCGCCACCACCAAGCCGAGCGCCGCGCCGACGATGACGTCTGACGGATAATGCACGCCGGCCACGACCCGCGCGATTACTACGACGACCGCGATCAACAACAGCACGCGCGACCAGTTCGGGTGATGGCCGATGAAGTAGAACGTCCCCGCGAACGCGAACAGCATCATCGCGTGGAGGCTGGGGAACGAATTGCTCTGGGCCGAGACCAGGTTGAGATGATGCAGATCCGGCAGCGTCACGAACGGGCGCGCAGTGTCGAAGCTCTCACCGATCAACCAGCGAACGCCGACGGCGATCAGCACCGCCGCCAAGGCCAGCAGGACGACGTTCTGGTCCTTCTCGCGCTGGCGCTTAGTCCGTTTGGCGCGGCCGAACCGGCCGCTTTGGCCGCGGAAGAAAATCCACAGCCCGATGGCAATCGCCGCGAACGGCAGGATCTCCGCCGCCACGTAAACGATCTGGTCGCGGAGCTGGTCCTGCCCGCCGAGGTGCGTGGCAGCTTTGACCAGTTCGCGGTCGGCGGTTTGGAAGATGCTCATGGGTGCATTATGGCGGAGCCTGGTCTTTAGTGGCCAGACTGCTCCAAATGTCGCAAAATGCACGCGTATGGAACAAAAAGCGACACGGACTGAGCTCCAAAAATACATCCGCGAATTCCTTGAATACTGTGAGGTCGAGAAGCAGCATTCGCGGCTGACGGTGAGGAACTACGACCACTACCTCCAGCGGTTTGCTGGTTGGGCCGGCAAGAACGGCGTCACCAAACCGGGCGACATCACCATCGACGTCGTCCGTAACTACCGGCTCTGGCTGAATCGGCTGACCGACGATAAAGGTTCCACCCTCAAACGGATGACCCAGAACTACCACGTGATCGCGCTCCGCGCCTTTCTTAAGTACCTGAGCAAACGGGACATCGACACGCTCCCGGCCGACAAGATCGAACTCGGCAAGACGGAAAAGCGCACGGTCGAGTTCCTCTCGCCGGAAGAATGTCGCCGGTTACTGGACGCCGCCGGCACCAAGGATACGTTCACCAGTCTCCGCGACCGCTCGATCCTCGAGCTACTCTACTCCACCGGTCTGCGCGTCTCGGAGCTGACGGCGCTCGACGTGGAGCAAGTCAACCTGCAGCGCCGCGAGTTCATGGTGCGTGGCAAGGGCGACAAGCCGCGGGTGGTGTTCATCTCCGACGACGCCGCCGACTGGCTGGAGAAGTATCTGACCAAACGCGGCACGCCGATGGTCCCGCTGTTCACGCGGTCGGCCGAGCCGAAGGACGAACCAGACGGCAGCGACCTGCGGTTAACGCCGCGGTCGATCCAGCGAATCGTCAGCAAGTACGCCCGCGAGGCCGGGCTGGTGAAGGACATCACCCCGCACACGCTGCGGCACAGCTTCGCCACCGAACTCCTGCAGAACGGCGCCGACATCCGGAGCGTGCAGCAGATGCTGGGGCACGCCTCGATCACGACGACGCAGGTCTACACCCACGTCACCGACCGCGGGCTGAAGGAAATCCATCGGAAGTTTCATGGGAAGCGCTAATAATTTCTCATACATCGATAACCTTATCAATTTGGTTATCAATTGACAACCAGTTTCGTTTGGTTATCATACTGATATGAATAACCAAGAACTTATCTCAACCGCACAGGCTGCTGAAATCATGGGAATTAGTCGTGTTGCAGTCCTGAAGCAGATTAAGTCAGGCAAACTGCCCGCTGAGAATATCCAAGGGCGCTTCTTAATTAACCGGAAAGATTTGCCGGAAGTCCTGCAGACAGAAGTTTCCCCTCAAGCTAAGAAGGATGTGAAACGGGCAGTAAACCGTACGGTCAAAGAGTACGGTGAAACCCTAAGGAAGCTGGGGCGTGAGTGAAACCCGTCACCCTCGGTGAAGTCGAGGAACTTGCCCACTTTTTAGCTATTAAGCTGATGAGCTGGGACGAACCCATCCCACCGTTCTCAACGAGACGTCCGGGTATTCTCGAGGGATGCCTATTGGCTCCGATGGCGACGTTCGATAGTAAGAAGCTTTACCCAACCCTAGTGTCAAAGGCCGCTATCCTTTTTTACGTGATGATTAAAGATCATCCCTTCATGAATGGCAATAAACGCCTCGCCGTGACTACCCTTATGGTTTTCGTAGATAAGAATGACCACTGGATTACGGTAGACGAAGAAGAAATGTACAACTTCGCCAAGTGGGTTGCCGCCAGTAACCCTAAGGTTAAAGCTGAAACAGTTAACGCCATCCAGTCATTTATTAGAGCGTATATGAGCAAAAATGACCCGAAACTACTTTAACCCGATCACGACGACACAGGTCTACACCCACGTCACCGACCGCGGGCTAAAGGAGGTTCATCGGAAGTTTCATGGGAAGCGTTAAGTCAGCGCTTCCCGGAGTTTGTTGATTGTTTCTTTCTTTTCACTCTCGTTGCTTTGCCAACGTGAGTAATTAATTCTGAAGAATTCCCATCCAGCTGATTCTAATACTTGTTGTCTCTCTTCATCATTGTCTACATAAATATCCAATTCTGCGTCCAGCTCATCCTTGTAATGAGTTGGTCCGTCACATTCAATAGCGAGGCGTTTTCCGTTTTTTAAATTCGTAATTACGAAGTCGATTTTAAAGCCACAACTTCCCACTTGATTCTGAATCCGGAAGTTCTTATCAAGTGAACCATTTGCCAAGTTGTAAAATTCTTCTTCAAATTCTGAATCGAAAGGCTGGAGATCCTTGGTGTCAGATTTTATTTCCCCGTTGCTGGTAACGTATTTTACAAACTTCTTAATCCAGATACCTTCAGGCAATTCAGCCTCTGGTACAGAGCAGAAACAGTGCAGTTGTTTTCTGGCTCGAGAAAAAGCGACATTTACTCGACCTCGGTTAATATCGCCTCTAATATCTCCGCCTTCACCAGTCAGAGGCAAATAACGCCTCTTTTCTAAAGGGTCACCGCTCTTTATGACGAGTGAAAGAAGAATGATATCTTTTTCATCGCCTTGTATTCCCTCAACGATACTTACCTTGAAGTTGTCCCGATCCTCCTGGAACCCTTCTCGCTCAAAAAGTTCCCTAATATAGGTTGCTTGCGCGTTGAAGAACGTTAGTATGCCGACTGAAAGGTCTTTATACTGCGGATCTTTTCTTAGCTCTTGATAGAACTTGAGTATCTCCTGAGCTTCAGAGACATTAACTTTGTCAGCAATTTCAATCTTTTCATTTACTTCAACGGGGTGAAGTACAAGCACCCGGCTCGTATTTTTCCACGGCAAGTATTTACTATTGAGTGAAATTAGCTCTTTCCCTTTTGGCTTGTAGAAATACTCGTTACTGAATCCGATCAGTTCTCTTGGAGATCGATAATGATACCGTAAAGAGATTGAATGTAGACCTCGCAAAGCAGCGATATCCAATACTGATTGAACTGCTTCGCCCGTAGATTTAATTCTTAGTTCTTCAGGAATGTTGTTTTTCTTAGCCAGTTCATCAAACGATCTATTGGATTTAAATCCGATAGTCGTATCCCTCATCTGTTCACTGTCTCCAACGAATAGCACATGTTTTGCCCTAAACATTGAAGGCAAAGTATAAGCCACGTTGCACTGAGAAGCCTCATCCAAGATTACATAGTCGAACAAATCCTTTTCTAAAGGCAGCAGCCTACTTGCATCATCTAATTCCATAATCCAAATCGGCACACAATCCAGCACAGTCTGTATTGTTTCTGGCTGATCCTTCAACTTCTCAAAGGTTCTAAAGGCTTTTTTCGACTTTGAGAATGCTTTAGCCAGCTTAGCTACGTTCTGTCTTATCGATATTTCATTCCATTCAGAAAGCAGTTTTTGATTAACCCTATTGCGGATATAGTTTTGAACTCGTCTAAACTTTTCATCTCCACTCTTTTTGATCTGTTCATTTGTAGCATCTAAATCAGTTTCCTCTTTCTTCAACCTTCCAATTTCCTTTTGGAGCTCGACGACTTCAGAAGCTTGGGTGTTCAATTTCTTAAGCTTGCTAGCATTGAGGTCTTTCTCTAATTGCTCAAACTCAGAATTGGTCAAACCTACTTTATTGAGATTTGCTGAAAGAGCTGCAGTTAAATCAACCTTCTCTGCAGAATACTTATAAAAAGCGAAAGCATTCATTACTCCCTGCAGCTCGTTATGCGCTTCTCGACGAGACAAATCTTTGTCCAGGATTTCATCAATATAGTCTCGAACTTCTCGCGGCAATGCTGATCGTTGTTTGCGAAGTCGAAGATTTCGCTTGCTATTATTTATACTTCTGCCCAGACCAGACTTCTTATCGTAGCCACTTTGATTAACATCGTTCGCTATCTCCTCGACGTAACTCAAAAGCGATACTTCATTAAGAATTGATCTGTTTATCCCTGCGAGCTTTGGCGGGGACTTGTATGTCGAAATCTTTTTAGCTGTCGCTTTGAGGGCCTTGCTAGCCTTCGTCATTTCCTTCCAGAGTTCGGGTGTTAGATTGCGCGCGATCAAAACAATGCGATCCAGCTCTTTGACGGGCAATTCCTCGGTAATTTTGTCACTTTTGCGCAGTAGCTCTGAAAGCTCTCTTTCAGTTTTTAATGAGCGGTTAAATTGCTCGATAAACTTTTGCCTCCTATCCTCCGCTTCTTTAGGAGAGAGGCTATCTGTTTCAGAAAAATTACTCAGCTTTTGCATATAGTCCTTGAGGCCTGCTAGCTGTACTGCGATACCATCGATTTCATCCTGCTCAGTTATCTCTGCTGAGTTGGGATTGGGGATATACCCATATAGGTATTGCACTTCTAAGCGCTTAAGTTTATCTTTCACAACTTTCAAAGCTTGGGGCTTTTGACTAACGAAGAGAACCCGCTTTCCCGTTGCGGCCAAGTGGCTTAGTACGTTTGTAATAGTCTCGGACTTGCCAGTGCCAGGAGGACCTTCAACGATTCCCGCTTTGAGATTGAGTAGCGTAATTACTCTGGATTGGTATTTGTCTGCCGAAAAAGGAAAGAGTAACTCTCTGGGTTCAACCATTTCCCCCGGCTCGTTAAGCCCAGAATCTTCTGTCCAGCTAGCTAGAGCTGTCTCTGAAAGCTCTTCCTCGTCTATTTCTGCCAATTGCTCAAGGTCCTCCGCGAGAAAATAGTTAGATTTAGGTCGAAGTGAAAGTACTATTTCGTCTTGCTTGAAGGAATTGTCATCGTATTTTGCTTTAGTCAAAGCAAGCTCTTCCTTAACCATTCTCCAGACCTTCTTCAGGCAATCACTATCTCTCGGAATTGGTATTGAGAGCTCTCCTTCGACTTGTAACTGATTGACTTTCTCAAGCAGCCGATAATAGGCATCATCGCCCAGCAAAGGCTGAAGAGCGCTGATGTTAACCTGGACGTCAGCGTCGTTCTCGATTAATGAGAATTTGGGCTTATCCCGATCTTGCGCTTCCTTCTCTACGGAAACTGGGAGCGTGAAAAGGGGGAAACGTTGCTCTTTAGTCTTCTTCTCAGCTACCGGCTCGTCATCTAATTCCTCTACTGACGTTGCGTTCTGATCAAGGGGTAACTCGACTTTGAAGTATCCGAAATGCAGCACAGCTTCTTTTGTAAACCTTTGATTAAGCTGTTTGTTGTGTAAATCTTCAATTTTGACCGCTAACTGTTGTTGCTGATCGAAATCCTTGCGTGATTCTTCTGGAACTTTGGCTGGCTCAAACTGCTCAAAAGTAGATAAATTGATTTTCTCTCTTGGGTTTTCATCTAAATTCCCATCCAGCAAGGCTGGGAGATTCAATTCTTCCGCAGATAAACTAACGGAGTTTCTTTTTTCTAAGCTAAGAATGCCTTGCCGTGTAAGACGAACATACCCAAGAGCGTAAGAAATGAAGTCCTTTAGCTGGTCGCTGCTCGAAGCCATTGCCTCTAGCTTATTCCTCGTATATCCCTAAGGAAACTTGTACTAGATTTCTAGAGGATGGAATATGCAAGGATTTCCTGTTTCATCGTAGCTAATCGTTTCTCTTGTTCTGGGTTGAGCTTGAGTTTCTTCGCTTTCTCTGTGACCTCAGTTTCGATAAGAGAATCATTCTGATTTTCTTCTTTCATGATTGTCTTAACTTTCCGAGCAATTTCGGGAAGTTGATAAAGCTCGATATTGAGTTGAGCTGCCTCGACTACAGACTGTAAATACATATTAATTGCCGTGAGCTTATTACTTCGTCGGCTTTGCTTGGTTTTACGCATAGAAGCTCTTCGAGTAAGCTCCTCTGCCATCTCAAAAGAAATTTCTGGAGTTTTACGGCTAGTAGAATGGAAGCCATACTCCTGCACGTCTGTCATCCGAGCACGGTTAAAACATCCCCATGCTTTATCTGAAAAACTAAAACCCTTTGGGTCGCGCCAATTAATAATCGGGGAGGCTTCTGAAAAAGATTTGCCTAGCGAAATAAGAAAGTACGTCAGCCCGTAGAAATTATCTCCCTGATTCATTTGCACTTTCGTGTCTTGCAGGTATTTCAGCAAGCTTTTCACCTGTTCATAGCTGCTGGCTTTGTCATAATGCTCTCTAATTAGTTCATCAAATTTTTCCGCTTCCGTTTCCTTAATGTAGTGACCTGATCGCACCACCATCTTTTCACCACAATCCGGACATTTTCTTGCTCGACTTGCCTTGAACTCGTGTTTAACTCCACAGTAAGGGCAGGTACTTTCATCGGCATGAGAATTTACTTGCTTCAGTATTGAAGTCTTGTCAGGTTCAAAAGAAACTGACTTGAGGTTCTTAAATTCTGTCATCAGTAAATCGAAATTTTCCTCTGTCTGTTTATCCAGAGGAAGGTATTTTGGTAGTTCACTATTACCGTCAATTGATACAGTGATTTTAGGAGTACTACTTTGCTTGGCTGCACCTGAAGTTCCTAGCAACTTATCAAGAAATCCCATTTCAACTCCATTTACTTAGCGTATGACTAAACAATACTGCCCCTAAGTCATTAAGGTAAGCTAAATTAATGAGCTTATCCATCGGAATCGTCGGCCTGCCCAACGTAGGCAAGTCCACCCTCTTCAACGCGCTGCTCAAGAAAGCCCAGGCCGAGGCGGAAAACCGTCCGTTCACGACCATCGAACCGAACGTTGGCGTGGTGGACGTCCCCGACCCGCGTCTGGCCAAACTCACTGAACTGGTGAAACCGGAGAAAGTCGTCCC
>CAAGKR010177791.1_pt1 | contig 11548 bp, 13 predicted proteins | sample 2556971 | NCBI WGS metagenome assembly CAAGKR01 (sample SAMEA5207829, study PRJEB30636) | soil metagenome | biome: forest; feature: boreal; material: soil | place: USA | collected 2011-09 | depth 1 m
TAGAGGTAGGTGCACCAGCGGTAGTAGCGGTCCTGCTCGAGCCACTTGATGACGCTGTCGGGCGGGTTGGAGGCGTCCATCCCGATCGCGAGGTCCAGGAGAGGGAAGATGGCGAAGACGAGGAATGGGCCGTAGAAGAAGAAGGCCCCGATGCCCGTCGCTTCCACGAGACCGAACGCGAGAAAGGGGAGGGAGGGGACGATCAGGCCGAGCAGCCAGGCATAGCGCTTGTGATCGCGCCAGCGCGCGGGTGCAGCAGCAGTCTGGTCGTTCGCGATCGATGCCATGCGCGCCTCCTGTGTCATTTCAGGACGATATGTGCGCAGGTTATACAAATATCGATCATTTGTCAATCTTCAGGACATGGATTTCTAAGCTGTCCAAGACCAGCCAGCCCCCTTTCGACCGGGCCTATCCCAACGCCTGCTGCACCTTCCGCCGAAACAAAACCGGGTCGATCGCCGGATACCTAAACAGCTCCGGCTCGATCGCCTCGTAGTACTCGCGCAGCCGCTCAGGCTTCACCAGCCCACGCACGATCATCGTGCGAACGTCGTCGAGGTCCTGCTCGAACCCGCGCTCGATCTTGGACAGCGCCTGCGAGTACAGATCGAAGTGATGGACATCGACTCCGCCCTCCCGCAGCACGAACGGACTGCGCTCCCGCCAGCCGGGCAGCTCGGGGATGAAGTCGGGCGGCGACACGAGCTCGATGCTCACGCCCAGACTCTCCTTGAGAGTTGGCAGCTCGCGCAGCAGCCGATCGTCCTCGGGCTCGAATCGCAAGTCCACGTCGGCGGTGGACTCGCGCCATCCCTCGACCACCGCAGTGGAGCCGCCGGTCAGATACATCCGAACCGGACCGCGAACGACACGTCCGAGAGCACGGGCGAGGGCATGGATGCTCCCCTCGTCAACGAGGGGACGCATGCTCAGCCGCCCGTGCGAAACTGACGATCCTGCCGATGAGTGCGTTGTAACGACTGTGCGCATCATGTTCGCCATCCGCAAGCAGTTCGTACAAACGGTGGTGGGCAGGTCCCAAGCCCTCACGAGACGGAACGTCGTAACCCAGCGCCCGCAGGCGAGGAGCGGCCATAGCGACGATCAACGCCGATTCGGTCTCCCGCCCGGCCGCGAGGTCGGCAAGCCCCTCATTCACGAGCTCATGGCCAGGAAGCTCTGAGGTTGCACCGGACATGCTCCAATCCTAGGGCGATCCCCGCCACAGGCCCGGGTTGCCTTGACTCGGTGGTGCGCGATGTGCGTGCGCAAGCCGGCCCTGGGGCTCGTGTGCCTCAGCCGTCAGTGAAGGGTGCGATGGCCACGCCGTGATCGTGCTCGCGCATCCCCAGCTCGTAGGCCGCGCCATGGGGGCTGTGCAGCGTGCGTGAGGGACTGCCTGGCTTGTTCACGGTCAGCTCGAGCGCCGCAACCGAGCAGTTGGCCACGTCGTGCTCTGTGCCGTCGGGGCCGGCGTAGCGCCAGCCGGCGACCGACTCCTCGGGATCCTGGACGTGCGCGTTTAGCGTCAGTCCTCCGGCGCCTGGGAGCGTGAGCTTGCAGCTCGTGGGTGTCTCGGCCACGAGCAGCCCCCGTGCGCCCAGACCACCGATGCGGTGGCGCTGTCCCTCTAGCGATAGCGCGCCATTGGCCACCCAGGGTGTGAGCCGTCCCGCCACGCGCAGGCGGCCGACGGCGACGTCCAACCACGCCTGCGGCTGATCCTCGAAGAGGACCGCATGCAGCCAGATCCAGCGCTCGGCGTGCTCGGCGCCCCAGTTGTGACCGGCCATCCCCGGCCAGTCACGCAGCTCGATCGTGCGGTCGGGGAGCTCGAGGGTTCCGTTGAACCGCGCCGCGGGGAAGGGGCTCGAGAGCTTTGTGCGCGGCAGCGGCGCGCGGTACATCCACCTCCTCGGGAGGTGGCGGAGCTCGGGCTCGGCCGAGGCGAAGTGCAGCGACCAGCTCACCTCGCCGCAGCTTCCCTGAGCATCTGCGGGGGTCATCTGCGAGCCGCCCACCGCGATCCAGCCGCCGGCGGGTGCGTGCAGATCGCCGGTGGTGAGCTTGGCCATGAACGGCCGCCCGCGGGTTGCGTCGAAGACTGTGCACCACACCGAACCGCGCGGCGGCTGGCCTGGGCGCTTGTGGACGGTGTAGCGGATCCAGACGCCCACCGGTTGCACCGGTGAGACGGCCCGCAGGTAGAAGGACTCATACATCCCCGCGCGGCGAGGTGCTCTTGCAAAGACCGCACCAGCCGGCATCCTCTGGATCCTAACCCGTGCGGGGAACTGCGAGGATCGGAGCGTGAAGAACCGTGAGCCGCTCGTCGAGCTGCCCCATGCGCTGACAGATCCTCAGCCCCGCCCGGACGCTCGCTTCGTGATGGGGATCGACGGCGGCGCGACGAAGACGCTCGCCGCGGTGCTCGACCTGGAGAGCAAGGCGCTTCACCTCGGGCACGCCGGCCCCAGCAATGAGGACGCGGTCGGCGCGCAGAGGGCGGTGCAGGCGCTGCTGGAGGCCGCGGATCAGGCGATTGGGCGCGCGGGCATCTCCAGGGAGGATCTCAGCGCGGCGGTGCTCGCGGTCGCCGGAACGGACACCAGCGCCGTGGCCCGGCACGTCCGCAATGCCTGCAACGACCAGTGGATCGTGGTCAACGATGTGGTCGCCGCGTGGGCCGCGGCGACGGGCGCGCAACCCGGAATTGCGGCGATCTCGGGTACCGGCTCGAATGTCTTCGGCATGGGGCCTGCTGGACGCTTCTGGCGGGCCGGCGGCTGGGGTCATTTACTCGGGGACGAGGGCAGCGGCTACTGGCTCGGGATCGAAGCGGTCAAGGCCGCGCTGCACGACCGCGAGGCGTCCGGTCCGGACACGGCGCTGAGCGCGGCGGCGTGTGCGTTCTTCGGACGCGGCAGTGTCGAGGAGGTGGCGGCGCTCGTGTATTCCAAGCCGCTCACCAAGGGCGAGATCGCCGCGTTCGCGACGGAGGCGGCGAAGCTCGCCGCGCGCGGCGACGCGGTCGCGCGCGAGCTCTACGGGGACGGGGCCCGCGAGCTGGCCGGACAGATCCTCGTGGTGATCCGGCAGACTGGCCTCACCGGCTCCTTCCCGGTGGGTCTGATCGGCAGCGTCTTCAAGGCCGGCCCGGTGTTTGTGCAGCCGCTCACCGAGGCCGTCCACGAATTCATGCCCGGTGCGCGCGTCTCGGTCGTGGAGATGGCTCCGGCCGGTGGCAGCCTGCTGCTCGCCGCCCGCGCCTGCGGCCACGAAGCACTCGATCTCGAGGAGCTTTCCCGGCTGACTGGCGAGACCCTCGCAGCACAGTCAGGCGCTCCGTAAGCGAGCTTCGATCGCGGCGCGGTCACCGATCGCGCCGGGGCCGGGGCCCTGGATCCGGATCGCCGCGGCCGCGTTGGCGAAGGAGGCGGCGTGCGCGGGGTCCTGGCCCTCGAAAAGCGCGACGAAGAAGGCCGCCGCGAACACGTCGCCCGCGCCGAGATCGTCCCGTGGATTCCCGGTTGCGGGGACCTCCACTCTGAGGACTTCCTCCTCGGGCAAGAAGATCTCGGCCGGCTTCGCTCCGGCGGTCACAGCGATCACCGGCGCCGGGATGCGTCCTTCGCAGATCGCGTGCTCGTGCTTGCTCAGCACGATTGCGTCCAGGTGTTCAGGGAGCCGGTGAGAATCCAGCGGCGCCGGTGAGAGAACGCCATCGTGTTTGCTCCATGCGCGAAGCAGGCCCTGCGGGGTGAGTCCGATGAACCCGGCGCGTCCCTGCCAGGAGCGTGGCGTCTCACGGGCGATGGGGGCGAGGTGCAGGATGCCGGTGTCGACCGCCGGTTCTTCGCCCATCGCGCCGGCCCAGGCGAGCAGACGCTGGGTGCGTGTGGCTCCAGACCACGATGTCTCGAGCGTCGTCGACGCCGGCGCCGGGATGATGTGCAGCTCGAGCTCGCCGCGGTAGGGCTCGAGCAGCGCTTCGATCTCGGGCGGTGAGCCCTGTGTCACGATGAGCGTCCGCAGGCCGAGCCGGGCGGCTTGGAGGGCACTGTAGAAGGCGCCGCCGCCCGGACGGCGCGAGTGCCCGGCGGCGATCACGTCGACCGTAACGTGCCCCACGGTGACGTAGTCGAAATTGAAGGAGTTGGGCTCGCGGATGCGTACACCAAATCAAATGGACCGCCCGACTGTTCTGCTTGCTGAGCCGCGATGAGATCCCAATGCAACCGAGACGTCGTGCAAAAGGCCCGCCGCGGCATGTTCCTGGCGGGCGTCGTGGCGGCGCTCTGCCTGCCCGCTGAGCCCGCGGCGGGCGCCCCCTATCCGGCGGGCGCCCAGCGCCCCGCGAAAGTAGCGCGGGCTTTCGAATTCGCCCACACCTCGCGTGCCGTGCACAAGAAGTCCTCCAAGCACAAGAGCAAGAAGCCGAAGCTGCCCGTCAACGTGGAACGCGCGCAGCTTGCCTTCGCGGCGATGCAGAAGACCTACTACATCCCGGGTTCGGGGTTGTACGAGGGGGAACCGTTCTCGTTTCTGTGGCCGTTCTCCCAAGCGTTCGCGGCCACCGTCAGCATGGCGAACATCCCGAGCGTGAAGAGCTCGTTCGCCCACGAAGTCAAAGTCCGCCTCGTCGGTTTGCGCTCCTACCTAGACACCAACAACTCCGGCGCACCGGAAGGTACCTTCACGAGCACGCTCGCCGGGTTCGACGGCACCGTTGCGCCGCCGGCAGGCCCGGGCGGGACGAAGTACTACGACGACAACGAGTGGATCGGGATCGAGCTCATGCGAGTCTACGAGCAGACCCATGAAGCCGCTGTCCTCGGTACCGCCGAGGGGATCATGGCCTTCGTCATGGCCGGCTGGAAGACGGCCGGCCCCGAAGGCCAGCAGATCGCCTGCCCGGGAGGTATTCCCTTCTCCAACGCTGCCGAAAACCGCGAACGCAACACGGTCACCGATGGTCCCGCGGCGGAGCTGGCGCTCCAGCTGTATAGGGCCACTCAGAATCCGCAGTACCTGCAGTTCGCCGAGATGGCATACGTTTGGGTGCGCACCTGCCTGACCCAGCCCAATGGCCTGTACGGAGACCACATCTACCCCAATGGCGCGATCGACCAGACGGAGTGGAGCTACAACCAGGGAACGATGATCGGCGCGGGCGTGCTGCTCTACCAGGCGACCGGAAACAGTGCCTACCTCTACCAGGCGCGCCAGACCGCGAAGGCGGCGATCGCCTACTTCACCGCAGAACGGCTGGGATCGGAAATTCCCTTCTTCCCGTCGGTGTACTTCCGGAACATGCTCTACCTCGACTCCGTTACCAACGATCCCCCGGGACGCAAGCTCGTCCAGGGCTATGTGAACTACGCCTCCGAACAGCTGCGGCTGAGCGATGGTGTGTTCGTCGCGGGCTCGCCTGCCACTGCCCAGCTGCTCGTACAGGCGGCGATCGTGCAGGACTACGCGCTGCTGTCGAGCGCGCCGAGCACTTATTTCTGAGCTAGGTAGGCTGTCGCTCAGATGACCGACGCGACGAACCTGATTACCGCCGAGGGCCTCGAGAGCCTAAACGCCGAGCTCGCGGAGCTCGAGGGGGAGGGGCGCAGGGAGATCGCCGAGCGGATCAAAACGGCGCGCGAGTGGGGGGATCTGAAGGAGAACAGCGAGTACCACGACGCCAAGAACGAGCAGGCGCACTTGGAGACGAAGATCGCGCGGGTGCGCGAGAAGATCGCCACGGCGGTCGTCGTGCAGGAGGCGCCCGCGGCGGGTGGAGTGGTCGGTTTCGGCTCGACGGTGCAGGTACGCGACGAGCACGGCGCCGAGCACACGTGGCGAATCGTTAGCTTTCACGATGCCGCCCCCGCCGAGGGCCGGCTCTCGGCCGATTCCCCAGTCGCGCTAGCCCTGCTTGGGCGTGGTCCCGGTGACAGTGCTCTTGTCGCCCTGCCGAAGGGCAAGCGCACCTTTACCGTTATCAGCGTTGGCTGAGGGCTCTGAGAGGGTGGCGACGAATGCCTCGACCACCTCGCTGTCGAACTGCGTGCCGGCGCAGGCTCGCAGCTCTGCGATCGCCTCGGTAGGCGCGATCGCACGGCTGTAAGCACGATCGGTCGTCATCGCGTCGTAGGCGTCGCAGACGAAGATGATGCGCGCTCCCAGCGGGATTTCCTCGCCCTTCAACCCGTCCGGGTAGCCACCGCCGTCGAAGCGCTCATGACTGGAGCGCACGACCCGCGCGACCGGGCGCAGTGCGCTCGCGGCCATCAGGATGCGCTCGCCGAGGATCGTGTGCCGGTGCATGAACCGCCACTCCTCCTCGTCGAGCGGGCCGGGCTTTGCGAGGATCGCGTCGGGGATCGCGATCTTGCCCACGTCGTGGAGCTCGGCCGCGCGAGCGAGCACATCGAGCTCTTCCCCATCGAGACCCAGACGCCGTCCGACGGCGAGCGCGAGCGTGCCCACCCCGCGCTGGTGCTCCTGCAGGTCGGGGTAGCGCTCGCGGAATGCCTGCAGCAGTACGTCACGCAGCTGCATCGCGGCGCTGCCTTCGCGTGTCTGCTCCTTGCGCGCGTACAACCGCTGGTCGGCGAGCTGGAGGACCGCGGCGGAGTCGCTGCCCTCGGCCGGGATGCTCACCTCGCCGTGGGCGGCGCTGATCTGAAAGCCCGGGCCACGCTCGGTGAGTGCGGCAACGCTCGAGCTCACCAGCGGGTCGTCCACGGTGGCGGCGCGAATCAGGACGCAGAACTCGTCGCCCCCCATTCGGTAGGCCGTCCCGTGCGTGGCGACGCTCGCGCTCAGCTTGTCGCTCAGGCGCACCAGCAGCGCGTCGCCCGCGGGATGGCCGAAGGTGTCGTTGTAGCGCTTGAAGCCGTTGAGGTCGTACAGGATCAGCTGCCATGGCTGGCCCGCGCGACCCTGGTTGCAGGCCAGTTCGAGGTCTTCCAGCAGCTGCCGGCGGTTGCCCAGGGCCGTCAATGGATCGGTCAGCGCCAGGCGGCGCGAGCCGACGAGCATCGCGAGGTTCTCGCGCACCGTGAGCATCAGCCGCGCACAGGCCGCCAGCACGGTCGCGATCGCGAGGATCAGCGCCGGCAGCGTGAGCTGGTGATGGAAGTTGCCGTACACGAACACGCCGAGCGCGGCAAGCAGCGACAGCGCCGGCACCAGCACCAGCCGCCAGTCCTCGATCCGCCGGCGCCGCGGTGGCGGCCACGGCGTCCACGCGGCGATCGCCAGCAGGATCGCGGCGGCTGGCCACATGCCTTCGAGCCAGGTGTTCGCCCGGTAGTTGTTGGCCGCGGTCTGGTAGAGGTAGATAGAGTCGGCGGTCGCGCTCAAGAGCAGGCTCGCCGCGATCAGCAGCCACACTCGCCCAGGCCGCCAGCCGGTCATACCGAGCGCGCCGATCGTGAAGATCAGCAGCAGGATGTCGCCGATCGGATATGCCAGCGCTACCGCGACCGAGGTGACGTCGCCGCTGGCGCTGGCTACGATCGGGGGGAACACAAGCGCGGCCGCCAAGGCGGCAGCGGCCAGGCCGGCGATCAGGCCATCCAGCCAGATGCTGATACGCAGCTCGCGCAGGTGCGAGCCAACGAGCAGCATCAGGGCGACGTACACGCACGGGTACATCGCCAGGAACAGCCCGTCGGCAGGAGAGACGCTGCCACCGGCGCTGCCGGGGCCCTGCAGGAACAGCGTGAAATAGAGTTCGCCGAGGCTCCAGAACAGCACGCCCGCGCCCATCGCCAGCCACGCCGCGCGCTGGGCCTTGACGGTGATGCCGCGCGCGATCACGGCGAATGCCGCGCCGAACATGAGCGCGTTATAGATGCCGTCGTCGATCAGCCCGTCGGCGCGGTGACCGCCGAGGCCGACCGTCGTGTGCAGGATGAGCACCCCCAGTCCTCCGAGGAGAAAGGCGAGGAACAGGTTCGATGGTGTCGTTCGAGCGCGCATAGCCGATGAGTGGCCCCGCGTTTACATCGGCCGTTTGCCTGAAATCCTGGAGTCGCTGCGCCCTGCCTAGAAACCGTCCGAAAACTCCGGATTTTCCCTCAGAGTGTGCTGTAGCGCGATCTGAGGAGTTTTCGGACGGTTTCTTATCTACACGCGCGAGGCGCGCGCGTGTAGATAGCGCACACGCGCTACGAACTGCTTTGGCTTGCGCCGGTACAGGCGCTCACCTTCGCGCAGGGTTCGCTTGCGCAGGCTTTTGCGACGCCGGGAGATCGCCTTCAGCAGGGCCTTGCGCGCTTGCTTTGCTCGTTTGCCTTTGAACGGAGCTCGTCCGGGCGGGGGCAGCAGGGTGGCGAGCAGCGCCAGATCGTGGTCCTCGCCGAGGGTTTCTCCCAGTGTGCCGGCGCGGTGGGCGAGGGGGCGCAGGCCCAGCATCTCGGCGGCATAGCGCAGGTCCTTGACGCGTTTGCGCCATTCATGCAGTGCGCGTGTGCCCCCCTTACCGCTCGCCGCGTACCGGTGGCGCCGGCGCCCCTGCCGGTAGAGCCGCAGCAAGTCGCGCTCGACGACGGCGATGCCGGGCCGCTCGGGGAGGCTCCACCACTGTGCCCGCTCGCGCAGGTCCCTCAGGTCGCGTAGTACCTGCATCCGAGTCGCCTGCCCGTCGAGCGCTCGCCGCGCCGCCGCCGCGCGTTCCGCCACGAGCCGTTTGCGCAGTTCGATCAGCGGGCGTCGGTGGGCAAGCTTCCGCGGGTGGCGCTGGAGGAGTGCGTCGAGCGTGCCGACCATCACCTCCGCGTCTCGTGCGCGCGCCAGCCGCCGAGCCGCGTCGCGGAGGATCCCGTACTCCTGCCTGAACTGCCGCTCTCCAAGCTCCTCGCGCAGCAGACGTACCAGCGCCCGCAGCCGCTTGAGCGCCTTACGCGTCTCGTGGATCGCTTGCTCCTCAGGCGTGTCCCTCTCATCGGAAAGCAGCTCGATTGCGAGGTCGAGCTGGCCGAGCGCCATTCGCCGTAGCGCCTCTGGCAGCGACTCGCCGGGGAGCTGGGTGAAGCGGCGCTGGCGCTTGCGTAGGCTCTTGGCCGAACGACGGGTGCGCTCGGCCTGCGCCAGGGCGACGCCGATCCCCACGGCCACGGTCGCCGCGAGGGTGGCCGTGAGTGGCGCAACAATGGAGGAGTGTCCAGCCTGCCGAGTGCCCCATGGTGGACGGTGCGCCGTGCGGCCAATCGCAAGCCGGCGACGTACCGCTGTCCAATTTGCGGCCATCACCTACCAGCGCTCAGCGAGCACATGCTAATCGCCCCCGAAGGCGACACACGCCGCCGCCGGCACGCCCACAGCGAGTGCGTGCTCGCCGCCCGCGAGGGCGGAGAGCTCCCGCTGCGCGAAGAGTGGCTGCGCAGCCGGCCACGCGGGCCGTCGTTGTGGCGACGGCTGACGGGTCGTACATAGGGTCGCCAAGCGCCTGTGACTCAGCTGCCCCAGACTTTCACGTAGTCGGGCTCAACGCGGATGATCAGCCGTTGTTCGCCGGGCTGGCGCATGGGGTACTCGTCGACGCCCATGTACTTCTTCGCCATTGCATCGATGTGGGCATCGGCGCCCTCGTGCGTGCGCTCGGCGACGCGCCCGCGGATCGCGAGGTACTCATAGGGGTTCTCCATGTTCTGCACGGTCAGCGTCACGCGCGGGTCCCGTTCCAGGTTACGCGGCCAAGCGCGGCCCTCGGCGGTGTTGAGCACGGGGCGGCCGTCCTGCACATCCACCCAGACCGGCACACCGTGCACCGACCCATCGGGGCGGAGAGTGGCGACGTGGCAGAAGTTCTTTCCCTGCAGCAACTCTTCGCTGCGACCCTCGATCGTTGCGCTCATCAGACGACCCTTTCTCGTGTGGAAGGTGTGGAAGGTTGTTCTACCCTTTCCGTTTTCGTTCCCACCACGATAGGGCCTATCGAGCTTTGCTTACTGGCGGCTGCTTGCCGGGGGAATTGGGTTGAGCGGCACGAGTTTGCCGTTGTTCAGCTGGAAGCGCACCGTCGCCTGGCCACCGCCGGACAGGGCATAGGCCAGCGCGACTTCGGTGTCGCTCTGGCTGACCACGCGGATCTGAGCGCTGGGCTCTTTTGCGTCGGTGCCTATGTAGTGTCCGGCGACGAAGAAGAATGCCCGCTCACCGGAGCCGGTGCGGGTGCCGACGAGCACACGGAGAGTCTGGCCAGGGTGGTAGTCGGAGGTGCTCCTAGCGGTGAACCCCTGCGCCTGCAGGACCGCCTCGGCGCCGCTCAGTCCTTCCGCGGTGCTGGGCTGGCGCGTGAACGTCGGCTCGGGCGCGGTGCGAGTGGTGGTCGGGTTGGGGGCGCCGGATGTCGTTGCCGGAGCGGGGCTCGTCGACGTGGTGGTGGTCGTAGTAGGTTGCGTGGCGGTCGTGGCAGTGCTCTGCGCCGGGGGAGAGCTGGCGACGGACACCGTCTTTGTGCCGCCGCCGCACCCGCCGAGCAGCGCTCCGAGGGCCACCGCGAGGGGGAGGAGAAAACCTCGTCTCATGGTGGTGATGATATTCGCCGCTTACCGTGCACCTCCTCGCTCGCATTCGCGGGCACACCTCCTTGCGCTGAGCAGGAGCCCTTGACATTTCTTATTAGCGACTGCTAATCTTTGCATTCATGAGCGGTGCGAACACAACGTCCGATCCGGTGCGCCGGCGGGTTCCCGCGGCCGAGCGCCGGGAGGAGCTGATCTCCGCCGCCGTGCACGAGTTCGCCCACGGCGGCCTGCACGGCACCCCGGTCGAGCGCATCGCGCGCCGCGTCGGCGTCGCCCAGCCGTACGTATTCAGCCTCTTCCCCACCAAGCGCGACCTTTTCCTCGCCGCGCTCGACCGCAGCTTCGAACGGGTCGCCGATACCTTTCGCGGCGGCGCTTCAGACTACGCGGCTGGGCGCGCGCCCGCCGAGTGCGAGGACGCGCTGCAGGCGATGGGGTTCGCCTACAAGGATCTGCTCGCGTCCGACCGCGACTACCTGATGCTCCAGCACCAGTGCTACGCCGCCTGCGATGACGAGGCAGTGCGCGCATCCGTGCGCCACCGTTTTGCGCAGCTGGTGGAGCTTGCCGGTGAGCTCTCAGGCGCTGAGCCAGAGCAACTGGATGACTTCTTCCGTCACGGTATGGCCCTCAACGTCGCCGCGGCGCTGGGAGTTGAGGAGCTGTCGGTCGGCTGCCCGTGGGTCAAGCTGAGCTTGGCTGAGCCTCAAACGGGGTAGGCCTGAGCGGGCGCGAGGGGTAGGATCGAAGGACTATGCCCTCCTCAGCAGAGATTCCGGCCGCCGGTGAGCGTCGCAACCGCCGCGAGATGGCACGCACCGGCGCCCTGCTCATACTCGCAATACTGATTACCCTGTTCGCGGTCTTCAACCTCAAAGAAGTCAAGGTGAACTGGGTCTTTGGCTCCGGCAAGGCGCCACTGATCATCGTGATCGTCGTCTCTCTGCTCGTCGGCATCGTGCTCACGCACTTCGCCGAGCGCAAGCGTCACTAGCCGACCCCCCCCCCCCCCCCCA
>CAAGKR010133026.1_pt1 | contig 11547 bp, 6 predicted proteins | sample 2556971 | NCBI WGS metagenome assembly CAAGKR01 (sample SAMEA5207829, study PRJEB30636) | soil metagenome | biome: forest; feature: boreal; material: soil | place: USA | collected 2011-09 | depth 1 m
AGGGCCTTCGCATCGCCGGCGCGGGCGACAATCCCCGTGTCGTCCATCCCGTCGTCCTTCTCGCCGAGGCCTACCGGGCGGGAAATGACCGGGCCATGAATTTCTAATCCGCCGGGGCGCGGAGCGCCTCGAGGATATTTGGAGGGTTCATGCGGCCTCCCAACTACGCGTTTACCGCATGTCTTTCATAGGGAAACCGGCCAAAAAGTTCTTGTGGACGCCATTAATTTGCAACAGTCTGATATCACATGACGCTTCGCCCAAAGCTCTGCATCGTCGGCGTCCTCCTGGCCGGCATGGTGAATCTGCGGGCGCAAACCTGGACCGGCCTGGGTTCCGGCACAAACTGGAGCACTGGAGCCAATTGGATGGGCGGCGTCTCCCCGCTCAGCGGCGCGTTTACAAACGTCTTCTTCGGCGCCTTCAACGGCAGTCCCTTCACCTCGACCGTCGATACGAGCTATACGATAGGCAACCTCCAGGTGACGCTCGGCGCGGGTCCGTTCACGCTGAACAGCTCCGGGGGCTCAATCCTGACCGTCGACAACACGATAGTCGATACCAGCACGAACGCGTTCACGGTCAACATCGGGATCGCGAGTCCAAACCTGAGCTTTGACATCAGCAACGGCGGGACGGTCACCATCAATTCGACGAACAACACGTTTACGGGCCAGTTCCGGGTGACGTCGGGAACGCTCTCGGATGGCGCGGCAGACGCCTTTTCGCCGAACGCCATGATATGGATCGCCAGTCCCGGCATCGTCAACGTGAGCTTCAACGAGACGATCGCGGGGCTGAGCGACGACCCCATGGGGGGCAACGGCTCCCTCGTGATCGCGGGCGGCAGGACGCTCTTTATCAGCAGCAGCTTCGTCACGACCTTTTCGGGCGTCATTTCCGGCAATGGCGGCATCGAGATGGACACCGGCGGAATGCTGACGCTGTCGGGCGCCAACAGCTACCTCGGCACCACAGTTCTGAATTCCGGCACGACGCTCGCGGACGGCGCCCCGAACAGTTTCTCCCCGTCGAGCCTCGTGTCCGTGAACACCGGCTCCAATCTCAACGTGAATTTCAACGAGACGGTCGGAGGCCTCCAGGGCACCGGTGGGACCGTCAACATCTCCAGCGAGGCCGCGCTCTTCGACTCCACCCCGGGTCCCGTCGCCTTCCCCGGGACCATCACCGGGCCCGGGAGCCTGACCATCGGCGGAACCGGCACGCAGACGCTGTCCGGGATGAGCACCTACTCCGGCGGCACCCTGGTGCAGAGCGAGCTCTTCGTGGGAAGCTCGACGAACGGACCCCCGGGCAGCTTCACCGCGGGCCCGGTGGGCACCGGCACCCTTTCATTCGAGTTCCTCTCTGAGTTATCCCCGTCCGCGAATGTCACGTTGGCAAACAACATTTTCCTGAACGACGACACGCAATACATCGACAACGACGACGGGGGCAGCAACAACCTCACGCTGACGGGCTTCATCTCGGGAGGCAGCGGCCTCGAATGGTGCACGACCGGCATCCTCGAGCTGACCGGCGCCAATACCTTCAGCGGCGGCATCGACATGAGGGAGGGCACGCTCCTCCTCGGCAGCTCGACCGTCGGCCCGCCGGGCGCCATCGTGTCGGGCCCCATCGGCACGGGCGGCCTGGTCCTCGACGACGGCACGGTCATGGCTGCCGCCATCCCGGGCGTCACCTTCGCGAATCCCATCAACCTGACGGGCAACGCCCAGCTGGGCGCCGGCGTCTCGGACAACAACGCCCTCAATATCACCGGGCAGATCTCCGGCTCGGGCATACTCACCTATGTCGGCGGCCCCACCGGCTCGCTCACGCTCAGCTCGTCCAACAACTACACCGGATCCACGATGGTCGGTGGCGGAACCCTGTACGCCAACGACCCCCTGGCCTTCGGCAACGGCAGCAACACGGTCGTCCTCAACGGGGGCGGCCTGAGCGTCAACAGCGGCGTCACGATCAGCAATTCGATATCCACCTTCGGCGTCGGCAACGTGATCAGCGGCAGCGGCATGATAGCGTCGCCGGTGACGATCGACGGCACGGTGACGCTGGCGCCCGGCGATCCCCTGGGCAGCCGCATCGGGAACCTTACGTTCAGCCAGAACCTGACGCTCACCACGAATGGCTCGATTGCCTTCAATCTCTTCGATGCCAACGGGCCGGCCGGGACGGGCTACAGCCTCATCAGTGTAACCAACCCCGGCAACCTGAGCCTCACGGCCAATCCGAACACCCTGGGTTTCAATGTCACCACGGTCGACGGCTTCGGCAGCCCGTCCCCGGCGATGAATTTCAACCCGGCGTCCGGTTATTCCTGGATGTTCGCGACCTCGGTGAACGTGATATCCGGCTTCTCCGCCGGGCAGTTCGACATCAACACCACCGGCTTCAGCAATCCCACCGGCGGCGGGTTCTTCAGCATCTCCGAGACCGGCAACAACCTCTTCCTCAATTTCACGCCGGTGCCCGAGCCCTCAACCTGGGCGCTGATCGGGTTGGGCGTGCTCACGGTGGTGCCGTTTGCGATTCGTCGCAGGCGCCGCGCCTTGCGAGCGTCCTGAGTGCCACGGATGTCCGCGGGTTAATTTGCGGGCAATCGGGCTGTCACTGGCAGGCTCCCGTATTTGCGTCACACAAGGCCGAGGAGTGTCGTCCTTTTTTGCTCCTTACGCCTTGTGACGCAACGGCGGGGATCGATGCCCGTTCAGGAAGCCAAAATACAGAATTGCTTCAGACATAGCGGGTACTCAATTCTTGCGCCCCTTCTTTGGACGCTTAGCTCAGTTGGTTAGAGCACGTGCTTCACACCACTCCGAAGGGCTGTAAGCCAAATTTCCTCAATTGCACCCAAGTGCGTTTTCAGAGGGGAAACCGGGGTCTGACGGCTCCCGCTTGTAAACCAATTCCGCCCAATTTGCGGGCTGAGCTGTAGAAAACCGCTGTAGAAAAAATTCACATCACTGCCACAGTGGCACGGTAGGCCGCAGCCTGATGTCGCAGCTGACGAGGCAAGTCGACTGCGAGGGCGCGCTCGATCTCGGTCATCTGGCCGAGGAACTGGAAATTATCCAGCACGCGGGCGACCATTCCTGCCAAGTCGGGGCTTTGATCTTTGCGCAGCAGATTGCGCAAGTCCGCGAGGTCGTAATCGCGCCCGCTTTCAATACGCGAGCGAAAGTGCTCGAAGTCCAGGCCCCGGCCGGTGCTGTGCCAGAGCTTGAGTACCGCGAGCGCCCGAATCAGGTCCCGCCGCAAGGGCCTATGGGCTACTTCAGACAAATCGTAAAGGTCTCGAATTTTCGAGCGTTGGCTGGCTGCGCGAATCTTTTCCGAGATGACTTCTTCGAGGGCGAGGCTCGGTATCGCAGCCGGGACGAAGCCCAGGTGCGGAAAATAGCCCTGGTCCAGTTGTGCCATGGCAGCCACCGGCCGAATCGGATGTTCGCGAACGCTGACCTGAATCTTGATGCGAACTCCCGTCGAGTTGTCCGCATGCACCAGCACCGGGTTCGCGGCACAGCCGTCATCTGTGAGGTACCAGTCCCGGGCGCGGTCGAATCGGAAACTCAGGCCCCGGTACGGTTGATTAAGGGCGTCCAGAATCCGGAGGGTCAGATCGTCGAGCGAAATTTCCGTCCGACACGTAAAGTCCAGATCGGTGGAAAGACGCCCGCGCGGACCAAGAATCATCTTCCGCAGGAAGGTCCAGCCCTTGAAGGCAAGGTGCTCGGTCAGCCCTCGTTCATGAAAGAGCTGGAGGAGATGCGTCAGCATCACGTCGATCTCGATGATGCCGATGTCCCGGGCGCCGGAACGAGCTGCGGCCTGACGGAGCTGGGCTGTGGTGAGCATCAGTTCGGTTTCGCTAGCTGGATATGTGGTACGTCGGCAAGCAGGTCCGGGGCGCGTGCGTGGACAAGGAGGCCCCAGGCAGCCACATAGCCGACGTCGCCATCTTCGCGCTCGGCGCGGCCAAACACGGTCCGCGTCGTTTTCGGAATGGCGGACCGCAAACGAGAGCGCAGCGACTTCGGCCATGCCCAATCGACCAAATCCACCAGGTAGCCGAGGCGCTGAAGCAGAGCGGTTGATTTCATTTTCAAGGCAGCTTCGAGAACTTCCACCGGTTTGACGTTGGACTTCGCGCCATAGACGATTCGGGTTACTTCTGAGGGGCCACCCACCAAATCGGGACGGTCCACGCAGTCCGCGACCGTCTTGGCTGGCAGCGACAACGTAGCCTTCCTGCCATAGAGGTCGTAGGCTTTGAAGCCAAAGAACTTCCTCTCTACCACCGGAACGAAGCGGATCTGATTGCCCTCGATTGTCCTCGGCAAGTACTGGCATCGGGTGGCAACGCAGATGGTGGTGGGCTTCTGAGTCGTAAAGCCATGGTAGGAAGCTGCCGCCCACCAACCGACGTAGGAAGGCTCGACCACGGCGGCAGCCAACGCCAAGGCGTTGTTCTCTCCCAGATTCTCCGGACCATATTCCGGGGGAAGGAAGAGGTAGCGACCTCCCACCAGCCGCGTTAGCCAGCCCTTGCGAACTAGGTTGCGCGTCACCTTCCGGCCCGTCTGTTCGCTGCCGACGAGCGCGATGATGTCGGCCGCGCGCACGACGCCGCGCCCCTCCTCTCGAAAGGAGAGTACAGTTTTGGCCTCTTTGGGCCCTAACGTACGCAGATTGTTATCCATGTTATAAAGTGCCTAATAGGGCTATTTTTGCATAGAAAGCAATCTCTAATAAAAACAAAGCTAATTAACTTACAAATAACCACTAAGAGCGCCTAATGTTACGCCACGCTTAGGGCGCCTTGCCATCCAAATTGCCGAGAGGAAGTGGACGCAGACCGAGCTGCGTGAAGAATTCGTTGTGCTTACGAGTCGCCGTTTGGACTTCTTGTTCGATCACGGCTAATTTGTCGTGGGTTACTCCCAGGTCGATCGCTGCCTCTTCGATGGCGTTTGTGAAATAGCAGGAGATGTTAAGATTGTAGCCCTCCTTCTCGACATGGGGGGGGGCCCAAATCCATGTTCGGGATCCAATGGGAAAGGCCTCGAAGCACCGGTTCTGCCCGGCGACGGGCGGCGAACTACGGCCCGCGGAATGCGGCGCGGGCCGCAACAGCCATTATCCATGCCCAGCCGACTGCCCGCACAACCCCCTGGGTCCGGGAAACTACGACCAACTGCTGGCCGTGGAGGATGGACTGGATGCCAAGACCTTCCGGTGGGTCGCCCAAGAGGACCCGGGGAGGGACCCCTCGTTCGCAAGCACGATCGACAGGGCCCGGGCCGGCTCCCAGGCACACGGTTTCCACGCGGCGGTCGTTTGGCGCATCTTCTTCGAGCGCGACGCCTCCGGCCTCACCGCGGCTGGGCGCTGGAAGCGAGCCGGCCTCCCAGGGCTCAACAACGACGAGCGGGTGCTTTTTGCGGCGAAGATGAGGATGCGCATCGTCCACCTCGAGGTCCGGCAGATCCTCGGTGAAGGGCTCATCGAGGCGACCGACCTCCTTGCAGGGGACGGGGAGCCTCTCCGGATCATGGACCGCGCGTTTGGCGCACGCGCGGTCAGATTCGCCACCGTGCTCGGATGGGCCTATCCCCTGCACCACTTCTGGAGGCTGTCCGGCACAGCCATCACGCTTTCCAGTCTCGGACCCTTCAGTGCCGAGGATGTCTTGGACAAGACTGTCCTCCACCTGGGCGGGCCCTCCGAGAGGGAGGCCAGGCGCCTCTGGCTGGCCGAAAACTTTGTGGGAACGGACAAGTCAATCACGGCCACCGCGAACGAGCGCATGCGGCGGATGTACCTGGCGCTCGACGCCTCCTGGGGGCACGCCGTCTACGAGCTCAGGGCACCCTACGAAGACTGCAGGGCCGTCCTCGATGCGGAGCCCACCGTTGAACCCACGGACATCGAGGCATCCGAGCGGGCCGAGGGATTCAGAGAGATTCGCGCCTGGTTCGACGACACGTCCGCTGCGCGCTCCCTCGCGCTCGGTATGGGGCGACCCCTCCTGGGCGCCGTGAAGATGAGGGAGGGCTCGTGGAAGGTCGAGGCGTCGAGCGGCGCCAGGCTTGACCGCCTCCGCCGGCTCTTCGAAGGGCGACTGGGGCTTAGGGTCCAGTTCGTCCGCGAACGGCGCGACGACCTCGGCGCCCGCATGGTGAAGAACCTTCCCGCCGCGGGTGATCCGGGCCTCGTTCCCCCGGGCCTCATGGAACAGGTCGACGGGCCGGCATTTTCGGTGTCCCGCGTGGAGAATTTGGGGCCTGTTGATCCGGCCGACCTGGTCAGCAGCCTACGTCGGAATGCACTGAAGAGGCTGCCCGACGAGCCCGTTCCGGCGCTGGACGGCCTCACGCCGCGCGAGGCGTCACGCGACCCAGGCATGCGAAAACGGCTGATTGCCCTCATGAAAGGTCATGTCCGACTCCTCGATGAGGAGAACCTCCGCAAAGGCACCGCGAATGACATCAATCCGGTTCTCCGGGAGCTCGGGCTGCACGAGATCGACTTTCCACCACCACCGCGCCGCCGGGTTCCCCGCAGTGAGGAGGACATGGACGACCGGGATGACGACGTCGAAATGCCTTTCAAGGGCAAACCGCAGGGAATGCCGGGCCCGACGCTACCGCCGCTTCCACGTTCGCGCCAGTTGACGCTCAAGGAGGCCGAGTACAGGTTTCGCGCGTCGGTCGATATGTTCGACTTTGCCGCGGATGGCCTCGACACGATGGAAGCAGCCGGATGCACCCTGATAAGCGACCTCCAGCAGGTGACCACAGGCCTGATTCCAGACGAGTCCTTCGCCTTTTTGGTCCCCATCCTGATGCCAGCCTGGTTTGCCCTGGTCCCGGCGGAAGGCCAGGCCCCAGTGATTCCTCCGGCAATCCTTCGGTCGGCAATCAAGCGATTCATCGACACCTTCGCCAGTGGGGACGTCTTTTCGGCACCCGACCGCCTTCTCGGGGATCATCGGCAGCCGGAACTCGCACGGTTCGCGCTGGACATCTGCGTCGCCCAATTCGCGGAGGCACCGAAGAAAATGAAGCCGAGGCCCGAAATCCGGGCGGTCATCATGTTGGTCTTGGCCGCCGTTATCGACGAAATCGACCGCGCTGTCCGCAGCTAGGGCTCCGGTCTGCGCACCGGTGCCGCCACTCGCTCGAAGCGGCCCATAAAGTCCTTGCTGGGGCGAAATCCCTGGCCGTGGAGATCGGCGCTGAGGCTGCCAAATTGGCCGGAAGAAGCGCCCAGCGCGATGCCGACGTACACTTCCAAAGTAGCGGGACGGGGCAGTCGCGTGCCCGATCCAGGATCGCGGCAGATTGAGCGAGGCTCTCAAACCAGCCGCTTCCGCCATCGGGCCGATCAGGAGCAGTGACTGAGGGCCGCCGCCGAAATCATCAAACGAGAATCCGAACAATTAGACCAAGGAGATTGAATCTAACGCCTCCGATCTCGTCAGCAGCGTCGATGCGTTTGCAGGTCCCGACTTTTGTTTTGCCGCCCATAGAGAGGTTCCCTTAGTACTTACAGCTCGCCTCGTTCTTTAAGAGATTTGATCCTTCGTTTGGATCTCGGTTTTTCTGATCCTCCGCCGATTTCAGCCGTGGAACTGTAAAAATGACTTTTCTTTTTGGGTACATAATTTTCCTAAGGACGCTTAGCTCAGTTGGTTAGAGCACGTGCTTCACACCGCTCGGAGGTGTTGTAAACCAATTCCCCTCAATTGCGCCCGAGTGCGCTTTCAGAGTGAAAACGACGATTGGCGGTTTCCGCTTGTTTCCCATTTAATCCCAATTAACGGCCTGAGGTGTAGAAAACAGGTGTAGATGGAAATGGAACCGACAGTGCGGCCTTGAATCAGATCACCGATTCCTGCAAATCACAGGTCCCGGTGACGATAAAACAAAGGTAACGGGGTCAGAGAATGAACATGCTCTTCAACCGCCGCGCGATTGCGGTTCTGACAAGCGGACTCCCGTTTGGCGTCGTTGCCCCAAGTTGCATCGCAGAACCAATGTATTGCTCGACCAAAGCCATTATTGCGACTTCGGGATAGCCAGCCGCTATGACTATCTTGCCGTCTAAATCTTCCACATTCAGGTTCTCGCAGGTCCTCCCATTTTTGGGACGGAGTGGTTCCACTTCCGAATTTAAACCGGGGTAACCTACGGCTTGTGTTATCTCGTAAGTATCTCCATATTAATATCTAACGTCGAACCTGCGCGGCTGGCACAGGGCATGCAAGTGGACAGGCGATGATTCAGCTCCGAAACCTCGACCGGGTCTATCCGCTGAAAGGCGGCCCGTTTTACGCCCTTCGCAACATCACGCTCTCTATAGAGGAGGGCGACTTCGTCTCGATCATGGGGCCGACCGGGTACCCGGCCGTGTTGCTCGCCGACGAGCCCACCGGGAACCTCGATTCGAAGAACGGCGACGCCGTGATGGAGCTCCTTCAGAGTCTCCACCGCACGGGCTCGACCATCCCTATGGTCACCCACGACACGCGCTTCGCGCGCCATGCCGATCGCATGGTGCACCTCTTCGATGGCCGCTTGGTGGAGGAGAGCGTGGAGAACAAAGGCTGAGGGCCGATCGCTTCCCATGCTTTCCGACCTGCGTTTCGCCGTCCGGCAGCTCGCCAAGAACCCCGGGTTCACGGCCATCGCGGCGCTGACTCTCGCGCTGGGAATCGGCGTCAACACGACGATGTTCAGCGTGCTGAACGCACTCGTGCTCCAGGACTCGCCGGCCAGGGACTCCCAGCGCCTCGTCTCCATCTTCGGCACTTCGGCGCAGTCGCAGGAACGCTCCCAGTCGCCCGGCGATTTCTACGACTTCCAGAAGCAGAACACGGCTTTCGAGGACGTGGGCGCATATTCCTGGAACAACTTCAACCTGGTCGATCCCGGCCAGCCAGCACAGCGACTCGCGGGAATGAATGTCACCGGCAATTTCTTCACGATCTTCGGCATCGCTCCGGCCCTCGGGCGCGCGATTGGGCCCGAGTTCGACAAGGCAGGATCCGGCCAGGTCGCCGTGCTGAGCGACGGCTTCTGGCGAAACCATTACGCCGCCGATCGCGGCGTCATCGGGCGCACCGTGCGGATGGACGGGGCGCAGGTCACGATCATCGGCGTCATGCCGGCAAATTTCGACAACCTCACCTACTGGGGCCACATCGACATGTGGCGGCCCTTCGCCTACGACGGACCGACCCGCCAGAGCCGCGCCAACGGCTGGCTGTCGAGCATAGGCCGCCTGAAGCCGGGCGTCACCTTGGGGAAGGCCCAGTCCGAGGCCGACGCGATCGCCGGGAGCCTCGCCCATGACTTTCCCCAATCGGACGCGGGCAATGGCCTTCGCCTGGCGTCTTGGAACAACGTGCGGACGAGCGATGTCTCGCGCCGGATCTCCTGGCTGTGCATGGGCCTCGCCGGCTTCGTCCTCCTCATTGCGTGCGCAAACCTGGCCAACCTGCAGCTCGCCCGCATGGCGGAGCGGGTTCGCGAGCACGCCGTGCGCATCGCGCTCGGGGCCTCGCGGTTCCAGCTGATCCGCCAGCTGCTGGTTGAAAGCCTCCTGCTGTCCGCGGTCGGCGCCTCGCTCGGGGTGTTGATCGCGTCCTGGGGCGCCAGGCTGATCGGGAGGGGAATCTACATCACGGGGATCCAGGGTTTCGACATACCCGTCAACACGCAGGTGCTGGAATTCACCCTGCTCGCCTCGGTGGTGACGGGCATCGCCGTCGGGACGATCCCGGCGTGGATCGCCTCGCGAACAGACGTGAATTCAGCGTTGAAGCAAGGAAGCCGCGGATCGACCGGGGACCGCTCGAGACACCTGTTCCGAAGGGCCCTCATTGTCTCCGAGCTGGCCCTCGCCCTCCTCCTCATGACCGGGGCAGGCTTTTTTGTTCGCGGGATGCAGCGCATCGCGACGGCCGACATGGGCTGGAAGCCGGACGGGCTCGTGACGGCGAGCATGTCCCTTCCCAATAGCGCAAACTACCAGACCGACGCGCAGTGCAGGGCGTTCCTCGACAAGCTGGGGGCGAAGCTGTCCGAGGTGCCCGGCGCCCAGCAATCGGCGATATCCGCCTTCCTTCCGGTCGACGGGTCCTGGCGATCCTCCGGGATCGCGATCGAAGGCCGCCCCGCGGCGCCCCACGGCAGGGAGCCCCAGACCAACTACAACTCGGTGACCCCGGGTTTCTTCACGACCATCGGGATGCGATTGGAGCACGGGCGCGAGTTCACGGCCGCCGACCGCTTCGACTCGCGCTCCGTCGCGATCATCAATGAAGCCATGGCCCGCGACCTCTGGCCCGGGGAAAACCCCGTTGGCAGGCAGATTGCGGACGCCAGCGCCAAGACCCCCGTCTGGCTGGAGATCGTGGGCGTCGTGAACGATGTAAAGACCACGCTCGAGCTGGTGCGTCCATTGGACACGAGGTTCATGGTCTACCTCCCACTGGCGCAGTCCTCCGTGCACTGGTTCAACGTCGCGGTCCGCAGCACCGCCCCGGACACGACCGTCGCGGACGCCCTGCGCGCGTCCGTCCAGCAGATCGACTCGGACGAGCCAGTCTACGCCATTGTCTCGGCCCGCGAATCGATGGAGGAGATCACCCGGGGATTCACGCTGACGAGCAAGATGCTCGAGATCTTCGCGCTCATCGGCTTGATGCTCTCCTCCGTGGGCATCTACGGGGTCATTGCCAACCTCGTGGCGCAGCGCACCGCGGAGATCGGCATCCGGATGGCGCTGGGCGCCCAGTCGGGCGATGTGCTCTGGCTCGTGCTCGGCCAGGGCGTGCGGCTCGCCCTCGCAGGCACGGCGATCGGCCTCGTCTGCTCCTGGGGGCTCGTGCGCCTTCTCAATTCGATGCTCCCAGGGATACCCGGCGGGGACGCAGTCGCCGTCGTGTGCGTTTCTGCGCTTATGGCCGCGGTAGCTCTTCTCGCGTGCTGGCTTCCGGCGCGGCGCGCGACGCAGGTCAATCCCATCATCGCGCTGCGGGCGGAATAGCCCCCGCGGCCTGCCGCGATCCTTTGCCCATGAATTTCGCATTCCGGCAGCTGGTCAAAAACCCCGGCTTCACGGTCATCGCGCTCCTGACACTGGCGCTCGGCATCGGGGTCACACCGCTCGGAGGTGTCGTTTCACAAGTTTCCTCATTTTATCCAAAGTGCGTTTTCAGAGGGGAAAACGAAGATTGCCGGTTTCCACGTGTTTCCCATTTTCGCCCAAATAACGGACCGAAGTGTAGAAAACAGGCGTAGATGGAAATGGAATCGACAGTCCGGCCTTGAATCAGATCACCGATTCCTGAGAATCACAGGTCCCGGCGTCGATAAAACAAAGGTGACGGGGCTAGAGAATGAACATGCTCTTCAATCGGCGCGCAATCGCGGTTCTGACAGGCGGGCTCCTGTTTGGGGTCGTTGCCCCTTTCCTCGCGGCTGAAAGCTCTCTCGCCGGCATCGACCAATCGTC
>CAAGKR010246708.1_pt1 | contig 11546 bp, 8 predicted proteins | sample 2556971 | NCBI WGS metagenome assembly CAAGKR01 (sample SAMEA5207829, study PRJEB30636) | soil metagenome | biome: forest; feature: boreal; material: soil | place: USA | collected 2011-09 | depth 1 m
CGCGGCCTCACGCTTTCAGAGGTCGGCGAACAGCTGCGCATTCGCTCGGTCTATCTCGCAGCCATAGAGGAAAAAAACTGGAAGGCGATCGGCGCGCCGGTCTACATTCGCGGCTTCTTGCGGACCTACGCCCGCTTCTTGGGGCTGGATCCCGAGGAGGCGGTTGCTGAATTCAACGCCGCTACGGGAGCGACTCCCACACCTTCGACCTCGCCGGAAGCGCCCGCCGGGACTCCCCAGCGCAGCCTCGCGCCGCTCATCTGGGTTGCCGGCATCGTGGCGATAGCGCTGATCGGGTTTGTGATTTACCTCTACGTGTCGCCGCCGCGCACTCCGGTCACGACCGCGCAGCAGAGCGCCGCGCCCGCACCCTCGGCCACCGCAGCCGGTGCTACCGCGCATCCGTCGCCGACTCCGCAGCCTTTGCTGACACGGACGCTCGCCATCCGCATCACTTCCGGGTCGTGGCTCAGGGTCACTATTGACGGCAGTGTTAGTATTGAGGGTACGTTTCCGCGCGGCACCAGTAAGATATTTCATGGGGAGACCGCGGTCGTTCGCGCGGGAAATGCCGCAGGCGTCGAGATTACGGTCAACGGCGAACCCGTGGGCAAACTCGGCGGCAAAGGCGAGGTAGTGGAAAAAAGCTTTACGCTGTAAATTATGCCTAGCGATTCATCATTCGACATTGTCTCAAGGGTCGATCAACAGGAGCTCGACAACGCGCTGAACCAGGCGCGTAAAGAGATCGCAGGCCGTTTCGATTTCAAGAACAGCAAAACGACAATCGAGTACGACGGGAAGAAACTCATCACCGTAACCTCCGACGACGAGCTGAAGATGAAGAACGTGGTCGACATCGTTCAATCCAAAGCCGTGCGGCGCGGCGTCGATCTCAAAGCCTTGGATTTGGGAGCGATCGAACCGGCCGCCGGCGATACTGTCCGACGGATGATTACGCTCAAGAGCGGCATACCGAAGGACAAGATCAAGCCGTTGATAGAGGCGATCAAGGATCTCAAACTCAAGGTCAACGCCCAGTACCAGGACGACCAGATTCGCGTCTCCGGCAAGAACAGGGACGATTTGCAGAAAGTGATCGCGCGATTGCGCTCGCTGACCTACGAGCTGCCGCTGCAATTCGTAAATTATCGCTAGTGCCCAAACGCGTCTCTTTCGTCAGCCTCGGCTGCGCGAAAAACCTTGTCGACACCGAAGTGATGATCGCGAAACTCGGCGAGGCGGGCTGGGAACTCTGTGCGGACTCCGCGCAGGCCGATACCGTCGTCGTGAATACGTGTGCGTTCATCGATCCGGCCAAAGCCGAATCGACCGATGCGATCATGGAACAGGCGCAGCGCAAGCGGCCCGACCAGCAGTTGATCGTCGCGGGCTGCTTGGCGCAACGCTATGGCGAGCAGCTCCAGGCGCTGGTGCCGGAGATCGACGGCGTCATCGGCACGGGCGCCTACGCCGGCATCGTGGAGTTGCTCGGCGAGGTCGCCGCGGGCGCGCGGCCGGCGCGGCTGGGCTTCGAACCGGAGCCCGAGCATGATTTTCTGCCCCGGCTGGTTACGACGCCGCGCGCGACCGCTTATCTAAAGATCGCGGAAGGGTGCGATCATCCGTGCACATTCTGCATCATCCCTCAGCTGCGCGGCCGCTTTCGCAGCCGCAGTGAGGAGGCCATACTAAAGGAAGCACGCGCGCTGGCTGAAGCCGGAACGCGCGAGCTCGTGCTCATCGCTCAGGACACCTCGATGTGGGGACGCGACCGCGGTTTCCGCCGCGGCGGACTCGCGCATCTGCTGCGGCAACTGCACGAGGTCGACGGCATCGAGTGGATCCGGCTGCTCTACCTCTACCCGGCCACCATCGACCCTGAATTGATTGTGGCCATGGCCGAGCTGTCAAAGGTTTGCAAGTACATGGACATGCCGCTGCAGCACGCGCACCCCGAAGTGCTGCGTGCGATGCTGCGTCCCGGGAACGGCGAGCGGTATCTCGAGATTTTGCAAGATTTTCGCGAACGCATTCCCGATTTGACCATCCGCTCGACGTTCATTGTCGGATTCCCGGGCGAGCGCGAAGAACACGTGCAGTATATGGAAGAGTGGATCGCGCGGGCGCGGCTCGATCGTGTCGGTTTCTTCCAGTACAGCCGCGAGCAAGGAACGCCGAGCGCGAACCTTCCGCATCATGTGCCCGCGCACGAGCAGCGTCGGCGATTGGTTCGCCTGCGTGAAGCGCAACGCGCCGCTTCGCATGCCGCCGGGGCGCGGCGCATCGGAAGCACCGTTCGAGTATTGGTAGAAAAACGAACGCGGCGAGGATGGGTCGGCCGCTCGATGGGTGAGGCGCCGGGAGTCGACGGCGGGATCTATTTTACTGGTGAGGCTGCCTCCGGCCAATTCGTCGATGTCACGCTGGAGCAAAGCACAGCGTTCGATTTCCACGGCCGGATACATCATGGATAAGCACCTCGAACTCGATTTCGAATCGCCGATTCGCGCGCGTCCGCCGGTGCTGAAACGCGTCGTGATTGTGCTTGCCATCATCGTGTTAGGTTGCGTGGCGACGCTTACCGGCATGTCGGTCACCCAGCACCGTCCGTTCTGGCAGATCGTCGTGACGGCATTCACGCCCTCGCCCCAGCAGGTGTTCGGCAAGAACCACATTCTCGTTTTGGTCGAGGGCCTCGATTACGATTACACTGCGAAGGACGAAGAGTATTCCTCGGCCGCCCGCAGCGACGTTATCTGGGCGGTGAATCTCGACTTTGTGACGCAGCGCGTCTATCAGCTTTCGATTCCGCGCGATATGGTTGGGACCTATCCTGGCGGACGGCAGCAGAAAATCAATCAAGCGCAATCGGAGGGCGGCGTCCGCGAGGCCCAATCCGTCATCGCGCAATTTCTCGGCGTTCCGGGATTCGACCGGTACGTCGTGCTGCGCGTGAACACCACCAAGGATTTCATCAAAGCGATCGGTGGGGTCGACGTCAAAGTTACGAACTCGGATTGCTTGATGCACCCGCACGGCTGCACGAACGGGCCGCTCGATTACGATGATAGCTGGGGCCACCTACACATTCACCTGAAACCCGGCATGCAGCATCTGGGCGGGGAGCAGGCCGTCGGCTACATGCGTTTCCGGCATGATTGGTGCGGAGATCCTTGCCGTATCATGCGCCAGCAGCAAGTGCTGCATTCGCTCCTGCAAAAACTCGCGGCGGACAAGTTCAACACGCTGCTGCATTTGAACGATCTGCTAAGCGTGTTGAATCGCGACGTGCAGACGAACTTCAAGACGCAAGAAGAGGTGAGTATCGCGACGGCGTTTGCGGACTTGCCGCGCAACGCTCTGGTGACCGCTCAGGTGCCCTACGTGGCCGACATAACGCTGCCGGACGGCGGCGCGGCACTCGTCGCCGACGAAGGCAAACGCGCACAACTGGTGCGCACGATGCTCATCGCGCCGGCGCAGCCCTCGACGCCGCCCGATCCCGGCGCTTTGGCCGCCCTTTCTCCGGGCTCGTTAAGAGTAGATGTTGAGAATGGCACGGGCGTGCCCGGCATGGCCAAACGCGTGGCGGCGCTCTTGCGCTCCGAGGGTTTCCAAATTTCGCAGATCGGCAACGCCGCCTCGACCAACGTCGCGACCACCGAGGTGCGCGAGCATTCTCGAGTGGCTTTGGCCGGCTTGAAAGTTCGCAACGGCCTGGGCTCCGCCGCCAGCCGCGTGGCCGTGATCGCTGAGGCCGTCTCTCCGCAAACGCCTTCGCCCAGCGACGTCACGGTGATCCTTGGTGAAGATCTCGTTCCCGCGCTGAGCGCACAATCAGCTCCGCAATGAGCCGCGTCCGCGCAGTCGCGACACTCGTGATCTGCGCCGCGATCGCGTACGGTTCTTATAGGCTATTTATTCACACGAGTCATCTGCAGCCGGCGGTCGTCACGCCGCAGATGGACGCGCAGGAAGCGGTTTCGCCCGCGCTTGCCGGGCACCTCAAGCGATTGCTGCACGAACAGGGTATTTACGGCAGCCGGGCGGGCCGGCCGAAGTTGATCGCTTTGACGTTCGATGACGGTCCTTATCCGGTCTTCACTCCGCTGCTGCTGGACGAGTTGAATGCGCTGAAGATTCCGGCGACATTTTTCTTGATCGGCCATGACGCGCAACATTGGCCCGAGCTCACGCGACGCATCGAACGCAGCGGCGACGAAATCGGCAATCATACGCAGACGCATCCGAATTTGGACTCAATGAGCGAAGCCGGAGTGCGTAACGAGATTATGGCTGGACGCGCTGCGCTCGACGGTCTCGTGCGCGATTCCGGCGTCGACAAGTTTTTTCGCCCGCCACACGGACGTTATACGGTTGCCACGGTGCAGGTCGCGCAGTCTCTGGGTTACACGACGATCTTATGGAACGACGACGCCGGAGATTGGCGCAGCAGCCGCGTGACACCGCAGGAACTGACCGATCATCTGCGGCGTTTCGCAACCGCGCCGGAGATCGTGCTGCTGCACAACGGCGAGCTCGCCACCATCGAGATGCTGCCTGGCGTAGCCGCCGCATTCCGGTCGGCCGGGTACCGCTTCGTCACCGTCGGGCAGCTGCTCAGGTCGGTCCGAACCGACGATGTGAACCATCCGGCCGAGCGCCCCGTTTAGATTAGGAGCCTACATGCCTCGGCAAATCATTGATACGGAGTCGGGCCGGCCGCGCTACGTGCGGCGGGTGGTCGCGACCATCGTGGTCGCGCTCCTCGTCGTAGCCCTGCTGGCCATCGCCTTCGCCCTGCATTTTCCAGGAAAGTGATCCGCGCTGCGGGTATCCTGGGAAGCCACCCCTCTAGGAGAACTATGCTGCGTCGCTCTTTCCCCGGACTGATCTTTGCCCTGGCCTGCGTCGCGGCGTTCGCCGCCTGCAGTTCCTCGAATTCCTCGACCACGCCCTCCAGCGGCGGCGTCCCGGGGCTGGGCCCGAACTTCGTGACCAACACCGTCTACGTGAGCAACACGACGCAGAACGTCATCGAACTCTACACGCCGAGTCCCGCTGCCGCGGCGACCCCGCAATACGAGATCGGCGGATCGAATACGCAGCTCAACGGACCGCAATACGATGCATTCGACAGTTCGAAACGGCTGTACGTGACCAACGTCAATCCGGGGACGCAGGCAGCTTCAGTCAACATCTACGCGCAGTTTGCGACCGGCAACGTCTTGCGGTTCGCGGCTATCTTCGGACCTGGAACACTTCTCGATCAGCCGCACGGCATCGCTTTGCTCAGCGATGGGACCGTGGTTGTCGCCAACACTTCGGCGACCGGAGCCTTCCACAACGCTGTCTTGGTGTTCACGCCGTTCAATTCAATCTCGTCGCCCATTCTGTCGATCATCATCGCGGGCAGTCTCACGCAGCTGAACAGCCCCAACGGTGTGACGAGCGATTCAACCAAGAGAGTCTTCGTGACCAACCGCGGGAGCGGCACGGTGACGGCGTACGTCCTGCCTACGCCTACGCCCGTTCCGACCGCATCTCCGACCACGGCGCCGACAACGAACCCGTCGGCCAGCCCATCGCCGACGCCCGTTCCCTTCAGCAACAACATTGCGCCGAGCGTCGTAATTGCTGGAGCTGCCACGGGCCTCATCGCGCCGACTGGGATCACATTGGATTCTAACAATGTCATCTACGTCGTAGATCCCGACAACGGTAATCCCAGCGTACGCATCTTTGCGGCCGGCGCAAACGGCAACGTCGCGCCGACGCGGGTCATTACGGGAGCGTTGACGCTGCTTTCGAATCCGCTCGACGTCAAAGTGGACGCCAGCGGCAATATCTACGTCACCGACTCCGGCGCCAACAAACTGTTGATCTTCGGCCCAACCGCAAGTGGAAACGTCGCGCCCGCTGTAGCGATAACGCTGCCGATAGGCAGCGTGACGGGGCTCGCGCTATCGCCCTAGAGCATCGTGCGCCGGCCGCCGATCGCGAAACCAAGCTGAACGCGCTGCTTGCGCTCATCAACGAACGCGCCGGACACATACTCGATCGCCGGCTCATTCTCGAATCACTTAGCGAAGATATTCGCGCCGCGTTCGGCGCAGATCGCGCGGTTATCTACGGCCGGGACGACGCGCCCGGCGTAGCCCGCGTGCTGGCGCAAGCACAAACCGAGCGAGTCCGCGCGCCTATGCCGGCGACGACGGAGATCGCGCAGACCTGGCTGGACCAAGCTTTCAGCGGTTCCGTGATCACCCGCCCGCATACGACTGCCGATCCGCGGGACGGCCTGCTGCGCGGACTGAACGTTGGGTCCGCCATATTCGCGCCGCTCGTCGTCGAAGGGCGCGTCGAGCACGCAATCTCGCTGCATTTCAACGAACCCAATGCGTTCGACGAAATTGACGCGCTGCTGCTGCGTTCCGTCGCGTCGCACGTCGCGCTCGCGCTCGCCAACGTGCAGGTTTACGACCTCGAGCGGTTGCGCCGCACACGTGCTGAGTCGCTCGAGCGCGTGGTGCGGATGCTACGCGACACGCGCACGATTGAAGAAGTCGTTCTTGTTTTTGCAGTCACGGTCTCGCACGAGGTGAAAATCGCGTGCGCAATCTACGAAGTCGATCGGACGACCGCCGTTCGCCGCGCGGTTCGCACGTTGGAACCGGCGCGCGCCGGCATGCCACCGCGATTCGACGCTTCGCACCTGCTGCCGAGGCTCGAGCGCGGCGATTTGACGCTCTCCGGAAAACTGCCGGACACGGAGCGCAAACGCCTTTTCGGCAGCAACCGCGGCGCGATCGTGCCGCTGCGAAGCGATGGAAACGTGTGGGGTTTCGTCCTTTACATGGACTCTCCGGGAGCATTCGATTGGGAGGACGTCGAGCGCCGTGTGTACTTGCGCACGCTCGCTGCGCATCTGGAGCTGGCGCTGTCAGCAGCGATTGGGTTCGAACGAATACAGCAGCTTGCGCGTGCGCTTTCCGAAAGCAACGAGTTCAAAGACGATCTGCTCGCGATGCTGGCCCACGACTTCAAAGGGCCGCTGACGGTTATCGCCGGCTACTGCGAACTGCTGCTCGAGAGCTCGCCGCCGGCACTGCATGAAGAGCTCGAAACGATCTATTCGCAGACCCAGCGCCTGATGCGTCTCTCCGAAGACGCCGTCGCGCTCGCGCAGACGCAGGCCGGCGGTTTTTCGCTGGACCGTTCGATTCTGGATTTGCGCGAAGTCGTCGCGGAGAGCGTGAAGGCGCGCAATCGCGCCGAAGACCGCATCCGTTTTGAGGCTCCCCCTCAAGCGGTTCCCGTTTCGCTCGATCCGGGTCGTTTCAATCACGTGCTGGATAATCTGCTGATGAATGCGCTGAAGTATTCGGACGGCGAGGTGCTGGTGCGGGTGAGCCAAGGGGATGAGAACGCGTCGATCGCCGTCATCGATCGCGGCATCGGCATTCCGAAGGAAGAACTCGCGCAAGTTTTCACCCGCTTCGGCCGGGCGAGCAACGCGCGGCGCAAGGGCGTCTCGGGTTCAGGCGTAGGGCTCTACGTCAGCCGGAAGATCGTCGAAGTCCACGGCGGCAGCGTCGCGGTCGCTTCCACCGAAGGCCGAGGAAGCACGTTCACGATTACGCTGCCGCTGGCCGAGACGCGCTAATATGTCGATTCTCAGAGCCATCTTCGACGGCAACGAGCGGGAGATCACCCGGCTGCGCCGCACGGTCGAAAAAGTCAATGCGTTCGAACCGTCGATCGCGGCGCTTTCGGACGATGAGCTGCGCGCGAAAACGCCGCACTTCCGCGAACGTTTAGCGGCCGGCGAAACGCTCGAGGACCTGCTGCCCGAAGCCTTCGCCGTCACACGCGAGGCCGCGAAACGGACTGTCGGCATGCGACCCTTCGATGTCCAGATCATGGGCGGCCAAGTGCTGTACGAAGGCCGCATCGCCGAGATGAAAACCGGTGAAGGCAAGACGCTGGTGGCAACGCTGCCGGTGTATGCGCGCGCACTCGAAGGGCGTGGAGTGCACGTCGTGACCGTCAACGATTACCTGGCGCGGCGCGACGCGGAGTGGATGGGACCGGTTTATGAGATACTCGGCTTGAGCGTCGGTGTTATTCAGCACGATCTCGACAGCGCGCAGCGGCGCGCGGCCTACAATTGCGACGTCACGTACGTAACGAACAACGAAGTCGGTTTCGACTACCTGCGTGACAACATGGCGTGGCAAGTCGAAGACATGGTCCAGCGCCAGCTGTACTTCGCGCTCGTCGACGAAGTCGACTCGATCCTCATCGACGAAGCGCGCACGCCGCTCATCATCAGCGGCCAAGGCACGGAACCGACCGAGCTCTATGAGAAGTTCGCGCAGATCATTCCCCGGTTAAAGAAGGACGAGGACTTCACCATTGACGAGAAAGCGCACGCCGCGCCGATTACGGAAGCCGGCGTCGCAAAGGTCGAGAAGATGCTCGGCGTCTCGAACCTCTACGAGCAGCGCAACATCGAGCTCACGCACCAGTTGAACGCTGCGCTGAAGGCTTGGAATCTGTTTCACCGCGATCAGCAATACATCGTCAAAGAGAACGAAGTCATCATCGTCGACGAGTTCACCGGGCGTCTGATGTACGGCCGGCGCTACTCCGACGGCATCCACCAAGCAATCGAAGCCAAAGAGGGCATCAAAGTTCGCAGCGAGGATCAGACGCTCGCCACGATCACGTTCCAGAACTACTTCCGCCTGTACGAGCGGCTCGCCGGTATGACCGGCACCGCGAAAACCGAGGAGCGCGAGTTCCGGGATATTTACGGCCTCGACGTCGTCATCGTGCCCACGAATATGCTGATGATTCGCAAAGACAACTCGGACATCGTCTACAAGACCGAGCAAGCTAAGTTCAAATCGGTCGTCGACGAAATCATTGCCGAGCATCAAAAGGGCCGGCCCGTGCTCGTCGGCACGCGTTCCATCGAAAAATCCGAGACGCTCGCGGCGATGCTGCGCCGGCGCGGCGTCGAATGCAACGTGCTCAACGCCAAGTATCACGCGCAGGAAGCCGAGATCATCAAGGACGCCGGGCAAGGCGGCCAGGTAACGATCGCCACGAACATGGCCGGCCGCGGCACCGACATCAAGCTGGGCGATGGCATCGCGCAGATCGGCGGCCTGCACATCATCGGCACCGAACGGCATGAATCGCGGCGCATCGACAACCAGTTGCGCGGCCGTTCCGGACGCCAAGGCGATCCAGGTTCGACTCGTTTTTACGTCTCGCTCGAGGACGAGGTCATGCGGTTATTCGGCGGAGAGCGCATGAACAGTATCATGGAGCGCGTCGGTTTCACCGACGAAGCTCCAATCGAGTCCGGCCTGGTCACCAAATCACTCGAGCGCGCGCAGAGCAAGGTCGAAGCGCACAACTACGAGATCCGCAAGCACGTCCTCGAATACGACGACGTGATGAACAAACAGCGCGAGGTCATTTACGGCGACCGCCGCGCGATCTTGGAAGGCACGTTCGATTCGCGCGAGTTCATGCTGCAGACACTAGAGGCGAAAGTCGACAGCGCCGTGCAGGGCAACGCGGCGGAGAATGCCCATCCCAGCGACTGGGACCTCGACGAGATGCTCAACGAACTCGACTTGATCTTCCCGGTTAAGCAGACGCTTTCGGTAACCGAGATCGAAAAGAAAGATCGCGACGAGATTCGGCGTGTGCTGCACGCACGAGCTGTCGAGGCCTTTGAAGCGAAAGAACGCGAGGTGACGCCGGAGATTCTGCGCGTCGTCGAGCAACGTTACTTATTGCTTCCAATCATCGATCGGATGTGGGTGGACCATCTCTACGTGATGGATCATCTCAAGAGCGGCATCGGTTTACGCGGCTACGGGCAGATCGATCCGCGCGTCGAGTACGAAAAAGAAGCTTACGAAATTTTCGAAGATCTCAAGAGCAACATCGCCGACGAAGCGATCAAGAGCGTCTTCCGCGTGGTGATCGAACAGGGCCCGCTCGAAGCCGCGCAGGGAGGCAACGGTCTAGCCGGTCCCTCGTTCGAGCCCATTCCGTCGGGACAAATGATTCCTCAACCGGCGCGTCTGCGAGACGTGCGAACCAACCGCGACGACGAGGAACCCGCCAAACCGGTGCATCGCGACCAGCGCAAGGTCGGCCGCAACGAACTCTGCCCTTGCGGCAGCGGCAAGAAATATAAGAAATGCCACGGTGCCGCGGCGTAACGGGCATAGGGGAAGGCGCTAAAACCGGCCACCCCCTCGCAGCGCGCGGACATCATAAGGGGAAGGCGTCCAAAGCGGGCCACCCCGCCCGCCTCTTGCGCGATGCAAAAACGAAACCTATTAGACCAACCCAAACTCTACGACTGATTCTGCCTTCAGCCGAACGCCTGTCCACGTCAGCTGCGCCACTAAGTTTTTTCACTAAATCTTCGCGCGAGACGTTGCGATGGTAGCTTCAGGCTAAAGCGGCCCCAACCTCAAAGGCCGCTAGCGTTCACGGCAAACAATTCCCGGGATTACCGTTTAACAGGTTGGGGCACCAAATGTGAATCATGTACTTGTCTAATGTTGAATCATTAAGATGTGTTTTGAGATCGTGCCACGTCCTCTCCCCCCCAATTTCATCCCGGTGTACCGGCGGCGGCGGCGCCATCAGCGCGGCGACCTTTCCAGTCAGGGAGTTGACCTGTCCGGTCAGCGAGGTGACCCGTGATTGCAGAGATGCGTTCTGCGACTGCGACGTTGCCACTTGGGATTGCAATGTCGCCACTTGGGATCGCAATGTCGCCACTTGGGATTGCGACGTCGTCACTCGGGATTGCAGCAACGCCACTTGGGTCCACAACCCCGCTACCTGTTGCTGCAGAGTCGCAGGGACGGCAGAGTTAGCTGCGAGGTCAACCGGAACGCTTTGGTTTGAGGGGTTAGTCGATGGTGCGCCGCTTTGAAGCGCGGACGCGAACAGCACGACAACGGCGATCGAAGCTACGAAGAGTTGGCGCATGAATGGTCCCCCTTGCACGGTGTCCTTGCCGGGTTCTCCCACACCTCGTTAGTTGAGCTCAGGTGCACTCGGTTCGGTTCCCGCCACGCACAACCTGGAAGCAGGTACGCCGTCATCCCCGACGAGCGCGACGAACGCCGCCCAATGCCTCGGATGCGGCACGCGTGCTCCCGCGCGGAAGCGTGAGCAGGCCGCGAGTGACAGGCTCGTAGCCTGCGCGATCGCGTTTAGGGAGAAGCCGTCGAGCTTCGGCGTGACCTCGCGCAGAAACCAGGCGCGATCGCGCCGCTCGGGATGCTCCTTCGCCCATTCGCGGTTGCGGCGGTGATGTTCCGCGTTTGCCTTACCACGCTTGCGCCCCGCATGCGCGCTCCCGCGCGGGTCGTTACCCGCGGTGCTTTGGGCTGCGAGAGCTTTGCGCGCGCGCGGCGCGGGGCGAACACCCAACCCCACGTCGTCAATTTCGAAGTGGCCTAAACGGTTCGGGGCTATTTCGCGACCGCCACTCC
>CAAGKR010423499.1_pt1 | contig 11544 bp, 10 predicted proteins | sample 2556971 | NCBI WGS metagenome assembly CAAGKR01 (sample SAMEA5207829, study PRJEB30636) | soil metagenome | biome: forest; feature: boreal; material: soil | place: USA | collected 2011-09 | depth 1 m
GCGTCGCGTCGGTTTTCGACTGTAGACGGTGCTTCTGACACGCCGGGGCGGGTGGCCGGCTCCGGTACGACAGCGCTGACCGAAGCGGCGGGCGGTATACCCGTTGCACGCGCGGCAGGTCCGCCGGGGACAGCGGGCGGCGCAGTACTGGTTGGAGCGGCCGGCGCGACAGCGCTCGCAGGCCGAGGCGCAACGGGCGCACCCTCATGGGCGCCGGAGGCCGTCACCCGGCTGCGCAGCGACGGCGGCGGGGCGACGCGCGGTGCCAGAGCCGAGCGGATCCGATCGGCAGTGCCGCTATGCTGCGGGGAAGCCGGCGTCCCCCGTGGCGATGTCAGAGACGACTCTGTGCGGCGTAGCACCGCCGGCACCGGGACGCCGGCCACCGGGGCCACGGCGGGCGTGGAGAATGTCTCGACGAACTCAATCAGGGCAAGTTCGAGCGGCAACGGTGACTGTGGGTCGCTACGAAAGTCGGTACTCGTGAGTGCCCGTGCCGCACGCAGCACATCGGCGACGGACGCGGCTTCGGCAACGTCGCATAGTGCAGCGATTTCCTCGTCGCTCAGGGTGAGCGAGGCCGCAGCGCCCGCACGCACGAGCAACACGGAGCGCAAATACTGCACGGCGGCTCCCGTAAACTGGCGCAGGTCTGCGCCGTCGTCGCGCACCTGCGCCACCAGGTTGAGTGCGTCGGCAAGTTGCCTGTTCAGCATGAGCTCCACCAGGGATGCAGCGCGCTGATCATCGGCCATGCTCTGACCCAGGCGCACGTCCGCTTCGGTCAGTTGATGGCCCTGCGCCGCCACCTGCTGCTCGAACTGGTTCAGAGCGTCTCGCAGGCTGCCGGTCGCCCGGCGCGCGATGATTTCCAACGTGCTGTCGCTCGCCTCGACGCCTTCGAAGCCGGCGATTTGCTGCATCCGGCCGACCACGTCGGCGAGCTTGATCCGCTGGAAGTCAAAGCGCTGGCAGCGCGAACGGATCGTCTCAGGCACCTTGTGCGCTTCTGTCGTCGCAAGGACAAATATCACGTGCGGCGGCGGCTCTTCCAGGGTCTTCAATAGCGCGTCGAAAGCGAACGCGGTCAGCTCGTGGGCTTCATCGATCAGGTAGACCTTGTATCGCGACGAGTTGGGAGAGAAACCGACACGGTCGCGCAGGTTGCGGATGTCCTCGATGCTGCGATTGCTCGCCGCATCCATCTCGATCAGGTCGAGGGCACGTCCCTGCGTAACGGCGATGCAGGATGGACAGTGGGTGCAAGGCTGCCCTTCTACATTGGCCTCGCAATTTACCGCCTTGGCCAGGATCCGTGCCGTGCTCGTTTTACCGGTGCCACGCGGGCCGCAGAAGAGGTATGCGTGGGCCACGCGGTCGTTAGCCACGCCCCGCGCCAGCGTCTGCGTCACGTGCTTCTGTCCCACCACTTCAGCAAAAGTCTGGGGACGCCATTTGCGATACCAGACTTCAGAGCTCACGAGCACCATCCTGGCAGGTGGACGACGGCTGCATCACGGGCTGATCGCGGAGCGCCAGACGCGATCACAGCGCCGCGCGGTCAGCGGATTGGAACACCTGTGCCATTGTAGGATTACAGCGGCGGCGGCGGCTAGCAATGTTAGGTCTGCTCCCAGTCGCGCTCCGCCAGCAAGGCATCCTCACGCGCCCGCATCTCCCTCTCCTCGTCAGGCTCGACGTGATCATAGCCGAGCAGGTGCAGGATGCCGTGAATGAGCAGGTGCGCCAGCTCGACGGGGGCGGCGCGACCGTGCTCGGCCGCCTGCCTTTCTGCCGTGGGGTAGGCGATCACGACCTCGCCCAACTCCGCGGCGGCGTCGGGCGGTAGTATGAAGCCGGGGAACGATTCTTCGTCGTCCGTGGCCGGCCTGGCACGCTCCGAGAGGCCAAATGAAAGCACGTCGGTCGGCTGGTCGTAGCCGCGGTACTCGCGGTTCAGCCGGTGGACCGTCTGATCGTCAGTGACAAGCAAAGAAAGGGTGCTGCAGTCGATTTTTTCGCTCTGCAGCACGCGTTCCGCAAGCGCCGGCATCCAGCGTTCGAGATCGAAACCATCGTAAGGAGCTTCAGCGATCAGTTCGATCAGGTTGGGCACGGCGGGCGTCGCTTTCTAGCGGCCGAAGACGTCTGCCGCCTTGTGCGCGGCAGCGAACAGCGGCTGGGGAACGATGCCGAAAACCAGCACCCCGACCGCCGCGACGGTCATGCCAAAGCGAATGGGAATGCCGGAAGCGAGCCGGCTTTCACCGCGCGGCTCGCCCATAAACATCGTCCGCATCACGCCGAGGTAGTACACGGCTGAAAGGATCGTATTCAGCACAGCGATCACGACCAGCCAGACGAACTTCGCCTGGATAGCGGCGTTAAAGATATACAGCTTCGCGAAGAAACCCGCCGTCGGCGGGAGGCCGGTGAGCGAGACAAGGCAGAAAGCGAGCACGAGCGCAAGCCACGGCGCTCGCCTGTATACGCCCGAGAAGTCGGCGATCTGCTCGCTGCCGACCGCCTCCGTAATGGCGATGATCGCCAGGAAAGCGCCGAGGTTAGTGAACGCATAGGCGGCGATGAAGAACACCACGCCGGTGGCGCCGATCGTGAAGCGGCCGTTCGCCGCGGACACTGCGGCCAGACCGACAAGAAAGTTACCCGCCTGTGCAATTGACGAGTATCCGAACAGCCGCTTGATGTTGCGTTGCTGTATAGCAAGCACGTTGCCGAGCGTCATGGAGACCGCGGCGAGCACCGCGAACAGGCCCGACCACTCCGACGTAATCAGCGTGCCGGAGAGCGCGGTGAAGAAGATGCGCATCACCACGGCAAACGCCGCGGCCTTCGACGCAACCGACAGGTAAGCCGTCACCGGCGTGGGAGCGCCCTCGTATACGTCGGGAACCCACATCTGGAACGGGAAAATCGCCATTTTGAAGCCGAAGCCGGCGATAAGCAAGGCCGCCGCAAGCAGGTACGCAAAGCGCAGGTTGTCACTTGCCTGCAGCAGCGCGTTCCCGATCGCCGGCAGGCTGGTGCTGCCAGTGAGGCCGAAGAGCAGTGCCATGCCATACAGCAACGTCGCGGTGCTGATCGCCCCAAGCAGCAGGTACTTGAGGCCCGCCTCGCTGGAGCGCGTATCGCGCATGAACCCCGCGAGGGCGTACTGGGAGATACTGGTCAGTTCCAGGGCGATGAAGATCGTGATCAGATCGTTGGCCTGCGCGAGCAGCATCGCGCCCACGGCGATCACAAGGATCAGCGCGTAAAACTCTCCCTGCCGGTCCCGCATCTGTCGCGCAAAGTCGATCGAGGCGATGATCACCGTCGCGGCGACGGCGGCAAACAGGAAGAGGAAGAAAAACGAGTAGTTGTCAACGCGCAGGCTGTCACCAAAAGCGCTGCCCTGGCGCCCTCGCACCACGAGCGTCGCCGTATACCCTGCCGACAGCGCTAAGCCGAGCAGCCCGATCCACGGAAGAGCACGCTTGTCGCGCACAAACAGATCAACCACGAGGATCAGCGCGGCAAAACCGAGCGCGATCAACTCGGGTAAGAAGCGATCGATGTTATCCACGGTTGGTCTCCATCACGAGAGTCTGGCCGCGATCGGCTGAACGCCCTTCTGGATAACATCGATCATCCAGCTGGGATACACACCAACGGCGAGGATCACGAGGAAGAGACCCAGCACCGGCGCCCGTTCCCACCAGGCGCTGGCGTCCTTGAGGTGCTCCCAGCGCTGCATGGGCGGACCCCACATCACGCGCTGCAGCATCCAGAGGATGTAGCCGGCGCTCAAGAGCACGCCCACCACGCCAAGGATCGTCATCGGAACGAACTTGTCGAAGGTGCCGAGGAAGACGAGCAGCTCGGCCCAGAAGCCTGCCAGCGCCGGCAACCCGAGCGCAGCGAATCCCGCGATGTAGAACATCACGCCGACGAACGGCATACGCCTCATCAGACCGGACATCTGGCCGATCTCCCGCGTATGCGTGCGGTCGTAGACGAGCCCGACCATGATGAAGAGCAGGCCGGTGATCAGACCATGCGTGAACATCTGCAACGCCGCGCCGGTAAGTCCTACCTGCTTCATCGCCGAGATTCCCAGTAAGACGTAGCCCATGTGACTCACGGATGAGTAGGCGATCAGCCGCTTCAAGTCCTGCTGACGGAGCACAATCAGGGCGCCATAGATGATGTTGATCGCCGCGAGGATCGCAAACAGCAGCGCGTAGTCCTTCGCCACGTTGGGCAGGATGCTCACGCCCATGCGGATCATGCCGTAGCCGCCCATCTTGAGCAGAACACCGGCGAGCAGCACGCTGACCGCCGTCGGCGCGTTGGTATGCGCATCGGGCAGCCAGGTGTGAAAGGGAACGACCGGAAGCTTCACGGCAAAGGCCGCCATGATAAAGAAGAAGATCATCGACAGCGGCACAAAGCTGCTGGTGATGTTCATCTGCGTTAGCTGCACGATATCGAACGTGTTCGCCGTGAAGCCGAGCAGGAGGATGCCGACGAGCATGAACGCGGAACCGGCAACGGTGAACAGCACAAACTTGAGCGCCGCATACTCTTTGCGGCCCGTGCCCCAGATCGAAATCAGCAGGTACATCGGCACCAGCTCAACCTCCCAGAACAGGAAGAAGAGCAGAAAGTCGAGAGACATGAATACACCGAGGACGCCGGTTTCCAGCACGAGCATCCAGGCGTAATACTCCTTGGTGCGCAGATCGATATTCCAGGAGATGAGCACCGAAAAGAGCGACAGGCCGGTCGTGAGCAGCACCATGGCTATGCTCAGCCCGTCGATCCCGACGTGATACTGAAGCGTGAATGTGCTGCCGATACTGGAGAGATCGACCCAGGTAAACTGCTCCACGAACTGGAAGCCGGTCTTATCGCGGTCAAAGATGACGAACAGCCCCACCGACAGGACAAAGGTGGCGAGCGAGAAGGCAAGGGCTACGTAGCGCGGTAGCCTCGCGTTGTCACGCGGCAGGAGCGCCATGACCACGGCGCCGAGGAGCGGCAGAAAGAGGATTGCACTTACCACTGTTCTAACTCGTCTCCGGCTGCGCTGCCATGCGCATCTCTTACCTGCTGAGCCCGCCGGCCGTCACCCTACCTGCGACTGGCAACCAGCAATGCGATCGCGATCACCGCAACCCCGGCGCTGAAAACGAAGCCGTAGGCCTGCATCTGGCCGCTCTGAGCCCGCTTGACGCCGGCGCCGGCAACCTGCGTCGCATCACCGGCGCCGTTGGCCACGCCGTCGATCACCCTGGAGTCAAACGCCTGGCTCGCCAGCGCCAGCCCGCGATAGATGACCCCGCGCACGATGAAGTTCTCGGCGAACCAGTCGAGGTACCACTTGTTGATAAACAGGACGTAGAGCGGTCGCAGCACGCGTCCCATCGTCACCGCGAGCCCCTGCCGGGCCACGTAAATCACGTACGCCGCCAGGATGCCCGAGACAGCAAGCGCCGCGGAGACGACCGCCAGCGTCCAGTTGACCGTCTCAACCGTCCGGTCAAGCGACGGCACGGGCAGCGCCGCTCTGAGCAGTTCACCAAACCAGCCGTTGTAGTTCACCAGCCAGCTCAACACGGACGGCACGGCCAGGATCAGGAGAGGAAGCACCATTACCCAGGGCGACTCGTGCGGATGGACCGGATGCTCATGAGCGCCGGCGTGGCCGAAGCCGCCATCGTCAGCGCCGGGGATGTCCGATAAAGTCGTGCCGCCGGTCCCGTGTGATGCCGCTTCGGTGACAGGGCCATGCTCCGCAGCGACCGCAGCGGGATGATCGGTCGCTAGGTACTGTGCATCACCTGAGGTCACGGGGCTGAGCTCGTACCCTTCGGTCCAGTGATCGTGATGCGGCATTCCTCCACGGAATTCACCGAAGAAAGTCAGGAAGATGACCCTGAACATGTAAAAGGCGGTGAGAAACACCACCGCGAAGCCGAAGAAAAACAGCAGCTTGTTCGAGTCCCACGCCGCGTGCAGAATGTCGTCCTTGCTGTAGAAGCCGGAGAACGGCGGGATACCCGAAAGACTGAGGGAGCCGATGACAAATGTGATGAAGGTGAACGGCATCACGCGGCGCAAGCCGCCCATGCGCCGCAGGTCAAACGTATTGGTCGCATGATTGACGCTGCCGGAGCCGAGAAAGAGCAGTGCTTTGAAGAAGGCATGGTTCATGAGATGGAAGATAGCGGCGACATAGGCTCCCGAGCCGAGCCCGAGCATCATGTAGCCGAGCTGCGAAATCGTCGAGTAGGCGAGTACCTTCTTAATATCGGGGTTCACGACACCCATCGTCGCGGCGACCAGCGCGGTGATGGCGCCGATCCAGGCGACGGTGTGGAGAGCGCCCGACGACGACGCGAACACCGGAAACATGCGAGCGACGAGATACACGCCGGCGGCAACCATCGTCGCCGCGTGAATGAGGGTGGATACCGGCGTTGGACCTTCCATTGCATCCGGCAGCCAGATGTGTAACGGCACCTGAGCCGATTTGCCGGCCGCGCCCGCGAACACCCCGAGCGCAAAGAGGGTGAGCGTTGTCGAACCCACCGTCCCCAGCAGGGCCGCCTGGTGAATTTCCGCAATATTAAACGTGCCGGTCTTCGCCCAGATGATGAGGATACCGATCAGGAAGCCGACATCGCCGACCCGCGTCGTGATGAACGCCTTCTTCGCTGCTGCTGCCGCGGCAGGCTTGTGAAACCAGAAGCCGATCAGCAGGAACGAGCAGAGACCAACCAGTTCCCAGAAGAGATAGATCATGAGAATGCTGTCGGCCAGCACCAGGCCGAGCATCGACGCCGTAAACAGCGACATGAAAGCGTAATAGCGTCCGTAGCCCGGGTCGCCCGCCATGTAGCCCTGAGAATAGACCTGCACGAGCGTCGAGACGCTCGTGACGACCACAAGCATCACGGCCGTCAACCCGTCGATGCGGACGCCGAGGTTGAATCTGAAACCGGGGAAGCTGAGCCATTGATGGGCGGAGTAGTTAAGTGGCGCCCCGTGATTCGCATCGACCGCCTTGAGCGCCCAGAGCGACAACACGAACGTAGCGCCGATGCAGAGGATGGTCAGGTATCCCGACAGGCGCGGCAGCAGGCGCAGCCCGAGTGTGATCAGGACGCAGCTGGCCACCGGCAGCAGCAGAATCGCCCAGGCAAACCCTTCCGGAAACGTATCCATGCTGCCTTTTTAGACCTTCCGCATCACTTCAAGTGCGACGTGCGTTTTGCTGTCGGGCACGAAAATTTTGCGGGGAGCGAGATCGCCCGCCATCTTAGGGTCGCCCGCCACCACAAGGAGCGAAGCCACGCCCTCAGCGTTGAACAACTCCCGCCAGATCTCAGCGACGTAGCGGTTCTTGCACTCGAATAGCTCAGTCCACATGTCAGGGCCGCTCCATCATGTGTCGATCGCCGCCGGCAGACTAGAACCTGAGCAAATCGATCTTGTCAATGTCGATCGTGCCGCGGCTGCGATACACAGAAACCACCAGCGCCAGGGCAACCGACGCCTCGGCAGCAGCAACGGTGAGAATAAAGATCACAAAGACATGCCCGGTGATCGGGTCGGGGGACTGAATGAACCGCGAGAAGGCGACCAGAGAGAGGTTTACGGCGTTGAGCATGATCTCGATCCCCATCAAGATCATGATCGCGTTGCGCTTCGACAGCGCGATCCAGAGGCCGATACCAAACAGGATCGCGCTGACAACCAGAAAGTGCTCCAGAGAGATACTCATCAGCGTTCCCTGCGGACCAGCTGCGGCTGCACGTTCATCTCTTCGGCATCGACATCTTCACCGCGGCCGCGCACCAACACGATCGCGCTCACCATCGCGGCGAGCAACAGTACGGACACGATTTCGAACGGCAAAGCCCACCGATTGATCAGCGCCTCACCGATCGCCGCAGCCGTGCTGCTGAAGCCGCCGTTCTTAACCGTCACCCAGTTCGTCTGAAAGGCCACGAAGATGACCGTGCCGGCCACGGCGGCTCCCGCGATCAGGCCGGGACCGACGAAGTTTGTTTCCATGCGCGTCCGCTCGAGTGGCGGCGTGAGCAGAATAGCGAACACCACCAGCACGCCGATGGAGCCGGCGTACACCAGCAGCTGCGCGACCGCCACGAAGTCGGCAGAGAGCAGCACGAACATCGCGGCCAGCGCGACGAAAAAGAGGACGAGGAACAACACGGCATGCACGATCTGGCGCGCGAACATCACGCTCAGGGCGGCGATGACTGCCAGCGCTGAGAGCCCCCAAAAGGACACGATGGGACCGAACCCATCCACGCTTTCTCTCCTCTACGTGACGGCCGCTACTGCGGCATCGCAGCGAGCGGGTCTTTGACCATGCGGAGCGTGCGCGGCTTCTGCGTGCGCGAAAAGCCGATCAGCCGCGCGTACCCTGTCACCAGGATCACCGTCATGGCAAGGTTGATGACGGCAAAAATTGGCAGCACCACTCCTGCTGAGAGGCCGTTCTCGTTCCAGACCAGCACCTCGGCTGCGACCATCAGCACGTTGACCAGGGCCAGCGGCAAGAGGAATTTCCAGGCGAATGAAAGCAACTGGTCGATGCGCAGACGGGGCAAGGTGCCGCGCGTCAGGATGAACAAGCCGTAAAACAGGTACATCTTGCCGAGGAAGATAAGCCACGGCGGCACCCAGCGGTCGAGGCCGAACAGCCACCAGCCCCCGAAGAAGAGCGTGGCGAGGATACCGCCCACGGCGAGCGCATTGGCCAGCTCAACGGCGTAGAAGAGGCCGAACTTCATGCCCGAGTACTCGGTATGGTAGCCGGCGACGATTTCAGACTCGGCTTCCGAGATATCGGTCGGCGTGCGGTTCAGCTCAGCGCTGGCAGAAAAGAAGTAGATAAAGAACGCGAGCGGCTGCAGGAAAACCAGCCAGACATGATTGTGCTGCTGCCACTTGACGATGCCGTTCAGGTCCATGTGGCCGGTAAACAGCACGACGCCTAGCAAAGCCAGCACCATCGGAATTTCGTAGCTGATTGCCATCGCGATCGCCCGCATAGCGCCAATCAGCGAATACTTGTTGTTCGAGGACCAGCCGGCCATGAAGACAATCAGAGGCGTGACTGAACCCACCGCGACCAGGAAGAGGATCGCCACATCGACGTTCGCAATCACCATGTTCGGGGCCCAGGGCAGCACAGCCCAGACCAGAATCGCAGGGATGAAGATCAGGATGGGCGCCAGTCCGAAGATCCATTTGTCGCCGAGGCGCGGCGTCAGCGCTTCTTTCTGCATGAGCTTAAGCGCGTCGGCCAGCGGCTGCGCGATGCCACGAAAGCCGGTGCGGTTGGGGCCGTACCGGATCTGGATGCGGGCGACCGCCTTGCGCTCAATCCAGATCAGGCTGAGCATCGCAATGCCGAGAAAAAGACCGATCGCGGCTGCACCGATCATTCCCGAGACGACGTACGCGACCCAGTGATAGGTGGTGCCGTCGCCCCAACCGTTGATCCAGTCGGTCAGCGCCCGCACCGGGTTGCCGAGATCGCGTAGATCGTACCATTCGGCGAGGAAGGCAGCGGAAAGGGCGTTCACCGGTCAACCTCGCCGATCACGATATCGATGCTCCCCAGCGAGACAATCGAGTCGGCGATTGACGAGCCGATCACCATCTCCTTCAGCACTGATAGATTGATATAGGACGGCGCCCTTACGTGGAAGCGATAGGGGGCGGTGCCGCCGTCGCTGACCACATAGTAGCCAAGTTCTCCCTTCGGTGATTCCACCCTGGCGTAAGCGTCGCCCACGGCGGGGCGGATCGAGAGCGGCACGTCGACTTTGTACGGCCCGCCTGGCAGACCTGCGACCGCCTGCTTCAGAATTCTGTGGCTCTCGCGCATTTCGGCCATGCGCACCAGGAAGCGGTCGTAGGCATCGCCGTTTTCGCCGATCGGTATGTCGAAGTCGAAGCGGTCGTATACGGCATACGGATCGGCCTTGCGGACATCGTATGGAACACCGGAGGCGCGGATCATCGGGCCGCTGAGCGAGGCGTCGATCGCCATCTGTTTCGGCACGACACCGACACCCCTCGCCCGCGCGATCAGGATCTCGTTCTCGAGGAGCATCTTCTCGTATTCGGCAATCTTGCCTGGCAGGTCGAGCAGCAGGCCGTTCAAAGCCGGCAGGAACTCATCGGGAATATCGAACGCGACGCCGCCGATGCGCATGTAGTTGCAGGTCAGGCGGGCGCCGCAAGTCATCTCGAACAGGTCGAGGATCTTCTCACGTTCGGCCAGCATCCACATCAGCGGTGTTTGCCAGGCGCCGCAATCGTTCGTAAACGTGCCGATCGCCATCGAGTGATTGGCGATCCGCTGCAGTTCGGCCATGATCACACGCAGGTATTGGGCACGCTCCGGTACACGAATGCCGGCCAGTTTCTCGACGGCCAGGCAGTAGCCGAGGTTGTTGGACATCGCCGACAGGTAGTCCATCCGGTCGGTGAAGGGGATGTTCTGCGTATAGGTGCGCTCTTCGGCCAGCTTTTCCAGGCTGCGGTGGAGATAGCCGACCACCATATCGGCATCGATGATGCGCTCACCATCCAGCACCACGCGCATACGGAAGACGCCGTGTGTACTCGGGTGCTGGGGACCGATGTTGACGACGAACGGCTCCGTTCGAATCGTCATGGTGAAGTCATCTCCTCGAGTGCGCGTGGAAGATTGCCGGAGCTGACACGAGTGAAATGGGTTAGGAATTCTCTCCTGCGGCTGCTTCCGCGGCGCCTGTCCAGTTCGGCCCGACCAGGACGCCGTAACCCTGCTCCTGTTTCGGGAAGTGCGGCAGACCGGGGTGTTGAGCGCCGTTCGAGATTTGCAGGAAGTCCTTGCGCAATGGGTAGCCGGCAAATCCCTCCCACAGGAAGATGCGCCGCAGGTCGGGGTGACCGCTGAACCGGATCCCGAAGAGGTCGTACACCTCGCGCTCCTGGAGATGCGCCCCGTACCAGACCGGCGACAGTGACGGCACTTCCGGTTCCTCGCGGTCCTCGACACGAACCTTAAGCACAGCCAGGTGATTCTTGGCAAACGACTGGACGTGGTAAACCATCTCGAAGTGCGTGAGGTAATCGGCCGCTGTCAGGCTCACCAGGAACTGCATGCGCAGTTCCGGGTCGTCCCGAAGGGCGGTGCACACAGCGATCAAGTCCTCGGCTGCTATGTAGACACTCATGCCAACGGCCGCAACCGTCGTGCCGGGTACGATCTGCATGATGCGCCCCGCGACCTGCTCGCCGGAGAGTTCGAGCGTCATAGCGGCGGCAACCCTCGCCTCAGCGCCATTGCAGTGCGTTCTTGCGCCAGGCGTAAAGCAGTCCCAGGAAGAGAATCCCGATGAAGAGAACTGCTTCAACGAAGCCATAAATAGCGAGTTGACGAAAAGCAATGGCCCAGGGATAGAGGAATATTGATTCGATATCGAAGACGACAAAGAGCAGCGCGAACAC
>CAAGKR010095730.1_pt1 | contig 11543 bp, 10 predicted proteins | sample 2556971 | NCBI WGS metagenome assembly CAAGKR01 (sample SAMEA5207829, study PRJEB30636) | soil metagenome | biome: forest; feature: boreal; material: soil | place: USA | collected 2011-09 | depth 1 m
AACAGACGAGCCGGGAGATCCGCGCCGTCCCCCCATCGAACGGGTAGTCCTTGCCCTTGCCGAGGATCTTGACCACCTGCGCATAGCTCCGGTCCAGGCCGAGGTCGCCGCCGGCGAACAGGGTCCAGGTCGTGGCCGGGTCGTACGGCCCGTTCGCGGGGACGGGAAGCTGGGCGGTCAATGGCCAGGCGCTCGTCTTCTTGAGGCGATGCGCACCGAACAGATGCACCTTCCCCCAGCCCAGCGCGCGGACGCCGGGTCCGACCTCGTCGGCGCGCAGGAAGGCGAGTCGGTTCCGATGGGCGGCCAGGTCCGCCATCAGCGTCGCCGCGTCCGGCGCCGTGACGAGCCTGCGGCCGACGGACGTCAGTCCGAGCGCCTCGAGCACCGACTTCGACTGATCTGCGACGAGCTCCAGCGTGTTCCACCGACGACTCGTGCCGTTGAGCACGGCCGTGACGTCACCCTTGACGATCGCCGTTGCGGTGGTCCGGAAGTCGGCGACGGGAACGATCGGGATGGCCGTGAGCTGGCCGGGGGTCGGCGCGGTGCTGGCTGGTGTCGTCGGGCTCCCGGTGGATCCGTTCAGGGACCCGGGCGCCAGCGAGCCAGGCGATATCGAGCCGATGCTGCCCGCGGCGCTGGGCACGCCCGCGATCGGGGAGCCGGCTGCCGGCCCCGGACTTGCGGAGTGGGTGACCGCGAAGATCCCCAGCCCACCGATCGCGAGGGCGCCGATGACGAGGAGACGACCGTGCCATGACGGCCGTTGAGGCCGCGAGCGGGGCGCGTACCGTCGGTCGGTCAAGGGCCCATCCTAACCTACGCGCCCGGCTCCTCCCGGTGATGGCCGGTGGCGATCGCAGCCAGCGCATCCTCGTCCAGTTGCCCGGGCGACACGACCGCGACGCGGCATCGCGTGACGGCTCGGAGCGTCGAGGTCCGTGTCCCTCCTTCGAGGAACGCTCGTTCACCGAGGAGCGCACCCGGCCCGATCTCGGCGACCTCTCGACCATCGACGAGCACCGACAGGACCCCGTCCAGGAGCAGGAAGAGGTCCTGGCCCTCCTCGCCTTGCTCGACCAGGGCCGCCCCCGGTTCCAGGACCCGGATCTCCGGCTTCTTCCCGGCTCGCATGATCGTCACGGAGAGCTGGCGCTCGAGTGCGGTCTCGACCGCGGTCACGAGCGCCGGAGAGTCGTAGTCGCCCCAGGGCGTGCGGTCGCCGAACGAGTCGTTGAACCACGCCTTGAAGTCGATGGTCCCCGATTTGGCGACGAGCGTCCCGGAATGGTCGTAGATCCAGTGCCGAGGGAAGGGACTGGCGCCGACGAGCTCGTACGTGGACGTGCCGTCCGTATGGATCGTCAGCGCCAGCGTCGTCCAGGCGATCGCCGCCCAGATCTGGATGTAGGGCTTGCGGGGTACCGGTCGAGGTGACGGGACGCCCATCCGCCCGCCCACCGTCTGGACGAACCGGACCGACGTGGGCCCGACCTCGAGCTTCGGCCGCAGATCGTCGAGGTGAACGGCCGGGAAGGTGATCGCCGCGGGCCCGACGCGAACGGTGGTCGCGCCGATGTGTCCCATGCCCAGGTGTCCGTGGCCGATGATCCGGCCGTCCTCGACGTCGATGAAGGCGCGGAGCTCGTTCGCCTCGCGGTATCGGTCATTGCGGCGGAGCGCCTCGATGTCGTCGAGCCGATCCGGCGGCGGCTGGTCGTAGTGGGTGAAGCCAGCCCGGAAGGGCAGCTTGGCGAACCCCTCGATCGCCTCGGACGGGATCCACGAGATGGACGTGACGGACGACTCGATCCGCATCTCTACCCTCCAAGCTCTGGGGCGTGCACCCCTGACAGGAACGCGGCCCGATGTCAGGGCGGCGCCCTCGGGGCGGTGTAGCACGTACGTCGGCAGACGGCAATGGAGATCGAACGGCGCAGGCGCCGCGGTCCCACACTGGCGTGCGACGGCGTGGGAGATGCGTCACCGAGGGACCGAGATGAGCGAGTCGATCGAGGGGGTCGTCGCCAGGGCCAGGACGGATGATGTCCGGCTCATCCGATTCCTGTACTGCGATCCGTCAGGGATCATCCGGGGCAAGACCGTCCACGTCGACCGTCTCGCTTCGCGGATGCGAGAGGGCGTCGGCCTGACCCGGGCGCAGAACGCCATCAACATGCTCGAGCAGCTCATCTTCATCGAGGGGATGGAGCCGGTCGGGGAGGTGCGGGTCGTCCCGGATCCGGACACCTACAGCGTCCTGCCGTGGGTGCCTCGAACCGCGAGCCTCCTGTGCGACCAGCTCGGGCATGACGGACTCGACTGGGGGTGCGATCCCCGCAGCTTCCTCAAGCGGGTCATCGAGCGGGCGGCCGTCGCCGGTGTCCGGGTCATGGCCTCGTTCGAGAACGAGTTCTATCTCGCGCAGGAGCGAGACGGCAGGGTGGTCCCATGGGGCAACGGACCGGTCTACTCCTCCGCGGGGATGGACCGCGCAGCCGTCGTCATGGACGAGATCGTGGCCGACCTCGAGGCGCAGGGCATCGAGGTGGAGCAGGCCATCAACGAGTACGGGCCGGGTCAGCAGGAGATCGCGATCCGCTATGCCGACGCCCTCCGGGCCGCGGACAATCAGCTGAAGTTCCGCGACACCGTGCGGGGCGTCGCGGAGGTCCGTCACGGCCTGATCGCCTCGTTCGCACCGAAGCCCTTTGCGGACGGCATCGGCTCCGGCGCGCATATCCACTTCAGCCTCTGGTCGATGGATGGCGAGACCAACCTGCTCTGGGATCCGGATGCCGGCGAGCGGCTGCTCTCCGAGACCGGCCGGCACTTCGTCGGCGGCGTCCTGGACCATCTCCCGGCGCTCGTCGCGCTCACCTGTCCAAGCTTCAACTCCTACGACCGCTTGCGTCCCGACGCGTGGGCCGGCTCCACGGTCTCGTGGGGTCTCGACAACCGCGAGTGCTCGGTTCGTGTCGCCTCGACGTTCCGTGGCCGCGAGATGGAGTCCACCAACGTCGAACTCAAGGCGTGCGATCCGTCCTGTAATCCATACCTGGCGCTCGGGGGCCTCATCCTCGCCGGACTGGATGGCATGGCTCGCCGCCTGGAGCCACCGGAGCCCGCCCGCACGAACCCGGCCCGGATGACCGTCGAGGAACGAGAGCGAAGCGGCATCCGGCCGCTGCCAGGATCGCTGACCGAGGCGCTCGAGCGTCTGCAGGCCGACGAGACGTTGTTCCCGGCGCTGGGCGACCTCCTCGGCCGGTGTCTCGTCGCGGTCAGGAGCGCCGAGGCGGCCGCATTCGCCGCGATGACCGACGACGAGGTTCGCACCGCGCATCTGCGGGTCTTTTGACCTACCCGAGCGGCACCGGCACCCGTATCATGCCCGCAGCCGGTACCGCGTCGGCCTGAGCGTCGCGTGGCACCGAGGTTCGGGAGAGGGGCGTCCGCGGCCCGAGGCCACGAGCGGCGACCATCGCCCGTCATCGGCTGCTCGAGGAGGACGAGGCGTGGAGATCACGAGTCACGAGCCGCAGAAGCTGCGGCGCGAGCTGAATCTCTGGGAGGCGATCGGCATCTCGCTCGCCCTCATGGCGCCGAGCATGGCCGCCAACATCAACCCGCAGGGCACGGTCGGCCAGGTCGGTCGGGCGGTCCCGCTGGCGTTCCTCCTGGCGATGGTCGGGGTCCTCCTGGTCGCCTACGGATTCGTCCGTCTCACCCAGCAGTTCCGCCATGCCGGTTCGGTCTATGGCTTCGTGGGCGTCACCCTGGGTCCGCGCGCGGGCGTCTTCGCCGGGCATGGGTTGATGGGCACGTACATCTTCTATGCCGTCGTCACCGCGATGGCGGCCGGGATCTTCGGAGCAAGCTTCCTCCAGGCCGTCGGGATCATCCCGGCCGGCGACATCCCGACGATCTTGCCGTTCATCGTCGGCTTCATCGCCCTCGCCGGAGCGGCCGTCCTGGCGTTCGTGCCGATCCGGAACGGCACGCGGATCCTGCTGACGGTCGAGGGCATCACGGTCGCCCTCATCCTCATCACGGCCATCATCATCGTGATCAAGCTCGCGGCCGGCCAGGCGCCCTCAGGTCAGAAGCTGTCGCTCGATCCGTTCATCCCCGACTCGGGGACGGGACTCGGCGCCATCGCGGTCGGTGCCGTCTTCGGCTTCCTGTCGTTCGCCGGCTTCGAGGCCGCGGCGACGCTCGGCGAGGAATCGAAGGAGCCCAACCGTGACATCCCACGGGCGATCCTCGGCGTCGCCGTCTTCGGCGGCATCTATTTCGTGTTCGTGACCTGGGTCGAGGTCCTCGGATTTGGTGCGACCACCGATGGCGTGGCCGCATTCGCGAAGTCGGGCTCGCTGCTCGGCGACCTCGGGACCCAGTTCATCGGGGCCTGGATCGGCGACCTGATCACGGCCGGTGCCGCGGTCAGCGCGTTCGGATGCTGCCTGGCCTGCCTGGTCGGCGCCTCTCGGCTGCTGTTCGCCCTCTCCCGTGACAACGCCGAGACCCGTGGGTTCAGCATGACCGCCAAGGTCAGCGAGCGATACGGCACCCCGATCGGTGCGCTGCTCGCGGTCACCCTGGCGTCCGCCGCGATCGTCATCGTGTGGGCCGTCCTCCTCGGAGCGAAGGCGTTCGACGTGTTCGTCGGGGCCGGCGTGATCGGAACGCTCATCCTCCTCGTCGCCTACGCCTTTGCGACGATCGGAGCGATCAAGTTCCTCTTCTTCTCCGGTCAGAACCGGGTCGCCCGATGGGAGATCGTCATCCCGCTGGCGGCACTGATCGTGCTGGGTGCCACACTCTGGTTCAACCTGTCGTTCGACACCACCAGCACCGCCTTCTATTACGAGATCATCACGATCGCCTGGCTGGTCCTTGGTCTGGTCCTGGTCTTCGGGATGCCCGGCATCGCCCATCGCGTCGGCATGCGGCTGGAGCAGGACGAGGGTCTCATCGCGGCGAGGACCTGACCGGACCATGCTTGATCACGTCCAGGTCGTCGACCTGACCCAACCGCTCGGCGCGGACACGATCGTGTGGCCCGGTGCGCCGCAGCCGATCGCGGAGACGATCCTGACCATCGCCCATGACGGGTTCTTCAACCGGCGGATCACGGTCGTCGAACACGCCGGGACCCATTTCGACGCGCCCTCCCACATGGTGGAGGGCGGCGCCACCGTCGACCGGATCCCGGCCGACCGGCTCGTCCGGCCGCTCGTCGTCATCGATATCGCCGATGATCTTGCCGGCGATCCGGACGGCATCCTCAGCGTCGAGCAGGTCCATGCCTTCGAGGCCCGCCACGGGCGGATCCCGCAGGATGCCGCGATCTTCCTGCGGACGGGCTGGGAGGACTTCAACACCGACCCGGCCCGCTACGCGAACCACCCGGGGCCGCTTCGGTTCCCGGGCTTCGGGCCGGAGGCCGCCCGCCTCCTCGTCGACGAGCGAGGAGCGGCCGGTCTCGGTACCGACACGCTGGGGATCGACCCCGGCTTCGCCACGGATTTCGTCGTCCACCGGACGATCAGTCACGCCCGGGGTCTCTGGCATGTGGAGAACCTCATGAATCTTCGTCAGGTCCCCGCCACCGGGGCCTGGGTCGTGGTCGGTGTGATCAAGCTCGTCGATGGCTCCGGCGGGCCGTGTCGCGTCCTGGCACTCGTCCCCGCCGCCTGACGTCCGAGTCGACCCGGTGCGGCGGGCCGCGCCCCGCGGAAGGATGGGATGACTGACCGTCTCACGTTCATCGCGACGTGTGACCTCGTCGCGATGACGCGTGGCCGTTCCATCCGCTCCGACGCGTTCGAGGCGCGGCGGGCCTCGGGGGTCGGCTGGGTCCCGGCCGACCTTGCGCTGACATCGTTCGGGGATATCGCGACGCCGAACCCGTTCGGAGCGCTCGGCGACACGCGCCTCGTCCCCATCGAAGGAGCCCGGATCACCCTGCCCGCCGACGATCACCGCCCGCAGACCGAGCTGGTCCTGGCCCGGATCGTGGAGCTGGATGGTCGCCCGTGGGCGTGCGATCCGCGTCAGGCGCTCGCCGAGGCGGTCGACGCCCTCGCCGCGCATGGGCTTCGAATGGTCGCATCGTTCGAGCAGGAGTTCGCCCTGGCGGGACCGGCGATGGCCGCGCGTCGTCAGCCGGCGCCGTTCAGCCTCGAGGCCCATCGGCGGGCGGAGCCGTTCGGGTCGGCGCTCGTGCGCATCCTGGAGGCGGAAGGACTCTCGCCCGAGACGTGGTTGCCGGAATACGGCCCCGGGCAGTACGAGGTGACGCTCGCCCCGGCCGATCCACTCGTGGCGGCGGACCGCGCGATCCTGGTCCGGGCGCTCGTCCGGGATCTCGCGGCGGCCCACGGCTTCGAGCCCACCTTCGTCCCGCTCCGGACCCCGGATGCCGTCGGTAACGGCGTGCACGTCCATATGAGCCTCTGGGATGACGAGGATCGACCGGTCACGCTCGATGCGACCGGGTCGCTGACCCAGGTCGCCGGATCGTTCGCCGCCGGGCTCCTCGCCCACGCTCCCGCGATCGTGGGCTGGACAGCACCGAGCGTCATCTCCTCGCTCCGGCTCGCGCCGCACCGCTGGAGTTCCGCGGCGGCCTTCGTCGGTCGCCAGAACCGCGAGGCGATGGTCAGGATCTGCCCGGCGCCGACCCTGGGCGACGCTGACCTGCTCGCGGCAGCCAACCTGGAATTCCGGGCGTGCGACGCCAGCGCGAACCCCTGGCTCGCGTTGGCCGTCCTCATCCGCGCCGGCGTCGACGGGATCGAGCGGCAGCTTCCCGCGCCGCCGGTCATCGAGGGCGAGCTCGACGGGATCGATGCCAGCGAGCGCGACCGGCTCGGGATCCGTCCATTGCCGCGTGACCAGGAGGCGGCCCTTGCGGCGATCGAGGCGGATCCGACCGCCGCCGCCTGGTTCGCCCCCGAGCTCGTCGCCACCCATCTCGCGATCCGTCGGACGGAGGCGTCACTTCTCGCCGATGCCAGCCCCGAGGAACGGTGCCGGAGGTACGCGGATGTCCTCTGAGCCGGGCGTGCCCGAAGGCGTCACGGACGGTCCCAGCGCCGAGCTCAACGAACTCCTCGGCCGGATCGGGCTGGTCGACCACCACACGCACTCGATCGTCAACGGCACGATCGAGCGCGCCGAGTACCTGTTCATGCTCGACGAGTCGGACAAGCCGGAGGCCGCGGATCTGGCCGGCCTGGAGACCCAGGTCGGGTTCGCCGTCAGGCGCTGGTGCGCACCGCTCCTCGGGATGCGGGCCAACGAGCCCGAGGGGACGTTCCTCGAACGTCGCCTGGCCATGGCCAACTTGGAGGTCGCGGCCCGGCTGCTGCCGGCCGCGGGGTTCGACCGCCTCATCGTCGAGACCGGTTTCCGCGGCGAGCGGCTGGTCGCGCCCGGCGAGCTCGGCCGGCTCGCCTCCGCGCCCGTCTCCACCGTGGTCCGCCTCGAGACCGTCGCGGAGGCGGTCGCGCTCAGTGGGGTCGCTGCGACCGATTTCGCGGACGCGGTCGTGGGCGCCGTCGCCGCTTCGTTGTCCGCCGGCGCCATCGCGCTCAAATCCATCGCGGCCTACCGCTACGGCCTCGACCTCGATCCGTCGCGACCGGAGGGAGACGCGGTCGAGCGTGCCGCCGGCGCGTGGCTGCGAGCCGTGGAGGAGACCAGGATCGCGCGGATCACCGACCCGGTGCTGCTCCGTCTGCTGCTGTGGACCGCTATCGATACCGGGCGGCCGCTCCAGATCCATACCGGCTACGGCGATACGGACCTGCACCTCAACCGCGCGGACCCGATCCACTTGACGGACTTCATCCGGGCGACGGAGGGACGAGCACCGATCCTCCTGCTCCACACCTACCCGTTCCAGCGGAACGCCGGCTACCTCGCCCAGATGTTCGCGAACGTCTACATGGACGTCGGGCTCGCGGTCAACTACACCGGAGCGCGATCGCCCCAGGTCATCGCCGAGTCGCTCGAGTTGGCACCCTTCGGGAAGCTGCTCTTTTCCTCGGATGCGTGGGGCCTTCCGGAGCTCCACCTCATCGGCAGCCTGCTGTTCCGCCGCGGGTTGTCGAGGGTCATCGGCGAGTGGGTGGCCCGCGGGGACTGGGCGCTGGGTGACGCGGAACGGGTCGTCCGGCGCATCGCCGGCGAGAACGCCCGCCGGGTCTACGGTCTGCCCGCGACTGGCTGAGGCGATCGCTCAACGCGATCGCATCAGCGCCGGCCGGCAGCCTGAGCAGCCCTACCGGCGCGCGAGCGCGTCCGCCAGGTCCACGAGGCTTCCGACCACGACGGCGGCTCCCGCCCCGCGAAGGGCGGTCTCGTCGACCGCCGCGCCCGCCGTCACGCCGATCGGGATCATCGCGGCGGCGACGGCCGCGACCATGTCCCACGTCGCATCGCCGATGTACCAGCAGCGTGGTGGCTCGACCTTGACCTGCCTGGCCGCGAGGAGCAGGAGATCGGGCTCGGGCTTGGCGTGCTCGACATGGCTCGCATCGACGATCATCGGCGCCGATCGGAGTCCGAGCGCGGCGACCGATGTCGCGACCTGCGCCTTTCGGCTCGACGTGGCGATCGCCCAAGGGATGTGTCGCGACTCGATCGCGTCGATCAACTCGCCCACCCCGGGGAGTGGGCGAGGGGAGTGGTTCAGCGCCTGGTAGATCTCGCCGCAGCGTCGATCGATCGTCTCGGCGCGGTCCTCGTCGAGCACCTCTCCTGCGAGGGCCGCGATCTCGCGCGCGAGCCGTTTGCCGTCGACGCCGATGAGCGGCGCCAGGCGTCTGCGCGACGTGGGCAGACCGGCCTCTTCGAGGGCTTGCGCCCAGGCCGAGATCCGCGTCTGGACCGAATCCACCAGCGTGCCATCGAGATCGAACAGGACGGCAGCCGGGAGCGGGAGGCGATCGAGCTCGTCGGTCATGGCGGGGAGCGTAGCGGACCCGCACTCCCGGCGACCCACGCCTACATCCGTCGGGCCCGCGGCGGCGTATCCGTATTGACCGGTGCTACCATCGCCACCCGGGACCGATTCCCGCCGCGTGAGAATGTCGGGGAGTTACGTCTGCCATGACGACTGCGCGTGACCGTCCGCCCGAGGAGGCCGCTGAGGACACCTCGTTCGCTCGTGGCCTGCGTCTCCTCCTGACCGTGGCCGACCGTGGCGAGGTCCGTGCCGACGAGCTCAGCTCGCTGCTCGAGATGCCGCTCTCGACGGTCTACCGATATCTGCGAACCCTCGGCGACTTCGGCTTCGTCGACCGTCGCGGCGGGCTGTTCCGGCTCGGCCCGAAGCTCCTGATCGGGACCGGTGCGAACGTCAGCAGTGAGCGGCTGATCCGCCATGCAGATGCGGCCTTGCGGATGCTCACCGACGAGACCGGTGAGACCGCGGTCGTCGTCAGGCGCATCGGCTTGTCGTCGATCTGTCTCCACCAGGTCGAGAGCGAGGCACCGCTCCGGGTGACCCTGGAACCCGGGTCGATGTCGCCGCTCTACGCCGGCGCGCCCGGGCGGGCGCTGCTCGCATTCGCACCCGCCGAGGTCCTCGACGAAGTCCTCGCGCAGGACCTGGTCCGCCTGACGCAGCACACACCCACGGAGACCGAGTTGCGCGCCAGCCTGGGAGGGATCGTGATGACCGGGATCGCCCTCAGCGAGGGCGAGCTCATCGAAGGGTCGATCGCGATGGCGGCGCCGGTCTTCCGGGAGGACGGGATCGTGGGGGCGATCGCCGTGCTCGGGCCGGCGTTCCGCTGCGATAGCGCATGGCAAGCGCGGACGGGGCGCCTCCTCCAGGAGGCCGCGCGGGCGATCAACGCGGAGCTTGCCGAGGATCGATTCCCGTAGCCCTGGTACTTCTGTCTCGCATCGTGGCAGACGGTTGTCTCATAGCATGGTAATCCGCAGTGGTATTCGCTATGCTCCACCGTGATGCCCCGTCATCAGCGCTCGAATTTCGATCGGCTCGTCCCGGTCTCGGACCGGTACGCGATGATGTCGGTCGCCGACGCGTTCACCTGGGAAGCGTGCGCCGCCGACGTCGATCCCGGTGAGTGGTACATGGTCGCTTTCCGATCGCTGCGCCGCGCCGATGCCGACGAGATGCGCCTGACGGCCTACGACGATTGGGCCCACGCAGAAGCCATGGACGCGCCGGGCTTCGTGCACTACTTCAAGGGCCCGACCCAGGCGGACGGCCGGTGCATGTCGTTCTGCCTGTGGGATAGCCGTGCCGAGGCCCGCGCCGCATCCGGCCGCCCCGCCCACACGGAGGCGGCAGCGCTGACCCATGAGGCCTACGCTGAGTACATGCTCGAGTTCCACCGAGTCCGACGGCTCGAGGGCGGCAGCTTCGCCTTCGAACCGTATGACGCCCGCCCGCCCGTCGTCATCGAGCCGGAGACGCCGCGAACGCTCGCGCCGAGATTCGCACCGTCCTGAACCGTCTCGCCGTGGTCGCGAGCGCGCGATCGATCGCTCCGGGCCTCGCCGCCGCAATCGCCGTCGCGGCTGTCGCGCGCATGGTGACCGGCTTCCTGCCGTCGATCGTCGCCGAGGTCTCGATCGCCCTGCTGCTCGGCATCGTCGTTGCGTCGATCGCGGGACCGCGCCTGCGGGCGCTCGATCCCGGCCTCCGGTTCGCCTCGCAACGCGTCCTTCGGCTCGGCATCATCCTGCTCGGCGCGCGGCTTAGCCTCGCCGAGATCGCCCGGATCGGGTTGCCGGCGACCGGGCTGATCGTGGTCACGATGGCCGCTTCGTTCGCCATCGTGCTGCTGGTGGCGCGGCTCGTCCGGGTCGACGGGAGGCTCGCCGTCCTCATCGCCGTCGGATCGGCCGTCTGCGGCAACACCGCGATCGTGGCTACCGCACCCGTGATCGGGGCACGGGCGCGCGAGGTCGCCTACGCCGTCGCGACGATCACGCTCTTCGGGACGCTGGCCGTCTTCCTCTATCCGGCGATCGGGCGCGCGCTGGCGCTCCCGCAGCCGACCTTCGGGCTATGGGCGGGCGTGGCCGTCCACGACACGAGCCAGGTGATCGCGACCGGTGCGGCCTACGGCCCGCAGGCGCTCGACGTGGCGACGGTCGTCAAGCTCATCCGGAACGCGCTGATGGCGCCGCTGCTGCTGGTCATCGCGACGGTCTGGGCAGCGCGCAACCAGGAGACGGTCGGTCCATCGGGCCGCGGCCTGCGCCGAGCGGTGCCGCTCTTCGTGCTCGGCTTCCTCGCCCTTGCCGCGTTGCGGACCGTTGGCCTGATCGACCCGGGGCAGGCGGTGTCGCTCGACCTGGTCGCGCGGACCCTGATCCTCATCGCCCTGGCAGCCGTCGGGATGTCGATCCATGTCGGGGAGCTGCGCGAGACGAGCTGGCGGCCCATCGCGGTCGGCTTCGCCGTGGCGCTCGTGGTCGGGCTTGGCAGCCTCGTCGGGATCATGTCGCTCGGTCTCGGGGCGGGCATCGGGACGTAGGCCCGGGCC
>CAAGKR010112769.1_pt1 | contig 11543 bp, 13 predicted proteins | sample 2556971 | NCBI WGS metagenome assembly CAAGKR01 (sample SAMEA5207829, study PRJEB30636) | soil metagenome | biome: forest; feature: boreal; material: soil | place: USA | collected 2011-09 | depth 1 m
GCCTCCTCGGAGCAGCCGATCGCGGCCGCGATGTCCCGGTGCGGGAGATCACTCACATAGCGCAGCACCACGGCAGAGCGCTGGCGCGCGGGCAGCTCTCCCACCGCCTCCCACAGCGTCTGGTCACGGGCCGGCGGCGATGGCGCCGCGCGCGCGTCGGCCGCGCCCATGTCCGCCACTGGAATGGCGCGCCGCGCGCGTCCGCGGTGGGCATCGAGAGCCTTGCGATGGGCGATCGTCAGCACCCAGGCGCGTAGATTCGAGTCGGCGCGCAACCGCGGGTAGGCGCGCAGCGCGGCGATGAACGTCTCCTGGAAGCAGTCCTCGGCCTCGGGCCGCCCAACCGATGACACTAAGAACCGCCACACGGCATCGCGGTGGGAGTCGAGAAAGCGCTGAAAGGGTGGAAGCCCGTGACTCACGGAGATTGAACGCGTGCCGGCCGCGAAACGTGAGACGGCCTTCAGCTCTCTGGGTCGTAGTCGAAGAAGCCCGCCCCCGCCGCTGCTCCCAGCCGTCCGGATCCCACGAGACGGCGCAGCGCCGGGGCGGGGCGGTAGCGCTCCTCGCGGTACTCCTCCCACAGTGCTCCGAGCACCGTGAGCACGTGGTCCAGCCCGATCGCGTCCGCCCACGCAAACGGGCCGCGCGGGTGGCTCAGCCCGAGCACCATCCCGGTGTCGATGTCCTGCGCGCCGCCCACGCCTTCGCCGAGCGCAAACGCGGACTCGTTGATCACCTGGCAGACGATCCTGCCGAGCACCAGCCCCGGCGCGTCGCCGACCCAGGTGACGTGCTTGCCGAGCGCCTGAAAGAAACGCTCGGCGCGCGCGGCCGCCACGGGGGAGGAGCTGTCACTGCGGGTCAACTCGACCAGTGCGGCCTGTTGCAGGGGTGGCAGGACATGGAAGCCGACGGCGCTGCCCCCAGGGTCAAGGACGCCCAGCGATCCCTCCGCGCACAGCACCACACGCGCGCCCCCCTGAGGCTGGGGTGTACCCCGGCGGTTCGGCTGGTCGGTCGCGGAGCTCTGCCCGCCCTCTCGCGTGGTGCGATCGCCGTCGCAGTCGAGCACCAGCGCCGGCAGCACGCCGCCGGTGGGGTCGTGTGGCGAGCGGACCTCATAGCCGGCCTGCATCGCCGCGGCGCGCAGCTCGTCCGCGAGCACACCCTCTCCGGCGATCACCACGACGCCCTCGCCGTGACCGGGCGAGCCGGCGTCGAGGGGAGGGGGGTCCTCGGGCCGGTACTGGCCACGGGCCTCGGCGGCGGCCCCCCCGATCTTCGACCCCCCGCCGGCACCATAGTCGTAGTACCCGCGCCCGCTCTTGCGACCGTGCAGGCCGGCCGCGACATAGCGGGCGGCGATCGTCGAGGGTCGCCAGCGCGGCTCACCAAAGCTCTGCTCGTAGAAGCTCTGGGAGATCTCAAAGCCGGTATCCACTCCCACTAGGTCCATCAGCTCGAACGGACCCATGCGAAAGCCGCCCTCCATCCGGCAGACACGATCGATCGTCTCGATGTCCGCGATCCGCTCCTGCAACAGTCGCAGCGCCTCAAGCCCGAATGGTCGATTGCAACGGTTCACGATAAAGCCCGGCCCGTCCTTGGCCCGGATGACCGTCTTGCCCATCGCCTCGCCTGTGGCGTGGGCGAGCGCCAGGGCGTCCTCGGAGGACTGCTCGCCGGCGACGACCTCCAGCAGGCGCATCACGGGCGCGGGGTTGAAGAAGTGCATCCCCACCACCCGCTCGGGACGGCTGGCCGCGGCCGCGATCGCGGTCACCAGCAACGAGGAGGTGTTCGTGGCGAGCACGCAATCCTCGCCCACAATCTCCGACAGCGCTCGGTAGAGCTCATGCTTGAGATCCAGACGCTCGGGCACAGCCTCGATCACCAGCTCGCAGGGGGCGAACGCACCCAGATCGTCCACCGGCGCCAGACGCTCGGCGGCGGCCTGGGCCTCCTGAGGCGTCAGACGGCCGCGCGCGGCTTCTTTCTGAAGGCCCGCCCGTGCGCTCTCGATTCCCCGTTCCAGAGCCTCCGGAATTGGGTCGTGAAGCAGCGCCTGGGCTCCCGAGCGACATGCCAGCTGGGCGATCCCGGCGCCCATCGTGCCCGCTCCCAGCACCCCGATGACACCGGCAGCGTTGCCGAGCAGGCCGGCCGTGCCGGCCTCTTCATCCTCCATCACGCCCTCCTGCTCGGCCATCGATCGATTCGGTGCCCCGCCTCAGGCGGGCACGAGCGCGTTGATCCCCGTCATGGCGCGTCCGATGATCAGCTTCTGGATCTGGGAGGTTCCCTCGTACAGGGTCGTCACGCGCACATCGCGGAAGTACCGCTCGACCGGGTGGTCATCGACGTAGCCCGCACCCCCGTGAACCTGGATCGCGGTGTTCGCGCACTCGACGGCCGCCTCGGTGGCATGCAGCTTGGCGATCGACGTCTCCAGTGTGTTCGGGCGGCCCTTGTCCTTCAACCACCCCGCGCGCCAGACGAGCATCCGCGAGGCGTCGGTCTTGAGCACCATGTCGGCGATCATCGCCTGCACGAGCTGAAAGCTCGCGATCGGCCGCCCGAACTGCTCGCGCTCCTTGGCGTATTTCACCGACTCCTCCACACACCCCTGGCAGATGCCCACGCACCCGGCCGCCACCGAGTAGCGCCCGGAGTCAAGCGATGACATCGCGACCTTGAAGCCGTCGCCGATCGTTCCGAGCATGGCGTCATCGCCCACCTCGACGTCTTCCAGCGCTATCGACGCTGTGTCTGAGGCGTGCAGCCCCATCTTGTGCTCGATCGTCTGCGCTGTGTACCCCGGGTGGTCGGTGTCCACCATGAAGCACGCCAGTCCCTTGTACCCGAGCTCGGGGTCGGTCTGGGCGAAGATCAGCGCCACCTTGGCGTAGTTGCCCATCGAAATCCACATCTTCGCGCCGTTGATCACCCAGCCGGAGTCGGTCTTCTTTGCGCGCGTGCGCTGGTTTGCGGCGTCCGAGCCAGTGTCGGGCTCAGTCAGCCCGAAGCACCCCAGCCACTCCCCGGAGCACAGCTTCGGCAGGTAGTGGTGCTTCTGCTCCTCGGTGCCCCATCTCAGGATCGCCGAGCACACGAGCGAGGTCTGCACGGATATGACGGTGCGAATCGAGGAGTCCCCGCGTCCGATCTCCTCGACGATCAGCCCGTAGCTGAGGTAGTCCAGGCCCGCGCCCCCGTACTCCTGGGGAACGATCGCGCCGAGGTACCCCTGGTCGGCGATCTTCTTCACCATATCCAGGTTGAAGTGGTGGTTGCGCGCGTCCTCGCGCGCCTGCTCGACGATCTCCTTGTCGGTGAACTCGCGCGCCGTCTCCTTGATCAGGCGCTGCTCGTCGGTCAGGTCGAAGTCCATGTTCTCTCCCTCTCAGCCTAGCTTTGGTGTCTTCCAAGGCGCGTTTACACGCCTCTCGATCTCCTCGGCGATGCCCTCGATCGGCAGGCGCTCCTGCGCCAGCGAGTCCCGATCGCGCAACGTGATGGTGCGGTCCTCGAGGCTCTGATGGTCGATCGTCAAACAGAACGGTGTACCGATCTCATCCTGACGGCGGTAGCGCTTGCCGATCGAGCCACCGTCATCGTACTCGGCCTGCACGCGCGCACGCACCGCGCGATGGACCTCCCGCGCCAGCTCGGGATGGCCGTCCTTCTTCAGCAGCGGCAGCACGGCGGCCTTGACCGGGGCCAGGCGCGGGTGCAGGCGCAGCAGCGTGCGCAACTCTGCGACCGGAGCGTCGACGCCAGACTGATCCTTTGCGGCTCCGTGCACCAGCTCCTCGTCGTAGGCGTCCACGAGGAACGCCAGCGTCGCGCGATCGGCGCCGGCGGCGGGCTCGATCACATGCGGTACATAGCGCTCCCCGGTGGCCTGGTCGAAGTACTCGAGCTTCTCCCCGGAGAACTCCGCGTGCCTGGAGAGATCGAAGTCGCCGCGGTTGGCGATCCCCTCGAGCTCTGAGAAGCCGATCGGAAACAGGTATTCCACGTCGCTCGTGCCCGAGGAGTAGTGCGAGAGCTCCTCGGCGTCGTGTGCGCGCAGGCGCAGATGGTCCGGTCGGATCCCCAGCTCGACGTACCAGCGCTCGCGCTCCAGGAGCCAGTGCTCGAACCATTTATCGGCCTGATCCGGCGGCACGAAGAACTCCATCTCCATCTGCTCGAACTCACGCGTGCGGAAGATGAAGTTGCCGGGCGTGATCTCGTTGCGGAAGGACTTGCCGATCTGGGCGATCCCGAACGGAGGCTTCTTGCGCGAGAACTGCAGGACGTTCTTGAAGTTGATGAAGATGCCCTGGGCGGTCTCCGGGCGCAGATAGGCGATCGAGCCCGACTCCTTGACGGGACCGATGGTGGTCTCGAACATGAGGTTGAAGTCGCGTGCCTCTGTCAGCGAGCACTCCTCGGTTTCGCCCGGATGCTTCGAGGGTTTGCGCCCGCAGGGGAGCTCTGCGAGATGGTCGGCGCGGAAACGCTGACCGCACGCACGACAGTCCACGAGCGGGTCGGTAAAGCCGGCGAGGTGGCCGGAGGCCTCCCACACGCGCGGGTGCTGGAGGATGGCCGAGTCGATCGCCACGATGTCGTCGCGCTCGGTCAGCATCGCACGCCACCACTCGTTCTTCACGTTCGCCTTCAACAGCACGCCGTAGTGGCCGAAGTCGTAGGTGGACCCCACCCCGCCGTAGATCTCCGAGGACGGGAACACAAAGCCGCGGCGCTTGCACAGCGCGACGATCTTCTCCATTGTGACCACGTCGCCGTCGTGGGTCTCAGAAGACAGGGCGCCGGGGGATGGGGCGTCGGGAATGCCGGGGCTTGTGCCGGAGCGTTCGGTCATCGTGGGCTGCGGATGGTAGTGGAGGCTTCCCACCCCCGGACACCCGGGGTTTCGGGGGCTTGGGAGCGCTCGCGTCGATCGGGCTCGAGACTGCGCGGGCGTGGCGCGTAACATCCGCCGCCGTGGCGCGGATCCTGATGGTCGCAGGCGGCTGCAGAGGAAGGCGGCTGGCCTCGCAGATGGTGGCGGATGGGTACACCGTGCGCGTCACCACCCGCACAGAGGCTCATCGCCCAGCGATCGAGGCGACCGGAGCGGAGTGCTGGATCGGCACGCCCGATCGCCTGGCCACGCTGCGAGGGGCGCTGGAGACCGTGACGATCGTCTGCTGGCTGCTCGGCAGCGCGACCGGCGCGCAGGCGCAGGTGCGCGCGTTGCACGCCTCCCGCCTTCGGTTCTTCCTCGGAGAAGCGATCGACACGACCGTGCGCGGATTCCTCTACGAGGGGTCCGGAACCACGGTTGCGCCTGAGGTTCTCGCCGAGGGCGAGCGGATCGTGCGGGCGATGGGGGAGCGCAACGCGATCCCGGTGGCCGTTCTCACCGCCGACCCCCGCGACCCCGGCACCTGGGTGACGGGTGCGCGCGCCGCAGTTGACTCGCTGCTCACAGGCGGATAAGCGGGCGCCGAGATCAAGCTGGTGGGCGATCAATCCGATGATGCTCGCACGATGGCTGCCGATCGCTCCCCGTACGGGCTGCTCGTCTCAGCATTTGGCGCGATCGTGCTCGCCCTGTCGGTGTTCCTGCCCTGGTACGGGGTGGGCCTGACCCCGCGTGGGATCGCGTTACTCCAGCAGGTGGACGCTCGGGCTGTCTCGCAGTTCGGCAACGCGTCGCTGCAGGGTGAGGTTGGCAGTGTGCACGCCGGCTTGAGCGGGCTGGCAGGTCATGAGCTCGGGACTGTCAGCGCCCACCAGGTGCTGACGAACATCAGCGTTGCGCTGCTGATCATCGCGGGGCTCGGGATCCTGATCGCGCTGGTTCCGATAGCCCGTTCGGAGCCCCCCGAGCTTGATGGCACCGGCCCTTGGATCGCTCTGCTCGGGGCGGCGGCGGCGGTCTGCGTGCTCTATCGAATCGTCCAGCCGCCCACGGGGGAATCGGACCTTCTCGCTCTCTCGCTTCGCGAGGGCGTTTGGCTGGCGCTGCTTGGTTCGGTGGCAATGATCGTCGGGGGGCTGTGGCCTCGCCGTCTCGGCGCTCGAACTCCGTCGGAGGCCAAAATCGAGGGTGCCTGGTCTGAACTCTCTGGCTGGACACCCGGACACTGAAGGGAACGCTCTCCGCGCTATCCTGGTCGCTAATCTCCCAAAAGCTGATCAGGATTTGAAAGCGAAAGGCGGTTTCCCTTGTCCGATTACGCGAAGGACGTGCTCGTAGACGCCGATTGGCTCGCAGAGCACCTGAACGACGAGAACATTCGCATCGTCGAGGTCGACGAGAACCCGAAGCTCTACGCCGAGGCGCACATCCCTGGCGCGATCGGGTTCGACTGGAAGGAGGATCTCCAGGACCCGGTTCGGCGCGACTTCCTCGGCCCGAAGGCGTTCGGCGAGCTGTTCGGCGGTCACGGAGTCTCAAACGACCACACGATCGTGTTGTACGGCGACCGCAACAACTGGTTCGCCGCCTACACCTACTGGTATCTGAAGTACTACGGCCACGAGAAGGTCCTGCTGTTGAACGGCCCTCGCGAAAAGTGGATCTCCGACGGGCGGCCCACGAGCACCGATGTGACGAGCTATCAGCCGACCGAGTTCACCGCTCGGCCAGGCGATGACGCGATTCGGGCCCGCCGCGACGAGGTCCTCGCAGCGGTCGACGCCTCGACGAAGCTCGTCGACGTGCGCTCCCCGGCGGAGTTCGCCGGCGAGATCATCTCCCCGTCGGGCTACGAGCAGGAGGGCGCCCAGCGCGGGGGCCACATCCCCGGTGCCGCGTCAGTGCCGTGGGCGCAGGCCGTGCAGGAGGACGGCACCTTCAAGTCCGCTCAGGAGCTGCGCGACCTGTATACCGGCAAGGGCGTGCTGAACGGCGAGGACATCATCGCCTACTGCCGCATCGGCGAGCGCTCGGCGCACACGTGGTTCGTCCTGCACGAGCTGCTCGGCCACGAGCGGGTCAAGAACTACGACGGCTCCTGGACGGAGTGGGGGAGCCTGGTGGGCGTCCCTGTCGAGAAGGGGGCATGAGCGAGTCCAGGCGCTCGAGGAGATCCTCGAGGATCCGGGCCGTGGCGCCCCAGATGAGGTGCTCGCCGAGTATGTAGGCGTCGGTCTGGAACGAGATCCCGCGTCGCTCCATGCGCGTGCGCGTCCTGCTCTGGCGCAGGGTGCGCAGCGGGAGCTCAAGGACCGCGTCCACCTCCAGCGGTGAGGCCTGCCAGCGCCGGCCCGCTCCGATCAGGCCGACGAACGGGTGGATCAGGTAATTGGTGGCGATCGTCGAGGTGGGCGGGAGCTCCCCGAGCAGGCTCACCGCGGCGCGGGGCAGCCCGATCTCCTCCTCTGCCTCGCGCAGCGCCGTATCGGCCAGGTCGGCGTCCTCGGGGTCCTGGCGGCCGCCGGGAAACGAGATCTCCCCGGCGTGGCGGGCCAGATCGGCGCGGCGCCTGGTGAGGACGACGTGGGGCTCCTGCTCCCCGGGGGACAGGAACAGCGGAACGAGAACCGCCGCGGGGATCGGGTCTGTCGGCGGGATCTGATCGATGGCGCGGGGAGCAGGGCGGCTCAGGTGGCCGGGCTCAGGTGGCCGGGCTCAGGTGGCCATGTTGACGCGCTCGACGCGCTCCTGGAACATGACCTCGCCATCGAGCACACGGTGGACGGGGCACTTCGCGGCGATCACCCGTAAGCGCTCCACCTGCTCATCGGGGAGGTCGTCCGGCAGTCGCATCACCAGCTCGAACTTCGTCGGACAGCCGCGCTCGGCGGGGGTGTACTCGACGTCCACCTCAACGTGGCCGATGTCCCAACCCTTGCGCGCGGCGTACATCTCCATCGTGATCGCCGTACAGGACGCAAGGCTCACGGCGAGCGTCTCCTGCGGGTCTGGGCCGGTGTCCTGCCCGCCGAGGTCCAACGGCTCGTCGACCGTCAGCTGGTGTTCGCGCACTTGCACCGTGTGCCTGAACGTTCCGTCGTCGCGTCGCGCCGTGGCTCTCATCCTTGTCAGCCCTCCAGTGTCGGTCATGTCAAGTGCCTCATAGATACCTCCGTTTACATGATACTCCGCGGAGCGCTCTACACGAGAGGGCTGAAGAGTAGTCCGGTGAGCAGCTTGGGGAAGAAGTAGGTCGACTTCGGCGGCATGTTCTCGCCCGCGGCCGCCACGTCACGGACCTGGGCGACGGGAGTGGGGCGCATCAGGAAGGCGGCATCGTACTCGCCGGATCGCACCATCGCCAGCGCCTCCGCGGTGTCGCGCGCGTAGAAGAGGCCGTTGAAGTGGGAGATGTCCTCGTCGCTGAGCCCGAGCGCGCCCTTCAACAGCAGCGTCTCCAACACCCCGGTATCCAAATGACGGTAGGCCTCTGAGGTTCCGGGCAGTGCGGCGTCGGCGATTGCCTGGTCCTTCAGCGTCAGACGGAACACGCGCTCATCCTGCCCGTCCACATAGCCGAGCTGCAACAGTCCCCCGCCGGCGGGGGGTGCGATCTGCGCCAGTGGCACCTCGGCGATCTCGAAGTCGCGCTGAAGCGCCTGCGCGAGCGCCTGCCGGCGCACCTCGTCGAGTCCTCTAACCAGGCGATGGGTGGGGAACACCGTCAGTCCGGGGTCCTCGAGTGCGACCAGGCACATGAGGATGTAGCGGTGCTCGCCCTCCCCGCCGATCTCCTGGGCGTAGGCCTGCATAGTCTCGTATCGGTGATGGCCGTCTGCGATCAGCAGCTCCGCGTCGCGGGTGGCGGCCTGCACAGCGGTGATCGCCTCAGGATCGCCGACGCGCCAGATGCGATGAACGGTTCCATCCGGGTCGGCGACCTCGCCCCACGGCGCCTGTTCTGTGGCAGGCGAGAGTGCGTCCCAGGCCATGTGGGAGGGGTCGGAGTAGAGCGAGAAGATGGGCGAGACGTTCGCGCGGGTTGCGCGCGTCAGGCGCAGCCGGTCCTCCTTCGGGCCGGGGTGCGTACGCTCGTGCGGACGAACGCGCCCGGGGCCGTAGTCCTCGATGCGAACGCGGCAGAAGAAGCCGCGCCGCGTGAGCGTCCGCCCGTCGGGCCCTGAGTAGTCCTGCGTGTGAGCCCACACCGCGGGCTCGCGATCACGTACGAGCGCGCCCTGGAGCTGCCAGCTCTCGAACAGTTCACGCGCGCCCGCGTACGGGTCCGGGTCGCCCCGGGGCAGGTCGATGGCGACGACGTTGAATGGCGAGCGCGCGATCAGCGCGGCGCGCTGATCGTCGTCGATGACGTCATACGGCGGCGCGAGCACATCCGCGAGGGGGCCAACAACGGAGGGGTCGTAGTGCAGAGCGCGCAGCGGTTGGACGTCGGCCATGGCGGTGGCGGACCCTAGCAGCGCCGGGAGGATGCGCAAGTGCCGGCGCGATCTCTACCCTTAGCTACAACGGGGCGTGGCGCAGCTTGGTAGCGCACCTGCTTTGGGAGCAGGGGGTCGCCGGTTCAAATCCGGCCGCCCCGATAGAAGTCCCGATCGACGCCGCGGGTGGTCGGTGGCCTCCTGAGAGCGCAGCATTTGGCTCTGGGAACGGGATTGCGAGGTCGTGCGCCCCGGGACGAGCCGGGCGAGGCGTTAGCCCCGTCTACTCGGCTTTCAGAGCGCTCGGATCCTTGGTGAGGGCGCGCACGAACTCCGCGGGCGAGACCCCCTGCAGGCCGGCGGGAGTCGCAAAACGCTCGATGTCGGGCGTAAACGACCCAACGGGCGTTGATGTCATCACTACCCGAGGACCTGCGAGAATGGCTTTGGAATGCGGGTCTGCGGCATGGCATCGGCGCTGTCGTCGCCATGAACGAGGAGTCGACAGGTGTCCGTCAACGTCTGGGCCCACTCGATTCCGAGCATGCTCACGACCTTGGATAGTGACGTTGAGTGAGAGGCGGAAAACCATGGACAAGCAGCTCAGCAAGTATCTGGACGCTCTCTATCGACGCGGCCACGAGCACGACAGAGAGAGGGCCGACCGCCTCGAGCGTCTGCGCAACGTCGAGCCCGACACCGCGCAGTTGCTCGCCGTACTCGTGCGAGCGCTCGGAGCCAGGCGGCTGCTCGAGGTGGGCACGTCAAATGGCTACTCGACCCTCTGGCTCGCCGATGCAGCGCGCAGCATCGACGGCAGCGTGGTGAGCGTGGACGTGGACCCCACGCGATCCGCACAGGCGATGGAGCATCTCACGCACGTGCACCTTGAGGACTACGTCGAGTTGCGAACGGAGGATGCGGCCCTTACGCTCAGCCGCGCCGCCGACGCCTCTCTGGACATGATCTTCCTCGATGCCGAGCGTCCCGCCTACCCCGGCTATTGGCCGAATCTGCTGCGCGTGCTACGGCCCGGCGGGCTCCTGGTGGTTGACAACGTGCTCTCTCACCCGGACGAGGTGCAGACGTTTCGAAAGCTCGTCCACGACGAGGACCGAGTGACCGAGGCGGTGGTGCCCACCGGTGCAGGCGCGCTGCTCATTGTCACGGACCCTCGCTAGCTTTGCGCGGAAGTGGCTCTCAGAAACGCCCGAAGCCCGGACTTTTGCCGGGCTTCCTAACGCAGTTCCCCTTTTGCGTGGCCTCCGTACCCCGCGGGCGGCAGCGGCGGGGGGTTCGCTGCTGCTTCCAAAAGAATAGCGCGCAAAAAGCATGCCGCGCGGTCGAAACGATCGCAAAATGCGGAGTTGCGCCAGCGCGCCGTCCATGGCACCACACCTGAGCCCTGTGTGAGAGGCGTTTACCGTTGACGCCAGATGAACCTGTCAGCCAAGCAACTGGCTGATGGTCACCATGTGCAGACCCCGAGCCCGCAGGCCCTTGAGGATGCTCGGGAGTGCCTTCAGCGTCTGACCCCGCGTTTCGATGTTGTCGTGCATGATGACGATCGCGCCTGGCTTGGCAGCGGCGAGCACGCGTTCGCGGATCAGGTTGACTCCCGGGTGTGTCCAATCGGCGGGGTCCACAGTCCACTTTGCCGTGGTCATACCCAGGACCTTGGCGTGCTGCACGAGGTCGCATCTTGAGCACCGCTGCCTCGCACACAATGGAGGAGGTGGCCGAGGGCATGGGGGAGGCGAGTCGCTGGTATCAGCTCTACTGGCCCAAGGACCGCGATCTCGCTGCGAGCTTCGTGAACCGAGCAGGCCAGGCCGGCTACAGCGCCATCGTGGTCACGCTCGACACCTGGATGCTTGGTTGGCGCCCGCGCGACCTTCAGCATGCCTATCTGCCCTTCTTGAAAGGCGAGGGCGTCGCCAACTACTTCAGCGACCCCGTCTTCCGGGCGGCTCTTGAGCAGACCCCGGAGCAAGATCCCGGACCGGCCATCGGTCATTGGGCCTATCAGTTCGGCAATCCCAGCGTGACCTGGGACGACCTGACCTGGTTACGTGAGCAGACCGGGCTGCCGATCGTGCTCAAGGGCATCCTTCACGCCGAGGATGCTCGACGGGCGGTGCACGAGGGAGTGGACGGGCTGATCGTCTCCAACCACGGCGCGC
>CAAGKR010405424.1_pt1 | contig 11542 bp, 13 predicted proteins | sample 2556971 | NCBI WGS metagenome assembly CAAGKR01 (sample SAMEA5207829, study PRJEB30636) | soil metagenome | biome: forest; feature: boreal; material: soil | place: USA | collected 2011-09 | depth 1 m
GCCGAGATCCGTCGTAGATTCCCATTGTGATCCTCACCGAGTTGACCGTTGACCCCGACGCCTTCGAGGCCGCGACCGGCTGGGCCATCAAGCCCGAGGGTGCGTGCAAGGGCGAGGTTTGCGTTCCGCTGCCCGCCGAGGCGCGAACCGACGACGGCCGCGTCGACGTCACGATCGTCGCCGCGCCGCTCGGCATGCCGCTGATCGCCGATCGGGAGCGGGGCATCTGGGGTCTCGGGCCCGACACCGCGGTGACCGGTCGTGCGCTCACGACCGCGATGGCACCGGAGCTCGAGCTCCCCGACGCCGCCGGCAACCCGTTCCGGCTCTCCAGCCTCCGCGGGCAGAAGGTGATGCTGCTCGCCTGGTCGTCGTGGTGAGGCTGCCGCTTCGACCTGCCCGGGTGGCAGGCACTGCGCACGGAGCTTCACCCCAAGGGTCTCGAGGTCGTCACCGTCGGCCTCGACGTTGACCCCGATGCCGCCCGCCCGTTCATCGAGGCGGCGCATCCCGAACACCCGTCACTGATCGACTCGGCCCATCTCGTCGACGAGCGCTTCGGAGTCGTCAACGTGCCGAACGGTGTGTGGATCGACGAGGACGGAGTCATCGTGCGGCCGGCCGAACCGGCACACCCGGGCCGCAACGAGGTGACCGACTCGTTCCGCAAGATCGACCTCTCGACCGTGCCACCCGAGATCGCCGACGTGCTCGGCGAGGCCCGAAAGATCCGCACCCAGCCCGACCTCTATCTCGAGATGTTGCGCGACTGGGTGGAGAAGGGCGCCGCGAGCCGGTACGCGCTCTCACCCGACGAGGTGATCGCGCGCTCGCAACCGCGCACGAACACCGAAGCCACCGCGGCCGCGGAGTTCGACCTCGGTCAGCACCTCCACCGCGGCGGCGACCACGCCGGCGCGATCGTGCACTGGCGCGAAGCCCACCGCCTGTATCCCGACAACTGGACCTACAAGCGCCAGGCGTGGAACTTCGAGGACCCCGTCCGTCAGGGTCACACCGACGCGTACGACGGCTCGTGGTTCGAGGACGTCAAGAAGATCGGCGCCGAGAACTACTACCCGCCCATCGTTCCCTGACCCGCGGTTACGGGCTGAACGGCACCGTCTCGTAGCCGCGCACCGTGCTGGTGTGCACCCACCGCAGGCCCGACTCGTCGATCTCCCAGGTCGGGAAGCGCGCGAGCGTCTCCTCGAGCGCGACCCTCGCTTCGAGCCGGGCGAGGGCGGCACCGAGGCAGAAGTGCGGCCCGTAGCCGAAGGATGCGTGACGGCTCATCGTCCGGCGCACGTCGAAGCGGTCGGCGTCGGGATACTCGCGCTCGTCGCGGCCCGCGCTCCCGGTGAGGAGCGCGATCTTGCAATCGGCCGGGATCTCCACGCGGTGCAGCTCGACGGGGCGCGTCACCCACCGGGCCTGGATCGGCGACGGAGCCTCGTACCGCAAGAGCTCCTCGACCGCGTTCGGCACGAGACTCGGCTCCGCGACGAGCAGCGCGCGCTGGTCGGGGTGGCGGGCCAGGAGCACCGACGCCCAGCTCAACAGGCGCGCCACCGTCTCGTTGCCGGCACCGGAAAGCAGCCCGATGAAGGCGAGCAGCTCCATGTCGTCGAGCCGGCGCGGCGAACCGTCGTCACCGATGATCTCCGACTGCAGCAGCGCGGTGATCATGTCGTCGCGCGGCTGCGTACGCCGCTCGTTGATGAGCGAGAACCAGTAGCTGTAGAGATCGACGACGGACTGCTTGTCGGCCAGGGTCTCGCCCGGCTCGATGTGCAACATCTCGTCGGTCTGGATCCGCACCGTGTCCTGGTCGGCTTCGGGAACCCCGAGCAACGACCCGATCACCATCGCGGGCAACTTCGCCGCGAACTCCTGCACGTAGTCGAAGCTGCCACCACCATCGACCCACGGGTCGAGGTACCGCGCGATGAGCTCGCGGATCCGCGTCTCCAACGCGGCGATGCGGCGGGGAGTGAACGCGCGGCTCACGAGCGCCCGCAGCAGCGTGTGGTACGGCGGGTCCTGGAAGATCATCGGCGCGAACGTCTCGATCGGCCGGTCGATGAGCTCGAGCACGGTGCCCCGCGCCGAGCTGAACGTCTCGACGTCGCGCGACGCCTCGTAGACGTCGGCGAACCGGCTCAACGCCCAGAACTCGTAGGTCTCGTTCCAGTAGACCGGCGCGTCGTCGCGCATCCGCTTCCAGACCGGATGCGGATCCGCGTCGATCGCGTAGTCGTACGGGTCGTAGACGATCGTCGAGCCGTGCGACACGGGTGGTGAGGTGAGCTGAGGTGAGCGGAGCTCAGGCGCCGGGAGGTGCGACGATCGACTTGAGCTCGAGGTACTCCTCGAGGCCTTCACGACCGAACTCACGGCCGATCCCCGACGCCTTGTACCCACCGAACGGTGCGATGAAGTCCATCGTGTACTGGTTGACGCCGAAGGTGCCGGCCCGCACGCGACGGGCGATGTCCATGCCCTTGCCCATGTCGGCCGTCCAGACCGAGCCGGCCAGGCCGTACTCGCTGTCGTTGGCGATGCGCACCGCGTCACGCTCGTCGTCGTAGGGGATCACCGCGATCACGGGGCCGAAGATCTCCTCACGGGCGATCCGCATCGAGTTGTCGACACCGGCGAAGACCGTGGGCCGCACGTACCAGCCCTTCTCGAGACCCTCGGGCCGACCGTTGCCGCCGACGACCACGCGCGCACCCTCCTCCTGACCGAGGGCGATGTACTTCTCGACCCGCTCCTGCTGACGCTCGGCGACCAGCGGACCAATCTCGGTGGTCGCGTCGGCCGGGTCGCCGACCTTGAGCCCACCGACCATCGTCGAGAGCGCGTCGACGACCTCGTCGTAGCGCTTCTTCGACGCGAGGATGCGGGTCTGCGCGACGCAGGCCTGGCCGTTGTTCATGAGCGACGCGAACTTCAAGCCCTCGACGGTCGCGCCGAGGTCGGCGTCGTCGAGGATGATGGCGGCCGACTTGCCACCGAGCTCGAGACTGACCCGCTTGAGCTGCTCACCGCAGATCGCGGCGATCTTGCGGCCGGCCGCGGTGGAACCGGTGAAGGCGACCTTGTCGACGCCCGGGTGACGGACGAGGTGCTCGCCGACTTCACGGCCGGCAGGGACCACGCTCACGACGCCCTTCGGTACGCCGGCCTCCTCGAGCAGCGCGCAGACGAACAGCGCGTCGAGCGGTGTCTCCGGCGCGGGCTTGATGACGATCGAGCAGCCGGAGAGGAGCGCGGGCGCCAGCTTCGCCATCGTCACGAACTGGGGCACGTTCCACGGCACGATTGCCGCGACGACTCCGACGGCCTCGTGGCGGACGAGCACCTCGGGCGCGAGCGTGCCGGCGCGCTTCTCCTCCCACGGGAACTCCGACGCGACCCCGATGAAGGAGTTGAGCATCAGCCACGGCGCCGGTGTCTGCGCGAGCTGCGAGAACGAGATCGGCGATCCCATCTCGGTGGTGATGACGTCGGCGAGCTCCATCATGCGCGCCGCGTAGATCTCGGCGAACTTGGAGACGATCGCGATGCGGTCGGCCGGCGGGGCCAGGCTCCAGCTGCCGTCGTCGAAGGTCGCGCGCGCCGCGGCGACCGCTCGATCCATGTCGGCCGTGGTGCCCTCGGGCGTCCGGCCGACGAGCTCCTCGGAGTGAGGCGAGATGACGTCGATGGTGGCCTTGCCTGCGGGGTCGACCCACTCGCCACCGATGAACAGCTGCTGGTACTCGAGCACGTCCGACTCCTCTCGCGGGTTCTCGCCGGACGATAGCGGCCGGGTCACCGCGCGCGCCTCCTGGCCCCGTCGAGAGTCGGGACGGGCGGTCTCTACGCGTCGTAGAAGAAGGGTTCGTGGAGGCCGATGAGCGTCCGGGCCCTCGGCGAGTCGGCTCGCGCGATCGCCTCTGGCGAGCATTGGTTCGCACTGTCGATGTCCCGTACCCGCTGAGCGATGTCGCGGCGCGCGTAGTGAGCCTGCATGAAGAACCGCCCCCGGCCCTGCCCTTCGCGTGCCGGCAATCCGCGGTGCCACGCGTCGGAGACGAAGAGGACGACGTCGCCTGCCTCTACTTCGAAGACCCGCGGTGGGCGGCCGTCGTACGTGAGGTCCGGGTCCCACCTCTGATCGAAGGGTGCCAACCGTCCCGAACGGTGGCTCCCGGGCACGACGGCGGTCGGGCCGTCGGCGAGGGCACAGTCGGCGAGCATGAGGTGCGCGGCGATCGCGAACACCGGATACGGAATCCGGTCGTCCCACTCGACGCCAACGGGTCGCGGGATGTGCGGACCGGCGTCGCAGTGCCAGGGACCGCCCTCAAACTCGGGTGGGTTCTTCCACGCGGTGTTCGCGATCACATGGCAGTCTTCGCCGAGCAGGGGCTCGACGACCTCGAGGATGCGGGGGTCGCCGATCGCGCGCTGGCAGGCGGCGCTGCGATTGAACATCTCGTAGCGATACTCCTGCTTGTCTTCACGGAATCGTTCGGGTGGAAACGCGCCGAACACTTCCTCGATCTCGGACTTCATCTCCTCGACCAGGACTGGCGCGAACACCGACGGAAGGAGAGCCCAACCTTCTTGCTCGAGCCGCGCGCTCGCGGCCGGCGCCTCACCGTCGTAGACCCCGAGGTTCTTGAACACCCGCTTGATCATGTGGAGATCATTCCAGGCTCAGGAGCGCAGCACCCGCCGACCGCCGGGGTAGGGCCCGCTTCCGTCGAGCGTCATCACGGTGAGGTCGAGCTCGTCGAGCAGGTCGATGCTCACGTGCACCCCACCGGTGCGCTCGGGCGCGCAGTCGCACAGTACGAGCGTCGCTTCAACCATCGCCTCGATCGACTCGATCGCCTCCTCGCCGACCATGCCGCCAACCAGGGCTTCCGCTCCCTCGCTCATCACCGCGGCGCGGGGCTCGATGGTGTTGACGCGGATCCCGGTGCCGTACAGCTCGACGGCGAACGCGTGGGTGACGCGGTTGAGCGCAGCCTTCGTCGCGCCGTACACGCCGATGACCGAGTGCACGCCGCCGGTCCGGTACGGAGGACCGGGCGCGAACCGCGCGGTCGCGCTCGAGACGTTGACGATCCAGCCCTCACCGCGCTCGGTCATCGACGGCACGATCGCCTGCGTCAAGTCGATGGGCGCTTCCAGGTTCACCTCGAACATCACCCGGCGGCGCCGCAACGAGTAGTCGAGCACCGACTGGTAGACGGCCGCGGCCGCGTTGTTGACGAGGATGTCGACCCGCCCGTCGAAGATCTCGAGCGCGCGGGGCACGATCGTGGCGCGACTCCCGGCATCGGCGAGATCGGCGACGACCGCTTCGACGGTCGTGCCGTACCGGCGGCAGCGCTCGAGCGTCTCGTTGAGGCTCCCGGCAAGGTGGTCGTGACGGTCGAGCGTACGCGCCGCGATCACGACCGAGGCACCCTCGGCCGCGAGCCGTTGGGTGAGCGCGGCACCGATGCCGCGGCTCGCGCCGGTGACGATCGCGTTGCGACCTCGAAACCGGTCCATCGCCCTGCGCTCAGCTCCAGTAGGTGCCGTCGAGCATCTGCTCGAGCAGCCCGCGGAACATGATCAGGTCGTCGGGATCGTCGGGCTTCTCCATCGTGCCGTAGGCGATGCCGCGGGTGCTCGTTCTGATCGAGACGACCGCGAAGCGCAGGGCTGCGAAGACCTCGAACCACTCGAGCGGCCGCACCGCTCGCCCGGTGAGCTGCTCGTAGGTGCGGGCGACGTCGTCGCGTCGCATGAAGTCGGGGATCCCCGGAAGCTCGAACTTCTCGGCGAGGTCGTTGAAGAATCGGTGGAGGAACACCATCCACGCGATGTCGATCTCGGCCGGGCCGATCGTCGCCATCTCCCAATCGAGCACCGCGACCGGTTCGAAGTCCTCATAGAGGATGTTGCCGATGCGCGAGTCGCCCCAGTTGAGAACCGTCGGCCCCTCTTGGGGCCGGTTGGCGTCGAGCCATTGCAGTGTTGCCTCGATCAACGGATAGGTGACACCGTCGCGCGCCCACTCGTAGTACCAGCGTTGATAGCCCAGCTGCTGGTCGAGCGGTGACGTGCCGTGGGCGGGCTGCGCGAGGAAGCTGAGGTCGTGACGCTCGGGGGTGATCTCGTGCAGCCGCGCGATCACGCTCACCGAGCTGTTCTGGAGCCGTGCCCGCTGCTCGGCCGTCGCGTCCATCATCCAGCCGCCGAAGACGTAGGGCGGGATGTCGGGCGGCGCCTCGCCGTCGATGCGCCGCATCACGAGGAAGGGCGTGCCCAACCACTGCGAATCGGGTTCGTAGAAGACGACCTCGGGCGCCGGCACGTCGGTGTGCGCGCGCACGAGATCCATACACCGGTGTTGGAGCTCGAGGTCGTATTGCGGGAACACCGGGTAGAGCTCGGGCAGTGGCGCGAGCCGCGCGGCGAACCGTTCGCGGTCGCCACTCCCCGACCGAACCACCGAGAACAGCACCGTCTCGCTCGACATCCCGTTGCCCGGCGAGGCGACGTCGGTCACGGTCGCGTCGGCGCCGATCTTCTCCGCGGCCCAGGTACCGAGCGCGGTGCCCAGCTCGGCCAGGTCTCGCCGCCACGGAGTCTCGAACTCGATCTCGTCGGACATCGGCTACTGCCCCGTGGGAGGCAGGCCGAGCTTGCGGTGGTCCCAGGAGACGACTCGGTCGACGGCGACCTTCACGACGACGCGCTTGTTGAGCATCATCTCGACATACGGTCGCATCTCCTCGGTGTAGGTGCCCTGGTAGCGCCCGAACACGCTGATACCGAGCTCGTACATCCGGTCGGGGTCGTCGACGATCTCTGCGGTACCCACGAGCTCGACGCCGCGCAGCTCCTCGTACGCATCGCCGGCCTCGACCATGCACGTGATGTTCGGATTGCGCAGCAGGTTCTGCACCTTCTGCGACTTCGCCTTGGTCTCGAACGCGATCGCACCCTCGAGGAATCCGTACCACATCGCGACCACGTGGATCGTGGCGTCGTGGTTCATCGTCGCGAACGACATCGTGCGCCCGGCTTCGAGGAACGCGTCGACCTCCGCGTCGGTCATCTTGATGACGTCGCGCTGCTTGACACCGTGACCGATCGGCTGCTGTGCCATGGCGCTCCCGTCATCGGTTCCGACCCGCACCATCATGCGTGCCGGGGCCGCCGGCCGCCAAGACGGAGCCGACAACGATCCTCAGCGCATGCGGTCGAGCTCGGCGATCAGCCGCTTCGTGGCCACCTCGCGGAAGCCGTCCTCGATGATGCCCGCGACCTCGTCCCAGTCGACGTCGACGTCGAGCCGCACACCGACCCATCCCCGATGGCCCACGTAGGCGGGCACGAAGAACCGCCCCGGCTCCTCGTCGACGAGCGTCGCCTGCACTCCGGGTGGGGCGCTGCAGCAGATGGCGAGGCGACCGTCGCGGTGGTGATCGTCGAGATACGTCACGAACGTCTTCTTGCCACCCGCGAAGAACGTCGGTGCGCCATGGCTCAGGCGCTCCACGGTCTCGGGCAGCGCCATGCAGATCTCGCGAACGCGGGCGAGCGCGTCGTCGCTCATCGGGCGAAGAGGGCCTCACCGCGGGTCGCATGCTCCCCGACCGGCGATTCGTCCGGGCCGCCGGCCGGGCGCGACCCCGCCGGCCACAGCACGAAGAGCGACATCGGGATCGCGTAGACGAGCCACGCGAGCATCTCGACGGTGACGGGCCGAACCTGCACGCCGAGCACGCCGGTGAGGAGCGCGGAGCGCACCGAGCCGGGGCCCACGAAGCCGGTCAGGTCGAGCACCTGGTGCTGACCGAGGTTGAGCCAACCGGCCTCATGGGCCGTGTGCGCGGCGGTGGCGACCAGCCCGGCGGCGACCACCACGAGAACGAAGCCGGTGAAGCGGAAGAACTTCTCGAGGTTGAGCCGCACGCCGCCGCGGTAGATGGCGATGCCCACCGCGATCGAGACGACGATTCCGAGCCAGGCACCGATGCCGGCTGCGACCGGGTCGCGGGAGCCTTGGAACGCCGCGAGCAGGAAGACCGCGGTCTCGAAGCCCTCGCGCAACACCGCGAGGAACGCCATCGTCACGAGCGTGCCGACCGAGCCGCCGGCCAGCGCCGCCGCCGCCTTGCCCTCGAGGTCGCGCTTCAGACCCCGTGCGTGGCGCCGCATCCACACGATCATCCAGGTGACCAGGGCCACGGCGGCCAGGCTGACGACCGTCTCGAGGCCGTCCTGCTGGCGGTGCGGCAGGTTCTCCTCGGTGATGCGCAGCACGACCGCGACGGCGATGCAGAGCGCCACCGCGGCGGCCACGCCCGTCCACATCCAGCGCATCGCGTCCCGCCGGCCCTGCTGGCCGAGGAACGTGGCGATGATGCCGATGATCAACGACGCCTCGAGCCCTTCCCGGAGGCCGATCACGAAGGTAGGCAGCACGGACGTCGACTCCTAAAGTAAGGCTTCCCTTAGTTTGACGGAACCGGCGTCCCTTGGCAAGAGCCGGCACGCCCGGGCCGACCTAGGGTTCCCCCCCATGAGATACCGCCGACTCGGACGCACGGCTCTCCGCGTGAGCGAGCTGTGCCTCGGAACCATGAACTTCGGACCCCTCACGAGCGAGGCCGACGCGGGCATCGTCATGGACCGCGCGCTCGAGCACGGGATCAACTTCTTCGACACTGCCAACCGGTACGGCGGTGACTTGGGCCCGGGCGCGACGGAGTCGATCGTCGGCCGCTGGCTCGCCCAGGGCGGCGGCCGGCGCGAGAAGGTCGTGCTCGCGACGAAGGTGTTCGGCCCGATGACCGAGTGGCCGAACGACGGCGGTCTCTCGGCTCGCCACATCCGCGGCGCGTGCGACGCGAGCCTGCGCCGGCTCCAGACCGACCACATCGACCTCTACCAGATGCACCATGTCGACCGCGCCGCGCCGTGGGACGAGGTGTGGCAGGCGATGGAGAACCTCGTCGACGCGGGCAAGGTGATCTACGTCGGCAGCAGCAACTTCGCGGGCTGGCACATCGCGCAGGCCAACGAGAAGGCGTTGCGCCGCAACTTCCTCGGCCTGGTGAGCGAGCAGAGCCTCTACAACCTCGCGTCGCGCACGGTCGAGCTCGAGGTGCTCCCCGCGTGCCGCGAGTACGGCCTCGCGCTCATCCCGTGGAGCCCCCTCGCCGGCGGGATGCTCGGCGGCATGCTGAAGCAGGAGGCGACCGGACGCCGCAAGAACCTGAACCCTCGCTACGAGGCGGTGCGGCCGCAGATCGAGCGGTGGGAGTCGTTCTGCACCGAGCTCGGCGAGGAGCCGGCCGCGGTCGCGCTCGCGTGGCTGCTCGCGCAGAAGGGCGTGACCGCACCGATCATCGGTCCGCGAACGCTCGAGCAACTCGAAGGCGCGTCGCTGCGCGCGACGGAGATCGATCTCGACGACGACGCGCTCAAGGCGCTCGACACGATCTTTCCGGGGCCGGGCGGACGCGCACCGGAGGCGTACGCCTGGTAACGGCACCGCCGGCCCGCGATCATCTCGCTTCACGACTCGCCCCGAAAATCCGCCCAGGAGGTCGCCATGATCACCGACCGCATCGACCCGACCGGGCTCGCCACGATCCCCGGCGCGGTCAATCTGACCATCGCGACCGGAAGTCGCATCATCCACATCTCAGGGCAGACCGGTGTCGACGCCGACGGCAAGGTCGTCGGCTCGACCCATCTCGACCAGTCGAGGCGGGCGTTGCAGAACCTGCGGGTGGCGATCGAGGCGGCGGGCGCCACGCCGGCCGACATCGCGAAGTTGATGATCTACGTCGTCGACTACACGCAAGCCGCGCTCGACGCGCTCGTGACCGCCGCGATCGAGGTGTTCGGCGACAACTACCCGATCACCGCGAGCACGTTGGTCGGTGTCGCCACGTTGTGGCAGCCCGACGTCCTCATCGAGATCGACGCGGTCGCGGTCGTCTGATCGGCCCGCCCTGGCCGCGACCCGCAACCTGACGCTAGCGTCAGGCTCATGGAACTCCCGAAGATCGTGAGCGTCGACGACCACGTCGTCGAGCCGGCGCACGTGTGGCAGACGTGGCTTCCGGAGAAGTACCGGGAGAAGGGTCCGCACGTCGAGCGCAAGCGCTGGGGAGCGTTCAAGCACAAGCCCGGTGCCAAGTACGAGAACCCGGAGGATCCCGAAGGCCGCTGGGGCGACGCCTGGTACTTCGAGGATCGCCTCATCTACGTGCACAAGCGGTTCGTCGCCATCCCGCTCGAGGCCACGCCCGACGGTGACGTCACCCGGTTCGACCGCACGAAGATGGTGATGGAGGCGCTCACCTACGACGAGATGCGCCCCGGTTGCTACGAGCGCGACGAGCGGATCAAGGACTTCGAGCTGAACTGGGTCGACGGCTCGCTGCCGTTCCCCACCTTCCCGCGCTTCTGCGGCCAGACCTTCTACGAGGCCGACGACAAAGACCTCGGGCTCGCCTGCGTCAAGGCCTACAACGACTGGATGGTCGAGGAGTGGTGCGGCCCGTCGCGCGGCATGAACATCCCGCTCTGCATCATGCCGCTCTGGGACATCGAGCTCGCGGCCGCCGAGATCCAACGCAACGCCGATCGCGGCGTGCGCGCGTTCTGCTTCAGTGAGCTGCCGACGCACCTGAAGCTGCCGAGCATCCACACCGGCGCGTGGGATCCCGTGTTCCGGGTGTGCAACGACACCGGCGTCACGCTGTGCATGCACATCGGCTCGTCGTCGACGAACCCGGCCGCGTCGCCGGACGCACCCGGCGGGGTCGGGGGCACGCTCGCGTTCAACAACTCGATGGCGTCGCTCGCCGATTGGCTCTTCTCCGGCAAGCTCATCGAGTTCCCGAAGTTGAAGCTCGCGTACTCGGAAGGTCAGATCGGCTGGATCCCGTACGCGCTCGAGCGAGCCGACACGGTGTGGGATCAGCACGACAGCTGGCAGCACTCGAAGGAGCGCATCCCCGAGCCGCCGTCGACCTACTACTACGGGCGCATCTTCGGGTGCTTCACCGCCGACCATCACGGCCTGCACTCGCTGCCCGAGGTGGGTGAGGACAACATCTGCTTCGAGACCGACTACCCGCACACCGACACCACGTGGCCCAACAGCAAGGCGTACGCGGAGAAGATGCTCGCCGACTTCGACGAGACCATCGCCTACAAGGTGCTCCGGGGCAACGCGATCAAGATGCTCGAGCTCGACCGGGTCTGACGTCTTCGGTCTCGAGCAGTCTCCCGACCGCGCATTTCGTGGCGGTTCGACAGTAAATCGCGGCAGAATTGTTTACAGAGGGCGTCGCGCCGACCACAATGGCGGACCGCAATGTCTCGGGGGGCGGGGCGGAGCTTCGTCGGACAACTCTTCATGGGGGGCAAATCGTGTCACGTCGATTGAAGGCCACGGCGCTCGCCGCGGCGTTGACGACCGCCGTCGGGCTGATGGTGGCCGCACCCGCGGCCACCGCGGGCC
>CAAGKR010422607.1_pt1 | contig 11540 bp, 9 predicted proteins | sample 2556971 | NCBI WGS metagenome assembly CAAGKR01 (sample SAMEA5207829, study PRJEB30636) | soil metagenome | biome: forest; feature: boreal; material: soil | place: USA | collected 2011-09 | depth 1 m
ACGCCCCGCACGGGAAAACCCGTGGAGATCAACGCGCTGTGGATCAACGCGCTCGAAACGATAGCAGGATTTGCTCGGTTGCTCGCAAAACCCGCCGACGCTTACGAAAAACTCGCGGCCAAAGCGAGGAAAAGTTTTCAGAGATTCTGGAACGCGGACCGCAATTGCTGCTTCGACGTCATCGATTCGCCAGGCATCGGAAACGATGCGTCGCTTCGGCCGAATCAGATTTTTGCCGTGTCTTTGCCGGGAAGCTCGCTCACCCCCGAGCAGCAAAAAGCCGTTGTCGATGTTTGCGCGCGCCACCTCTTAACCTCGCATGGACTGCGCAGTCTCGCGCCGGGCGAAGCTGGATATACCGGCCATTACGGCGGCAGCCCCCGCAATCGCGACGCCGCTTATCATCAAGGCACGGTCTGGGGCTGGCTGCTCGGCCCCTTCGCGCTCGCGCACTATCGCGTCTACCACGACCGCGAAGCAGCGCTGCGTTTCCTCGAACCGCTCGGGCGCCAGATTTACGCGAGCGGCCTCGGCACCTTAAGCGAAATTTTCGATGGCGAGGCCCCCTTCACGCCACGCGGCTGCATCGCCCAGGCCTGGACCGTCGCCGAAGTCTTGCGGGCTTGGAAGGAAATATCGGACGGGAAAAAACCTGGAACCAGTTAGAGGTATTTGATATCGCTGAATTCGAGCATCTATCCGCGAGACTGCAATTCGTACAGTTCGATGAGCACCTTGCCTCCATCCGGAGAGGCGACGAGGAAAAAATTGACTCGCGTGCCATCAGCGCCATGCCGGGTGGCAGGATAAACAGAATCAACTCCGAATTTGTCTTTCAGTATTAGAGTGGCGCGGTCAACATTTGTGCAGAGAAACTCCACCTGCTGCACGCCCTCCCCGAACTTCGCCAGATATTTTGCGATGGCCCCGGAGCCGCCTGGCTCGCGCGTGGTCAGAATGTCCAGGGAAATCCCCTCGGTGAAATGAAGTTCGAATTCCTCAGCATCCTGATCCGGTGGCACGTCGGCGAGCCTGGGAGTGCCGTTGGCAATTCGGATTCTTCCAAACGCATCGCGTTGCAACGCGAGTCCAACCGTTATGGCTGGGTTGGGTCCAAGGAGCAGCGCGGAGAGTTCGCTTTCGGACCACCATTCAGAAATGGCCGATCCTGCGGCCGCACGGCCCAGGTGGTAGATTTCCACCGCTGCGGCGCGCCTGACCGACGGATCCGCGGAAGATAGACCGGCAATGGCGGAAGTAAGCGGACTGGGCATGGAGGCTTCCGGAATTGTAACGTGAGGGCGTAGCCAAGAGAAGCGTGTTCCCGGCGATGGTCATTTAGGCCGGCAAGTCATTTTTTGGTTTTCCGGGAATCAGGACCGACGTCAGCAGCGCGATCAACAGTACGCCTCCCACAACGCCAAGGGACACCGTCACCGGGATGTGCAGCCACCGCTCGCCGATCATTTTTCCGCCGATAAAAACCAGAACGATCGCCAGCCCCTCATCCAGAAAACGCAAGCGGTCGATCACTCCCGCCAGCAGGAAGTACAGCGCCCGGAGTCCCAGAATCGCCAGCACGTTCGATGTGTACACAATAAATGGGTCGCGCGTAATGCCGAACACCGCGGGGATGGAATCGACGGCCAGCGTGACGTCCGTGATTTCCACGACCAGCAAGACGAGAAATAGCGGCGTGGCGAACAACCGGCCCGCATTGCGAACGAAAAAATGCTCGCCATGATAGTCATGGCTGACGCGAAGATGCTGGCTGGCGAAGCGAAAGATCCTGTTTTGTTCGGGGTGAATTTCTCCTTTATGAAGGAAGAGCATGCGCACGCCGGCATAGACGAGAAACGCTCCCAGCACATACATCACCCAGGAAAAATGTTCGATCAGTTCCGCGCCCAACGCGATCATCGCCCCGCGCATGAACAGCGCTCCGACCACGCCCCATTCCAGAAGGCGATGCTGCAGGCGGTCATCCACGGCAAACGCGCGAAAGATCACCAGGAAAAGAAATAGATTGTCGACGCTGAGAGCTTTTTCGATCAGATAGCCGGTAAAGAATTCCAGCGCCGGCTGGTTGCCATAGAAATGGAGCACTCCGAACCCAAACAGGACGGAGATTCCGATCCAGCTAAAACTGGCGAGGGCCGCCTCGCGAATCTCGATCTTGTGCGGGCGGCGGTGGAAGACGCGCAAATCCAGCGCGATCGCAAGAACGATGAAGAGATTGAACGCAATCCAGTGAAGGGGCGTGCCCATGACGGCGCTCGAACGCGCTAGGGAGTGGAGCCGTGCGCGTCAATGGAGTTCAAATTCGACAATTCGATGCGGACGGTCTTGCCGCGTTCAATTTTTACAGGAACATCCCAGCGCACGCGCATATCTCCCGCGTCGGCGTCCAGATTGAGCGAGCTGATCCAATAGTCGCCCGGAGTAAGACCCGATAGCGAAGCGCGTCCCTCAAGATCGGTGTCCGCCTTCGCGGCGAGAAATTTGAGCTGGGCCACGTCCGGGGCGACGCGCTGGACGCGCTTCCTTCGATCGTTCTGCAGCGCGGCCCACTTGCGCTGCGGGTTGACGCCGTCCAGCTCGAGTTCCACGCCGGAGACACTCTCGGGGCGCGAGCGAACGAATTTCTTGAGATTCACCAGATATTCTTGTTTTAATTTCTCATATTTTTCCGGATGTTCCGTTTTGTCCGCTTCCGTATACTTTGGTTTTGGCAGGCCGTTGGTCACGCCGCCGCTGTTCGAGCGTTGGTAGGCCAGCAGGAATTCCGGAACGTTGAGGATGTCATCCGGGGTAAGCAGCTTGTCGAGGTCCGGTTCCGTGAGGTCGAGCGTGTCATGGCCCTTAAGCCAGGTGCGCAGCTCGGGAGAAACCTTGAGGCCATCGATAAACTGATCGCGCGGCGGGACGGGGTCTTTCTCCTCCACTTCCTTCACGATTTCCGAGTAGCTCTTGGTAAGCACGTAAAACGTGAATTGGCGCACCGGCTCCGGGCGCGCCGCCGTCGGCGTGATGCGTGCGATGAGTTCGAGTCCGCCAGAGTCCGTCTGCGCGTACGCGCAGGCCGCGATGGAAAGCGCACCGACAAGAGCTAGCAGCGGTATTTTTTGCCGAATAGTCATCATGCCAATCATCGTAGCAGAATCAGTGCTTGCCCCTCGATGTGATTTCGCCGATGAATTCGTAGGTGCCATCCTTGCGCGTCTTGATGAGAGGAGGGAGATGAGTTTTTTCAAAGAGATCGTAGCCTATTTTGAGATTGCTCCAGAAAGCGATCAATCCCGGCTGATTGGCGCGCGTTGTTGCCAACGCTTTCAGGCCGTCGTCCGTGAGCCGGGCGGGGAAAATCTGAATCGGCAAGTGCTGCTGACCCTGATCGTGGACCAGGACGACGAGCCAATAAACCTCTTTGATCCCATCATCCGTGATGGGAATGCAGCCGATCGACGCGCAGTTGCCGTGAAGAAAGATGTCGCCACCGGGATTTTGATGTGAGCCGAGGATGCGGTCGGAAGCGTTCGGATAATTGATGTGGAGGCTCAGGAAGAAATTGCTCTGTGGATTGAACCAATCCAATTCGTAAAAACCCTCCGGCACTTGCTCGTCCCCAAAGCGGCGCTTGGGTCCCAGCGTTCCCGACGACGTGCAAATTCGATATTCGTGCACGAGCACGTAGGGTTTATCATCGGCGTCCGTTGCCCAGAGCTCCAGCAGGCCTTCTTGTTTGAAGGCTCGCAGCAAAATGGCGCGTGGCGGGTAGGCGACGCTCTTTTCCTTGAATCTCTGCCTCAAGACTTCATCTTTTTCCTTGGATGCAGTTCGCACGCGCGGGTATTTCCATTGCATCTCGCGAAAAGATTTGGGTTCTTCAGCGGAGGACGGAATCGTCAGCAGGAAGAGGAGCGGTAGAGCGATTTTTGCCGTCTTCATCAATCGGTCAGTGCCTGGCGAAGAGCAGGAAAAGAGTAGCGGCGGCGATCTCCGCGAGGAGCAAACCGGCGAAGACGCGGAAGAGCAGGGAAGAGGGAATCGCGGGAACGGGGCCGGGCGGCTTCTTGGGAGGAAACGGAGGATCTAAAACGCCGATTCCGGTTTGTTTGCGCGGCGGGCCGCCACCGCGGGCGGAGGAAGCCTGCGGGCCAAGTTCAAATGCGTTTTCGGCGAAGTCGTAGGGCACGGTGAAAATGCTACTCCGTTGCTGAAATACTGTCTAGAAAAGCCGGAAGACAGCTTCGACAGTGACCCAAGCCGGAACGGCGCGGCGCGCGGCATCATGCGCGGGCACGAATTTCCAGCCGCGAATGGCCTGCTCGGCGCGTTCATCCAGACCCAACCCAATTCCCTGGACGATACGAATTTGCGAGGCGCGCCCGTCCGCGCTCACCAAAACCTGCAACGTCACTTTTCCCTGTAGCTTGGCTTCGCGTGCTTCGTCCGTGTATTGCGGATCAGGGCAGTAGGCGCACCTGGGCAGAGCGACTACGTTCGCGTAAGGACCATCGTAAGCTTCCCCCTGTCCAGCACCGGGTCCTTCGTCATCGCCCATGCCGCCTTTCTTGCCCGATCCGAATCCGTGATTTTTGCCGGGACCCGCGGAGTCCGAATCGTTCTTCATCCAGGGAAGCCCTAGGTTTGTGACCGGTGTTGGGAACTGCAGTGCGTTGGAATCAAAGACCGATGCCGGAACGGGAAACACCGGCTCGGCGTTTATGAGCCGGCGCGGAGGAGCTATGGGCATGGAAGAATCCGGCGCGAGGAATCCATGTCTCGCCGGTCTCGGATCATCTTCACCGCCGCCGCTCTTTTTTACTGAGTGAGGGGCGCCCAAAGTGGCTATCTTCGAGAACAGGGGAAAAAGTGAGACCACGGTGCGGCAAAAGATCCGGCCCCGTTCTTACGACTCCTGGGGCATGCGAAGAGAAATGCAACAGGAGAATTCCGGAAAGCAATGCTGCGTGGGTGAGCAGAGAGGCTGTTCGAGCGCCGCCCGCTGTCGCGCTGCGCTTAAAGCTCAGCAAATGCAGCGGTGCGCCATTGGCTGAAGAAGGGAATATGCGCGCGGGTGTGAGGAGCTGGTGAAAATTATCGCGCACACGGTGAAGCCAGGAATCCTGCGATGGCTGAAGGGAAGAGAGATCACGCGAAAGCGGATCGCGCATGGGCAGGCCTCCGCGCCCGCCTCAGATTTGGCCAGACTCCTCGACGAGACGGGCGGCGAACGGGTGATGAGAAGCGGAGCGCGGAAGATTGGTTGCCCGCAAACGGAGGAGCACTCGAAGGAGGAACACCAAACACTAAAGAGAGAGCACACAGAAAGCCGGAGGCCCGCACAACTTTTCGAGCTGTGCGCGGGACACGCTGCTAGTAGAGGTGGAAGGTGACTTCGATCTGCACGCGGCAATTCACCGGCTTGCCGCTGGGGCCAATGGCGGCGCGCATCTTCCAATTCTTCACTTGCGCGAGGGCTTTTTCTTCCAAGCCCAGGCCGGGGCCCTTGATGACGATCGGGCTGACCACGCGCCCATCGGCGGTAACCGTCACGTCGAGCAACACCGTTCCTTGATACTTGGCCTTGCGAGCTTCGTCGGAGTACTCCGGCTGCGGGCAGTAGATGCAAATGGGTGAGCCAACTCCGTTCACGCCCGCGCGGAACATCCCGCCGCCCGTGCCGCCGCCTGCGCCGGGACCAAGGCCTCCGCCGGAGCCACTGCCAATGCCGCCAGCTTCGCCCGTGCCGATACCACCGCCACCGCCAGGTCCACCGGAATAGTTCACGGATGCCGCTAGCGGATCGCCCATGTTGGTCAGCGGCGGGTTGGCAACCTTCAAATCGGGCGGACCGAGCAGCGAAGGATCCATCGGCAGCTTGGGATTCAGATTCTTGAGCGTCGCTTCCGGGGGCGTGAACTGCGTGTACTTGAATTTCGGCGCACGGCCCTTCGTCGGAGGCAACTGCGAACGATCACCGCCACCGCCACCGCCGCCGGCCTTGTCCGCGCCCGCAGGCAGCTTTGACATATAAGGTGAAATGTCCAGCGGCATAACGCCAACCTGCTTGTTCTTTGCTTCCGTGGAAGCGGGCATCATATTCGTGAAAATCGGAATCACGAGCAGCGCGATCACCGCCACGTGCAGGCCGATAGCGAGCACTTGGCTCCAGCCGAAGTTTTCATCCTTCGACCAGATGTCCTTTACTTTGATCGGCTTCACGACGAAGGGCAGGGGCGCCTGCTTGGGAGGCGAGAAAAAATCCTTGATGCGCGTCCCAAAGCCGCCAAAATTCGATCCCCAGGCTACTGCCAGTTTACTGTTTACCGGTCCCTTGGGGGCCGGGCTGGAGCTGAAAAAATCCTTCAGGTTATCGCCGACGCCCGCGCCAAAAGACGTTTTGGTGAATGGGGCATCAGACCGCTCACGCACGTTTATAGGCCGCTCGACGAGGAACTGCTTCAGGTTCGACCAAAAATTATCGGGAATGAGAATATCGGGCTTAGCGAATTTCGGCACAGCCGAGTACGGTACTGAAACCGCGGGCGCAGGGCCTGCGGAAGACACCTTGCGCTTTGTAATTTCAGGCGACAGAAGATCGATAAATTTGCCCGGCACCGTTTACCTCTTCAATTAGACGCAGATTCCCTGCGTTCGGTATACCTAGCCGATAAGATTCGCGCGGGCCGGGAAAGGTTGCGCGCCCCCAGCGGCTGACACCGACTGTCATTCATTGTAACATACGTGCTTACACTGCTTTCCGATGTTTCCCGCCGTATACCTGAACTCAAGGACGGCATGCAGGCAGCATTGCAGGTAAATAAGGGGCTATCCGAGCGCGCAAATCTATGTCCGAACCACTCGAACTGAAGAAGACGCTGAACTTGCCGAAAACCGATTTTCTGATGAAGGCCGGCCTGCCACAGAACGAGCCCAAGCAGCTCGAAGCCTGGCAGGGGGGCAATATCTACGAACGCATCCTGGAGGCGCGCAAAGGCAAGCCGCTCTTTGTCTTGCATGACGGACCGCCGTACCCCACCGGCGAGATTCATCTCGGCACCGGGCTGAACAAAATCCTCAAGGATCTGGTCGTCAAGACCAAGAGCATGGCGGGGCACTATGCCCCTTACGTGCCGGGGTGGGATTGCCATGGCCTGCCTATCGAAACCCAGGTGGAAAAAGAGCTGGGCGGAAAAGGGAAAGTGCCGCCGGCGGAATTTCGCAAGTTGTGCCGGCAATTCGCGGTGCGCTACGTCGAACAGCACAAGAAAGATTTCAAGCGGCTCGGAATTTTCGGCCGCTGGAACGATCCCTATTTGACGATGAGCCATGAATACGAGGCCACCATCGCGGGCGCGTTTCTCGATTTCATGGAAAAAGGTTACGTCTACCGCGGGCGCAAGCCGGTCTACTGGTGCATTTACGACAGCACGGCGCTGGCGGAAGCGGAAGTGGAGTACGAGGATCACACGAGCCCATCGATCTGGGTGAAGTTTGGCGTCGTGGGCGGCGGCAAAGGGGATGCGGCAAAAATCGGGAATGATATGAGCGCGGTCATCTGGACGACCACGCCCTGGACGATTCCTCACAATCGCGCCCTCGCCTTTCATCCCGATTTCGAATACGCCGTCGTGGAAACCGAAAAGGGCGCGCTGCTGCTCGCTGCCGATCGCGTCGCCGCTTTGCAAGCAGAGTGCGGAATCAAAGAAGTCAAAGTTCGCGCCACATTCAAAGGCCGCGATTTCGAGAGCATGAAATTTCAGCACCCCTTCGTGCCCATTCAGGTGCCCGGCATTCTCGCCGATTACGTCACGCTCGATCAGGGCAGCGGCATTGTCCACACTGCTCCAGGTCACGGCGCCGATGACTTTTATTCCGGGCAGAAATATGGCCTGGAGATTTACGCGCCGATTGACGACAAGGGCGTCTACCTCGAAGGCTTGCCCGAATATAAAGGCAAGGATGTGTTCACCGCGAATCCTATCGTCGTAAAACTCCTCGGCGATCGCGGCGCGCTGCTGGGCCACCACGAATACAAGCACAGCTACCCGCACTGCTGGCGTTGCCACAATCCGGTGATTTTCCGCGCCACGGAACAGTGGTTCATCAAGATGGACCAGGCCGCGCACGGAAAGGAGAAAACGCTTCGCCAGGAAGCGCTCGAAGAAATCCACGGCGTCAAATGGATCCCCGCTTGGGGCGAAGACCGCATGTACGAAATGATTGAGAAGCGCCCCGACTGGTGCGTGTCGCGCCAGCGATTCTGGGGCGTCCCGATCATCGTTTTCTATTGCGAGGGCTGTGGAAAGCGGCTTGAGGATTTCAAGGCGCTGCGCAGCGTCGTGAAGTGGTTTGAAAAAGAAGGCGCCGACGCCTGGTACAGTCACTCGCCCAAAGAACTTTTGCCCGCTGGAACAAAATGCTCCTGCGGCGCTGCAAAGTGGCGCAAGGAAAACGACATTCTCGACGTCTGGTTTGACTCCGGCTCTTCACACCTGTCGGTTCTGAAAGGCGATGAGTGGCCCGCGGACGTTTATCTCGAAGGGCCGGACCAATATCGCGGCTGGTTCCACAGCTCGCTTCTCGTCGCCACCGGCATCCGCCACCATTCTCCGTACAAAAGCGTCGTCACCCACGGCTGGACTCTCGACGAGCAGGGGCGTCCGATGTCCAAGTCTCTTGGCAACACGCTTTATCCCATCGAAATCTGCGAGCGCTGGGGCGCCGACTTGCTTCGCCTTTGGGTCGCCTCCGTCGAATATCAAGCCGACGTGAAGATGAGCGAGCGCGTGATGACGCAGCTCAGCGAAGCCTATCGTAAAATTCGAAACACATTCCGTTTCGCCCTCGGCAACCTCGGCGATTTCGATCCTTCGCGCGATGCGCTCGCGAACGAGCAACTCGAGGAAATCGACCGCTGGATGCTCGACCGCACCGCCGAGCTGGTGAAGAAATGCCACGAATGGTATGCGAATTACGAATTCCACCGCGTCTACCACGCCATCCACGATTTCTGCGTCGTGGACCTCAGCTCCTTCTATTTCGACGTGCTGAAGGACCGCCTGTACACCAAGGCGCCCAAAAATAAATCGCGCCGCTCCGCGCAAACCGCCGTCTGGAAAATTTCCAGCGCGCTAGTCCGCCTCGCTGCGCCCATTCTGGTTTTCACTTCCGAGGAGATCTGGAAGTATCTCCCCAAATTGAAAAACGAGCCCGAGAGCGTGCACATGACCTTGTTCCCGGAGGCGGAGGCACTCGCCTGCGCAATCGCCAAAGACGCAGCGGAAAAGTGGGAGCGGCTCGCCCAGGTACGCGCCGCCGTGCTCGTGGCCCTCGAACAAGCTCGTGCCGCAAAGATCATCGGCGGCGGCCTCGAAGCGAAAGTTCATCTGCACGCTGGGCCAGAATCTGCGGGCTTACAGAAGCTCCTCGAAGAAAAACAGTCCCTTCTCCCCGCGCTCTTCATCGTTTCACAAGTCGTGATTCATTCATCCGCCATCGCCGAATCCATTCAGGCCGAATCGTTGCCAGGGATTGCGATCAAGATCGAACGCGCCGACGGCGCAAAATGCGAGCGCTGCTGGAACTATTCCACGCACGTCGGTGAGAATGCGCGCTACCCAACCGTCTGCGAGCGCTGCTCCGAAGCCCTCGCCGAAATCGAGGGTTCCATGGGCCAAGCATCCAGCGGTGCCTAGCCATCAGTGGCACAGCCTTTAGGCTGTGCGCCTTTGCGATCGAGGTAGGCCACTTAGTGCGCGCCGCAAAAGTAGGAGAAACAGGCTTGACAGTCCCAACAAGACTTCGCTGGCTCTGGCTCACGCTCGCCGTCGTTCTCCTCGACCGCGCCACCAAAGCCTGGTTTGAATCGCAGACCGCCGAAGGCTGGCGCCACGAATTAATCCACAACTTCGTCTATCTTGTACACAGCCGCAATCCCGGCCTCGCTTTCGGCATCCTGTCCGATTCCGCCTCCGCGGGCACGCGCATCCTTTTGATTTTCGGCTCGATCGTGGTCATCGCCGTGCTTGCCTGGCTGCTGGTCACCAGCCAGAGCGGCAGCGCGATGGCCGTCGCAGGTCTCGCCCTGCTGCTCGGTGGCGCCACCGGCAACGTCACCGATCGCATCGTTCACGGTGCGGTGACGGATTTTTTCGAAGTGTGGTTTGGCACCTACCGCTATCCCGCCTTCAACGTCGCCGACTCCGCGATCACCATCGGTGCCATTCTCATCCTTCTTGACGTACTATTTGGCCGTCACCCCGAAACACCCCATTCGAATTCGCGAACGCCGTAGTCGAGGAGGACCTCCATGACCAGATGGAATCGCTTCAATCGCCGTGAATTTCTTTCTACCGCTCTTGGTGCCGCTGCATCTTTTTCTGTCCTGCCTCCCGGCCATCGCCTCATCCGCGAATTTCTCGAGCCCCAGACGCGTTTCGTGCCCTTCCAATTTCCCGACGAATTTATCTGGGGAGCCGCTACCGCCGCCTATCAGGTCGAAGGCGCCTGGAGCGAAGACGGTAAGGGCGAATCCATCTGGGACCGCTTCTCGCACACTCCCGGCAAAGTGAAGGGCGCATCCACCGGCGACGTCGCCTGCGATTCCTACCATCGCTATAAAGAAGACGTCGCGCTCCTGAAAGCGCTAAATCTGAAAAGCTACCGTTTCTCCGTCTCTTGGCCGCGCATCCAGCCCGATGGCACCGGCGCACCCAATCCCAAAGGCCTCGACTACTACAAGCGCCTCGCCGACGCGCTTCTCGAAGCCAAAATCCGTCCGCTCTGCACGCTTTATTATTGGGATCTCCCGCAAAAATTGGAAGACGCTGGCGGTTGGCCCAATCGCGATCTCGCCGCGCGCTTTACCGACTACGTTGACGCCACCGTTCGCGCCCTCGGCGACCGCATCTCTCACTGGTGCCTTTTCAACGAACCCTGGGTCTTCACGTTTCTCGGCTACGCCTGGGGCGTTCACGCGCCTTCGCGCAAAAATTTCCCCGATTGCATGCGCGCTACCCACGTCGTCAACATCGCGCAGGGCCAGGCTTTCCGCGCCATCAAGGCCATCAACTCCAAGCTCCAGGTCGGCACCGCGTTCAGCATGGCCCACTGCCAGCCCGCCACCTCCAGCGACGCCGATCGCGAGGCCGCCGACCGCGCCCACGCGCTTGGCAACGTCTGGTTCGTCCACCCCGCTCTCCACGGCGAATATCCCAAAGCTTTTCCCGGCGATAATCCGCTCGAACTCATGGGCGTCAAGTCCGGCGACATGGAACTCTGCCGCGCCCCGCTCGATTTTCTCGGCATCAACTACTACCGCCGCCAGCTTGTCTCCGCCAGTTCGCCCGGCGCGGGCGAAGACTCCACCGGCGTTCACAATTCCGACGCCCACGCAGGCCCGCTCACCGAGTTCGCCTGGGAAGTCTGGCCTGACGGCTTCCACGATCTCGTTTTCCGCATCTCTCGCGAATACAGAACCACGCCTCTCGAAATCACCGAGAACGGCTGCTCCTATCTCGATTCCCCCGACG
>CAAGKR010373911.1_pt1 | contig 11536 bp, 4 predicted proteins | sample 2556971 | NCBI WGS metagenome assembly CAAGKR01 (sample SAMEA5207829, study PRJEB30636) | soil metagenome | biome: forest; feature: boreal; material: soil | place: USA | collected 2011-09 | depth 1 m
CTCCTCCAACTTCTCTACTCGCTCCTCCGCTTCATCGTTGACGTCGCGATGATCCGGGGCCGGACCGAAGCCGAGCTGCGAGCTGAGGTCCTCGTGCTCCGCCACGAACTTCGCGTGCTCGAGCGTCAGGTCGGTCGGGCGCGCTGGCAACCAGCCGACAGACTGATTCTGGCCGCGCTTGCTCATGCGCTCCCCCGCCCCGCTTGGCGATCGATCCTCGTCAGCCCCGAAACGCTGATTCGGTGGCACCGTGAGTTGGTGCGCCGCAAGTGGGCCCTGTATACACGTCGACGTCGCAGCCGGTCGCACCCGAACAGAGTCGAGCGCCAGCAATTGATCCTCCAGCTGGCCCGCGAGAATCCAAGGTGGGGGTACCGCCGAATCCAGGGCGAGTTGCTAAAGCTCGGTCACCAGGTCTCGCACATCACTATCCGTAACGTTCTCCGCCGCCACGGCGTGTTACCGGCGCCAAGACGTAGCCAGCGATCGTGGCAGCAGTTCGTGCGCGAGCACGCCGACGTGCTGCTGGCGACCGACTTCTTCGTGGTCGATACGGTCTGGCTAACCCAGCTCTACGTCCTCTTCTTCATCGAGATTGGTTCTCGTCGCATCCATTTGGCCAGATGCACGCGCCATCCTGACGGGGCCTGGGTCGAGCAGCAGGCCAGGAACCTAGCCTGGAAGATTCAAGACGAGGTGGCGCCGCGCTTCCTTCTCCACGATCGGGACACCAAGTTCACCCGCGGCTTCGACAAGATCTTCGAGACCGAGGGCGCTCAGGTCATTCCTCTACCCTTCCAGGCGCCACGGGCAAACGCATTCGCCGAGCGATGGGTTGGCACCGTTCGTCGAGAAGTGCTCGATCACCACCTCATCTTCGGACGCCGCCAACTCGACTACGTGCTCCGAGAGTTCGTGGACCACTACCACCTGGCGCGGCCTCACCAGGGGCTTGGACAACGCTCTCCCGTTCCCCAGCCGGCCAGCCGCGCCGGTCCAGTCGTCCGCCGCGACCGCCTCGGCGGCCTCCTCCATGAGTACCACCGAGCCGCTGCGTGAATTGACGGAGCAAAGTTAACGGGACAGGAGGCCCCATCCCTACCATCGACCCGTCACAATAGCCGTTGGAGGGCACAGTCTCACAGCGACAGCCAGCTGTCGCCCTATCCGAGTAGCCTATTTCGGAAGGAACATGCCTGAACTCGAACCGATTATCGCCACCTGCCGGCCCCGCCCGGACGTCCTTTCCGGCGGCTTGGCCGACAACCACTTTGCCGCGCAGCTCGACCAAGTGGTGCGCAACCCAACGGGCTACCCAGTCTACGGCGACCCCACCGAGTTCTTCGCTCTAACCTATCCCACGGAGGGGCTAAAGCGCCTGCTGGCGAGCACGTTCGGGCGGCTCTCGGGAGCCAAGGTCGAAGGAGCCGAACACGGCGTGATCAGGTGTGAGACATCATTCGGCGGCGGCAAGACGCACAGCCTGATGGCGATCTATCACCTCGCTAAGGGCGCCCGACCGCCGTCGATCGGCGAGTTCGTCGACGCGGCCCTCCTCCCGGCCGATTGCCAGGTGGCGGCCGTGGTGGCGGACACCCTTGATCCCGAAAACGGGCTTGAGACCAATGGCGTTCGAACCTACACGATCTGGGGCGAGATCGGGGCCCAGCTCGGACCCAAGGGCTTCGAAGAGCTGCTCAAGTCCGACGAGCGCCGCACTGCGCCGAGCAAGACCACCCTTGAGGAGGTAGTCGGGGACCGACCAACCGTGATCATCATCGATGAGATCGCCCAGTATCTGCGTCAGCTGAGCAGTTCGGGCAACCCCGACACCCGCCGGCTTGGCGAAGCCCTTCCCGCCTTCCTTAAGAACCTGTTCGAGCTTGGAGCTGGAAACCCCAATGTCGTCGTCATTGTCACGCTCGCCACCCTCCAAGACGCCTATGGCAAAGAGACTGACGAACTCAGCCAGCTTATGGACGAGATGGGCCAGTACGCGTCCAACCTCGGCGACACCCAGAGCGTCCTAGCCCGGACGGCATGGATCGTGAAACCTGCTGACGATAACGAAATCGCACAGATCCTCAGGAGGCGCCTGTTTGAGTCCATCGATGGCGGCAGCGCTGACGCTGCTGGTGCTGCGTACCGCGACTACTACCAGCAGATCGCTAACAGAGGCGACACCCTGTCGGGCGGTGCGGAGGCGCCCGTGACCTACGGCGAGGCCATCGCCTCCTCCTACCCGTTCCATCCGGAGCTTGTGCGAGTGCTCGACAAACGCATTGGCTCGATCCCTGCGTTTCAGCGAGCCCGCGGAGCGCTGAAGTTGCTGGCTGAAGTAATCGCGGCGATCTGGGCAGAAGAGCGCGACACTGAGATCATCAACGTGGCAGACATCGATTACTCAAGACCGGATGTGCTCAACCATCTCACCTACGGCATTGGGCGTCCCGACTTCAACCAGGTCGCCCGAGCGGACTTCGCCGGCCTCGACTCCCACGCCGCCGGGGTAGACAACACTCGATTCGTCGGCCGGCAGCCCTACGCGACGCGGGCATGTGCCACTGTCTTCGCGCACAGCCTCGAACTCGTCACCAGTGCGGGCGCTGGGCGTAACGACTACCTGCTGGGAACACTTCGAATCAGCGACGAGCCCGCCGTGATCGGCGAGGCGCTGGCTGAAGTCGAGCAGGTCGCCTGGCATCTCGTCTATGACGGCCTGCGCTGGCGGTTCCAAGTGGAGCCCAACGTCAACGCGATCATTGCGGAAGAGACGAAGAACGTTCCCAACAGCAAGGTCAGCCAGGAGCTCGAGGAGCTGGTTAGGAAGACCTTCCCGACGGCTGGAGCCATGAAGTCGATCGTGTTTCCGACCGGGACAGGAGACGTTCCTGACAAGGCCGAGCTTCGCTTGGTCGTCTTCCATTACGACGACCTGCATATCACCGAGCGGACCTCGGCACCCCCGCCCCCCCGTGCGGTTGATTTCCTAGAGCATGCCGGGATCGGAGCAGGCATTCGGACCTATCGAAATTCTGTCGTCTTTCTAGTCGCTGACGAGGACGCCAAGGAGGCGATGCGCGAGCGCGTCCGATCATCGATCGCGGTCAACACACTCGTGTCCGATTCCGCACGAATTCAGTCCTTCTCACCTGAGGTTCAAAAGCGTTTGCGCGGCGCAGCCGATAGCGCCCGACTCGAGGCGCGGATCGCGGTGGCGCGCTGCTATAAACACCTCTACGTTCCCTGGCAGGACAAGGCCAACAGCTACCTGAAGCACGTCGAACTGAGTCCAAAAGCCCAGGGGGAGGCCGACAAGCCGCAGACCCAGGTGATCCAACAGGTGCTTGTCGACGAAGGGAAGGTTCGTTCCGGCAAGATCGCGACGGACTACCTACAGCAGAAAGCTTGGCCCAAAGGTTCAGGCGAAGTGACGACCGAGGCGATTGCTGACGCCTTTTGGCGCGACCATGGAGCCCAGCTGATCCTCGATCCCACAATCTTGCGGGAGACGATCCGAGACGGCGTCCGTAACGGGTCGTGGGTCTACTACGATGCTCCATCTGAGCGTGCGTGGACGAGCGCTGACCCCCCTCCCCCAGTGAATCTGACGGGAGAGACCTACCTCTACACAATTGAAGCCGCGACCGAAAAGGGGATTCTTCATAAGCAGCTCGCATGGTCTGATGTCCAGACGCACTTGACCGAGGGCAAGACGCCGGCTGCTGAGCTGCGACGCAGAGTTGAGGCCGAGCTTGGATGGGAGCCGACCAAGGCGGAGATCGCCGAAGTTCTCGCTCGGGCCGCGGACGGAGGAGCCAGCGCCCGGATCGTAGTCGTCGTAGGTGAGGTCGAGCCGGGAATGAAGGCCTCCAGCCCGGCGCAGGTCAAGGCCGCCGCCTTCGACAGTCTCACGGTCCTCGGCCTCGACGAAGCAAAGCGACTGTCGATTCTGGTCGGTGAGGACAAAGGTGTCAGCAGCGTCGAGACTCCGTCCCAGCCAGCCGGAGTTGCGTTCCAGGCCCTCCAGGAAAAGGCCCTCGACACCCCTTCCCCAGGCTTCACGGCCCTCTCGATTACAGCCGCAGCTGAGCTTGGAGAGGGTCCGCGGGATCTTTCGTTGTTGGGGAAGGCGTTGGGCCAACTCCCAAAGTTCGAAATCGACGTGAACATTCGGATGCAGCTCGACTTTCGCGGGCTCAAGCCTGGTATCGAACTCGAACTCAGCGGAGGGGCCGCGGACTATCAGCGGGTGGAGGACGACCTTCTCGCTCTCGCCAAGACCGCAGAGAAGTTGGCTGGCACTTTGCGCCTCGATTTCCGATTCTCTGCCCCATGCCCTGCCGATTCGGCTGACTACGCCACCATCCGTAAGGTGATCACTGGCCTCCAACCTGGAGCTTTGAGATTGAAAGGGACGCTGGCTCAATGAAGGCAAACCTGAAGCCGCGCGGCTTTCAGCTGGTCATCGAGGCCGCGAGCATCGATGACTACGGCGTTCGGCTGCTAGAGACCAACGGTTCGCCGATCGCTGCACCACAGGCCATCATCCGGCTCGGTGCCCCACGTACCCGAAGAGTGCTGCCTCATTTGGTTACCGCGGTGAAAGCATCCCGGCAGCCAACATCGATCCTTGGTAGCGAACGCAAGAAGCCGATCAGGCTCGACGAGGCTGCTGGGGTGCGGCTGGCATTGGTCCTACTTGCAACCGGACCGCTCGCCAAGTGGCAGCGGGTCGAGCGTGTCGCAGCGGGTGTAGAAGCCATGACCACCGAGGAGGCCTACTACTGGTACGCGAAGTGCGTCGGACAAGAAGGACGACGTGCTCAGCGGTCGCTTCGACTTCTCCTCGCCGAGGAGTAGATGGCGGCTCGGCCTCGGGTGCTAATTGAGGACTGGCTCCCGGTTGCTGAGCTCGGGATCGAGAGCAGGCGGGAGCGGGCGGCAGCGAGCGCACTTCCTCCCCTGTACTTCCTCCACGTATGGTGGGCTCGGCGCCCCCTAGTCGCCAGCGCTGGCGCGGTGCTGGGAAGTCTGATGCCTGTCTGGTCAGCGGAACTCGCTTCCCGGTCGGCAGGGGATAAGCGTCTCGCCACAGAGAGCGGGTACCGACAGTGGTTTCTACGCCTGTGCGGAATTCTTGGGGATCCTGTAACCGCGAAACGCCTCATCGATCGGGCGAACGACCGAGGAGAGCGGCTCGCCGGAAATGGTTATGGCTATAAGCAGGCTTATCGGAACTCGCCGACGATGGATGACTTTGGTGTCCTGAACAAGTTGCTGTACGACACCTGGGGATCAGCTCCCATCGTGCTCGACCCAACGGCAGGAGGAGGATCGATACCGTTCGAGGCCATTCGTTATGGCCTTGCCGTGGTCGCGAATGAACTAAATCCGGTGGCCGTCGGCATCCTCGAAGCGACACTCAACATAACCTCTACCCACGGTAGTGCGCTGAGCAGCGACCTTCGAGAATTCGGCAAGCGCTTGCTCGCCCGCATCGACGAAAGGCTCGAACCCTATTTCCAGATGGGGGAGAAGCACGAACGAGTCGTCGGATACATATTTGCGCGTACCGTCGCCTGCCCACGGACGGGCAAGCTGGTACCACTCTCGCCCAACTGGTGGCTCGCGACCGGGTCGAAGCCAGTAGCTGTGAAGTTGATCACTGAGCGTAGTGGTCTAGAGCTCGATGCAGCCGAATTTGAGATCGTACGAGGTGACGCGATCGATTTCGACCCAGAACAGGGGACCGTGTCTGGCGGAGACGGCATCTCACCTTGGGACGGACTGGCAATCGATAGCGAGTACATCAAGGCCGAAGCGCAGGCCGGTCGGATGGGCAGCCAACTGTATGCGGTAGCGGTCAGGACGCCATCGGGGCGCAGTTTCCGAGCGCCCACGCGGACAGATCTTGACGCCCTCGCAGCCGCCGACGCCGAATTCGCCCGAGTGGAGTCGGACTGGCTCACAACCGGCATCCTCCCGTCTGAACCTGTGCCTCCTGGCAACGATAACCGGCCCAACGAGTATGGGATGGGTCGTTGGTACGAGATGTTCTCGCCCCGACAACGCCTAGCGCATGGGACCTTCGTCGAGGAGTTTCAGCGCCTCGTCCCTGAAGTGCGCTCGGCGCTTGACTCAGGGCGGGCGGACGCGACTCTTGCCGTTCTGGCAATGATGCAAGGGAAGGCAACGAATTGGAACGGATATCTGTCGAGTTGGGACGCGACGCGAAACAAGATTCGTAGCGTATTCGAACGCCACGATTTCGCGTTCAAGTGGACCTATGCCGAATTTGACGGGGCCCGCGAGCTATATCCCTGGTGCTTGGACCAGATCGTCGACGCGTACACAGGAATAGCCGAACTGTTGCAGCCATTTGACGGTGCGCTCCTCCAGTTGGGAGGCAGCGTGACGATCCCAGGCGCAGTGACCGTCACGGCCGGTAACGCCGCGCATCTGCCGAACCTCGCATCGGGATCAGTCACGCTGGTTTGCATCGATCCTCCTTATTACGACAACGTGATGTATGCGGAGCTGGCCGACTTCTTCTATGTATGGGAGAAACGTACGCTCGGCCTGATCTGGCCCGACCTCTACCACGAAGACCTCACGGACAAAAAGAACGAGGCTGTGGCCAACCCGGCCCGCTTCTCGGATGCCGGAAAGCGCAGAAAGGAACTCGCCAATTCGGACTACGAGGCGAAGATGACGGCCATCTTTGCGGAATGCCATCGTGTGCTGCGCGATCACGGCGTGATGACCGTCATGTTTACTCACAAGAAGGCGGCGGCCTGGGATACCCTCGGCATGGCCCTGATGGAAGCCGGCTTCACTATCGAGACTTCCTGGCCCGTCAACACAGAAAGCGAACAGAGCCTTCATCAGGCCAAGAAGAACGCCGCTGCATCGACGATTTTCCTCGTGTGCCGGAAGCGCGAGACGTCGAAAGGCGGCCACCCATACTTCGAAGACATCGACGCAGACGTACGGCGAGCCGCCCGCGAGGCCACCACCCATTTCTCCGAGGCCGGGATCGCCGGAGTTGATCTTCTCCTCTCCACCTACGGTCCGGCGTTATCCGTGATCTCGTCCCAGTGGCCGGTCTACTCGTCGGAGGCTGATGAGACCGGAAGGTCTAAATTGCTCAGACCCGAACAGGCCCTGGACGCCGCCCGTGCGGAGGTAGTACGCATTCAGCGGCAGCGCTTGGTCGGGACGGATACGCAACTCGATCCCCTGACGGACTTCGCACTGATTGCCTGGGACACCTTCAAGGCCGCTGAATTCCCCTTCGATGAAGCCCGCCGACTCGCCTTAGCAACAGGCGGTCTGGACGTGGACGAGCTCGGCAAAGCCAAAGTGCTCGTCAAGAAGTCCGGAACGGTGGTTCTTCTTGCGCCTGCAAAGAGGCTCCGCCAGGCCGGTGAGGACCTGCCTGGTGTCCGTCCCGGCGCGACCACGTTCCTGTGCGCTCTGGATGCACTCCACACCGTCATGTACATTGCCGACGTAGACGGTTTGGCCGCTGCCCGGGCGCTGATCGACCGAGCCGGACTGGCTAAAGACAGTCGATTCCTCGCCTGCCTCCAAGGGTTGGTCAACGCAATTCCAAGGACAATGTCCAAGGGCAAATGGGTCCGCGACGAGGCTGAGACATTGGACCGACTCTGCGCTGCCTACTTCCCCGAGATTTCAATCCCGAAGGATGAGGAAGAGGCCGAGGTCCTCACCCTCTTTTGAGTTTTCGCGATCTCGACCTCGCCGGCTTCTACACCGCCGAAGATGACCGTCTCAATACCTTCTATGTTCCGGTCCTGAAGGAAGCCGTTGCCTATGACCGCCTGACCGGCTATTTCAAGTCCTCGTCGCTCGTCGTGGCCGCTGCGGGCCTCGCGTACTTCATCGGTGCCGGAGGCAAGATCAGACTGATCGCGGGCGCCGACCTGGCCGACGAGGACGTCCAGGCACTGACCGAAGGTGAGCCTCTCTCCGACGTCCTGGCCAGGCGGCTTTCCGCGGATCCATTGGAAGGTGTGGACATAGTGAGCGATCGTCGTCTCGAGGTGTTGGCGTACCTCGTAAAGAACGACCAACTCGAGATCAAAGTCGGTGTGCCAGTCAATCGGGCTGGCAGGCCCCTGCCGCGCAACGAGTCAGACCGCTACTTTCACTCGAAGTACGGCATCCTGACCGACGCCGACGGCAATAAGGTCGCGTTTATCGGGTCCGAAAACGAGTCCGCCTCCGGGTGGCGCACCAACCACGAGAGCTTCACGGTCGCCAAGTCGTGGATGCAAGAGGTCTGGTCGGAGCAAGGCCGGCCCATCTGCGCCACATTCGAGCGGCATTGGCTCGATCACCCTGATGCCGGCTGGGTGGTGGTGGACTTGCCCGAGGCTGTTCACGAGCGACTTATCAAACTTGTCCGCCCGGATCCTCCTCCACGCCGCGATCCGGAAGAGGGCACCGAGCGCGGCAACGAGGCCAGCGACCAGGCTCGCCTCGCGTTCGTACGGGCTGCTCCTTTTGTTGACGGCGGGACGGGCGTAGGTTTCGCGACAGCTGGAATCGACCCCTGGCCACACCAACTTGGGATCGCCGAACGCGCGGTATCTACTTTTCCGCGTAGTTATTTGCTGGCCGACGAGGTCGGCTTGGGCAAGACGATCGAAGTCGGGCTCATCCTGCGAGAACTCCTGGCGACTGAGCGAGCGCAGACCGCCCTTCTACTTGTGCCGGCGTCCGTCGCCCGGCAGTGGCAGGAGGAGTTGCAGGAGAAATTCGGCCTGACCGTCCCTCGGTATGACGGTCGGACCTTCTGGGAGCCGGGGACGACTGATCCAATCGAGTTGCAATGGAGCGGGAATCCTTGGCGCGCATTTCCAGTGATGCTGGCGACTTCTCACCTGGCCCGTCGCCGAAGTCGTCGCGAGGAGATTTTGTCAGCCGCGCCATGGGACATCGTCTTGGTGGACGAAGCGCATCATGGGCGGCGTAGCGGCTCCAAGCCGAACGACACCCCTAACACCCTGCTCGGCCTCCTCAGGCGAATGAAGGATGCCGGGGCCTGGAAAGCCCTCTACCTTGCGTCGGCGACTCCCATGCAGATGCACCCGCATGAGGCTTGGGACCTGCTCTACCTACTCGGGTTGACCGGCCGTTGGCAAGAAGACGCCGCGCCATTCATCCGCTACTACACGCAGCTTCGCCAACCATTCGAAGGCAGAGATTGGGAGTTCCTCGCCCGCATGAGCAGCGACTTCTTTGCCGAGCCCAGCGCCAGATCGAATGCGGCGCTTGAGCGTCAGGTGAAGGAGGAACTGGGTATCGCCGGATCCGCCCCCATACGCGAGTTCCACCAGAATCCGCCAAGCCCAGGCGCCATCGCCGCCCTGGCGGCGGCAGCTCGACGGTGGATGGATGAGTGGTTGCGGGCCCACACCCCCATGCGTGACCGGGTGTTCCGCACGACTCGCAACCTGCTGCGGCAATACAAGGTTCTGGGCATCCTAAGCCAAGACACCATCATTCCCCGCCGCGAGGTCCACGACCGCTTCATTCCGATGACGCCGACGGAGCAGGGCCTATATGGCCGTATCGAGCACTACATTTTGCGCAGTTATGACGCTTACCTCCGGGGCGCGAAGGAAAAGAAGCCGCTCGGCTTCATCATGACCATCTACCGCCGACGCCTGACCTCCTCCTTCTATGCCATTGAGTGCAGTTTGAAGAAGCGACTGAAGGTGCTCCAGGCTAACGGATCGCTCGCCGGTCTCCTAGATGATGACGACCTGACCACATTGGAAGGCACAGGTTTTGTAGACCTTGACGAGTTCGAGGGCACCGCCAAGGCGCTGGCCGAGGAAATCCTCGAACTGCAACGCTTCATCGCTGATCTTGAACAACGGCCGCCGGACGAATCGAAAATGTCACGGCTCCACGACGAACTCCATGAGGCGTTCACGGGCGTGCACGATACCGCCTTGATCTTCACTCAGTACACCGACACCATGGACTACATCCGCGATCAGCTCCTCCCGGTATACGGTTCCAAGGTCGCTTGCTATTCGGGACGAGGTGCCGAGCGGTGGGATCCGGAACTGCACCGGTGGCACGAGGTCACCAAGACCGAACTCAAGCGACTCTTCAGAGAGGGCGATGAGGTGAAGATCCTGATCGGGACCGACTCCCTATCTGAGGGACTCAACCTCCAGACCTGCGCCAAGCTGATCAACTACGACATGCCGTGGAATTTCATGCGTGTGGAACAACGCATTGGCCGCATCGACCGAATCGGCGGCCGTGAAAAGGTAGAAATCTCGAACTACTTCTACGAGGGCACAGTGGAAGAGCAGATCTACCACGGGATCGGCGAGGACTTCGACTGGTTCGAGGACGTGGTTGGCCCGGCGCAGCCCGTTCTTGGACAGGTGGAACGAGCGATCGAAGAGGTCGCCATGGAGGAGCCTGGCGACAAGCGCGATGCCGACCTACGCGACCGAGTTGCCCAGATCCGCGAGCAGATAGATCTAGCACAGAGTCAACCGGTGACGATCGCAGATCTTGAGGGAGCACCAGCTCCCGAGCCCGCCCCAGAGCCGGCGATCAACTTGTCCGACCTCGAAGAGGTGCTGACCAGCGTGGCCGCAACCGCGAATCATCTCGAGCCTCACTCCGAAATCCCCGGTGCGTACGTTCTGAAGGGAATCAAGGACGAACCTACGGTCACCATGAGGCGCCCGGTCCTCGATGAGTGGGCCCCGAAGGTGCGTCTGCTGGCCTACCTGGCACCCGAATTCGATCAACTATTCGGAGTCGCCGGCGTCACGATGCCCGACTTTGTCGACGGGCGGCCCGTTCTTCTTGGCCGCCCCGTGGCTCGTCTCAGCGACCTCGACCGTTCCCCAGCATCTTCAAGTCCGGAAGCCATCCGGCGACTGTCCATCGCCGAACAAGTCGGTGAGCTCCCTTTGGACGGCCGCCTGTAGGAGCGCAGCCAAGACCGCCGGACCAATCGTCTTGGAGACGATCAGCCGCCCCTGCTTACTCCTTCCGTTCCACGGGCCGTGGATGCTGCCCTGTCTCCAGGTCGAGCGCTTCGAGCCGTGACCTCAAGTCATGACGGGAGGGGTCCCGCCGAACGGCCTCCTCGAGGTACGCGTTCGCTTCCGTAGGTTGACGGCGCGTCACGTGATGTTGTGCAAGCCCGACCAGGAGATCGATCCGGGCAGCTTCCAAGCGTCGCTGGACCTCCCTCGCCAGCTCTGGCGACTCGCCCCCGCCGCCAGTCGCTCGTCTTTCGATCTCGCCGAAGTCCGGAAAGAACTCCGCGTCGCCGGCAGCAAGGGCATCTCGGGCCGCCGCGTAGACCTCCGAGAGAAGGTGGCCATCGCCGCGCACACATTCGTCCGCGAGTTCCAGGATTCGCAGGACATCAACTGAGCACGCCTCCGAGTTGAACCACAGCGTCTCCCCCTGGACGATGACGGCGGCGGCGAGCGGCTCAGGGAGCAGGCTGCTGAGGTCGTGC
>CAAGKR010239787.1_pt1 | contig 11535 bp, 12 predicted proteins | sample 2556971 | NCBI WGS metagenome assembly CAAGKR01 (sample SAMEA5207829, study PRJEB30636) | soil metagenome | biome: forest; feature: boreal; material: soil | place: USA | collected 2011-09 | depth 1 m
AGCAGAAACGCAAGATGGGCCTGCTCGATCTGGCGACCCAACTGAAGCTCAAGCAGGAAGAGTTCGCAAAACAGCGGGGGATCCGCCTGCACGGCGAGTTGAAGGATCGAAAGGGTTCCGAGGGAATCTGCCATTCGGTTGTTTTAGAAAGCTATGCCTTGCCGGGGCAGTTAATCGTCGGCTCAGATTCCCACACGCCACATTCGGGGGCCATCGGATGCGTTGCCTTTGGCATCGGCACCACGGATGTTTTTAATTCGTGGATTACGAAAGATGTGCGGGTTCGAGTGCCAGAATCCGTCAAAGTAGTGATTTGCGGACACAAGCATCCGAATGTGACTGCGAAAGATTTCATTTTGGCATTGTTGAGAATGGACTACATCAAGAGTGGGAAGGCTATCGCCAAAGTGATCGAATATTCCGGCGAAGCCATTGAAGACCTCAGCGTGGACGAGCGCGCGACCATGACCAATATGGCGGCTGAGATCGGCGGCTTTACCGGAATCGTCGCCCCAGATAGGAAAGCAGTCGAGTTCTTAATGGAGCGCCGCGGCATGGATCGCAAGACCGCCGAATCTCTGATCGAAGGCCTGTACAGTGACCCTGATGCGCAATACGCTCATGTAATCGAACTTGACGCGGCGGATATTACTCCGATGGTGGCTACGCCGGGCGATCCGGGAAACGGAAAGTTCGTCCGCGAGTTGAACACGCCGGTTCCAATAGAGGTAGCCTACGGTGGCACTTGCACCGCTGGGAAGAACGAAGACATGGACATGTATGCCCAAGTTCTTACCGACGCGCTGAAACGTGGCAAGCGTGTTGCCGAATCAGTCCAGTTTTACATCCAGTTCGGATCGCAGGAGACGAGAGACTATTGCGTGCGGCAAGGGTACCTGGAGATTTTCAACAGGGCGGGAGCCCGCGTGATCGAGCCCAGTTGTGGCGCCTGCATTAACGCTGGGCCGGGGGTGACGACGCGTCCTGACCAGGTAGTGATTAGCGCGCAGAACCGGAATTTTCCTGGACGCAGCGGGCCCGGACAAATGTATCTGGCAAGTCCATTAACCGTGGCAGCGAGCGCGGTTGCAGGATCCATTGTGGAATATAAGCCAAGTGGGGACCGAGAATTGGCCGGAGTATAGGCTGATTTGCTATTTGGCAGTCGAGCATCAATCTAATTTCGCGCCCCAGCATGGCTGGCTCTCGGTCAGAAATGTGGAAGGCTCGGAACTTTACCCACTACCTTGAACGACCCGAAGTCTTGCACCATTCTCCATCGGGAACGTCGGGGTCGCTAACGATCCAGTCTTGCAGCTTTCGAATGTCGGCCGCGCTGATTTCTCGCGTCCGAGCCCTGTCTTCGAGCTTCCGTCGCTTCCATGTGGGAAGGTTTTTCCAATTGATGCGTGGCATCGTGTATTACCTCGCTATATTAAAGCGAACAGAGAAAAATTCTTGGTTTTCATGGAAGCCTCTTTTGGGGAAAGACCAGTCTCAGTTTCGGGGCACGCTCCACGCTTGAAAATACACGGGAATTGCGTGCGAGTCTCAAGTATGTACAGTTCACGGCTTTCCTTGATCCTTCCCAGGAAAGCGGAGAACAACTCGAACCTACCTTTTCCACATGAGTGTGCCCAAGAAGAGTTAGCGACGGAGAATTTCATTGGCCGTTGTTTAGACCAATTCGCTTAGATTAGGACCGCTTGGGGTAGGCGCGCGGACGAAAAAATCAGAGTAGAAAGTTAGTCTTTGAATTGCAAGCCGAAAACTGAGGTCTCAATCCGTTTCCACTGCTCATGGGCTTTCTTCTCGTCCGGTTCGGCCTGGAAGCGCTCGACCGCAGATTCCAAATCCTTCCCTCGCAGTGTTGGGGCTGGAGCTCGCGAGGCCGCGGTTTTCCGCAATGCGCTTTTGACCCGAATTTGTGGAGACTTTCGCTTCGGCTTGGTCTTCGCCATTGGATTACACTCTTAGGCAAGTATACTACCGTGAAGCAGCTTGAGATCGGGAGCGAAGCGCCACCACGAGGTGTTCAATCCTGTACCGAAAACCGCGTTCTTGGTAGAATAACGAGTTAAATCAAAGACTTCGAGAGATCAAATTTTATGACCTACGTAATTGCTGAACCTTGCATTGGCGTCAAAGACGCCGCCTGTGTGGACGCTTGCCCCGTTGATTGCATTCATCCTAAAAAGGACGAACCAGCGTTCGCGACCGAAGAGATGCTCTACATTGATCCCGTCGAATGTATTGACTGTGGCGCCTGTGTGCCAGTGTGTCCGGTGTCCGCAATTTTCGCCGAGGATGATCTCCCTGAGAAGTGGAAGAGCTATACGGAGCGGAATGCCAAGTACTTTGGAAGGTAGAAGAACAGCTTTCAGCCGTCAGCTCTCAGCTTTCAGCTAACCCGCGAACGGCCTATTTCTACCGGATACGCGATGCCTCCTCGACAAGTAGATTTTAAGCTGACGGCTGAGAGCTGACAGCTGAAAGCTGCTTTCCATGGCGCTGAAGGAATCGGAAGCAATCGTGCTTCGTTCGTATCCGTTACGTGAGGCGGACCTGCTGGTCACGTTCTTTACCCGGCTCGAAGGCAAAGTTCACGGCGTCGCGCGATCAGCAAAGAAATCGAAGCGGCGTTTCGGAGGCGCGCTCGAACCGTTAACGTACGTCAAGGCTTATTATGAAGATCGCGAGCGGCAGGATTTGGCGCGGCTGGATTCATGCGAGGTTCTCGAATCGCCGATGGCATTTGAAGTAGGTTACCCGCGCGCGGTGGCGTTGGCTCACGTTGCGGAATTGCTGGACGAATTGTTGCCCGACCGCGAGGCCAATGACGCGGTTTTCCGCCTCGCACTGTCGGTGATCGCAGCCTTGCGCGGAACCGATGTCTGGATGCCCATCACCTACTTCGAGCTGTGGATGACGCGCCTGATGGGTTATTTGCCGGAGCTATCAGAATGCATCGTGTGCGGGCGCGAACTGAACGGAAGCCGCGCCTACTTTCACGCTTTGGCTGACGGGTTGATGTGTTCTGATGATAAGCGGCTTGCATCGTCGGAGATGTCTGCCGAATCTCGGAAGCTCGTCGCGATGATGTTTCGCGCGCCAGTTGAGGGATTCGGCGGTATACCGTGGACGAAGGCGGAGGGCGCGGATCTGAGGAAATTCTTAATTCAGATCCTACAGAGGCACATCGAGAAGAAGCTGGTCACAGCGGCAATGCTGGAAAAAATCAGCGCTTAGTTGTGGCCGAGAGTGGGTAAATCCAGGGCTTCAACCACTAAGGACACGAAGGATCACGAAGGAAATCCCGGGACTAAGACCTTTGTGATACTTCGTGTCCTTCGTGGTTAACGGTTTTGCGCATCGCCAGCTCCGAGCACGAATTTACACAATCCAGACCCACTCATGACAAAATGCTGAGTGCTGGGTGCTGAGTGCTTATTCTTGAACTCTGGAAAATCCAATCCGCTGTCGTTCCAGGAGTTGATCCTTCGCCTGCAAGCATTTTGGGCTGAACGAGGATGCGTTCTACAGCAGCCATACGACGTTGAAGTCGGCGCGGGTACCATGGCTCCCGAAACATTTCTGCGCGTGCTTGGGCCTCAGCCTTATAAAGTCGCCTATGTGCAGCCCTCTCGCCGCCCTGCCGATGGTCGCTACGGAGAAAATCCAAATCGTCTTTACAAACACATGCAGTTACAGGTGATCCTGAAGCCGCCGCCGGAAAATGTGCAGGAACTTTATCTCGAATCGCTTACTGCAATCGGAATCGATCTGCGGCAGCATGATCTCAAATTCGAAGAGGACAATTGGGAGTCGCCGACGCTAGGCGCTTGGGGTATCGGATGGCAAGTCATGCTCGACGGGCTCGAAATCACTCAGTTTACGTATTTTCAGCAATGCGGCGGAGTTGATCTCGACCCCATTTCAGCCGAGTTGACCTACGGATTGGAGCGAATCGGGGCATTTCTGCAAGATGTGGACAGCATCTATGACATCGTTTGGGCGCGCGATCCGGAAAATGGCGAGGCCCGAACCTACGGAGAAGTGAGGCTCGCGGACGAGCAGCAATTCTCGGTTTACAATTTCGAAGCGGCAGATGTTTCGAAAGCCTGGAAGCATTTTGATTTATATGAGGAAGAGTGCGCCGGGCTAGTCGAGCGCCTTGGTGTTCTAAGAAAAGATTTGGAACTGAGCAAGCGTTTAAGTGGCGAACCAGGCGTGGGCGATGGGTACGTTCGCGAAATGTCACGTTTCCCGCTTTTGGCAGCCTACGATCTCTGCCTGAAATGCTCGCATTTGTTCAACATTCTCGATGCCCGCGGCGCGATTTCCGTGACCGAGCGAGTCGGCGTAATCGCAAGAGTCAGAGCTTTGGCGGTAGGAATCGCGAAGGCATGGGTAGATCAACAGAGTGCTCCATCAGATTCGGTTGACGAGGAAGAACTTGCCGATGAAACTGCAAGAGCGAAGAAGGAAGTGGTTCCGGCCACTTCGTGATCCTCTACAATTTCAATAAACTGTCATCTTGAGCGAGTAAACTTCTTCGCTCGCGAAGAAGTGGCGAGTCGAAGGATCCCTGCCTACCCAACACGGTCATGAGTTCGGTTGGGTTTGATCCAGGTTTGAGATCGCGTGAAAATCCCGTGGCAAGCTAGGGTGCAGTAGAAATCGGCCACCACCAATGCCAGATTTTCTTTTAGAAATCGGATGCGAAGAGATTCCTGCCCGGATGATCGAGGCGGCATCGCTGGATCTGCGCGATCGCGTCAGCAAACTGCTGGAGCGGGAACATCTCTCCGCCGGAAGCGTCATTTCATCTTTCGACACGCCTCGACGCCTCGCGGTTCTCGCATCTCAAATCCCACCGTCGCAGGCGGATACTAGCGAGAGACTCACCGGCCCATCTACAAAGATCGCGTTCAAAGACGGCCAGCCCACGCCCGCCGCTCATGCGTTCGCAAAGAAAGCCGGAGTCGATGTGACGCGGCTGGAAAACATCACGACGCCCAAAGGTGAATACGTCTCGGCGACGGTAACCAATAAGGGCAGGACTGCTCGCGAAGTTTTGTTGGAATTGTTACCAAAAGAAATCGCCTCGATTTACTGGCCTAAGAATATGTACTGGCGGCAGCCCAGCGAGCGCTTTGTGCGTCCGGTGCGATGGCTCGTAGCGATGCTGGATGATGAAGTGATTCCGCTGGAGTTTGCCGGGCTGACCGCTGGAAGTGAAACGCGCGGGCATCGCATTCTTGCCAATCATGCCGTAAAGGTTCCCCATGCAGGCGACGCGTATATTGAAGCGCTCCGGCAGTCCAGAGTTTTAAACCGCGCCGAACGCGAACATCAGATTCGCAAAGGGCTGGACGCCGCGGCTCGCACCATCGCCGGCGCGCGATGGCGCGAAGACAAGAACCTTCTAGACGCGGTCGTCAACCTCACGGAGTTCCCGTCCGCAATCCTCGGCAATTTCGACGATTCATACCTGGAGCTTCCCGAAGAAGTTCTGGTCACCGTGATGCGAGACCATCAGAAATATTTTGCGGTTGAAGATGCGAATGGCAAGCTGCTTCCGCATTTTCTCGCTGTATTGAATACGGACGGCGATCCTCACGGCATCATTCGTCATGGACATGAACGCGTGTTGCGGGCGCGATTCAATGATGCACGTTTCTTCTGGAAGACCGATCAAAAGCATCCTCTGCGCGAGCGTGCGCAATGGCTTAAGAACGTAACTTTCCAAAAAGATCTTGGCAGCTACTACGACAAGACTCGCCGCGTACAGCGTTTGTGTAGTTGGCTGTGTGAGACGATTCGTCAGAATGGCACGCCGGTGCGTCCCGGCGTGGTGCACAAAGCCGCCATGTTGGCGAAGACCGATCTCACTACAGAACTGGTGAAAGAATTTACGGAGTTGCAGGGAATCGTCGGCGGCCTCTATGCATGCGCGCAGGAACTCGATCATGGCATGCCGCTCGCAACACGCACGGCCATAGCCGATGCTATTTATGATCAATACAAGCCGGTCTCGATGGAGGACGCTGTTCCGCGTACCGTCGAAGGCGCGGTGCTCTCGATCGGCGACAAGATCGACACCATCGTTGGCATGTTCGCCCTGGGACTGCAGCCAACGGGATCGAAAGACCCATTCGCTCTTCGAAGACAGGCAAACGGGATCGTGAAGATCATCGCTGAACGCAAGTTGCCGATAAACCTGAATCAACTCGGTGACGATGCGTACGAAAGTTATCGAGGGACACCGGCGGAACAGAAATTCTCCCGGCAAAACGACTACGCAGCCGCGCTTTGCGGATTTTTCCGCGAACGAGTAGAGTTTTATCTGCGCGATGTTCTGGGTTTCAAATATGATGTTGTAAATGCCGTGCTGGCTGCGGGTTCTGACGATATAGTGGATGCTTTGGCTCGAGCCGAAGCAGTAATAAAAGCCCTAATTGTGCCTGAATTTAAGGCTATTGCGGCAGCTTCCAAACGAGTTCGAAACGTCCTGAAACAGGCGAAAGAAAAAGGTCTGCGTATTGGCCCAGCTTTCGAATACCTGCCTGAATCAGAGGACGAAGAAAACACACTAGCTGCATATATGGAGCGCACCTCTCCAAGGGTGGAAGCGCACCGTCGGAACAAGGAATATGAGGAAGCAATTCTCTTACTTTCAACCGCGCAAGAGCCCGTCGACAAGTTTTTCGATAAAGTAATGGTCATGGTTGACGACGAAAAAGTCCGGGCTAACCGCCTGGCGCTCTTGCAATCTCTACTGAACAACTTCTCAACCATCGCCGATTTTTCCGAGATTGTGACTGAAGGCAAAGAATCCGCGAAATAGCATCCCAATCAGAATTTCAAAAAGAGGACTCATCATGGCAACAAGCACGCTTCCAGAGACTGAAATCGAACGTACCGAATTCAAAGCCCCCATCAAATACGTCTACTCGTTTGGCGGTGGCAAGGCCGACGGCAACGACAAAATGAAAGAAGACCTTGGCGGTAAGGGCGCCGGGCTTGCCGAAATGACCAATGCCGGACTGCCTGTGCCTCCAGGATTCACCATCCAGACCGAAGCCTGCCGTGAATACATGCGGCACCACGGCGTTTCCAAAGAAGTAGATCGCCAGATGGAAGAGGCTCTCGAGAAGCTTGAGAAGCTTCAGGGTCAGCAACTCGGGAAGGGCGGAAACCCGCTTCTAGTGAGCGTTCGCTCCGGCGCAAAATTTTCCATGCCCGGCATGATGGACACCATTCTCAACCTCGGTCTCAACGATGAGAGCGTCGAAGCTCTGGCCAAGCGCGGCAACAACGCGCGTTTTGCTTATGATTCCTACCGCCGTTTGATACAGATGTTTGGCGCGGTCGTGCTCGAAATTCCCAAGCATGCGTTTGAGGAAGTATTCGACGCGAAAAAGAAGCAGAAAAAAGCCAAACTCGACACCGATCTCGATGCCAAGGCGCTGAAGGAAGTAATCGAGGAATACAAGAAAGTCGTGAAGAAGCACACCAAGCGCGACTTTCCGCAGGATGCGAACGAACAACTCGTAATGTCACGCGACGCGGTTTTCCGCTCCTGGCAAAACGATCGCGCCAAGCACTACCGCCGCATGAACAATATTCCCGACGAACTGGGCACCGCCGTCAACGTGCAAGCCATGGTGTTCGGCAACTTAGGCGACACCAGCGGCACCGGCGTGGGATTCACTCGCAATCCGGCAACTGGGGTAAAGGAATTCTACGGCGAATTTTTGATGAACGCGCAGGGTGAAGATGTTGTTGCCGGCATCCGCACTCCAGTGCCGATTCTCGAACTCCAAAAAGTCATGCCCGCAGTTTACGACCAGCTTCGCGACATCACTACGCGCCTCGAAAAACATTATCGCGATATGCAGGATTTCGAGTTCACCATCCAGGAAGGCCGCCTGTACATGTTGCAAACGCGCAATGGAAAGCGCACTGGGCGGGCCGCTGTTCGAGTCGCGATCCAGATGGTGGAAGAGAATCTCATCAGCAAAGAAGAAGCGATCTTCCGCGTCGAACCCAACCAGCTTTACGACTTCCTTGTTCCGCGCCTCGATGAAAAAAGCGGAACGGTAGAAGTTCTCGCAACTGGCTTACCGGCCTCTCCAGGTGCGGCTGTGGGACAAATCGTCTTCACCGCCGACGAGGCCGTCGAAAAAGCAGGACACAGCACCAAGAGAGTTCCGGTGATTCTGGTGCGCGCCGAGACAACTCCTGAAGATATTCATGGCATGGAGGTCGCCGCCGGCATTCTCACCTCGCGCGGTGGCATGACCAGCCACGCCGCCGTCGTCACGCGCGGAATGGGAAAGTGCTGCGTTGCCGGAGCGGGCGATATTCACGTCGACGAAAAGGCGCGCGAGATGCGGGTCAAGGGCCAAGTCTTCAAAGGCGGCGACTGGATCTCGCTCGATGGCACTACTGGCCGCGTGATCAAGGGAAAGCTGAATACCGTTGACGCCAAACCCGATGATCCCGAATTGATGAAGTTTATGGGCTGGTCCGAGCCGTTCCGCACCATGGGAGTTCGCGCCAATGCCGACATTCCTCGCGACGCCATTCAGGCCCGCGCATTCGGCGCTGAAGGAATCGGCCTCTGCCGCACCGAGCACATGTTCTTTGCCGAGGACAGGCTTGCGCACATGCGGGCCATGATTCTCGCCAACAACGAGAAAGACCGCCGCACCGCGCTCAAGAAATTGCTCCCCATGCAGCGCGCAGATTTTATCGGCGTCTTCCGCGCCATGGACGGCTTTCCGGTAACGATTCGAACGCTTGATCCGCCGCTGCACGAATTTCTTCCACGCCGTGAAGACCTGATGGTGGAAGTCGCGGTTCTCGAAGCAACCAAGCCTCGTTCTCCAAAGCTCAAGGGACTCAAGACGCTGTTGCGGCGCGTGGAGGACTTGCACGAAATCAATCCCATGCTCGGACATCGTGGATGCCGTCTGGGAATCACTTATCCCGAGATCACCGAGATGCAGGCGCGGGCGATCTTCGAGGCCGCGGTTGCGGTCGCGAAAGATGGCGTGAAGGTGAAGCCCGAAGTAATGATCCCGCTGACTGCGACGGTGAAGGAAATGGCGAATCAGGCGGCGATTGTACGACGCGTCGCTAATGAAGTTTTCGCAGAAAAAGAAAGATCAGTTGAGTATCTCGTGGGTACGATGATTGAACTCCCCCGCGCCGCGCTGGTTGCCGACGAAATCGCCAAGGAAGCCGAATTTTTCTCCTTCGGCACCAACGATCTCACGCAAACTACATTTGGAATCTCCCGCGACGACTTCAACAAAGTGCTTCCGACATATTTAGAAGAGGGAATTCTGAAGCAGGATCCTTTCGCAGTTCTGGACCGTGAAGGAGTCGGACAGCTGGTCAAGATGGCAACCGAACGCGGGCGTAAAACACGTCCTACGTTAAAAGTAGGAATCTGCGGCGAGCACGGTGGAGAGCCGTCGTCAGTAGAATTCTGCCATCAAGTTGGATTGAACTATGTGTCGTGCTCCCCATTCCGCGTGTTGACGGCAAGGCTGGCGGCAGCGCAGGCGGCGGCCGCAGACAAGTTAAAAGTGGAGGGTGGGCGGACGAAATAGCAAGATCGCTGAAATTCCACGCAACGTGCATTCCGCGTAGGGAAGCCATAAACAGAGGAAGCATGGGATTCGATATAAACCTGGAAAAAGAGCATGGGGAAGTTCTAGCGACCCTAGAAGACCCAAAGAATACCTTGCATCGTGTGCTGGAGCGTTGCCAAGCCGATGAGCCTCGCCTCGCCGAAATAGACTGGAACGGCGACACGACGTTTAACCGTTTACAGATGCCTCGGTTTCTAGCGGAATGGGAAATAGTAGCTCAGCACGCCAAAACTCCAGAAGAAGCCAAACTCATCGCCGAAGTAAAGGGCCTCGCCGAGCGCTGCGCGAACGGCGTGCATCTCTATCTCAAGTTCAACGGAGATTAGAAGCGGGGACCTAAGCTTAAGGATCCGCATGCGCTCCCACAATCTGCGAAATAGGCGGACTCAACGGCCCCGTAAGTGGGTTATTACAAGTGCGAGACGATCAGCAAGCCTCCGCCAATTGCAATCAGGTCCTCGGCCAGTGCAACGCCAAAGTCTGGGAGATGCGCCTGCGCCACGAGAGCCTGCCGAATGCTGTAGCCCGCAAATGCCCCTATAAGCGCACCGACAACGCCGACGATTGCCGCAACCACTAAGTTTCCGCCCGCGCTTGTCGCAAGTGCGACACCGCAGAAACAACCAAGAACGATCCTCGCGATCAGCCCGGGAGGGGCGGTACGGGCCGGGGCGTTCGGTAGCTTGTCCGCTATCAGTTCGGCGAGAGCTAGGAGCGTAAAGACAACCAGCGTCGTCGGACGATCTATAAATTCGAGCTTGGTACCTGCAAATTGCAACCAGCCAAGCTTCGCAGCCCAGCAGACAATCGCTGGCGCAGCCAGCGAGCGCAACCCAGTTACGAATCCGAGAAGAAAGCAAAACAGGGGCAGCATGTAATCAATGCTTTCCTTTCTGTGGTTAACGCCTTTGCCCTCACTGCACCTTCTGCAACCTCGCTACCAACTTCTGCGCAAAACTCTCTTCCGACTCTGACCACAGCAGCCGCGCACTGCGCCCGAAGCCTTCTCAACCCTATTCATGAACTCAACAAGCTTCTGCCCATTCGCCCTCACTGAGCTTTCAGCTTCGCCGTCAACTCAACCTGTTCCTGCAAGAAAGGAGAATCCATGCCAAACTCAATTTGGACTTGCCCTTCGTATACTCTGCTGCTCGTCAAACTCCGCGCCGCGCACTGGGAAACACCAGGCTCCTCACTTGCTCGTAATGACTGGGCGCAACCGACTCAAAATACCTCGATGCGCGCCTTGTGCCCTGAAGCGGAACTCAGCCTGCCATCACGCGTAATTAAAATTGCGCCCAATTCTTCAGCAAGGGCGACATAAGCGGCATCGTAGGCGGTCAGGTTCTGCCGGAGTTGCCAGATTCTGGGAAGCAGCACATCGTGCGGATAGCGCGTCACCCGCAGATCGAGTAGATCATCAACTGCTTCTCGCGCACGTAGGGGCGGGATCGTTCCTTCCCGCACCAGGCGCCGCAGCACCTGCGCCACCTCCAAATCCAGCAGGTGAGGGGCATGCAGGGACTCGTCGCTTTGGTAAATGCGATCCTCGATCTGCATTCCGGCCCGCGTTTGCAGCAGCCAATCCACTGCCGCGGACGCGTCAAGAACAATCACCGCGCCTCGCGCTCCTCGCGTACCAGTTGAGCGACATCGACTCTGGAGACAAGCCGCTTGCGTGTATGCAGACGCTCGCGAAGCTCTGCCGGTGTCGGCCGCTCAGCCAGCTGTCTAATTTCCGCAAGAAGGTAATCGGAAAGCGACGTTCCCGCCATCGCCGCGCGCGTTTTCAGAATTCGATGTAGGGGGTCAGGGACATTGCGCAGCTGAATCATCTTTGACATGTGGATAGCATACTTTCATGTGC
>CAAGKR010448523.1_pt1 | contig 11534 bp, 16 predicted proteins | sample 2556971 | NCBI WGS metagenome assembly CAAGKR01 (sample SAMEA5207829, study PRJEB30636) | soil metagenome | biome: forest; feature: boreal; material: soil | place: USA | collected 2011-09 | depth 1 m
GGAAGCTGGGACGACCTCGGCGGCACCGGCATCGACAGCGAACCGAATTCTGTGAAGATTGATGCCGCGAAGGGCGTCAAGGGTCAAGATACCTCTATCATCGGCGCAGGTCAGAACACCGAGAAGTCACACATTGGCAAGAGCGGCACCCTCGGGGAAGCCGAAGGCGATGACGATGTGGACGTGAAGTTCGACGGCGACGACGACGATGACGACATCGACAAGCAACTCGACCAGTTCGAAGATGTCGAGCCCGTTGATGTGGACATCGACGTGGACGACGACGACGACAAGAAAAAGAACCCATTTGTCAAGGAAGACGCTGACAATTTCGGCGGCAAGAAAGCCAAGCCGTTCGGTTCCAAGGATGTCGATGAATCAGAAAACTTCGATGACGGCGCGGGCGCAGAAGCTGGCGAGAACGACGGCAAGATGAAGTCGAATGCTGCCGATGCTGACGCCGCGATGATGTCCGGTCCAAACAAGGTCACAGAAGGCGAAGATGACCTTCCGCCGTGGCTCAAGGGCAAGGACAAGACCGTCAAGGAAGACGAAATCATCATCAAGAAGGGTGATGACGACAAGGACGACGACGCCAAGAAGGACGACAAGCCTGCTGATGACGACGGCGAGAAGAAGAACGAAAACCCGTTCGCCAAGAAGGGCGAAAAGGTCGAAGAAGGTCTCCGCATCCACATCAAGCGTCCGAACGTCAAGCTGATGGAAGCGGCAGGCATCGCGCCCGCCTCACAAAAGAAGGTGGCACTCATCTTCGAAAGCGTCATCAAGGACGTGACCGGACAAGTCGCCAAGCAAGTGGTCCGCTACTACAAGAAACTCCACGAATCCAAGTTGGCAAATCGTGACGCCATCATGGCGAAGCGTGTAGACGCCTACCTCAACTACGTCGTGGAAGAGTGGGTCAAGACGAACCGTGTGCCCGTGCGCACATCGCTCAAGGGTCAACTCGCAGAAGAGTTCCTCAACGGCTTCCAGAAGTTGATGAAGGAACACTACATTGACGTGCCCGAGAGCAAGGTCGATGTCGTGAAGACGCTCAGCGCCCAGGTTGCCACACTCAAGAAGTCACTCACCGAACAGGTCAGCCAGAAACTCAAGCTGCGCCGGATTGCGGAAGCGGCCAACAAGGCGCGCATCGTGTCCGACTTCACCAAGACGGCAAAGTTGAGCGAAGCTCAGACAGCGAAACTCAACAAGCTGACAGAAGGCGTGGCCTACACGAACTCTGCGGAGTTCCGTGAGAAGGTCAGCATGTTGGCCGAGAGCTACTTCGGCACGCCGGCCAAAAAGCCGGTGGTGAAGGTGGCAGGCGTTGAAGGCGGCCAGCATCTGGTCGAAGAGAAGATTCAGGAAGAAAAGGGTCGGAAGACCACGGGTGACCCGGACGTGGAAATCATCGCCCAGACACTCAAACGGCAGGCTGCTGCATCAAAGTGGTAAGCACCGGGTTGTCAACGTTACAAGTTTTCTAAATACACTTTAGCGACGAGTCGCAAAGTTTCAGGAGAGTCACCAATGGCAGCAGAAAAGCAGTTTCTCAGCGAAGAGACAAAGGCAAAGTGGGCACCGGTTATCAACAGCCCCGATGCGCCAGCAATCGTGGACCCGTACAAGCGGAAGGTCACGACCATCATGCTGGAAAACACGCTGCGGGAACTCCGCAATGCCCCGCGTGTAGACACCGGCCTGTTGACCGAAGCTGACGGCGACGGCGCCGCAGTCAACCACGCTGGTGCTTTCCCGCGTGCCAACCTTCAGGGCTTCGACCCCATTCTCATCTCGCTCGTTCGGCGTTCGATGCCGAACCTGATTGCCTACGACATTTGCGGCGTGCAGCCGATGACCGGTCCAACCGGCCTCATCTTCGCGCTCAAGAGTCGGTACAACTCACAGGACTCCGGTCTTGAAGCGTTGTTCTACGAGGCAAACAGCGAGTTCTCGGCAGCGTCACTCGGCGGTCTTCAGACCGGCACGGGCAATCCGACCGGCAACACGTCGGCGCTCGCCAACAGCACCAACTTCACTGCCGCACATGCGATGAGCACGTTGCAGGGTGAAGCCCTCGGCGCCAACAACAACGCCAACCTCGCTATCCCCCAGATGGCGTTCAGTATCGACAAGGTGACGGTCACCGCGAAGACCCGCAAGTTGAAGGCTGAATACACCATCGAAATCGCGCAGGACTTGAAGGCGGTTCACGGTCTCGACGCCGAAACCGAACTCGCCAACATTCTCTCTGCCGAAATCTTGGCGGAAATCAACCGCGAAATCATCCGCACCATCTACTACACGTCAGTGCTCGGCGCGAACAACAACACGGCAGTCGCCGGGTCGTTCGACCTCGATACGGACAGTGACGGTCGTTGGTTGGTGGAACGGTTCAAGGGCTTGTTCTTCCAAATCGAGCGTGAAGCGAACGCGATTGCCAAGGCAACTCGTCGTGGCAAGGGCAACATCGTCCTCTGCTCGTCAGACGTAGCGTCGGCTCTCGCCGCTGCCGAACTGCTCGACTATACCCCGTCGTTCAACGCCGGTCTCACGGTTGACGACATGGGCTCAACGTTCGCAGGAACGTTGCAGGGTCGCTACAAGGTCTACATTGACCCGTACTCACCAACCGCCGACACGCATCACTTCGTGGTCGGCTTCCGTGGCAACACGCCGTACGACGCAGGGCTATTTTACTGTCCGTATGTCCCTCTCCAAATGCTCCGTGCGCAAGACCCCAACTCGTTCCAGCCGAAGATTGGTTTCCAGACCCGTTACGGGCTGGTCGAGAACCCCTTCGCGAACGCAGACGGCACGTCGGACGGCACGCTGCACTTCAACGCCAATCAGTATTATCGCAAGGTCCGCGTCCTCAACTTGATGTAATCCCGGCGCAAAGCCGAGTTACCTTCCAAGCCCGGAGACTTCCAAGTTTCCGGGCTTTCGTCGTTTCAGGAGCTAAATACCTGCATATGACCCTTGCCGCGACCATCCGCCGCCAAATTGCTGAAGATTGGCACGAACGCTCGGACCGTGATTTCGCTAATCCCGGCTCTGCGCTTCGCGCGGCCGGTAAAGGCAACCCACGAAACCTGCCGTGTCCCACCTGCAAGGAACCAAACAAACTCACACCCAAGGACAAGCGCCTCGGCTATCAGTGTGACACCTGTGCGCGGCAAGACGAAGGCGGCGGCTACTAATATGACTGTCCCATCATTCTCAATTCCCGGTTACTTTTGGTTGGCGGTCATCGTGGCCGTTGCGGTGTATGAACTCTGGGCCGTCATCACCGGCAACCACACCCTGTCACAGTGGGTCTGGCTCCAAGAAGGCAACTATCCGTGGTTCAAGTGGGTCGTTGCTGGCGGACTCGCTGGATTGATGATACACTTGGTTACAGGCAAATAAATGACCAAACTCACCAGACAACAGGCACAGCGTCAATTCCGCCAACGGCTTGCCCGAATTCATGAGGCGGCGTGTTCGCCTTTGGTGCCTTTGACTGAAGCAATAGCGTGCACAGACTGTGGTGGTCCGTTTACCCCAGACGGAATAGAAACGCAATGTGCCGGATGCCGGTCCCCACAGGCGCCACTCAAGGAAGGACTCTTCAACACCATCGCGGACCCAGATGTGCCTGAAGCGACCCGACTCCGGCGTGTCAACATGTACCTGTCCAAAATCGGCACGTCGTACCATCAGGGTGTGCCCGTCCAAGAAATCATCAACAACCTGAAACAGAACGGCTTCGAAGCGGTACAAGAAGACGGCACCCCGTGGGAAGGCATCGTCCTCGGCAAGGATGCGTCGTGGCAGATGGACCTTGTAGACATGCACACCGGCAAACCATCGCGGCGTTCTCTCAAAATTCAGCACCACAAGATGGAAGTCTCTGGACGCTACGAAGTGACGGCGTACGTCAACTAAGGAAGGGTCATGAACGCAGCACAACGACGCATTTCACAAATCAACCTTGGTGGACGCGTCCTGAACGAGTCTATCTCGACCAAGTCCAAACAGTACATTTCACAACAGGCACGCGAAGTGGCCGAACAAGTCACCAGCATGCAACGTGACGACATCCTCATCACCGTTGATTTCCTGCACGGACTCTTGCGCGGCTTCGCGGAACGCTGCGTCAGTACCATTACGGCAGACTTCGAACGCGGCATCAACGGACAATGAAAACCTTCAAGACCTTCATCGCGGAAGACGTAGGCGGTCTAGGCGGTTTTGATGTTGGCGACAACATGAAAACTTGGATGTTCGACATTACGTTCACACGTCCAGATGAAGGCGATGCGAATGTTTATACGGTTGGTTATAACGCCTATGGTCGTTCCGTCAAGGATTTGGCGAGTGCTGAGGCATGGACGCGTGAATCGTTCAAGCATCTGACGATTCTCAAAATCAAACACATAGGCACCAAAGACAACTAACCCATGGCAAAACTCTCTATCGCTCGTCAGCGCATCGCACAAATCAACCTCGGGAAGATACCGACATTGACAGAAGGGCCATCCCGGTCCGTCCCAGAACTCATTTCGGTGCTGAAAGACATCCGGTCACAAATCCTCGGCATCAAGCAATTTCGCGAAGGACCATCCAACGACGCATTGGCGGAAGCGGTCAATGGCTGTTCGAATGCCATTCTCGGATTGACCGAATACTACGCGGTCAAGGACAACTAGACATGGCAAAACTTACGACGACTCGTCAACGCATCGCGCAAATCAACCTCGGGGGCCAAGTGCTCCGTGAAGGGTCCGGCGACATCAACGATGGCAACGCCGAAGCCGCTGGTGTCGAACTGTCCAAACGCTGTAAGTGGGACGGCTATCTCATTCTGCGCGCCGCAGGGGCCGCACTAGAAGACGCCAACTTCCACAAGGAAGCCGCCATCGTCCGCAAGATGGCTGAAGACCTCACCTAAGGTACTCCATGACAGATTATGCCACCACTGAGTCTCACGTCCTCTTTTTGACCGACACCCTGTTCGTGAAAGAACAAATCCATCTCAGTGCCATGTTGCTCGCCAGTGCCGCTGCCCGCATGACCGACAAGCGCACCCGGCGCATGGTCGAAACGCTGGCGGCTGACGTGCAGAAGCTAGAAGGCGAAGTCCGTGGATAACCCGCAATACGAGCCGTCCCGACGTTTCGACAACGTCAACACGCTATTCAGCAACCATTATCGGTTTGTACTGGACGGCCTGCCGGACTTGACATTCTTCGTGCAACACTTTACAATGCCGAGTGTCACATCGACCCCAGCGCCGCGTGCCAATCCGTTTGTCAAGATTCCTGAAGTGGGCGACCATTTGTCGTACGGGGAAATTGCCGTGGGCTACCTCATCGACAACGCCTTCAAATCGTACTTCTCACTCTACTACTGGCTCAAAGGCTACGGCTTCCCAAACAGCTACAACGACATCGCAGATTTCAATGCGGCCCGGTCCCGGTTCATTGCTAATCCGCGGCCGACCGCTCGCGAAATTCAGAAAACCAATGCCACACTCACCATCCTGCAACCGGACAACGACACGCCTGTGGCAGAGGTAACCTACATGGATGTCTTCCCCACCGGACTTGGTGAAGTCACATTCGACACAGTCGGCAGCGAACCTTCCGTCCTCACCAGTCGCGCCACCTTCTCCTATACCGATTTCGACATTCACTTGACAACTTAACCAACCTGTGGTAGGCTATCTTTTGGAGCCTGTGGCGTGGGTCACGCGGGTGTGCGTATAGCGAATTGGGGATGTCGCCGGTTCCCGGTATCAAGACATCACCTGACAAAAGTAGGGGCAACGGGGTAACGCCCGGCGCCACTGAAAGAGTGAACGGCATTCTAGGCTGCACCAAGCAGTCAGGTTCCGCCAAAATCATTATGGCAAAGACAAAAACCTTCTTGCGATTCCAGCAAGTGCCCGCTCCGGGCACCACGTCGATTTACGACGTACTCAGTGCTGCCGCCTACTCACAGTCACCGCTCGGGGTCATCAAATGGCGGTCTGGCTGGCGCCGATACGTTTTCCTTCCCGAGGTTGAAACCGTCTTTGATGCTGGGTGTCTCACAGAGATTGTCGAGTTCATCAATGGACTGATGGCAGCACGCAAAACACCAATTGTCGCGCGTACACCGGAAGAACCATACGACGAACCGTACGGAGACGGTAGAGAATGATGACATCCTTGAAATGGTGGGGGCTATCTCCACACGAACGGCTCGGTTCAGGTCAAGCGGTTCTTTGGACCGTTAGACATTGCCGAAGCCCACGCGAGTCCGTTTGTCCAACAGGTCGTGCGAGAGTTCGACGCGATGGACCGGGACGCCGCTGAGGCGTACATCAAACAACAGTTGGGCCTATGAATAACTTTACAAAGACATTGGACCGCTTTGATGTCCTTGCGCTGTTGATTTTTCTCGTGATTGGCGCGTGGTGCGGGTACAATTGGATAAACTGGGTAGACGCCAACCGGCTTCGTGCCAACACCCAGCACATCCAAGAATGCAAGAACATGAGCGGGCACCCGGTGCTCTATTGGCATCGTGGCTACGGCACATGGTTTTTGGAAAGCTGCAAACTGTGACCCTAAACGACTACGCGGCTGAGTGGAAGGCGAACGCGGTTATCCCAGCGGACAACCTTGACGAGTCGTCCCGCGGTGTACCGAATCTCCATGCCAAGTGGCTACACTTTCATGCCGCCGAACGCCTCCGGTTTCGCCGGTTGGAACTCGACTACAAAACGCTCTACAACCACAAGTACCAATGGTACAACGGCAAAATGATTGACGAGGACCGGCTCAAGTTGGGCTGGCCCCCGAATCCCGTCAAGATACTCCCGAGCGCCATCTCGCGGCACATTGACGCCGACCCGGACATCCAGACGCTCGTCAAGGCCAAAATACTGGCAGAGGAAACGTGCCGGTTTCTAGAAGAAGTGGTCTCGCAAATCAACAAGCGGGGCTTTCACATCTCCAACACCATCAATTACCTCAAGTGGAAAATGGGAGTCTGATATGAAGAAGAAATTAGTGCATGGCGCCAAAGGGTCGTACCGAACCGCCGAACAGGCACGCAAAGCGGAAACACCGAAATCCAAATCGAAGTCCGTCACGCTCTCGCGCGAGGAAGCCGCGGTCCTGCATACCATTCTGAGTGGCATCGGCGGCTGCCCAGACCGGTCCAAGCGCCGGGTCGCAGACCGTATCGACGCTCGGCTGGAACACATCTTCGGCACCACATTGCCGACCTTCAAGTTCGACGGCGACATCTGGTTTCAGGACGAATGTCTGGCACTTGACACGACACCGTAAATGCGGTAGACTTGTCTCATGATTGACCAACCGGTACACGTCCCGGTGCTTGACCCGTCGGCACTCGCGCACGTCAAGCGGCTGATGCTCGCCCATGCGGTGCGTCTTGCCGGCGGACGCCTGTTGCTGGTCGGTGGGTGTGTCCGTGACCAGTTTCTTGGTATCGCATCCAAGGACGTGGACTGCGAAGTGTTCGGCATCGCGTCGGACCGGCTTCGCGTGCTGCTGGAACAGTTCGGCACGGTCAACACGGTCGGCGCGTCCTTCGGCATCTACAAGCTGGACGACATGGACATCTCCATTCCCCGGCGTGACTCCAAGAGTGGCAATGGACATAAGGGCTTCGTCGTCGTAGGCGACCCGACCATGTCCTACGAGGACGCCGCGCGCCGTCGCGACTTCACCATCAACGCCATCAGTTTCGACCCGTTGACACAGGAGTACATCGACCCATTCAACGGTAGAGAAGACATCCGAAACAAGGTGTTGCGTGTCGTGGACGCTGACCGGTTTGGTGACGACTCGTTGCGCGTCCTTCGCGCTGTGCAGTTCGCCGCCCGCTTCGGGTTCACACTGGAACCGGCGTCCTTTGCGCTGTGCGCCAGCATCGACCTCTCGGACTTGCCCGCGGAACGCGTCTGGGGTGAGTTCGCCAAGCTCCTGCACGCTGACCGGCCATCCATCGGGCTCAAACTCGCACTTGACCTTGGTGTCGTGCAATCTCTGTGGCCCGAGTTGTTTGCGTTGGTCGGCGTGCAGCAAGACCCCGAATGGCATCCTGAAGGCGACGTGTGGGTGCATACGCTTCAGGTCGTGGACTACGCCCGTCAGGAGGTGTGCCCGCGCGAGTCGCCGGAGAAGCAAACCACCGTCATGCTGGCGGCACTCTGCCATGACCTCGGCAAGGCAACGACCACAAAGTTTCAGCGTCCTGATAGTGGTTGCGGTAAACTGCGGTGGCGCTCACTCGGACACGAAGCCGCCGGAGTCGCGCCAACCCTGTCACTGCTCACGAAGCTGAACGTGCAGACCATCGACAACTACGACGTACGAGCACAGGTGCTGGCGCTGGTGGAACATCATCTGCGCCCACTTGAATGGTACAAGGTAGACCCGGGCAACAGTGCGTTTCGGCGGTTGTCACGGAAGGTGGATTTGCTGTTGTTGGCGCGTGTATCGGCGGCAGATACCGGCGGACGTTGGCCGCGGCTCCCCAATCATGACGCCATCATGTGGTTTCTTGACCGGGTGACGACGCTTGACCTTCGTGTGCCTATCAAGTCCATTCTGATGGGTCGGCATCTGCTGGAACTCGGGGTGCAACCCGGACCACGGATGGGCGTCATCATCGGCGCGGTCTTCGAAAAGCAACTGGACGGCGTCGTGACGAACATCCACGAAGCCCTCATGGAAGCGAAGTTGCATCTTCAAGCCGGTGAAATTCCTGTGTGGCAAGGATGGAAGGGATAATGATTCACTACATCATCGCCCGGCGCGACTACGGGGAACACATCATTCGGTACTGGAACCGTACGAGTATCGGTATCGGCACCGCGACGGGTGTGACCGCGGCACAGGTCACGCATGCCGCCGGAGAGTCATTCGCGCAATGGATGGAGTGCTGGACGCGACTGGACCGTCTTGCACGTCCGAAACCAACATTCCGCGCCGTACCGACTGGTACCACGGCTATCGTACTCGGCGTGCCCAACGAACGCGCACTAAAGGCGTTGGAACGAAAATTACGAGACAACTGCATCAACCACGTTGCGGTGCGCGAACCGGATGCGCCGTGGAACGGGCAACTGATGACTATCGGCTTGTGGCCCGATGCACCGGCAGTCCGGTTGCTACGGCGGTACAAACTACTGTAGAAAACAGGCGTTCTCCATGACCATTAGCACGATTCGCGCGCTGCTAAGTACGAGTGTCATGTTGACGATAGTTCCAGTGAACGACGTATGGGTTCGGATTGACTGCGATGATGCTGTCAGTCATGAACTGTCCGACTACTTCACCTTCGATGTCCCCGGCGCACACTTCATGCCTGCCGCTCGCAAGGGCTGGGACCGCAAGATTCGTTTGTTCAAACTCCGGACCCACTACCTCTATCGCGGGCTCATTCCGCGCATCTGTGAGTTCGCCACGCAGCACGGCTACGAAGTCACTAACCAAGTGCCCAAACCTGATAGCGGGTATTTGTCTACCACACTCAATGAACTCTTAGAAGACATCCCGCTGAAATTTCCGCTTCGCGACTACCAACACGCGGCACTCAAAACCATGTTGGCAGAAGAACGGTGCATCATCCACTCACCGACCGGCTCGGGTAAGAGCTACATCATGTATCTGCTCACCCAACTGCTGCCAGATGTGAAGACGTTGATTGTCGTGCCCACGCTCGGCCTCGTCACGCAAATGGTCAGCGACTTCAAGAGCTACGGCTACGCCGACGCCATCCACGTCATTCAGGGCGGCACCACGACAGACACGAAGACACGGGTGACCGTCTCGACGTGGCAGAGTATCTATGAAATGCCGCCCAGTTGGTTTGCACAGTTCGGGTGTGTGATGGTCGATGAAGTCCACTTGGCGAAGAGCAAGTCCATTGCCGGCATCATGGAGAAGTGTACCACGACACCGTTCCGGTTCGGCTTCACTGGCACACTCGACAACCTGCAATGCCATCGCCTGATTCTGGAAGGGCTATTCGGTACCGTCGCGCGGGTCGCGACCACCAACGAACTCGTCAAAAAGAAGCAACTGACACCACCCAAGGTCATCGTGTGTGTGTTAGAGTATCCGGAAGCCGTCCGCAAACAGATGCGCCGCAGTGACTATGTGGCGGAAATTGATTTCTTGGTTGGCTGTGGACCCCGCAACAAGTTCCTCACCAAACTCTGTGAGGCGCAGAAGGGCAACACGTTGCTCCTGTTTCAACTCGTCAAGAAGATGGGCGAGACGCTAACCGCGCAAATCGACAACCTGATTTCACCCGGCGGGGTTGACAGTCCGCGCCAAGTGTGGTATATTGACGGAAACGTTCCTGCGGACTATCGCGAAGGCGTCCGACACAAGATGCAGGAAGCGACCAATGACGTGTTGTGTGCGTCGTTCGGGACGACCCAACTTGGCGTCAATATCCCGAATCTGCGGACACTCATTTTCGCCCATCCGTCCAAGAGCGTCGTACGGGTGCTCCAAAGCATTGGACGCATTCTGCGGCTCCACGAAGGCAAGGACCGGGCGACCATCATTGACGTGGTGGACGACCTGCGTATCGGGGCGTACGTCAACCACACATTCAAGCACGCGGAAGCCCGAATGGCGTATTATGCCGCTGAGAAATTCCCCATCGTTTTGCGGCGTATAAATATGGCGAGGTTTGTTCATCTTGCTAAATCAGCCAATTGCAGTAACACTATCAAATCGGCTCCGGGCCGAGAAACTACAGAATCAGCGAGCGGAAATTCTAATAGGACAGACATTCGGTAGTTGGCTTGTTCTTGCAAGAATCGGAACAGCTTGGAAATGCCGTTGTAGTTGTGGGTTCGAAAAACTCCAACAATATGGCAACCTTGTCTACGGGAACACGAAACGTTGCCGTGCCTGTGCGACACGCAACCGACCACGACAGTTCTGTCGGTACATTCAGAGTGATGGTTATGTTGAAATTCGTAATGGTGACGGATTTGTTGGACCGCGGTTGGAACATCAAGTCGTGATGGAACGCATTATTGGCAGACCACTCCGCAAAGGTGAAACCGTCCACCACAAGAACGGTATAAGACACGACAACAGCGACACGAACCTTGAATTATGGGCTAGTTCGCATCCCCCGGGACAGCGGGTGACAGACTTGGTAGTTTGGGCACGAGAACTCTTAACGACCTACGCTGAAATAGCCGATAGAACCGTCCCAGACGGCTCAGGAACGACGAACGTCACCCCGGGCGACCATTGACCTGTTGGGACTGCGGATTGCGTGTAGGCGTCCATCCGGCAGTCTACCAAAACGGGAGAGTTCAGAAGGTCTGCCAACTGTGCTGGAACAAATGGCGTCCGTTTATGCACCAGCCTGGGTGTCCCTGTGAGCACTGCGCGTGGTGCTCGCTACAGTACCTTTTGAGTCCGGAGATTACCGCATGATAATCCGCCCAGCGACCGGCTACATTCAGGTGGACATCAACACTCCGCGTGTGA
>CAAGKR010023471.1_pt1 | contig 11531 bp, 29 predicted proteins | sample 2556971 | NCBI WGS metagenome assembly CAAGKR01 (sample SAMEA5207829, study PRJEB30636) | soil metagenome | biome: forest; feature: boreal; material: soil | place: USA | collected 2011-09 | depth 1 m
CAACTGGGCAAGAGACACGAGTCACCTCGGAGACCGGCGGCGCCAAGGGCGTCAAGCTGGCACGCTTCTCACTGCTGCCGTGGGCCATCCTGCGAGAAGTGGCCGAGCACTACGGCCGAGGCGCCCGCAAGTACGAGGACCGGAATTGGGAACGTGGCTACAAGTGGTCGGCTTCGTTCGATGCGCTGGGCCGTCACCTCGAATCGTTCTGGAACCGTGACGACATCGACGACGATTCGGCGCTGTACGTCGAGGGCGAGGCACATGTGGCACGGCACATAATCGCCGTGGTATGGCATGCACTGTGCCTGGCCTACTTCTCTCGCTACGGTGTCGGCGAAGACGATCGACCGCAGTACGCCAAGCACTGGCTCGACGAGCAGGAGAAGGCCACCCGCAAGCCCGAGTCGGTCCTGACACGCCCGCAGGTCGAAGCGGCCGCCCTGGCCCGGCAGTGGTACGACTCGAAGCGCCCCGAGACGCGCGGTTTCATCCGGGGCGTGCGGCACATGTCCGACCCGTACGGCTGCGCCACGCCTCCTCGGCCGAAGCGCCAGGTCTCGGACCCGGACTTCTGATGCGAAAGCTCGATCCTGCTGAGTTCGCCAATCGTTCTGTGCGTGTTGGGGATTGCTTGCTCTGGGTCGGTCCACGAGCCGGTCGGTATGGCCTGTGGGGGCGTAGGAAGTACGCGCATCATGAGGCGTACGAACGCGCCTACGGTCCGGCGCCAGCGTTCGTGCTGCACACCTGTGACACGCCCCTGTGCGTGGAACCGACACACCTGTGGTCAGGGACGCAGGCCGACAATCTCGCCGACATGGCCCGGAAGGGCCGTCGGCGCAACCAATGGAGCTGAGGACGATTCCGTACATCGCAAACGTGCCACGCGCTCGCCGTGACGAGCTGGACGCCCACGTTGGCCACGTCCCGCTCGACGTCGGCGAGCTGACCTACGTCCTGACGCGCGAGGTCGTCGACTACTTGGATCGTGAGGGCCTCAGCTTCGCACACCTCGGCGAGGCCGAGTGGGCGTGCGAGGCCACGAAGCTGGAGCTGTACCGGCGGGTCGGTGCGCCCTACGAGGACATGAAGTGCCGAGCCAACGGCGACGTCTACGAGAACTTGACCGGTCAGATAGAGTGAGAGGTACATGACCACACCTTCACGGTACCAACAGAACGACACCGTTCACGTCGTCATTCCCGACACGCAGGCCAAGCGGTACGTGCCGACGAAGCACCTGGAGTGGGCGGGGCGCTACATCGGCGAGAAGTTCGCCGGACGCCCGAAGGTGAAGCTCATCCACCTCGGCGACCACTGGGACATGCCCTCGCTCAGCTCGTATGACCGCAAGGGCGGCACGAAGATGGAGGGCCGTCGGTACGACCACGACGTCACGGCGGGCAACGAGGCGTGGGAGCTGTTCAACGACGCCATCGTGACGGCCGCCGCCAAGGCCGGGGCCAAGGGCTGGTTCCCCGAGTCGTGGTTCCTGTTCGGCAACCACGAGGAGCGCATCGTGCGGGCCGCCAACGACGACGCCGTGCTCGATGGCACCGTGACACTCGACCACCTCGCCGTCGTGCACGACAAGCGGTGGAAGACTGCGGAGTTCCTCAAGCCGGTGTGGCTCGACGGTGTGGCGTACGCCCACTACTTCACGGCGCGTGGCACCGGCCGTCCGCTCGGTGGGCAGTCCATCGACGCCCGCATCAAGACGATCGGCCACAGCTTCACGCAGGGCCACCAGCAGGGCCTCTGGAACGGGCGGCGCGAGGTCATCGGCGGTGCCCACCTCGGGCTCGTGGCCGGGAGCTGCTACCTGCACGACGAGGACTACCTCGGGCCGCAGGGCAACCGGCACTGGCGGGGCATCATCGTCTGTTACGACGTGCGTAGGGGCGACTACGATCCCAAGTTCGTATCGCTGAACAGCTTGTGCAAGCGGTACGAGGGCAAGACCCTCGCGCAGTTCAAGGGCCGTCACTGATGCACGACTACTCGAAGGGCCGGTGCCAGGGGTACGGGCGCTACACCGTGCAGTGCAAGAACCGCACCAAGACCGCCTACAGCCTCTGCCACCTTCACGTCCGACAGGTGGCGACGGTGAACGCGATCGCGCAGTTCAAGGGTCGGCACTAGGTGACGGCCCTCGACGCCCTGTGGACGCGCGTCTCGACCATCTTCCATGTGCTGCTCGACCAGCTCAACATGAGCTGGTGCGACGTCACCCTGTTCCGTAGCGACTCCCTGCGAACTGACGACACCGGCTGCGCCGCTGACACCGAGACCGAGTGGAAGTACCGTTCGGCACGGGTTGTCGTGTACCTGCCCACCATCGCGCACTTCAACGACAGCGACATCCGCACCGTCCTCGCACACGAGCTGGTGCACATCCTCGTCGCTCCGATGGAGTCCAAGGTCCCGGCACGTCACACAGACCTGTGTGAGCTGGCCGTGGAGAACGTGGCACGCTCACTCGTAAGCGTCCTCGATTGGAGCCATCAATGAGCAGTTCAGGAGACATCCACGTCGAACGGATCGGCCGGGTACGACACAGAGGTGCCATATACCGAGCCACGGTCACGACCCCGTACTACACGATCACACGCAGCGGCGGGACCGCCGCGAGGGCCGTGCGTCGAGCCGGTCGTGCGCTGCGTCGTGTCGAGCGGCACTATAGCCGGTACCACTCGTGAAGCGCCCAGTGATCTGCGTCGATTTCGACGGCACGTTGCACGACATCGCGCACCCCGTTCCAGGTCGCAAGATGGGCCCGCCGATGCCGGGCGCCGTCGGCGCCATCAAGACGCTCTGCATGACCCACGAGGTTGTCGTACTCACCGCTCAGCCTCGCAGCGCGCACATCACCGACTGGCTGTTCTACTACGGCTTCCCGAGGATGCAGGTCACCAACGTCAAGCCGCAGGCCGACGCCTACATCGACGACAAGGGCATCCGGTTCGTCGACTGGCACGACTGCCTGCGTAAGGTCTTCGACTATGCCCAAACCGCAACCTGGAGGACATCATGAGCAATCACGCGCACCGTCGACCGCTCTCACGCCTCGGCCGCTACACGGGTGGCCCGAGGGCGAAGCACCCGCACCGTCGCCTCCTCACGCGCCTCTACTGGGCCCGGGAGCGCATGGCAGCCGCCGCCGCAGCCGAGCTGGCTGAGATCGAGGCTGAAGAGGGTGACTCGTTCGACATGGATCGATTCGCTGAGCCCAAGGTCATCTGGGGCGCCGGGTGTGGGCCTATGGCCCAGCGGGTCGATCGGGCCAGGGTAGCGATCGAGCTGGCCGGGCTCGCCACCGAGCGAGATCCAATCCAAGGCGTCAAGCCTCGCCGGTTCTGGCGCCGGCGCGAGACCACCTGATGGCGACCGAATCGCGCATCGTCTGGGAAGACCAGAAGCCGCTGCCCGAGGGCTGGCGACGGTGCCACAACACCGTGAACGACCTGGGCGAGTCCTGGCAGCTCCAGACGAGCGCGCCGGGCTCGACGTCACCGTTCGATGCCCGGTACTGTTACCGCTGGGTCGAGCTGAGGCGCCGTACGGAGTACCGCCAGGTCACGGAGTGGGTACGGGTCTAGTGGGCCTCGGATTCGGCATGGGCCCGTGGCTTGTCGATGACGGGATCTCCCCTGGTCCCGTCGAGGCCGAGAAGCAGCTCGCCAACGGTGCGCGCGTCGTTGTCGACGATCGGTTCGGCGAGGGTGGCGGCGCCGGCCACGTCAAGGTCAAGGGGTTTCTCTACGGCGCCTCAGGCATCCGCATGACGCAGGTCGAGTTCGACGACGAGCCCGGCACGTTGTGGCAGATCCCGCAGTCTGCGTGTACGCTGATACCATGAGCGCGCAGCGGCAGCTTCACAGACCCGTCAGAGAGGGGGAGTCGGACAGTTCTCAGGATGGCAATGTGCATCCCGCCAAGACCGACTCCCCCTCCGAGACGAAGGCGCTCAGCGACGAGCTGCTCGACGAGATTGACGCGCTCCTCGAGACGAACGCCGCCGAGTTCGTGGCGCAGTACGTGCAGCAGGGCGGGCAATAGGTCGTTAGGATGGACGGCAAGCGCCTCCCCGCTCATCGGGAGTGGGGGACCTGGGGTAGCGCTCAGGCATCTTGACCATACCCGGGTGTGGCAATCGGCAGCCGACGAGGTTCTGATCCTCGGGATGGAGGTTCGAGCCCTCCCCCGGGTGCGATGTGTGGTAGCTCAGCAGGCAGAGCAGGCGGTTGTTACCCGTCAGGTCGGAGGTTCGAGTCCTCCTCACACAGCAGGGGTGTAGCGCCGGGCATGTGAAGCGCCAGCGCGCAGGTTGCAACCGTCAGACCCGGAGCACCCCGAACGCAAGAAACCCCACCGCCTGTACGACGGTGGGGTTTCTTGTGTCTACGGGGTCTCCTCCTCTCGCAGCAGCTTGACGTCGCGCTCACGGGCCCACCGGCCGAGGTCGGCGAGGCTCACGAAATCGACGTCCTGGTCGCCCTTGGTGACCCGCCAGCCGAACGACATCGCTCGGTAGCGGGCCTCGACCTTGAACGGGCGAGCCTTGGGCGGTGGTGTCGGCGGCGGACCCTCGGGGCCCCTCACTTGCCGAGCCCTCGTGCGGCGCTTCGGAGCGTGTAGGCGACGCCCTCGACGAAGCCGACGACGAAGTTCCGCACGACCCTGATGACGGTCATCCGTTCCGCCCGTTGTGCGTCAGTCCGGTGCAGTACCCGGCGTCGATCATGGCGTTTGCCATGCGACCGTACGAGCCCTGCAGCTTCCACGCTGCGCCCGTGTCGATCAGGTGCTGGAACAGCACGATCGTCGACTCTTCACTCAGCTCACCCTCTTCGTAGGCCATGATCGAGTCCACGAGATCGAATGTCTTGGTTGGCATGATTTCCTCCTGTTGTCTTTCCAGCGTAAGTGCTGGAGGTTGCACACGGATTTGACCCGTGTGCAGCCCTCAGGACTTACTGATTAGAGCCCGGCGCAGGTCACGCCTGATTCTGCCTGTGCGGGCGTGAAGCCCTCACCGGCCGAGGACGAAAGCTGCTCGACCAGGCCAGCGTGTGAGAACGACCCCGAACTGAGGTAGTCCTTGGCCGACAGGCACGCCTGGGCGGTCCAGTCGGTGTTTCCAGCGTCGACCCCGTAGGTCGCATCCGCAACCGAGAAGCCCTCACCTGCAGCACTCGAAAGCTGCTCGATGAGGCCCGCCCGCGAGAATGAACCACTGTTGAGGTAGTCGACTGCACTCTGCCTGGCGTTGGCCTGACCCGCCGTCTCGATCGGACCTGCGGGAGCAGGGGCGACCGTCACGTCGGGCGTGGTCACGTCGGGCACTGGAGCCGTGTCAGGCGCCACGTACACGGTGCCGGGTGTGGCAACGGTGGCGTGCTTCGCCCCGCTGGACACCAGCGCCGCACAGGAGCCCAAGAGCACCAGGAATACGAGCAAACCGATGACTTTCTTCATTGCTTCCTCCATTGTTGGTCCACCAAGTGGTGGGCGTTGCGCCTTGCCCTATTGAGCAAGGCGCAGCACTCACTGCTCCGTGATTTCGAGGTATTCGATGCCCTCGGCGATGCTCTCGTCGAGGGCGAGCTCGACCCTGCGGTCGATGTCGCTGTCGGGCACCTGACCGTTCTGCACGGCCCACTCGTCGACCGCACTGCGTGCCTCGGCGAAGCGGTACGGGTCGTAGTCGAGCGGGGGCTCGATCAGGCCGGTGTCGATGTAGCCCTGCGCCTGGCCGCTTGTGAGGCCGTTGGTGGCGTGGTGACGTGCGAGACGCACCGAGGCGTTCAGCATCGACCGGATGCGATTGAGCTGGTCTGCGTGCTCGTGGTCGTCCGAACCGGCACAGTCCACGAGGTCGAGCAGCTCGATCCAGTCGTCCTCGATGAGGGCAACCGTGACGATGATCTCACCCTTGGGGGTGAGGTGCGGACGACGTCGCTCGATGCCATTCTTCTCGTCGCCATTGATGTATTGGGACATGGTTTCCTCCTGGTGATTACCAGCAAATGCTGGACGAATGGCACGGCTCGACCGTGCCATTCGCTCAGGATTCCCTGAGTCCTTTACGCTCACGACAGACGCCGCCCTCGTAGCGGGCGACGATCTCGTCGAGGTAGCGGTGACGTTCGTCACGCTTGTCGTCCGACCGATCGACGAGGATTTGCACCTCGTGACGTATCGTGCCGGGCAACCGTGCGAGCTTCACGCCGACAGCTCGGCGACCACGTCGGCGTCCCGTTGCTCACGGAATGCGCGGCGCAGCTCAACGGCTGCCTCGACGAGCTGCTGTGCCTGCTCGTACGTGTTGACGAACACGATCACCGTGTTGCCACGGTCGTCGTGCACGTCGAGCGTGTTGAAACCTTCGAGGTACGCGGTGTCGGCCTTGAACGCCTCGAAGGGCTCGGCCGTCTTGTGGAGATGGATGTTGCTGTTCATGGGTCCTCCATTGGGGTTTCCAGCGATGTTGCTGGAGCAATCCACCCAGCGTTTGCGTGGTGGATTGATTCAGCTCACCTCCGATCGGCGACGACGTTCTTGTGAACGTCTGCGGCCCAGCGAATGAACGCTGGGTGGACGTGGATGACTTCACCCTCGTGGAACCGGGCGCTGCCCCGGGTGATGAGGATGACGAGCTGCCCGGCATTGTCGAGCCGCCCATCGTTGACCACTCGTCCCGTGACATTGTCACGACCCGAGGGGGTCATGGCGATGTATTCGTATGTGACGAGATCGTCCTGCTTGTATCCTTGCATGAGAAACCTCCTGGTTTCATTGGGTTTCTACGCCCTCAAGCCCCACGCTCGGGTGCGTGGGGCTCGGGGTTCTAGCGGTGACTGTTGCCGTGAGCGATGCGGAGCGCACGCTGCAGGTCGGCCGCCGTCTCGTCGTTGAGGTGGCAGGCACACACGAGCGCACCGTGCACGGGGCACGGCGGCCACACGGTGACCGTACCGTCTGGGTTCGGCCATGCGAGGGGCTTGGAGAGGTCGACGTCCTTGGTGGGAGCGAAGCCGAGCTTAGTGGTGATGGTGTCCATTTGGTCCTCCTGGGGATTGGTCTGCTACGCCCTCAAGCCCGCCTCTCGGTGAGGCGGGCTGGGGGTGTTAGTCGTCGTCCCAGTGACGACGACCGAGCTTCTCGGTGTCAAGCGGCCAGAAGCCGATTGTCGACCACACGACGATGAGCACGAGCAGGGCGGCCATCACTTGACCTTGACGATGACGCCGTCGACCACGGTGGCCTGGGCGTACCAGGTGTGGGGGGCCGGGGAGTGCGGGCCTTCGAGGTACTCGGTGCCGTTCTGATCACACGGGAACGGGCCCGGCGAGAAGACCGTCACCCGTGAGGAGTGGGCGCCGTCTTGACTCTGGGCGACCGCCTCTTTCAGGGCCTTCTTCGTCTTGAAGTTGGGGTGTGCGTACATGGGTTCCTCCTGGTGTGTTGGGTGTTGCGAAGGGGGCTGAGGCGAGGGGTGATGCCCCACTGGGTCGGCAATGTCCGAGGACCGGAAGCAGGCCGCCCGACAGTGTCTCAGCCCCCTTCGCAGCACCCCGGCTTGCGCCGAGAGCTGCTAGGAGGAGGATCTCACCGTATGGAACCCCGGGGGCAGGCACCTTGTAGCGGGCATTACGGCGGGCCCGGGGAGGGCTTCCTGGTGAGCAATGATCCCGGACTGCTAGCAGGGCTGCGGAGCCGGTGAGTTCCTGCCAATCAAGCTGGGCACCGCCATCCTGGCTAGGTGCTGCCGGTCGCCCCGCCATCGTGGCTGGAGGCTCCTGGTTGGTGTGGTCGCTCGGGGCGACAGGGGGGACGATAGACCCATCGGGACGGGTTGTCAAGGGGTCTGAGCAAGATTTCTGCTCGGATGTGGGAAGCTTCGGTGGTCCCGATCGATGACCCCATGTCCATCAGGTGGTTGCCATGCCCACGCCCTGCTCTGTCTGCGCGCACTTGGAGCGTGCCTCGATCGATGAGCGGCTCTCGCTCCAGGTCGTCAACGTGGCGGCCGTAGCCCGATCGTACGGGCTCGGCAAGGACGCGATGCGGACCCACCGATTGCGCCACCTGCCTCAGTTTCTGCCCGCCTTCAAGGCGTCGGCGGCGGCCCTGACCTTGGGGTCGTTGCAGGCTGAGGCGCAGCGCCTCTACGAGGTGACGCTTGACGCACTTGCGCGCGCCGAGGCAGGGGTGCTGACCGACGTGGATCGTGACGGCAAGCCCGTACGAGAGGTGAGCATGGGAGCGATCGCCCGGTTCATCAAGGAAGCTCGACAGGGCTTGGGACTGCTCGCAAAGCTGTCCGCCGACGCAGGCATTGAGAGTGAACGGCCAGCCGGGATCGCTGATGGAGAACTATCGGCACGGATCTCGGCAGCGCTATTGGGCACAATGGAGCGGGCCAGGGGGGGACCCACACACATCAATGATGCGAGGGAGATAGACACATTGATTGCACTACCCATTGATGGCAATGCAGTCGAGTGCATAGACCCAGGTCGCGCCCTCGCCGGTCCTCCAGCCACCACCACCCCGGGATCCACCTCGGCGGGCAAGCCCGACCCGTCACCCCCCCAAGTCCCCCAATCGAGCGGGACACCACCTGGACTCGCCGAGGACAAACCGGACATCCTCGCGTACCTGCGCGGGAAGAGCGTCGAGGAGATCGCAGAGTGGCTCACCAACGAGGGCTTCGCCCGTGCCCACGAGCGCACCAGGAAGGTCGCCATGATGAGACACCCCGAGTGGCCCGGCTCCCCGGCGGCCAGCGGGGAAGAGCGCCGCGCAGAAGGCTACGCCGACATCCCCATCGACGACCACGTCACCCCCTCGGATGCCATCCTCAAGGAGCAGCTCCGCCAAGCGACCGAGTGGGCCGAGGAGAAGCGTCGCCGCCTCGAGGCGGACTACGACTCAGGCACCGGCGACTACTCCGACGTCACCTCTTGACACCCGTGGGACACTGAGTGCATGACCACCACAGCGCCAGCGACGCTCATCCCTACCCCCTCCACCACCGTGCGCCCGCTCACCCTCGCCGAGTGGGTCACGCGTCTTCGCACAGACTGGGCCACACGATGACAATGACCTCTGCCCAGCAGGCTCGATCTGACCGCATCGATCGTGGGTGCCGCCGAATCTTCGTGACCATCGTCATCGTCGTCGTCACCGTGGTCGCCCTCGCCCTCACCGGCGTTCACCTGCCGTACCACGGCACCGGGCACGCGACGTACACCGCGCCCGTGCCAGCGTGCTGGGACCACGGAGATCACTACCTCCGTCTCGCCAATGGGGAGTTCTGTTGATCCTCGGTCAGCTCGCCATCGTCGCGCTCATCGTCTTCTACGCGTGGGTCGAGTGGCACGACGACGGCGAGGACACGCTGAGCTAGGTCTGGCCGGGCTCGTCCCACGGCGGTCCCAGAGGGTCCCCAAGGGTCCCGCGACCGCGCGTACCCCTAGAGGGATCGTCCCCTGCCGTATCGTGTCCAGGGTCCCATCGTTCCTTCCACCGGCGAATCTTCTCCTGTCGCAGCCGCTCCTCCATCGAGTCGAGCCCCTTCGCCTCTACCGGCGTCGCCGGACGGCGCAGCGCCTCCCAGCGCGAGACGGGCCCGTCGGCGATCATCGACGAGATCGCGATGCAGCACAGGACGTGACGCTTCCACTCCACGTTGTCGTCATGCACCCACGCCTCGCACATCGGGCACTGCACGCTCAGGGGAACGGCCATAGCAATCACCCTACGACCACCTCTCGCCACACCGACGACCCGTCCCAGAAGTAGTCCATCCGGTCGCGCACGCCGATGTCCTCGGCCATGTGGGCGAGCATGTCCGCCATGAGCGCCGGAACATGCTGAATCCCCTCGCACGTCCCCATGAGGATGTGGGGCTCCCGATCCGAGTCTCCGTACACCCCGAGCACGACCCGGCACTCCTGAACGCGCAGGTTCATCGACATCCCCCAATCCTACTCTCTGGGTCAAGCTCGAGAGCAGGAGGAAACCGCAGCCCGGCACGGCGTCAGCCGTGCGGGAGCGTGTCTTCCGACTATGCCCCCAATCTACCCACATTGGGGGGAGCTTGACAGCGGTGGTACGGTCGGCACATGCCCTATCAGAATCAGACCATCTACCGCGTCCGCTGGAAGCGCCACCACTGGCGCCAGAACAAGGCCGAGTTGTTCAGCCGACGCGCCGGTGCCGACCGCAAGGTTGCCCAGATCAACGAGAACCGCCAGGCCGTCAGCGCCCTCGAGTTCGTCGAGATGCACGTCGGCTCCATCCGGTGGGACCCCGTCGACACCGTGTCACAGGTTGCAGCTCCCGCGCATGCGGGGCGCATCGAACAGCCCCGAGGTGGGAGCACGACCCCGAAGGACGCCGTCTTTGTCGAGCCGGTCGGTTGGGTGCTGCCATTCCACCCGGCACACCCAAACTACGATCCTGACTGGCGTGAAACATGACCCGCACAGAGACCCGTCTCAGTAGCGACGAGGACCGTCGTGCTCGTCCCGAGCCCGAGTGGATGATTGACGGCGTCCTCCCACCGACCGGCCTCTGCCAGGTGTTCGGTGACACGTACACCGGCAAGAGCTTCGTCGTCATCGACCTGGCGTTGCGTATATGCAACGGCATGGACAACTGGTACGGCCACAAGATCAACCGCGCTGGGCCGGTCGTCTACTGCTTCATGGAGGGCGTCTTCGACCAGCAGCGTCGCATCGACGCATGGGTCCAGGCCAACCAAGGCACATCAGCGAAGAATCTGTGGACGCTTGACGAGAAGGATCTCGACCTGTCGAGCCTTGAGTCGATCACTGAGCTACGTCTCGACATCCAGCTCGCCAACATCGACCCTGCGCTCGTCATCGTCGACACGCAGTCACTTGGTACTCCGGGTGTCGACGAGAACGACAACACGGCGATGGGCAGAGTCCTTTCGCTCTTGAAACGATGGTCAACGAAGGACAACTACCCAGTCATGACCGTTCACCACACTGGCTACGACAAGAGCCACGCCCGTGGCGCGTCCGCATGGAAGGCTGGCCTCGACCTGCAGGTCGAGGTGCAACTCGAGCAGCTCAAGGCGACGAAGGTGAAGGGCGGCGAGGCCGGGGGCTGGAAGGCATTTGCCCTGACGCCGTCGGCGATGTCGGCATGGGCGAAGCCTGGTGAGGGCAGTAACGCCAAGGGCATCAGCCAGCAGATTCTCGACCTGCTCACGAAACACCCGCTCACGTTCACGAAGGCGCAGGTGCTCAAGCGGTTCGGCAACAGCCCCAACGCGGTGCGCTCATTCGAGGATCTCGACAAGCACGAGGACATCTACGAGATCACACAGGAGGACGACGCTGGCAAGACGTCCAAGGTGTGGGAAGTCGCGATCGAGTTCGAGGTGGAAGACTGATGGCATGGCGCTGCGCGTGACACTGGTCTGTCCGGTCGACGAGGCGTACGACCTGAACAACCCCGACTCGCACGCGCAGGTCACCGAGGATCTC
>CAAGKR010489427.1_pt1 | contig 11527 bp, 11 predicted proteins | sample 2556971 | NCBI WGS metagenome assembly CAAGKR01 (sample SAMEA5207829, study PRJEB30636) | soil metagenome | biome: forest; feature: boreal; material: soil | place: USA | collected 2011-09 | depth 1 m
CGGCCCGCGGGCGGGTAGCTCAGCCGGTTAGAGCACGGGGCTCATAACCCCAGGGTCGCAGGTTCGAATCCTGCCCCGCCCACGTTCGAAATGGCCTACACTTACCCTCACGCGGCAGCCATTGATATCAGTTTGATATCAGAACGTCGGCGGCCTTTGGCGGACGTGGGGGGACCATGGCGGTCAAGCAGCGGGGTCATGGTGAGGGTTCAATCGGCTTCTACGGAGGTCGTTGGATCGCGCAAGCGAGCGTCGACGGAGGCGCACGTCGCCGGTTCTATGGCAAGACGCGAGCCGAGGCCAACGCCAAGCTCCAGGCGGCGCTCGTCGCCGTGCGAGTCGGCCTGCCGGTGCCGACCGACCGCCTCACGGTGGCCGAGTACATGGACGATTGGCTCACCGGGGCGAGCCGGGCGCTGCGGCCCTCGACCGCCTCGACCTACGAGCGCCACATCCGCCTGCACATCCTGCCGGACCTCGGTGGACTGCCCATCGCGCGTCTGCGACCCGAGCAGCTGGACCGGCTGTACGCGGGGCTTCTGGCCAAGGGTCTGAGCCGGACGAGCGTCCAGCACGTCCACGCAATTCTGCGGCGATCCCTGTCCCAGGCGACTCGTCGCGGGGTGATCGCCCGCAACCCCACAGACCTGGTCGATCCGCCCGGGCGCGACCACCCCGAGATGCAGGTTCTCTCCATAGATCAGGCCAGGGCGCTCCTTGCGTCGGCAAGGGCTGGGCGTCACGCCGAGTTAGAGGCTTTGTACGTCCTGGCCCTGACAACCGGCATGAGACGAGGCGAGCTGCTCGCGCTCAGACGTGCCGACGTCGACATCGTCAAACGGACGCTCACGGTCACAGGCACGCTGCAGCGGGTGAAGCATTCCGATGGCACGTCCACCTTGGAACGCGCTCAACCCAAGACCAAGACGTCCATGCGGCAGATTCCTCTGACCTCGGCAGCGGTGGACGCGCTCAAGCGACATGCTCAGCGCCAAGGGCAGCAGAGGGCCGTGGCGGGCTCGGATTGGGTAGACAGCGGCTTGGTGTTCACAAACGAACGCGGCGGGGCGGTGGAGCCCCGCAACCTGCTTTCGAGGTCCTTCGCACCCCTGCTCTCGGAAGCCGGGATTCCCCACGTGCGCTTCCACGACCTCCGCCACACGGCGGCCACCCTCATGGCCGCCCAGGGTGTGCATACGAAGGTGGTGTCCGAGATGCTCGGGCACGCGTCAGTCGGCATCACGCTCGACCTGTACTCACACGTGACGCCCTCGATGGCCCAGCAGGCCGTGACCGCCATGGATAACCTTTTTGATGGCGGATGAACACCCCCGGATCCGCGGCCATCGGTGGGTGATCGTCTTCGTCGACGAATCGATTCTTCTCGCCGCCCACGGCTGCTATGTGCTCGGTGCGTCGTCCTGCTCGCGGACGACAAGGCCCAGGTGCGAAGGGCGGCCCGCAAAGCCATCCGCGCGGGTCGGACGTTCCATTGGACCAAGGAACGTCCAGAACTTCGCTACGCGATGCTGCAGGCCATGGCTGACCACGCCACGCACCTCCTCGCGTACAGCTTCGATCGGTGGTGCGCCGAGAGCACGAGGGCGCTCGAGCCGAGCTGCTCACCGCACTACTCGACGATCTGAGCGCGGCCAACGTCCTCGAGCTTGTGCTGGAGTCGCGTCAGGACCACCACGACGGCGCCCCGTCGGCAGCGCGTGCCTCGCGGTGCTGAGTTGCCCGCAGCATCCAGGCAGCCGGCATGTCAACCGTTTTCGCAACGTCTGGGCTGTCAGGATCTCGACATGACCAGACTCGCGGCCTGGGCGCTTGGCACCGTGAGCTTTGCGCTCGGGGTTGCCGCCGTCACCCTGGCTGTCGTCGGTGATGACCTACCGGCACTTCTGCGTTCGGGACACGCCGACGCCTGGGTCATCGCCACGGTGGGCGCAGTTCTCAGCCTGATCATCCTCCAGCGGCGGCCCCGCCATCCCATCGGCTGGCTTCTGTTGGGCAACGCTGCGGTCCAGGGAGCCGCCGCGGTGACGGACTGGTATGCCGTGCATGCCAACGACCACCCCCATACGCTTTCCGGGGGCGACACTGCCTCGCGCCTGCTGGAACTCCCGCTGATCCTCGCTGCCCTGACGTTGGTCCTTGTTCTGCTGCTGAGCCCCGAGGGCCGCGAGCTGTCTGCGCGCTGGCGGCCGACGGTGATCATCGCCAGCGCCGACGCGGCCGTCTCCCTGTTGGCCTCCATCGCCGATTTCACGGCCGTCACTCGCCTCGGACAGCTGGTGATGGCTGCGTGTGCGCTGGTGGGCGTCGCATCGTTGGAGGTGCGCTATCGCACCGCGAGCGGCGTCCTCCGTCAGCAGGTGAAATGGATCGCCTTTGGCATGGTGCCGACGGTGCTGCTGGTCATTGCCGCCCACGCCGCGCCCGGCATCCCGGGGGGGATCCTGGCGATGGTCTCACCGATCCCCGGCTACGCCGGCTTCACCATCGCCATCCGCCGCTACCGGCTATTCGAGATCGACCGCTTCATCAGCCGATCGGTCGCGTACCTGGCGCTGACGATCGCTCTGGGCGTGGTCTTCGTGCTCGGGGCGGTGCTCTTTGGTGAGATCGCTGGCGTGGCGGGTGGCGGGTCGAACCTCGCCACCGCTGGCGCAACTCTCACAGTTGTCATCTTCTTTCAGCCGCTGCGCCGGCGCCTGCAGGACGCGGCGGACCGGCGCTTTCAGCGCCGCAGCTACGACGCTACGCGGATCCTGCAGGCGTATGTTGACAGCCTGCGCGACCACGAGCCGCGACCCGGAGCGCTGCGCGCGACTCTCGCCGCAGCCATCGCCGATCCCACGGTGCAGTTGGCCTTCTGGCTCCCCGAGACCGGTGGCTACGTCGACGAAGTGGGAGACGATGTCAGTCTTCCGGACTCGAGCGACCGGGTCGTCACGCGGATCGAGCGCCGTGGCGAGGAGCTCGGCGCCATCGTTCACCACTTGCCGGGCGCCGACGGCGCCAGCAGTGCCCTGACGGCAACAGTGCGGGCGTCGCCGCTCGCGTTCGCCCACGGCAGGTTGCGAGCTCAGGTGATGCGCCACCTCGCCGAGGCGCGGGCATCGCGGGCGCGGCTCGTGGCCGCGGGCGATGCCGAACGCCGCCGTCTCGAGCGAGATCTCCATGACGGTGCGCAACAGCGGTTGGTGGCTCTGCGTTTGGAACTGCGCATGGCGCAGCGCGCCGCCGGCCGAGCCGCGGATCCCGTTCTGACTCGGACCATCGACCACGCAGAGCAGGAGTTGCAGGCGGCGGTCGACGAATTGCGGCGCCTCGCGCATGGTCTGGTCCCGGCCGCGCTGACCGACGCTGGTCTTGTGGCGGCGCTGGAGGAGCTCGCCAGCCGCGCAGCGCTGGATGTGACGGTGAACGCCGATAGCAGCGAGCGCGCCCCACCGGGGATCGAGGTGGCCGCGTACTTCGTGGCCAGCGAGGCGCTCGCCAACGCGGCCAAACACGCATCGGCCACACACATCGCTCTCGATGTCTCTCATCGCGACCACGTGTTGGTGGTGCGGATCGCCGACGACGGCATCGGTGGCGCCGACATCGAGGCGGGCACAGGCATCCGCGGCCTTATCGACCGCGTCGAAGCCCACCAAGGGCGCCTGTCCCTCGAAAGCCCGGCCGGGCGCGGCACGACCATGACTGCGGAGTTCCCTTGCGCGTCATAATTGCCGACGATTCGGTGCTCCTCCGCGAGGGTTTGGTGCGACTGCTCATCGGGGAGGGCATGGAGGTGATCGCTGCGGTTGGCACCGCCGCCGAGCTTGAAGTTGCTCTCGCGAACGATAGACCGGACCTTGTCATCCTCGATGTGCGCATGCCGCCGACGCAGACGGATGAGGGCGTGCGCTCCGCGCAGCGGATTCGGCGCGAGTATCCCTCTGTCGGGGTCATGCTCCTCAGCCAGCACGTCGAGGTCACGCGGGTGGGGGAACTCTTTCACGATCGCCCTGAAGGTATGGGGTACCTTCTCAAGGATCGTGTCGTCGACATCGACGAATTCGTCGAGTCGGTGCGCCGAGTTGCGCGCGGAGGGAGCGCCATCGACCCCGAGATTGTGGCTCGGCTCCTAGGTCGCGCCCAGCACCAGAGCCAGCTTTCCTCATTGACGACGCGGGAGCTTGAGGTGCTTGCGTTGATGGCCGAGGGCCGCACCAACCAGGCGATGTCGGCACGACTTCACGTCGGTGTCAAGACGGTCGAGACGCACGTCGCTAACGTCTTCAGCAAGCTCGCCCTCTTTGACAGCGCTGATGACCACCGTCGCGTGCTCGCCGTGCTCGCCTACCTCCAAAGCTCCGAGTCATCAGGAAATCCCTGAGGAAGAATTCCGGGCTGCTTCGGACGACGCCAGTGGTGGCGACATCTAGCCTGAGGCCTGCCGGTTCCGCAGGGCCACATGGATCCCGACCGGCGTACCAAGGGAATCCGTCATGTCCTCGATCCCCGCCACCCGCACACCCGAGCGCTCCCGTCTCAACGGCTGGGCCCGCGCTGCCGTGACGCTGCTCTTCGCCAACAGCGCGGCTCTCGCGTATCTGGTCGTACGCAGTGCGCAGGACGGCGAGCAGATCGCTCGGCCCGTGCCGGTGATCATGGCGCTCAGCGCGCTGCTCGGCATTGCCCTTGCAATCACCGCTCGACGTGTGGTGTGTGGCGTTGCTGCAGGGCTCCTCGTCGTGGGCTTTGCGGGCTCGGTTCCCCACGATCTGGACAATCTCCTCAATGGCCCGGGTCTGGAGCGGCACATCTTCGGGGGTGTCGCGTTCCTAGTCGCGTTGTCCGCGGCCATCACCGCCACCATCGCCACGTGGCGCTTCCGAAGCCTCTAGAAGGCGACTAGCTCGGGGACGTTCGCCACACGATCACCGTCAGGCGGTTGGGGATGGGCCTCGCAGCCGGAGCGTCGGCAACTACCCTTGCTCCGATGCGTTGGGCTCTGCTCGGTATTGCAACAGCCATCGGAGTGGTGGACGCAGTACTGATCACGAGGGTCCTCGTGGACCGCACGCGTTGGGCTTGGCGCACGGAAGGTGCTAGGCCCAAGCTCGTGGTGACGGCGCTCGGGGTCGCTGCGCTGGTCCTGTTGTGCTCTTGCGGCGTCGCCACCTTGTTTGCTCTCGCACCCGGCGGGGGTCCCCTGCTGCCTGTAGCTGCTGCTCAAGGGGTTTATTACGAATGCTGGCAGGCGAGAAAGTTCGCCTCCCCCGCGCGCCGGAGTAGAGTGATTTCATGGTGGCAAGCGGCGAGGTGGTGAAGACCATTACTGCTGACGATGGCTTGCACGAGGTGCGGATAGTCCGCCACACAGACGGCACCTTCGGATTCGAGGAGTGGTACTTCAGCTTTGAGCCATACAACCAGTGTTGGCTGCCTTCCCGGCAGCCGATGCGTACGTTGGCCGACTCCGCGGACACAGCAGAGCGTGAGGCTAGGGCCGGTGTCGACTGGTTGATCGGCCAGTCCTCTCAATAGCAGGCAGAACAAGCCGTGCGTGGCTGACGCGCAGCACCCGGCTCGTCATACGACCGATGCCACCCAATCATTCGCCATCTACTGCCAGGTATTCAGCGATGACATGGAGTGATCGCGGCAGGGGTAGAGATCCGCGATCCGCTACCGAACATCAAGTGCCGACGCTGGGCCCGCGGACGGCCTGCTCCTGCTCGGCAATGTGATGTGGCTCGTACACGCGAGCGGGGTATCCGTAGTCGTAATCGAATGTGCGTCGGCCGGGACGCTGACGACGCTTCTCCCGCTGGCGTTCGGCGGCGGTCTCAGCGCTTTCAGCACGTCCGAGGATTTCGGCCACGTCCGGTCGCACGGCCAGCGACGGCCTAGGCTCGCCGTGCCGTTCCGGCCGAGCTGGCGTCTGGCTCTTGGATGGCTGCGCACCGTCCCAGAGGCGCCTGCGCTCGACTTCGACCGCCGATGACCACCAATCCCACTGCGCGCTGAACGACGCGGGCCGAGGGGCATGGCCGGCGATCGAAGGGGCGACCCCGGCGGCCTGGACGCGACGGCCGACGCGGGCGCACGCCTCGTCGTAGAGGTCACGCCACCGGCGCGCCGCCTCGGTTTGACGCCGGTACCAACCGTCCACCGTGACCTGGTCACCGCGGATTGCACCGATGCGTGTCTCGAGCTGGGGCAGCTGGCGATCGATGTCGGCGATGTCGCGCGTCCCGCGAGACAGGTAACCCTGTACCCATCCGCGCTCCTCGCGGTGACGGTGACGGGCGATCACCCCGTCCGTATCCGTCAGGCGTGCCAGGTTGAACTCCATCTCCACCTCGAGACGGTCACGCCGTTCGGTGAGGTAGCGGTGTTGCTCATTCAGCTGGGCAACGGTCCGTCCCGGGTCGACGAGGTTCGGTTCGGCGAGATCTGGGAAGGGCTCTCTCTGAGTGAGTGCGCGCTCGGCTGCGGCCGTTGCGGCACGCAGCCCGGCGTCGTCGAGGTCCTTGGGTGGCGTCGGCGGCAGCGCCAGCTCAGCGGCAGACAGTCGCCCCGCAACCTTCTGAAACTGATCGAGGGCGAGTCGCTGCTCGCTGCTCTTCATTAGAGCGCTCTCGACCAAGCGCAGGGTGAGGCTCGCCGCCTGCGTGGTGGGAATGTGCCCGTGCCCACGGTCATCGGTCGGCTCCAGCTCTCCAGAGACGACGTAGAGACGGTTCTGAGCGCGTCCCCGCGAGAGGGCCACGTAACCCCACTCCCGATAGATCGCCTCGTCGCCGAGAACGAACGCGCGGTCGGTGGTCATGCCCTGCGCCTTGTGACCAGTGATGGCGTAGCCGTGGCGTAGGTGACTGGCGTCGAGGTACTCCGCCGGCAACACGCTCAGGACCCCCCGCTCCTCCGGCCGTCGGCCGTCCAGGTGCACCGTCATCGTCCGCTCGCGTTCGTTGACGGCCACCACAGTGCCTCGGGAGCCGTTGACCACCCCGAGTGAGCGCCGGTTGCGCGTGGTGACCACCCGGTCTCCGACTGAGAACTCTCCCGTTGGCAGACCCAGCGTCGGGCCGGTCACCTCGCCGGCGGCGACGCGGAGGGCGCGGGCGCGCTCGTTGAGCTCGCGGACGTCGGCACGGCGGAGCGCCACCATGATGTTGTCGCTGCTGCCACCCTGCTCGGCTGCCCACCAGTCGGCGACCAGTCGGGAGCGGACGCAATCGCTGGAGGGAGCGAGGACGACCTGGTCGTGCTCGACGTATGCAGCGAGTGCCTCGTGGGAATACCCGTCGCGGAGGAGCACGAGTGCCTGGCGCTCCCACTCTTCGCGCTGGCGCCTGTTTTCCACAAGCTCCACAGCCCCGAGCCGTTCGCAGAGGCCGCGGTAGGCGCCACCGGCGTCGATCTCGGGGAGCTGACGGTCGTCGCCGACCAACACCACCGTCGCGTCAGACTTCGCGGCCGCCGTCAACACGCGGTCAAGCAGTCGCGTGCCCACCATCCCCGCCTCGTCGACGACCAGCACGGCGTCTCCCCGCGGGAGGATCTGCTGGCGGTACTGGACACAGTCGAGAAGGAAGCGCTCGATGGTCGTCGACTCGATGCCGGATCCGGCTTGCAGCTCCACCGCCGCTCGGCCGGACAGCGAGCAGCCGACGACGGTGCGCCCACTCCGCTCCCAGACCTGCCGGCAGGCGTCGAGCGCCGAGGTCTTGCCCGTGCCGGCGTGGCCGCGCACCACCATGACCGCGTCGTGACTCGTGGTCAGACAGCGCACCATCTCGCGCTGCTCCGCTGATAGAGACGGCCGTGCACGTACGGCCGCGTCTACCACTGCCTGCGACACTGGCGCCGGTCGCCGCTCCACCACATAGAGTCCGTTGTCGAGCTGGAGCGTGACCTCGCGCTCTCCGGGAGCGATTCGCCTTCGCGCGTTGCGCTCCAGACAGCCGTCGATGACCTGGCGTTCGGTGGCCATCATCTCTTGCGTAGTGAAACGGCACTCATCAGGAACAGCTGGCACGACCCGGCCCGAGGCGACACGGATGATCGCCCGCCCACCAGCAGGCACGGGAGGGGTCCGCAGTGCAACAACCGTCGGGTTGGCGAGGAAGGCGTCAGCGGCGGTCTCGACGGCGGCTGCGTCGCCCGCGGGGCCGAGCCGCTCGCAGAGGGCGCGGACCACATCGCGGCGCGCGAACGTGCTCGAGTGTGCGGTGAGCCCGGTGGGCGCGGCGAGCTCGGCGAGAGCCTTCGCCACCACGGTGTCCGTGAGCGGCTCTGGAGGTCGCTCGCCGCGCCCCAGGATGCCGGCGATTGTTTCCGGAGTCAGTCCGAGCGCGGCCGCTCGGGACCGCCACTCCGGCAGTAAGCCCTCGGGCTGGACCTCGTGGTTCTTGGCGCGGCGGGTGTCGAGCGTGGCCACCTGGGCCGCCTTGGCACTGGACTCACCGCGCTCGGCCATGCGGGCGAGGATCTCGCTGCGCCGTCGGCTGAAGGCGCGGATGACCTCTGAGGAGATGCCGTGGAGCTCCGCGGTGCCGCGCACCACCGGCGTCCACCGCACCCCCAGCCGACGGCTCAGCTGGGCGCGCAGTTCCGCCTGGTACAGGTAGCCGGCCGTCTTCGCGTGCGTGTAGAGGAGCCGCCCGTCCAGGGCTCCCCAGCGGCCCTGCCCGTCACGAACGAGGTTGGCGACGAGCACGTGGTGGTGGAGCAGCGGGTCACCCGCCCGCGACGAGCGGTGCTGGAACGCCGCCGCGACGAAGCCCTCGCCACGCACCGGCACCATGCCGCCCTCGCCGCGCCGCCGGCCGAACGCCGCTTCGCGCTCCAGATAGCCCAGTGCGGCACGGACCGCCGCCTCGTGGGCCAGCTTGACATCGCGCGACACCTCCCCCTCGCCGAGGGCGAAGAGCAGCGAGACACTCTTCGGAGCCCGGAAGGTGAGGTCGTATCCGGGCAGACGCTCCCGACCTCCCTGAGAGTGGCTGAGCCGCTCGCCGGTTGTCGGATGCGCGCCACCGAGAAGGCGACGAAGGTCGCCCCCGCTCACCTCGCCTCGGAGGGCCAGCGTGCGGGCTCCGGCTCCCAGCCATTGCCCGGGCGCCTCGCCCGCGTGGAGGTAGTAGTCCTCCACGCCGCTGGCCACCGTCTCGAGGTAGTACTCCGCCGCGTCGTGGCCCAGCTTGCCGATGTTCAGCATGGACACAGGGATAGCTGCGAGGTGTTGTCGGTGAACACCTCTCCAGGCTCGCAGGGCGAGCAAGTCTGTGCCTAGTTGATGTCGATACTGGCGTGAACTATTGTGGAAGGAGGTGGACTGGTGAGTAGCGTTGCGTGAAATGCGAAGGGGGGAAGCTTGCTGCCTCGAATGTAGCTGCTGAAGCGAGAAGGCTGCGTGTGTCGACGCCCCGGGTGGCCTACCCCGCCGTCCGCGGTCGAGCGATTCCGTCGCTATGTCCCATTCGGGCCTCGCCAACCAGATTCTGAGGGTTGACTGCGGTCAATGCCTCGGGGTCATCGGCGACCGCAATCTGATCCTTGTGTCCGACGCAACGGCCCAGAAAGGGTTAAGGAGATAGTGACCATACAAATACTGGGCGCCGATGAGGCGCCACCACCGGACCGCCCGCCGACCTATGCGGAAGGCGCGCTCTGGAGCGCGGCGTCAGGGCGGTTTCATCCCGTCCGGTTGCGCGCGGCCATCGTGGCCCGTGGTTGGACGGTGGGCGAGTTCTCCGCAGCATCTGGGGTCAGTAGGGCGTGCTTGTATAACGTCCTGCGTCATCAGGCAGCGAGCGACCGCACCGCGGTCCGCATCACGCAAACGCTCGCGGCGCGCGAGCCCGTGAACCTCGCCGGGTAGAGGAGACTCAACGTGCTCAGTCCGGATCGAGAGCGCCCCCCGCGGGTGCTGCTGACCATCCCCGAGGTGGCTTTCGTGCTCGGGTGTGGACGAACTCTCGTCTACGACCTCATCGGCTCAAAGCAACTGCCCATCGTCAAGATTGGCCGCTTGACACGTGTGCGCGTCGATGCCGTTCACGATTTCGTAAGCGGCCGCGCGGCGAGTCCCAGCCCACCTGCCCTCGTCGCGGAGCCCCATCCACGCGGTGTCCGACATGCGCGGTCGCGTGCGGTCATCGTCGGACGCGCGGCCCAAGCGAAGCTTTTCGACGACATCGCTGGCCAATAAGGATCACGCGAGGATCACGCGAGCCCAGCAAGGGTCAGGGGTAACGGCGAACGCACGCTGATATCAAAACTGATATCAAAACTAGCGGACGCAGGCGATTCTCGGCGGACCTCCAAGTGTCGTTTGCGCCGATTCTGAGTTCAGGACGGTAGCCGGCGGACGCACCCGGACCCTAACTCCGACGGCTCATAACCCCAGGGTCGCAGGTTCGAATCCTGCCCCGCCCACGCTGCCCCGCCCACGCTGTGGACATCGCCTCGGACGTGCGTGGGATGTCCGGCCGCGGACACTCTGCGCGACGTCCTGACCACCGCAGCTGGGCTCGCAGGCCCCGGTCAGATCTCCCCAGGGCGTTCACGGCGTCTCCACAACTGGCGGGCATCGTGGTGGACGTACCAACCGGCATCACCAAGGAGATTGCCATGTACTTCCGATCCGCTCGTACTCTGTTCGGGCTCGCAGCCGTCGGGGGCGCCGTCGCTGTGGGGGTGACCACCCATGATGCCGGCTTCACCGCCCTGACCTTCGTCGGGGGGCTCCTGCTGCCCCGCATCCTCGGCTTCCGCGGACACCGAGGCCACGCCTGGGCGTGCGCCGGCAACCGCGGTGAGCACATGCGCGGCCGCTTCGAGGAGCGCATGAACGCCTGGCACGGCACGGCGCACGGCGAGGAGCCGACCACGCCGCCCGTGGCCCCTACCACGGCCGGGGCGTGATCACCCGACCGGGACCGTTTCGCGCGGTCCCGGTCGTCCCCGCCGCCGCCGACTAGGATGACGGCCGGGTGAGAACAGTCCTGCTCGTCGACGACCAGCCCGAGATCGTTCGCATCCTCCGCGACTACCTCGAGCGCGCCGGGTTCGCCGTCCTCACCGCTGCCGACGGCGAGGTCGCGGTGGCGACGGCCCGCCGCCACAAACCGGATCTCGTGCTCCTCGACCTCAGCCTCCCATCGCTGGACGGCCTCGACGTTGCGCGGGCTCTGAGGCGCGACGGGGAGATCCCGATCATCATGCTGACCGCTCGCACCGAGGAGGCGGACCGGGTCGCCGGCCTCGAGCTCGGCGCCGACGACTACGTCGCCAAACCCTTCAGCCCCCGCGAGGTCGTGGCGCGCGTGCGCGCCGTGCTGCGGCGCACCGACCGCGCCCGCGCACCCGCAGACACCGTGCGCGTCGGCGACGCCATCGCGCTCGATGTCCCGCGGATGGAAGTCACCGTCGACGGCCGCCGCGTCGACCTGACACCGACGGAGTTTCAGCTCCTCCTCCACATGGCCCGGCAGCCGGGGCGCGTGTTCACCCGAGC
>CAAGKR010013202.1_pt1 | contig 11525 bp, 9 predicted proteins | sample 2556971 | NCBI WGS metagenome assembly CAAGKR01 (sample SAMEA5207829, study PRJEB30636) | soil metagenome | biome: forest; feature: boreal; material: soil | place: USA | collected 2011-09 | depth 1 m
CCGAGCCGTCCGCGATCCCCGAGCCACGTGATCGCGGGGCGCTGAAGCCACGGACGGGAGCGATCGCGAACGGGGTCGACGGGCCCGCGCGCGGCGACCCTGCCGCGGAGCACAACGCCCAGGCCCCTCCCCCCTCGGTGCCCGCCGGGGCACGCTGAGTCCCAATGACCGACATGACCCTTCCGCACCCCGACCGGCCGCCCGCCGAACCTCGCCCCGACAGCCTGCGGATCGGCGACGTCGCGCGCCTCGTGGGCACCACGCCGCGAACGATCCGCTATTACGAGGAGATCGGCCTGCTCGCAGAGGCGCCCGCGCGGCCCTCCGGCCGGCACCGGATCTACACCCAGGCGGAGGTCGAGCGTCTGCGCGAGGTGATGCGCCTGAAGGAACTCCTCGGCGTGTCGCTTGAGGAGCTCAAGACGCTGCTCACGGCCGAGGAGGCGCGCGCGGAGGTGCGCGCCCAGCTGCGCCGCGAGGACGTCGACCCCGAGCGCCGCCGCGAGCTGCTGAGCGAGGCGCTCGGCCACATCGACCGCCAGCTGGAGCTGGTCCGCCGGCGCGCGGCTGAGCTCGAAAAGCTGCAAGAGGAGCTGTGCGAGACCCGCAAGCGCGTTCGCCGCAAGATCCGCGGGCTGGACGCCGCAACCGAGGGCTCGTTCCCGCCGGAGCAGGAGCGGGCGCAGGCGGTGGTACCTCGGTGAGCGCGCCCGCAGTGCTCGTCGACGACCTGGTTGTGCGCTTCGGCGAGCTGACGGCCGTCGGCGGCGTCTCCTTCGCGGTTGCGCCGGGAGAGGTGTTCGGCCTGCTCGGGCCAAACGGTGCGGGCAAGACGACGACCATTCGCGTGCTCACGACCCTCCTTGCGCCGACCGAGGGACGCGCGCTGGTGGCCGGGTTCGACGTCCGCAACGACGGCCTCGCGGTGCGAGCCAGCATCGGCTACATCCCCCAGGCGATATCGGTGGACGGCGCGCTCACGGCATATGAGAATCTCGACTTCTACGGCCGCGTGACCGGCGTGCCAAGGCGCGAACGGCGCGAACGGATCGAGGAGGCGATCGAGACGATGGAGCTGGCCCCGATGCTCGACCGTCTCGCGCGGACGCTCTCCGGCGGGATGCTCCGCCGGCTGGAGATCGCCACCGCGCTGCTCAACCGCCCGGCGGTGCTGTTCCTGGATGAGCCCACCGTGGGGCTTGACCCCACCGCTCGCAGGATGGTCTGGGAGCGGCTGGGTGCGCTCGTCGAGCAGGCGGGCACCACGATCGTGGTGACGACACACATGATGGAGGAGGCAGAGCGCCACTGCGACCGCCTGGGAGTGATCGATCGTGGCCGGCTGGTCGAGCAGGGCGAGCCGGGAGAGCTCTTGGAGCGCCACGAGACCGAGAGCCTGGAAGAGGTGTTCACCGCCGTCACCGGCCGCCCCATCGTTGAGGGAGACGATGACGAGGATGAAGGGAGGCTCTCAGATGTCCGCGCCCAACGCCGCGTTGCCCGCCGTCTCGGCTGAACGACGCCCGTCCGCCCTCTCCTCCGGCCCGCTCCTACGCATGGCGGCCGGCACGCTGGCGATGGCCCAGGCGGAGATGCGCAAGCTGCGCCACGACCACCTCGACATTGTCACCCGCTCGGTGCAGCCGCTGTTGTGGCTTTTCATCTTCGGGACCGCCCTCAGCCACAACCACCTGCTGCCGATCGGCAATCTCGAATACCGCGCCTACATCGCCCCCGGCGTGATGGCGCAGGCGGCCATGTTCATCGCGATCTTCTACGGCCTGTCGGTCATCTGGGAGCGGGACGTCGGCCAGCTCCAGCGCCTGCTCGCCACGCCGCTGTCGCGCTCCTCGATCGTTCTCGGCAAGGCCGCCGGCGCGTGTGTCCGCGCGCTCGTGCAGGCGTTGCTGCTGCTGGCGGTGCTCGCCGCCGCCGGCATCGGGGTGCGCTGGTCGCTTGCGGGCGTGCTCGGAACGCTCGCCATGCTGATGCTCGGAACCGCGGCGTTCGCGTGCATGTCGATGCTCCTCGCCGCCGCCGTCAAGGAGCGCGAGCGCTTCATGGGCATCGGACAGCTGATCATGATGCCGCTGTTCTTCGCCTCAAGCGCGCTTTACCCGCTGAGCGTGATGCCCGAGTGGCTGCACGTGGTCGCCCGCGTGAACCCGCTCACCTACGAGGTTCAGGGCCTGCGCCAGATGCTGGTCGGGGTCGGCGGAGCCGGAGAGCTCTGGCTGGACTTTCTGGTTGTGGCAGGCTTCTTCGCGGTGATGCTCGCCGCCGCCACCCGCGCCTATCCGAAAGCCATTCTCTGAGCGCCTGAGGCCCCGCGGCGTCGCTACACTGCGCCGTCGCTCAACCGGCTGCAGAACCGCTGAGACCGACGCTCGCAAACAATCGAGATCCACTGAAGAGGAGGTGGCAGCGATATGCCAAGCACCCAGGTGAAGGCGAGTCCCGAGGGCGTCCCCGGCGCGGTGACCGACCCGGCGAGCATCGCCGCTGAGGATCTCTCCTACGCGGGCGCCGGCGGCACGCAGATCAACGGCTACCTGGCCCGTCCGGCCGCGGCGGGCACCCTTCCCGCGATGATCGTCGTCCACGAGGCGATGGGCCTGAACGACCACATCCGCGACGTGACCAACCGCTTTGCCAACCTCGGCTACGTGGCGCTCGGCGTGGACCTCTATACACGCGAAGGCGGCCCACCCCCGCTCGATGACAGGGAGGCGATGATGAAGCGCCTGTTCGCGATGTCCGATGAGATCGCGCTCGGCGATCTGGAGGGCGCAGCGGACCTTCTGCGCGCACGCGAGGACGTGACGGGCAAGGTCGGCTGCATCGGCTTCTGCATGGGCGGGCGCTACACGCTGCTGTTCGCCGGCGCAAGCGACCGGCTGAGCGCCGGCGTGGACTGCTGGGGCGGGTTCATCGACAGAGCCACGCCCGAGGAGCGCTCGACGCCCGCCCGCCCCACGCCACCGCTCGAGCTGGCAGAGCAGCTGCGCTGTCCATTGCTGGCAGCGATCGGCGCCGAGGATCAGAACCCCTCACCGGAGCTGGGCGAGCAGCTGCGCGAGCGCGCCTCAAGGAGCGGGCAGGAGGTCAAGGTGAACGTCTACGAGGGCGCCGGGCACGCCTTCTTGGCCGACTACCGCCCCACCTATCGCCCCGGACCGGCGGCGAAGCTGTGGGGAGAGATCGTGCCGTTCCTGGCGCGGCATCTGCAGGTGGCCTAGAGGCGCCGGCTCCTCGTGCGGTCCGTGCGAGGCGATTTCCCTTCATATAGTTCGCGGCGATAGCCGGCGGTCGAGAGCGAGGAGTGGACCATGGAGCGCAAGTGGTGGACCCTGATCGCCGTGTCGGTGGCGATCTTCATGCTGCTGCTCGACATCACCGTGGTGAACGTCGCGCTGCCCGACATCCAGCGCTCGCTGCACTCAAGCTTTCAGGACCTCCAGTGGGTTGTGAACGCCTACTCGCTGACGCTCGCCGCGTTCCTGCTCACCTCCGGCTCGGTGGCGGATCTCATCGGACGCAAGCGGGTGTTCATCGCGGGCCTGCTGGTGTTCACGACCGCCTCAGCGGTGTGCGGGCTGTCCAGCACTCCACTGATGCTGAACCTCGCGCGCGCCGTTCAGGGCACGGGCGGGGCGATGATGTTCGCCACCTCTCTCGCGCTGATCGCTCAGGCCTTCCAGGGCAAGGAGCGCGGGACGGCCTTTGGCGTGTTCGGCGCGGTGACGGGGGCGGCGATAGCGGTCGGGCCGGTGCTCGGCGGGATCATCACCTCGGGCATCGGCTGGGAGTGGATCTTCTTCGTGAACGTGCCCATCGGCGCGATCGCGGTTTTCATCACGCTCACCCAGGTGGTGGACTCGCACGACCCGGACGCCACCGGCGTGGATTGGGCGGGCCTCCTGACCTTCTCCGGGTCGTTGTTCCTACTGGTCTACGCCCTTGTGCAGGGCAACGAAAAGGGATGGGGCTCCGCGGAGATCGTTTCCTTCCTCATCGCCGCGGCTGTCCTGATGGTGACGTTCGTGGTCGTCGAGCACCGTCAGCGCCGACCGATGCTCGACCTGGCGCTCTTTCGCCGCCCCGCATTCGCCGGAGCGAACATCGTCGCGTTCGCGATGTCGGGCTCGTTCTTCGCCATGTTCCTCTACCTGACCCTCTACCTCCAGGATGTTCTCGGCTACAGCCCGCTGCAGGCGGGACTGCGGTTCCTGCCCACGACCCTGCTGTCCTTTGCCGTGGCACCCGTGGCCGGAAAGCTGAGCGTTCGCGTCCCGGTGCGTCTGCTGCTGGGCTCGGGCCTCGTGCTGATCGGGGTCGCCCTGCTGGCCATGACCACACTCGGGGCCAGCTCGGGCTGGACCGCGCTTATTCCAGGCTTCGTGCTGGCCGGAGCGGGTGTGGGCCTGGTCAACCCGCCGCTGGCCTCCACCGCGATCGGGGTCGTGCCCAACGAGCGCAGCGGGATGGCCTCGGGTATCAACTCGACCTTCCGCCAGGTGGGCATCGCCACGGGGATTGCCGGGCTGGGCGCCGTCTTTCAACACAGCGTGACCCAGGGCACCACAGCCACGCTGTTGGCCAGCGGGCATGCGCGCGAAGTCCTGAGCGCCGCCCACGGCCGTCTGGGCACGCTGCTGGAGTCCGGCGAAGTCACCAAGATCGCCGGCTCCCTCCCCCCCGCCGCCCGCACGGCCCTCGATCACTCCTACCGCGTGGGATTCACCGGAGCGTTCACCACGATCGCCCTCCTCGCCGCGATGCTGGCCCTGGTGGGGGCCGTGCTGGCCTTTGCGCTCGTGCGCGGCCGCGATTTCGTGGCCTCTGGGAACGTCTCCGCCGCGCAGGATCCCGTGGCAACCGCCGCGGGATGACGGGCGCTCATCACGCGTACCCATGCCTGTGTTGCACTCCACCAACGCGTCCCGGCCGGCCGTGCCGGCCTCATCCCAGTTCAGGGCTGCTTGAGCTCATAACCGCGACAGGCGAGGACCGGCAGCTTCGGATAGCGGGGATAAGCTGGATCCTCTCGCGAACGGGTGCACAGCGAGAAAATCGACCCACGGGTGTTTCGCACCTCCTGCTGGTGGATGCACGTGTCGCACAGCCCGGCACGCCCGCCATGTCCTGGTGGAGGGATCGGCGGGTCAGGCATGAACGAAGCTTAGGAGCGCCACCAGCGCCGAGCTGGCGGGGACACCTCGCAGACGCCTGCAATAATCGTTGACCGCACAACTATGACGACCTTCAATCGACTGCTCGGGTTCCTGCGCCCCTACAAGCGCGCGCTTATCGCCTCCTGGCTGCTCGCCAGCGCCGCGATGGTGGTGACCGTCGCGCTGCCCTATCTCACCGGCCGCGCGGTCGACGCGCTTCAGAAGGGAGCCGAACACGCCCAGCGCCACCAGATCGCTGCGCGCGACCACGACCGGCACACCCTGCTCACGCTCGCGCTCGTGATCGTCGGGGTCGTGCTCGTCCGCTGGGTGCTCACCTACTTCCGTCGCCTGATCGCCGGACGGGTCTCCCTGGCGATCGAAGTTGACCTGCGCGAGCTGCTCTACGGCCACCTCCAGAAGCTGGAGCTCGGCTTTTTCGACCATCAGCAGACCGGCCAGCTGATGTCCCGCGCGACCGTCGACCTGCAGGCAGTCCGCTTCTTCCTCGGCTACGGGCTCGTGTTCATCCTGCAGTCGGCCCTCACGCTCGTGCTCGCCGGAGCGGCCATGATCTACATCAATCCCGAGCTCGGCCTGATCGCGATGGCGCCGGTCCCGTTCGTGGTGGTCATCTCCCAGCGCTACGGGCGCCGAGCGCGCCCGGCCATCCAGGAGGTCCAGCAGCGGATCGCCGAGCTGACCGCAAACGCCGAGGAGAACATCTCCGGCGTGCGGGTCGTCAAGTCCTTCGCCCGCGAGCCGCTCCAGCTGCGCCGCTTCCGCCACAGCGTCTCCCGTGTGTTCGATCAGGCGATGGTGGCCACGCGCCTTGAGGCCAGATACAACCCGATGATCGGCTTTCTGCCCCAGCTCGGCCTCGCCGCGGTGCTGCTGCTCGGGGGCCAGGCGGTCATCAACGCCCACCTGACGCTCGGGCAGTTCAGCGCCTTCTATCTCTACCTGAACATGCTCATCCAGCCGATGCGCTCGCTCGGGGTAACGCTCGGGCTGGCCCAGCGCGCCACCGCGTCGGGGGCGCGCATCTTCCAGGTCCTCGATCGCCCGCCGCACCTGACCGCTCCAGCGGATGCGCCGCCGCTACCGCCCGGCAACGGGCACGTTGAGCTGCGCGAGGTCACCCTGCGCTATGAGGATTCTGATGAGTTCGGCGCGGCCTATTCGCATTCGCGCGAAGATCAGGCTGCGCCGAGCCCAAACGGCACTCAAACCGCGACCCCCCCGCCCGCGCCTGCCCCCGCCGCCGCAGCGCGTCCCGCGCGCACGGTGCTTTGCGACGTCGACCTCGACGTCCCGGCCGGACGAACGATCGCGCTCGTCGGCGCCACCGGCTCGGGCAAGACGAGCCTCGTGTCGCTCATCTCGCGGCTGTATGACCCGAGCTCGGGCTCCGTGTTGATCGACGGTGCCGACGTACGCGGGATCGAGGTGCGCTCGCTGCGCCACTCTGTCGCGGTCGTCAGCGACGACCCCTTCCTGTTCTCGGCCACCGTCGCTGAGAACATCGCCTACGCACGGCCCGAGGCCACGCTCGCCGAGATCGAACAGGCCGCAGGACGGGCGCAGGCGCAAGAGTTCATCGCCCGACTGCCCGAGGGCTTTCAGACGCGCGTGGGCGAGCGCGGGCTGAGCCTCTCCGGCGGTCAGCGCCAGCGCCTGGCGATCGCCCGCGCGCTGCTGGCGGATCCGCGCGTGCTGATCCTCGACGACGCCACCTCTTCGGTTGACTCCTCGACCGAGCGGCTCATCAAGCTCGCGCTGGATGAAGCCATGGCCGGGCGCACCACGTTCATCATCGGCCACCGCCTCTCCACGATCGCGCTCGCCGATGAGATCGTGGTGCTCGACCGCGGTCGGGTGATCGCTCATGGCGATCACGCCCACCTGCTCAAGAGCTCCGAGCTGTACCGCGAAATCGTCGCCAAGGGTCTGCCCGATCAGGTCTTTCTCACCCGCAATTCCCTCGAGCGCCAGGTGAGCGGCCTGTGAGCCCCCCGGTGGGAAGAGGCCCCGGCGGTGGCGGCGGTCTCGGCCGCAGCCAATGGGACGGCGAGCGGGCGTCCAAAGGCAGTCGCGGGCGCAACCTGAGGGGCCTGATCGGATTGCTGCGCCCCTACCGCGCGCGCTCGGCGGCGATGCTCGCCGCCCTGCTGGTGGGCACCGCGGCCACGCTTGCGCCGCCGCTGCTTGCCAAAGTGGCGATCGACCAGGGCATCTCAAAGCACGACACCAAAGTGCTCGTGCTCGTCGTCGTCGCGTTCCTCGTCTCCGCGGTGCTCGTCTGGGTGATGACCTACCTGCAGACCTATCTCGTCGGCTGGGTCGGCCAGCGCGCACTGGCCGACCTGCGCATCCGCATCTTCAAGCACCTGCAGTCGCTGCCCATCGGCTTCTACGAGACCCGCCCCGCGGGCGTCCTGATCTCGCGGATGACCAACGACATCGAGGCGCTCGACAGCCTGGTCACCGACTCCGTGGTCACGCTCTTTCAGTCCGGCCTCACGCTGCTCGGCACGATCGTGATCCTGCTCATCCTCGACCCGAAGCTTGCGCTGATCACGTTCTTTGTCTTCCCGTTCCTGGCCGCCGGCTCGATCTGGTTCCGCCTGGTCTCGGCCGGCGCCTTCCGTCGAACGCGCGAGACGATCGGTTCGATCACCGCCTACCTGCAGGAGACGCTCTCGGGCATCCGCGTGGTGCGCAGCTTCGGGCAGGAGCCTGTCCATGAGGCGCGCTTTGCCGAACTGAACGCCGATAACCAGGACGCCAACATGACCACCGTGCGCCTCAACGCCGCCTACTTCCCCTCTGTGGAAATGCTCTCCGGGGTGGCTGTCGCGGTGATCGTCCTCTACGGCGGGCTGCAGGCGATCGAAGGACACGTCACCGCCGGCACCGTGGTGGCGTTCGTCGCGGCGCTCAACAACCTGTTCGAACCGATTCAGCAGCTCTCCCAGCTCTACACCACCTACCAGTCGGGCATGGCCGCGCTCGAGAAGATCTTCCTGCTTCTGGACGTCCGCCCCGAGCTCACCGACAGCCCGAATGCAATCGAGCTGCCGCGCATCGACGGCTCGGTCACGTTCGATGACATCTCCTTCTCTTACGCCCCGCGTAAGCGGAGCACCGCGTCCGCCAACGGCGTCGCTGAGAAGGCGAGTAATGGAACGCTCGTGATCGACTCCGCCGAGGATGCAAACGGATCCACACCCCAGACGGCGCTCGCGCTCGACCATGTCAGCCTGGATATTCCTCCCGGTCAGACGGTGGCCCTGGTGGGTGCCACCGGAGCGGGCAAGTCGACGATGGCCAAGCTCCTGGCCCGCTTCTATGACCCCACCGAGGGCCGCGTGCTCGTGGACGGCCACGATCTGCGCGACATCTCGAGCTCCTCGCTGCGCTCACAGCTGGGAATCGTGCCTCAGGAGGCCTTCCTGTTCTCCGGGACGATCAAGGAGAACATCGCCTTTGGCCACCCCGAGGCCAACGATGAGCAGATCCGCGCGGCGGCTGCCGCGGTCGGCGTCGAGGAGTTCATCTCAGAACTCGACCACGGCTACGACACCGAGGTCGGCGAGCGCGGCGCCCAGCTCTCGGCCGGCCAGCGCCAGCTGATCGCGTTCGCCCGCGCGCTGATCGCCGACCCGCGCATCCTGGTACTCGACGAGGCGACCTCCAACGTCGACCTGCACACCGAGAGCCATATCGAGGAGGGCCTTCGTCGTCTGCTCTCAGGCCGCACCTCGATCGTGATCGCCCACCGGCTCTCCACCATCCGCCAGGCGAGCCGGATCGTGGTGCTCGAGCACGGCCATATCACCGAGCAGGGCACCCATGATGAGCTCATCGCCGCCGAGGGTCGCTACTTCGACCTCTATCGCGACTGGGCCACACAGGCCGCGGTCTAGCCATTCTCAGGAACTCCGGGACAGGGACTCGAACCCCAATCTCCCGGACCAGAACCGGGCGTCACTGCCAATTGGACTATCCCGGACCGGCGCCGCTCCTAGCAGGATAGTAATTCTTCCAGTCGCTTCACCCTACGGCCATGCGAACCTCGGTTCGTACGGTGTTCGGAATCGCGCTGCAACGAGTGCCGCGCCAAACCTCTGACGATGTGGGTGTCTTAGGCTCAGCCTGGTGAGTGCCCGTTCGGCGCGAAGAAGGCGGTGATCGCCTCCTCAAGGCCCGTGTCGAGCACCAGCAGGACCTCGTCACCGGCCTCGATCACGGTGTCGGGCTTGGGCACGAAGCCGATCCCTCCGCGCAGCACCGAGATGATCAGGCTGCCGTCGGGCAGGGCGATCTCGGACACTCTTTCGCCGACCGTGGGAGCGTCATCGCTCACCTCCAGCTCGATGATCTCCAAACGCTCCTCTTCGAGCGCGAGCAGGTGCACGAGGCCGTAGCGCGGAACCTCGTGCTCGATCAGGCGCAGGATCAGATCGGTGGCCGAGACGGCCGGCTGGATCCCGAGAAGCCTGAAATGGTCGTGGTTGCGGGGATTGTTCACCCGCGCGATGATCCGTTCGCACAGGTACTTCTCCCTGGCCACCTGGCAGACGAGCATGTTGTCCTCGTCGTCACCTGTCACCGCGACCACCAGGTCGGCGCGCTGGATCCCCGAGCGCTCGAGCACCCACAGCTCGGTGGCGTCGCCGTACTGCGCGGCGTGCTCGAACTCCTCCTCGATCGCGAGGTAACAGGACCGCGAGGACTCGATCAGGCTCACCTCGTGCCCCCTGAGGATCAGCTCCCGCGCGAGGCTGCGGCCAACCTTCCCGGCACCGACGATGATCGCGTACATGATGGCTAGGCGAGCTCGGGTTGCAGCGCGCGCTCGAACATCTCGATCGCGTGCCGGGTCGGGGATATGGTGTGCAGCCCCTGCTCGCCGTACCAGCTGGCGCGCGCCGGGTCCATCACGCGCACGATCACCTTCTCCACGCTGAACCGCTTCTGGGCTATCTGAGCGATGATCAGATTCGTATTGTCGCCGGCGGTCGAGGCGATGAAGACGTCGGCGCGTTCGATCCCGGCCTGGATCAGAGCGTCGGTCTCAAGCGCCGTCCCAACCGTGAACTGGCCCTCTGCGTCCTCCCAGGTCTTGCTCTGTCCCGCGTCGAGACGCTCGTGCGAAAGCGGGTCCTCGTCGAGGACCGAAACTTCGTGACCGGCTGCCAGCGCCGACTTGGCGACTGCCGCGCCCACGCGCCCGGCACCGACGATCAGGACGAACATTGCGCGGACATTAGACGATGGGGGCGCTCACCTGAGGCTCGCGCCCAGAAACAGCACCCGCGAAGTCGCGGGCTGCCGGAGCGGTGACGATCACACGGCAGTCCGCCTTGCTCACCACATACTTGGCGACGTCCCCGACGAAGTTTTCAAGCGGCCCGCCCCGGCCCCCCAGGCGCGCGCCCCCGCGGATGAGGGAGGGCTCCTCCGCACCGAGCACGATCGCCTCCACGCCGCGACGCCGTGCCTCATCGACGATCGCGTATCCGGCGCGCCGGGTACGCACCGTGGCCGTGGCCACGTGCACGCCCGCATACTCCTCCCCCACCACCTTGGCCCGTGCCAGCGCCTGGCGGGCGTGCTTGACCTGTGCCTCGGGCAGCCGCGCGTCCAGAGGCAGCGACATCGGTATCACGAAGATCCACACCGCCTCGATCGTCGCATCGTCGATGGCCGCCTCATCGGTCGGTTTGCCTGAGACCAGGCGGGCCGCCGTCTGCACGATGTCCTCGTCCAAGTCCGTCCCGAACAAGGGCACCAGGATCGAGCCGTAGTCCTGCTCGGGCCGGGACTCGGCGCGCAGGATCTGAGGCGATACCGTCACCCGCCGCAGCAGCGAGGTCTCATCAGCGCGGCGATAGATGACGTACAGCGCAATCCCCACCGCCATCCACCCCAGCCCCACGTAGCGAGCCGGCTGGTGCACGACCATCACGGCCACCCACCCGGCGCCAGAGACCAGCGCCCCAAAGGCGGCCGGCAACGGCAGCTCGCCGCCACGGAATTTGATCGACAGCGGCACTCTGTACGGGCGGTCGCGCTCAGGCTCTGAGTAGCGCAGCCGGCAGATCGACAGGTGGGCGATGGTGAAGGCGAGCATCGCCCCGAAGGCATAGATCCCGACGAGGAAGTCGAGGTTCTCGGGCGCCGCCAGGCCCGCGGCGATCACGCCCGCGAGGATGATCAGCACGTACGGAGTCGAGCGCACCGGATGCAATCGCCCCAGGCCGCTCGGGATCTGGCGGTTGGTGGAAAGCGAATAGGCCAGCCGCGAAAGGCCGAGCATCGCCGAGTTGGCGGCCGCCAGCAGCG
>CAAGKR010089988.1_pt1 | contig 11524 bp, 10 predicted proteins | sample 2556971 | NCBI WGS metagenome assembly CAAGKR01 (sample SAMEA5207829, study PRJEB30636) | soil metagenome | biome: forest; feature: boreal; material: soil | place: USA | collected 2011-09 | depth 1 m
ATTGGCGAGCAGATTGTGATTGCTCTCAACAATGCGGGATTGCGGCGTCTGGTAAAAAATCTGTCGGTCACCGACGAGAAGTCGGGACTACTGAAACGCGCATCCTACCTTGATCTTCTGATAGCCGAGACTGGCCGCGCGGTTAAGCATCACAATCCCCTGAGTGTATTGTTGGTGCGCCTGGGCGATCGTGCCGCCATGTTAAAGGAATTTGGAGAGAACGCAGTGGAAGCGACAATGCGGCAGATTGGGCAGCTCTTCGCGGCGAATATACGGCAAAACGATCTTGCATTTCGCTACGAGACCACAACGATCGCAATTGTTCTTGGAGAAACAGCCGCAACCGAAGGCACGGTCGCGGCCGAAAAACTTCGGAAGCTGGTTTCAGGATTAACGGTTTTCGAAAAAGATGCGCCGGTTCCCTTCCACGCGGGACTCGCTGAAGCCGTAGTGCGAGAACAGTACGACTCCGTGGACATCGTCACCGAAGTCATCAATCGCGCGGAACACGCATTAACTGCCGCCTTCTCTCATGGTTCAGGCCACCTCGAAATTCTGCCCCCCACATTGGCAAACGCAGCCGTCGCCTAAGTAGTTTTCCTCGGACCGGAATTCAATTAACCGAAAAGCCATTAGTGTCTGTTTGATTTGGACGTCGTTCAGCCGCCGTGGCTAAAATAGGACTGCCACTGCTAGACTAGCGCGGTCGTCAAAGAGGAATCATGGAGATCAAGAAAGTTGGCGTGCTCGGTTGCGGGCTCATGGGCTCCGGCATCGCTCAAGTCGCGGCCACCGCCGGATTCGATGTAACCGTCCTTGAAGTGGAGCAAAAATATCTAGACAAAGGCTTTGCCGCAATCGACAAGTCGCTGGCGAAATTTGCCGAAAAGGGCACGCTGAAAGAATCCGCCGGAAGCGTTCGCTCGCGTCTCAAGGGGACCACTAACAAGCAGTATCTCGCGGACTGCGACATCGTCATCGAAGCGATCATCGAGAACGTTGAAGAGAAGAAGAAGATGTATGCATCGCTCGATGGCGTCGTCAAGAAAGACGCGATCTTCGCTTCCAATACGTCTTCTATTTCGATCACCGAGCTTTTGACTTCGACCACGCGCCCAGAGCGTTTCGTCGGATTGCATTTCTTCAATCCGGTTCCGCTGATGAAGCTGGTTGAAGTTGTGCGTACCATTGCAACATCCGCTGAAGTTTACGATTCTGCTTACGAGTTCGCGAAAAAGCTAGGCAAGGTTCCGGTCCGCACGAGTGACAAAACTGGATTCATCGTCAACCGCCTCCTAGTGCCGTACATGTTGGACGCCGTCCGCGCCTACGAAGAAGGCGTCGGATCAATCGAAGACATCGACAACGCCATGAAGCTGGGATGCGGGTACCCGATGGGCCCATTCACTCTGCTGGATTTTGTTGGATTGGATACGACGTACTACATCACCCACGTAATGTTCGACGAATTCAAAGAGCGCAGGTTCGCATCGCCGGCGCTACTAAGGAGACTGGTCATGGCTGGGTGGTACGGGAGGAAAACCGGCAAAGGATTTTATGATTACGCAGACCCGAAAAACCCGAAGCCGAATAATCTGTGACCGCCACATACGGACGGGTGTCCGCACCCGTCCCGTGGAGCGAAGTTGGGCAGCGCGGTTGACGAAATTCAACCCTCCATGCCATAGCGCCGCATCACCTTCTCAAGCGGATGGAGTCCGGAAGGGGTTCTTATGATTGCGCGGACCCAGAGAAAACCTCGCGCGCAGAAGCTGTAACTTCAAGTCAACAGGTCAGTGGACTTTGCGATCTTGATCTTTAAGAATAAGGGCGAGTCAGAGGGCGAGAGGAGTGATGTCTATTTGCGGGGTCTAACGTCAGCGACGCAACGCGCCGGCTGGGGAGTTTTGGGCGGCACGCTAGTCTCCGTGTTGCCGTACGTCGTGGCGAAGATCGGCTTCAATGCCTTACTTCCACCACTATTTGTGCTCTTATTGCCCGGGGAGTTTGTCGGGATGGCCATCGGCGGCTGGAACGCCCGACCCCTTACTGTATTCTTAATTGTTTTGACGAATGTGACACTTTATGCAGGCGTTATCTATCTCGTTGTTACCAAGCTAGAAAATTGGAAGCAAGCAAAGCGAAACGTCGAATGACCCTCGAAAATATTCTCTTTTCAACAAAAGATTCCATCGCCTACGTTACCATCAACCGTCCAAAAGTTCTTAACGCGCTCAACATGGCTACGATGGAGGAGCTGCGCACAGCGTTCCACGAGATAAAGAACGACAAGGGCGTGCGCGTAGTGATCCTGACCGGCGCCGGCGAGAAGGCATTCATCGCCGGCGCGGACATCGGCGAACTATCGAAGCAAGATGCGATCACCGCCAAGGAATACACCTACCGGGGCCAGAGCGTTCTTAATTTAATCGAGAATCTGGGCAAGCCTGTGATTGCCTGCATCAACGGATTCGCCCTCGGCGGCGGATGCGAAATGGCCCTCGCCTGCACCATGCGTTTAGCCAGCGAAACCGCCAAGTTAGGACAGCCTGAAGTGAAATTGGGAATCATCCCCGGGTACGGAGGCAGTCAACGCCTGTCGCGACTCGTCGGAAAGGGGATTGCGATGCAAATCCTGCTGGCAGGAGAAATGATCAGCGCCCAGGAAGCGCATCGCATTGGATTAGTAAACGAGGTCACCGCCCCCGCGGATTTGATCCCGCGCGCCGAGGCAATTGCCCACAAGATCATTGCCAACGCTCCATTGGCCGTCCAATACACGATGGAGGCGGTGAACAAAGGCATGGAGATGAACTTGTCCGAAGGCCTATATTTGGAAGCGGCGCTTTTCGGCTTATGCTGTGCCACCGAAGACAAAAAAGAAGGAACGACGGCCTTCCTGGAAAAGCGTCCAGCCCAGTTCAAAGGTAAATGACCGACCAATGATAAAGCCCCGCCTGAATGCTATGGAAGGCAATCTCAGCGCCACTGGAAAGCGCTTTGCCATCGTGGTAGCACGCTTCAATTCTTTCATCACAGACCGCCTTCTGCAAAGCGCATGGGACGGCCTGCTCCGCTCCGGCGCTTCAAAGAAAGATATTCAAATCGTCCGCGTCCCCGGCGCGTTCGAAATTCCCTCCGCCGCGCGCACTCTTGCCAAAACCGAAAAATACGACGCCATCATCTGCCTTGGATGTCTCATCCGCGGAGACACCGCCCACTACGATGTAATCGTCAACGAAGTTACGCGCGGCATCGGACAATCCGCACAGGAAACTGGCGTCCCACATTCGTTCGGAGTGCTTACCTGCGACAATCTGGAACAGGCAATCGACCGCGCCGGATTGAAAATGGGCAACAAAGGATTTGAATCGGCGCTGGCGGCGGTGGAGATGGCAAATCTGACGGAAGCCGTCGTTGGCCGTTCGTCGTTGGTCGTTGGCAAGAGCACAAGACCAAAAGCTCTCAGCTCTCGGCCATCAGCTCTCAGCAAGAGCCGCAAAGCCAAGCCTTCGACTGGCTCGAAGAAACGCGTCCGATGATTATCGGCATCCCCCTTCCTGTAAACTGAAGGCGTCACTTTGGACGGCCATTTCCCCTCGGGAATTTTCACGAGGGATTAAGCCAACGACCAACGACGAGCGACCAACGACTGCCCTATGGGAACCCGACGCAAATCCCGCGAACTCGTGCTTCAAATGCTTTTCCAGGCGGACATGGGAAAGCAAGGTCCGGATGATGTGCGCCGCACATTCTGGAATGAGCGCAGCTCGGTCGGCGCGGATGTTCAAGGATTCGCCGAAGACCTCTTTCAAGTAGCGAACGACCGCAGTTCGGATATTGATGAATTGATCGAGGGCCATGCCGAAAATTGGCGCATGGAACGCATGTCCGCAGTGGACCGCAATATCCTGCGAGCGGCGGTAGCCGAGCTTGTCGGCTTTCCGGCAACGCCACGGGCTGTCATCATCAATGAGGCGCTCGAAATCGCCCGCAAATTCTCAAGCCCTGAATCCGTTCAATTTATAAATGGCGTGCTTGACAGTGTGGGCCGAGACTTGGAGAAAGCCAAGTCGGCGTCCTGACATCAGGGTACAACAGCAATCAAATCGGGATTACAAGTCGTGCTGAACGGTGCGCCTGTCGAATTCTGGCAAAGCCCCAAGGGAAACGCAATCTGCTGAAAGTCGCCCCCTGCAACCGTGCTGACTGCATGAACTGTGCCATCCGACGCGCCCACATAAAGCACAGTGCCATCGGGAGTAAGCGAGGCCTGAAGCGGAGTCGCATTTCCTGCGAGGCTAATGGCCGACGACGTGTGATTGGGAATGTTGAATACAAAGATAACGCCAAGAGCGTTGTTATTTGCATCGTTGGCCAGGATATAAGCCGTCGAGCCGTCTGCGGAAACAATGAGCTGCCGCGGAATAAAACTTCCCAGCCCAAGATCAAAGAACTGGGCCGTGTTGCTAACTTCCAGAGTGCCCGGAATGATGAGATTGCCGGGATTCAAATCCGGTGTTACGGGATACGGCCGAGGGAAAGCGCAGCCGCTCCCGCTGATCGTCGGAGTAAACAGTTCGATTCCAGGAGGTTCAACGGTGAGCATTCTCCCATCCACGACGGGCCGGATGATAAACGGCGGTGCTGTGGTAGGAGTCGTGGCTATCAAAGGCGCCGTTGAAGGTGGCGGATTGTCGCACGTAGGCACGAGCGACAATTCCGGTACCCCGGCATCCGCGATATATCCGAAATTCCCACTTGCCAGGAAAGCAACATCCTTCGTCCCAGAGCCCAACGGAATGGTTTGCAACGCGTCTAATTTTGAATAGACGTACAGAGTGCCAGTGCTCCCGTTGCTCGCAACGATAAATGCTTTCAAACTATCGGGCGAAAAATCCGCCGCAACGCTTGTGGTCCCAGCGGCCAACTGAACTGCCGTGGCGGTCCCGGCGCCGGTGTCATATACGAAGGCTTGCGGTGCCGAGTTTGAGTCTGCGATATCTGAAATAATCAACCTAGTTGCATCGGGCGAAATACTAACCACTTTTCCAGCAACCGGCGCAGCCTGGGTCACGCTGGGTGTGGTGGACGCGGTTAATTTCATTAAACCCTTGGTCCCCAGTTCGCCGAGATCGGTTCCCAGATATGCTGTGCCTCCATCCCGGCTGAAGACAAAAGAATCCGGAGTGGCCGTCAAATTGACTGCCGTCCCCAATGTATTTCCGGGAATCGAGACTGGCACGATTGTTGTCGTGCAACCGGTGGTGGACTGACATCCAGAACTAGTGACATAGAGCGTGCCCGCTATTGCGGTACTTCCAGAAGTGGGAGTCACGACGATGCCGATAGCAGATTCAGGATAGATCGGCAGTGATGGCTGGAAGCCAATGTTACAGGCAGGCGGTGTACAGGATGCAATAACCGAAGCTCCGCCCGGTGCAGTTGCTGAAACAGTCCCCGTGGTGGAGGTTGCCGAAAGCGAGGCGGCGGTGGCAGTGACCAATGCAGATTCGGACGACGTCCAGGTCAAAGGCACGCCGGTGATGACGTTCCCAAGACTATCCTTAACCATCGCAGTAATTGTTTGGGGTGAACCTTGGACCAGCGTTATGGGGTTGCTGCTGTTTCCATTCGCCGAAAGCACAATGGATTGAACCGGACAGGTCACAAAGTCGAATGGCGCACTGTTCACGCCGCCAACACTCGCGAACGTGGAACTGACTCCAGGAATCCCCGCCGTGACTTGTGACTGGTTCCGAAAGAGTCCGGTGGCAGTCGTGCTGAGCGTTACAACGGCGGTGTTCGCTGTCGTCCATCCGAATTGGCCAACCGTCGAAGTGATATCGGACCCGTGGCTGTACGCTTTCGCTGCATATTCAAACGGTTGGCCTTTTGTAACGCAGGGAACAGCAGGGCTGACTTGGCTTGGAACTGGGCTCACCGAAATGCTATCAATGTGCTGGTGAACATATAACGTCGTGGGTGGACTGCTCACACCCTGCGCCGAAGCGGTAATTTGAGCCACCCCCGCCGGGCCAGGGGTACACACTTGCGGACTGATAATTGAATCCCATGTGCCGGCGCAGGCTATTCCATTCGCAGCAACCGTGGCCACGGCGGGATTACTTGAAAAATAAGAAACCGGCTGAGTCGCGGCGTTGTTCTTGTTATCCTCGGCCTGCGCCGTGAACGTCACTGTGGCGCCCACATCTACCGACGCTGTCGTAGCGGGTGTAAGAACAACATTCGCTGGAACTGGATAGGAGATTATTTTAGTGCTGCTGCCGCTGCTGCAACCGGACAGAAAGACGGCCAGAAAAAAGACTAAAGGCGCTCCAAACAGAACCAGGCGGAACCTATCCATTCGACCTCCCCGCCCTTTCGCGCCCCAAGGGCGAGTTCATTCGCGCCAGAAAAATTAATCCCGGAAAATTTAATGCAACGGCTTTGAATGTTTTCAACAAGGTAAGATGCACAAGAGCGATGGTTTCTTAAACAAATTTTTTAAAATGATTACCTAACCCGAGAAAGGCTCAGAAAAGCTACCGGCGCAAAAACCACATCACCCATCCCGCGACGAAAACTCCGCCAACGAACATGACGAAGCAATACAGACCGTAGCGGAACTGGTCTCGCGCAACACTGCGCTGAGTAATTCCGAAAACGACGGACGCGAAAACAGCAAACAGTACCGCCGCGTTGAAATGAGAGAGCGCCAGGGTCATGGCTTCTTCCCAATTGCGATGTGGTAAGCGTCCGCCACACTAATAAAATTCAGCAGGCCAGCGACGATAAGATATTTGCTTCCGTAATCAGCCGTGGCATGAGCGATCGCGTTCCGTCCTAGGTCGCGTGCCAGGCTCACGATATAAAGTCCGCCCGCGCCCACATCGCCAACAAATCCCAGAATATCCAGAATGTCGCCGCCATTGGGCCGGTAGATGCGTCCATCCATCAGAATTCCGAGAACGAACATGGTGACGACAGAAGCCATTAAGAGGAATCCGCGAATCCACCGCCTTTGAATTAAATGACCCGCGCCGGGAATCAGCCACCCGACTGCCGGAGCCACGATTGAGATAACGCTGATGGGCTGCGCCGGCGGTTGCGCTGCACCCACGTCCGCCGGGGTCTTCTTGCCAAGCGAGGAATTAGCCATTCAGATGATCACGATTTCCCGTTGAATTTTACCAGTTACTTCCGCCGCGTGTTGGCGAATCAACATATTAACCTCGCTCCGTACTCCGAATTCAGGCAGATAAATGCCCGGCTCGATGGAAAAACATGAGTTGGCGAGAATCTGCCGTTCGTCGTGGATTTCAAGATCGTCCATATTGGCGCCGTTGGCGTGGATCTCGTTGCCGATGGAATGTCCAGTCCGGTGGATAAAAAATTCTCCATAGCCGGCGTTCCTGATGTATTCGCGCACCGCGCGATCTACCTCCCATCCCGCGATGGTCTTTTTGGAAGTTGTCGCATCTTGCACAGTCTTCACACCGGCATCTCGCGCATCTCTAACGATATTGAATACTTGCTGCAAACGATCGGGAGGCGCGTTCCCCACAAACCCCATCCATGTAATGTCGTAATAGACGGCGTCTGGCGTGTCTTTCTTGCCCCAAACGTCCAATAACACGCAGTCGCCCTCGCGGATCGGAGATGAAGTCTCCGCGCGCGGGATGTAGTGCGGATTTCCACTGTTCTGGTTGACGGCAACGATCGGAGGATCATCGGCGATCAGCTTTTCACGGCGAAACGCTTCCATGAACCACTGCTGCATTTCGTACTCGTGAGTTCCCCCGTTTCTCGCCCGATGACCAATCTCACGGAAGGCCTCCGCGGTAATTTTATCGATGCTGTCGCGGGCCGCAAAGTGGCTCTGTATCTGCTCCTCGGTCAATGTGGCCTCAAACAACGCCACCAAGTCGCCCGAACTCACTACATTTTTGCCCAATCCCCGAATCAGTTCCAGCGTACCGCCATCGACCAGCGAAATATAGAACACCACGTTGTTCGGGGAGTACTGCATTGCGATGTCGCGATAATCCGCGAGCATATTTTTGATTTTTTCGAAAAGCTCCTGCCATCCCGCGTACTGGTGTTTTTTCCCCGGAACGGCATCGAGGTGGCCCGCTTCGATCTTGTGAACAAGTTTTTGCGGCTCTCCTTCGGCCGGGATCAAATAAAACCAGCGCCGGGTGACCATCAGGTTTTTGGGCAACCCAAGAACGCGGTAGGCAATCGGATCGCGATGATGGTGATCGTAAAAAAGCCAGGCATCAATGTTACGCTCGCGCAGCGCAGCCTGAATAGCGGCAAGATTCATGGGCAAGTGTTTATTCTAAATTACCCGGTTGGATTGCGCGAGGGATCCGGAGGATGGGTAGTGGGTCAGTGTGAAATTTCTCGACCTAATCTGACGGGTCTTCCTGAACTTGCATTTTCAGTCTCTTGTGCAATTCTTCGCTGGATAAGCCAGTGACCCCAACCACCTTGTTGCGACTGCTTTTGCCGGAGGCTATTGTGACGGCGGATCGAGGTAGCCTCAGCAACTCAGCGAAAAATTTGAGGCAGGCTTCATTAGCGCGGCCTTCGGTTGCTGGGGCCGTTATGGAAACCTTGATCGCATCGCCTACGTTTCTGTAATTCCATTCTTTTTGGCGCGAGGTTGCACTCTTATGGAAAACCGCGTGCCCTTTGCAATCATGACAAATTTCCTGGTTTTGCCTGATTGCAGGAGGAGTTCGAGATTGAACTTTCGATCATTGATTCAGGGTTCTCCCACCGAATATTCCCGTGCCCACCCGCACGCAAGTGGATCCCTCTTCAATCGCAACTTCGAAATCATGCGACATGCCCGTGGACAGAACGTCCATGCCCACGGACGGCATTCGGCGTGCTGCGATCTGATCGCGCAATTCACGCAGCATTCGGAAATATGATCGTGTTTGCTGCGCGTCTTCGGAGAAAGGAGGCACTGTCATCAGCCCCCGAAATTCCAGATGCTCCAGCCGTGGTGCGCCCCGAAAAAGTTCCTCCAGCTCCGAGGAGCCAGGCGCAACGCCACTTTTCGCCGATTCGCCGCCAACATTAATTTCGATCAAGATCGCGAGCTTCTTCTGAAGTTTTCCGGCCTCGGAATTGAGCTTTTCCGCGAGTCGCAGAGAATCGACTGAGTCCACGGCCGCAAATAATTCTACGGCCCTCGATGCCTTATTTGTTTGCAGGTGTCCAATCATGTGCCATTGCGCACCTTCCAAGTCGCGCAAAGCCCCAGATTTCTCCGCAAACTCTTGCACGCGGCTCTCCCCGAAGAGTCGAATCCCGCAATCGTAGGCTTCACGAATAAGGTGCGAGGGAAAAGTCTTGCTGACCGCCATCAGAGAAATGTTGTCGGGATCGCGACCGGCGCGACGAGCCGCAGAACAAATACGCTCTCGAACCAGTGCAATGTTAGCTGCAACCGACATAAGCGAACAATAACGATTCTGATCTGCGTAGGGGCAGATGTCCTCATCTGCCCAGCGGAGCGCAGCTCCGCAAACCGGTGAGTTACCCACACGCCCAGACGGGGACGTCCGGCACTCCGTGCTATCCGCCACTACATCATTGCCGTCGGGGGCGCTGGTTCGCTTGGATCGCCGGCGCTGGTAAGCGGCAACCCAATCATCAGCGCGGCCAACCCTGCGAGAATGATCATTCCCCCGATAAGATACGACGGGTCGCTGAAGATCTGCGGACGAGCCCAAGCCGGAGCGAACTGTAATCCTGCCCACACCAGGCCCAGCACAGCCTCACCCGCGATTAATCCCGAAGCTGTCAGCACTCCGGAATTTTCCACGCGAGCCATCTGCGCGGAATTGAAGCCGCGCCGCTTGGCCAGCCAGTCACCCACGGAGCGGAATACTCCTCCAAGAAAAATCGCGAATGTGGTTTCGAACGGCAGGTACATACCCACCGCAACCAGCATGGGACTGCGAACCTGCATCATGATCATTGCGATGCCGAAGAAAATGCCAACTGCCACCAGGGGCCAGGGCATATTTCCTCCCACGATCCCTACTGCTAACGTTGCCATTAAGCCCGCCTGCGGCGCCGAAAGCTGGCGGTCGCCGAATCCAATGCCTCCCGCTTTAATGTTGCCTTCATGCAGCAGCATCAGCGGGAAGTACATCATCAAGCTTGCCACCACCACGGCTATTAATTCGGCCATTTGAATTTTGCGAGGAGTGCCTCCCAGAATGTAGCCAACTTTGAAGTCTTGTAACAGTTCTCCCGCCACGGCCGACGAAACGCAAACCACCGCAGCGACACCGAGAACTGCGGCCACTCCGGAAGTACCCACTACCCCCAACGAAACCATAAGCAGCGCCGCAATCAGCAAAGTCGAAAGCGTTAAACCTGAAATTGGATTGTTGGAAGAGCCGATAAATCCAACCAGGCTGCCCGACACCGTTGCAAAGAAAAAGCCGACAACAAGCATCACTACAGCCGCCAGCACTGCCGGCCAAATCAGACCTGAAATGTGGATATAGAGAAAACACATAAGAACGAACATGAGAGCAATCAATCCAAAGACAACTTTAGAGCTCATGTACTGCTCTGTACGAGTTAACTGAGACCGCTCGTGAGCCGTCTGCCGCAGGTCGGAGAACGCTTTGCCAATCCCGGCGGTCAGACTCTTTCTCATTCCGTAAAGCGTGTACGCTGCTCCCACCAGCATTCCCCCGACCGCGATGGGCCTCACCACGAATCGCCAAACAGCAATGGCCATCGTGGCCCAGTCGTTAGGTGTATCTGCTGGCAGGTAATGCCGTACCTGGGGACCAAGAAAAAATATGAGGAGCGGCACCATTAGTCCCCAGGCCAATACGCCCCCAGCAAATTGGAGAGAGGCCAGCCGTAGCCCAATAATGTAGCCCACGCCCAGATACGCGGGACTCACACTGGGAGCTGCGAAAGTGCTGGCTCCTCCCGCGGCCACAAAATTTGAGTCGATTCCTGTACCAAGGTGTACCTGGCTTCGGCCCAAAGACCCCACCGGAAAATGGAAGTCGCGATCGGAGGCAAACAGCCCGATTTTTCCAAGCATGAAAACCAAGCCCCCGATTCCGATATTCCAGAAAAGATACTTTGCCGCCTGAGCTCCGCGCTGTCCGGCCTTGTGAATCTCGGACGCCGCAACCGATTCAGGGAACGGGAGTTCGGGATCCTCAACCATCACGCGTCGCACCAACGAAATGAACAGGACTCCCAATACGCTGCCGACGAGGATCAACGCGGTTGATTTCCAATAAGCGTCCGCAGGCCGAAACGAAGGCCATACCTTCGCAATTAGAAATGCAGGGATGGTGAAAACGGCTCCCGCGGCTATTCCTTCGCCGATTGAGCCTGCAGTACGGGCAATGTTCTCTTCCAGCAGCGACCCTTTCCACGCCCGCATCGCAGCCATCGCTATTACAGCGGCAGGATAGGTTGCCGCGATGGTGATGCCCGCCCGCACTCCCCGATACGCATTGGC
>CAAGKR010525327.1_pt1 | contig 11521 bp, 8 predicted proteins | sample 2556971 | NCBI WGS metagenome assembly CAAGKR01 (sample SAMEA5207829, study PRJEB30636) | soil metagenome | biome: forest; feature: boreal; material: soil | place: USA | collected 2011-09 | depth 1 m
AGTAAGTGGAGATCGAAAGCTGTGTTCAACCGGCGGTTCGCTGCGAAGCAGACAGAGTCGGTCCAACGCAGCCTGCAGGCTCACCAGGGCACCTTCGATGTGATCCTGCAGTTTCAGACCCTGTGCGCTCCGGGCTTCGACCGGGGCGGCGTGCCCTACGCCATCTATACCGATAACACGATGGCGCTCACCCAGCGCCTGTACCCGGCCTGGGCCCCCATCTCGGCGCGCGCCGCAGACTGGTGGATGCAGTACGAGGCCAGCATCTTTCGCGATGCGGCGGCGGTGTTCACATACAGCGAGTTTGCCCGTCGCTCCGTCGTCGAAGATTACGGCTCCCAAGCGGACTCCGTGTACGCCGTGGGCGCCGGCGCGAATCAGCTGCTTGACTCCGTGAGCGAGAAGGACTACACCGCGCCACGGGCCGTGTTCGTGGGTTTCGAGTTCGAGCGCAAGGGTGGATCGATTCTGCTCGAGGCCTGGCCGACCGTGCGTGAGCGCGTCCCCGATGCACAGCTCGCCATCGCGGGGCCGCCGCAGAGTCCGAGCGAGACGCTTCCACCCGGTGTCACCTGGGTCGGCCGTGCTGACCGCTCCACCCTCGGAGCACTGTATGAATCGGCGTCCGTGTTCGTGATGCCATCGCTGTTCGAGCCCTGGGGACACGTCTTCGTCGAGGCGATGGGACACGGTTTGCCCTGCATCGGCACCCGCTGCTGCGCGATGCCCGAGATCATCGAGGACGGTGTGACGGGGCTCCTGGTTGAGAGCCACGAGCCCGAGCCCCTTGCGGACGCCCTCATCGAGCTCTTCGCGGACCCCACCAAGACGGCTGCAATGGGACAAGCGGCTCATGCGAAGGTGTGTCAGGAAGGGCGTTGGACGGACGTGGCCGATCGAGTGTTGGCGCACCTCGACAGCGAGCTCGCTCTGAGAGGCCGCGGACAGGGTTAAACCGGCGAGCCGTCGACGTCCGGCCCCTTGTTCACCTCGCTCGCCGCCAGGAACGCCGCGAGGCGTGCGCACTCGGCCGTGAGCGTGTGCTCTCGCACCCGGGCGGCGGCGTTCTCCACCAGCTCGACGCGGAGCGCGGCGTTTGAGACCATCTCCCGAAGGGCGTCCGCGGCCGCCCCGGCGTCTGCGGGAGGCACGAGCAGTCCGCAGCCCCGCACCAGCTCGGGGACGCCCCCAACCGCGGTTGCGACGACCGGCAACCGCGCGGCGAAGGCCTCCAGCAGCACCTGCGGCACGCCCTCGGTGAGCGATACGTGCAGGAGCGCATGGCTGGCGCGATAGAGCGCCCACAGCCCCCGGTCGATCGGCACGTGGCCGTGCAGCACCGCCCGATCGTCGACGCCCAGGTCCTGCAGACGACGGGCGAGGGCGTCCATCAGCGAACCGTCGCCGCACACGTCCATGCGCCAGCGGCTGTCGGCCCTGACGGCTGCCGCCAATACGTCCGCCAGCAGCAGGGGGTTCTTCTCGGGGTCCAGCCGGCCCACGCTGAGCATCCGCAACTCGGCGCCCTCATAGTCTCGATCGGCATCCTCAGGGGCGAGGATCTGCTCCTCCCGCAGCAGCGACACGTACACGACATGCAGCTCGTGGGACATCCGGTATCGGTGGGCGAGGTCGGGGCCCACCGCCGCAACCGGGACGAACCGCGACGTCAGGCGGAACGCCGCCTCCAGCATCAGCGCCGCCAACCACAGGTGGACCTTGCGGGGATGGCGGTGGCGGATCAGCTGTGGCAGATTCTGGCGCACCCCCAGCACGAGCCTGCGCCGGCGCAGCTTGCTGAGCAGCGCGAACACCAGCGCTTGGGGAGGATTCGGACCGAGAACCCACACGACGTCAACGTCGTCCAGCACACGCCAGAAGCGCATGATGCCCGTCGGCATCGCGCGCATCACGCCTCGGATGTGCGCGCCACTGGCGTAGTGCGGCAACGGCGCATAATCAACGCCCTTCATCAGATACGGGTAGCGTCCCGGGCTCGGATCGAGCCGGCCCGTCAGCACCAGTCGCTCGCAATACGGCGCGAGCTCCTGCAGGAAGAGTGCAAACGGCAACTCGGCGTACAGGTTGCCCTCGTCCACGCGGTATGAGTAGTCACAGAAGACGGCGAGCCGCATGCCGCGAGAGACTGTCACAGCCGTCGGACCAAGCGGACCCTGACCGGACGACCGGCGGGGAGCGGGCCGCACTCGGCCGGTCGTCCGCAACCTGAGCGTTCCCGGGCCGGCTGGCCTAGTATGCAGGGAATGCCCGAGAACCTGAGGGGAGCCGGTCAACCGGAAGGCTGGCTCCGCCCGCGTGCCGACACGCGCGGCACCGTGCGGTACCTGGACACGATGCGCGAACGCTGGCCGCTGATCGTGGCCCTGACGCTCATTGCCTTCGTCGTCGCCCTGGCCTACGTGGTGACGGCGCCGAAGCGATACCGGGCGGAGGCCGACATTCTCGTGACACCGGTCTCGGGCAGCGAAACGGCAAGCGCCGGCCTGGGATTGATAACCGAGTCGAACGATCCAACGCAGACAGTCTCCACGGCGGCGCGGCTCATTGCCACGCCGGCGGTGGCCGAGCTGACCAAAGCTCGCCTTCGCCTCTCGGGCCCGGCTCATTCTCTCCTCACAGACGTCACCGCCGAACCAATCGCTCAGAGCAGCCTCGTCGCCGTGCAGGCGGAACGGGGCTCGGCGTCCGACGCGGCTCGGATCGCCAACGCCTTCGCAGAATCGGCGGTCGAACTCGGGACCATCACCCTCCACGCGGCCATCAGCGCGCAGCTTCCCTCGCTCGAACGACAGCTGCTGAGCCTGCCGCTGGCCGAGAGGACCGGTCCTGGAACGCTGGGCGAGCGCATCGCGACGCTGCAGTCGCTCAAGACCGCGCCCAATCCCACGCTGCGCGTGGCCAGCGCCGCGACGCTGCCGAGCTCGCCCTCCTCGCCGCAGAAAAAACTCGCGCTTGCAGCCGGCCTGCTCGGCGGCCTGATCATAGGCCTCGGCGCCGCGTTCGCCTCACAGGCGCTCGACCCCCGGCTGCGACGCGAGGAGCAGCTGCGCGAAATCTTCCGCCTGCCGATTCTGACCCACATCCCGAGGGTTGACAGCCCACGCGGCGAAGGCCCGTTGGTCCCGTCGCTGCTCACGCCCGCCGCGACCGAGGCTTACCGCACGCTTCGGGCAACGGTCGCGGCAACCGTTGGGGAAATGCACCGCTCGGTCCTCATCACCAGCTCGGCAGGAGGCGAGGGCAAGTCCACCACTGCCATCAACTACGCCACGGCGCTCGCGATGGCCAACCGCCGGGTCCTTCTCATCGAGGGCGACCTGCGCCGTCCCACGCTTGGACGGGCTCTGGGCGTTCACCCCGTCGCGGGCGTGGGCGCCGTCCTGCTCAACCAGGTCAGCATGGCGGACGCGGTCGTGACCTCCGAGCTTTACGAGAACCTCGGGTTCCTGCTCGTCGAACGCACCGCCGTTTCACTCGCCGATCGACTGTCGCTGCCCACGGCGCGACAGCTCGTCGAGGACGCGAAGTCACTCGCCGACTACGTCGTCATAGACTCCCCGCCGCTCACGGAGATCAGCGATGCCCTTCCGCTGGCGCAGGAGGTCGATGCCGTTCTCGTCGTCGCGCGGATCGGTACCAGCAGCCTCAAGCGGCTGGAGACCCTCGGTGAGATCCTCGAGCAGGGCGGCGTCACTCCTACGGGGCTCGTCGTGGTCGGGCGCGAGCGGGTCGCTCACAGCTACTACTACGGCAGTGGTCCAGTGATCGTCGATGAGCGGGTCGCCTGAGGCGTGCCCACCTGGGACCAGCGGACACGCCTCTTCCTGACTCCGCTGGTCGCGGCGACCGCGGCGCTCGCCATCGCAATTGGTGCAGTGAGCGGCGTACAGCCGCGGCTGGGCATCCTGACGGCGCTCGGCCTGGTGTTTGTCGCGCTCGTCCTGACGAATCTCCAGATCGGGTTCGCCGCGATGGTGATGTTCGCGTACCTCGAGGTGCTGTCCGTTCTCGGCGGGGTGAGCCTGGCCAAGGTCGCGGGCGCGCTGATCGTCGTCGCCTGGATCGCAGCGGCGAGCAGCGGCGGGCGGAGCGAGCGGAACTTCTTCGCCGAACGAGCGGGACTCACCTACCTGGTCGTGGCCTTCCTCGGCTGGAACGCGATCTCGGTCGCCTGGTCTGACAGCTCGGGGACAGCGCTCACGAATGCGATGCGTTACGGGCTCGACGCCTTCCTGCTCCCGATCGCGTTCACGGCAGTGCGTGATCGCCGCGACGCGATGCGCATCCTCGGCGCGATCGTGATCGGCGCGAGCATCGCAGCCGCGTCGGCTATCGTCGCGCCGCCTCCTCCGGAATCGGCCGTCTATGGACGTGCGACCGGGACAGTCGGCGATCCCAACGAACTCGCCGCAGCCCTTCTCGTGGGACTTGCGATCGCCGTGGCCTTCGCCGTGAATCGTCACATCAGACCGCCGCTACGGGCCATGTGCGCGGGGGCGGCGGTTCTCTGCCTGGCGGGCATCCTCCTGTCGCTCTCGCGCGGTGGTCTCATCGGGACCGGCTGTGCGCTGCTGATCGCCATCGCCGTGGGCGGACGCTGGCGCGGCCGAGTGCTCGCGCTGTGCGGGTCACTGGCGGTTCTCGCGGTCGGCTATTTCGCATTCATCGCCTCGCTGCCGGCGAAACAGCGCGTGCTCGACGTGGGAGGCGGCGGCGGAACCGGCCGCCTCGACCTGTGGACGGTGGGACTGCGGATGATCGAAGCTCACCCGGTGCGAGGCGTCGGCAGCGGCCAGTTCCCGCTTGTCTCCGTTCACTATCTCCTGCGTCCCGGACTGATCCAGAGTGGCGCTTTTATCCTGTCCACCCCGAAGGTCGCCCACAACACTTACCTCAACATCACGGCGGAGCTGGGCCTCGTCGGAGGCGCGCTTTTCGTGGCGATTCTCATCTTCTGCGTAGGCTGCGCGCTGCTTGCGATCAGGCGGGTGACAAGGGCGGGAGACGAGTCCATGGAGATCCTCATGCGCGGATTCGTGGTCGCCGTCGGGGGCTACCTCGTGACGCTCATGTTCCTGTCAGAGGGCAGCTCGAAGCTGCTTTGGATACTGCTTGGGCTCGGGCCGGTGCTGCTCGCGATCGCGACCGGAATCGAGCGGGACGCCCGGCAGCGCGCGGGTCCTGGCCTGCCCCCGTGAGCGCCCCAGACGTCAGAGCTCTATCCGCTCAGGTGAGGACCCGGCGGGTCAGCAGGCGGCGGGCCACGGCGATGTCCTCCCGCCCCAGCTCGCGAAGCGCGAACAGCGCCGCGACATAGACCGTCGGGCCGACCACAGCCCCCACGAGCATCAGCGGGATCGGGACACGGCCGGTGCCGAGCAGGGCGAGAATGCCGAGCATCGCGCCGCCCGCGAGGGCGCTCCGCAGGACGGTCACAAGGAATGGCCCCACGCGCAGGCCGCCGCGCTTGCGCAATATCCAGACGTGCGCCGGCACCCACAGGGCGTAGGCCGCGCTCGTGCCGATCGCGCCGGCGACGATGCCGATCCGTGGCAGCAGCAGCACGTCGATGACGACGTTGACCGTGAGCATCAGGATCGCTATGGGGACACGGCGCCACGCCTCCCCGAGATAGTTGACAGTCAACGTCGTGAGCTGAGCTATGCCCGACAGGAGCACGAACGGAGCGAGGGCACGCAGCACTTCGGGTGCTTCGGCGTACTTCTCGCCGAACAGAAGGTGCATGATCGCCTCGGGCCAGATCAGCAGCGGGACTGTGAAGAGCATCTGCACTATCACGAGGTAGCGCATGCTCTGCGCGAGCAGTTTGACCTCGTCCTCGCTGTGCCCGCGAGTCAGTCTCGGCGCGACTGCCGAGGCGACCGCCGCCGCTGGATACTCGAAGAAGACCGTCAGCCGCATCGGCAGCCCAAACGCGGCGATGCGCGCGCTCCCGCCGACGATGGCGGCGATCAACAGGACGTCGATGCTCACGAACACGCGGAAGGCGGCATCGACGAGCAGGAGGGGTCCCGCATAGCCCAGAATCCGGCGCGGCGAGACGACTGAATGCTCGCTGCCCTCGATGCGATCGCGCATTCGCCGGGTCGCGATCGTCCGCCTCACCAGCACCAGGCCGGCGGTGAGTCCGACAGTGAAGCCGATCGCACGGCCAAAGGCGGCGGCGGCAGCCGTTCCACCGATCAGTACCAGCGGGAATGTGGCGCTCACTTCGGCGACGCTCTCGATCGTCGCGAGGACGACGTTGTAGCGGAGTTTGCCCAGGGCGATGAACGCGCCTGTCACCAGGTTAAACAGCGTCTGCGCCAGGAGTGCGATGGCAGAACCACGCAGAGCCCAGACGGCGTCTTGCGCTCCGAATGTGCTGCAGATCGGACCGGCGAGGACGAGCAGGGCGACGGTTGCCGGTATTCCCGTGATCAGCTTGAGTCGCAGGGCGGTGCGGAACACCGCGGCGGCAGCGCTCGGCTGATCGCGACGCTCGGCGATGAAGCGCCCGGTGGCGCTGCCGATCCCGAGGTCGACGAGCAACGTGAAGATCGTGATCACGCTCAGCGCAAACGTGAACGCGCCGAATTGACCGGCTGACAGCGCGCGCCCGAGAAAGATCGTCAGAATCGCTGTCAGTACGCCGCCGACCAGCTGCGCGAGGAGCGCGAAAGTCGCGCTTCGGCTGACCCGCTCCTCACCCATCTGGCTGCGGCGAAGCTACGCTGCGTCGCCGTAAGTGTGAGCGAGGCATTTCGCGTACCCTACGACCTCGCTCACATGAACGATCTGCTCATCCTCTGCTACCACGCGGTTCATCCCTCCTGGCCGGCCGAGCTTTCCGTCACGCCCCACGCTCTCGAGCTCCAGGTGGCCGAGCTGGCTCGGCGCGGCTACCGCGGGGTGAGCTTCAGCGAGGCGCTGAGCAGGCCGCCCGAGGGTAGCGTCGTCGCGATCACGTTCGACGACGGCTACCGCTCCGTCCTGGAGCTGGCCAAGCCGATACTCGATCGCCACGGATATCCGGGAACGCTGTTCGTCCCGACCGACTGGCCTGACGACGGCGGTCCGATGCGCTGGAAGGGAATCGAGCACTGGCTTGGCACGCCACACGAGCAAGAGATGCGCGCCCTCGGCTGGCCCGAGCTGGGCGAGCTCGCCGCGGCGGGCTGGGAGATAGGGTCACACACCTGCTCGCACCCCCACCTCCCCGAGCTCGACGAGACCGGGCTCGCTCACGAGCTGAGGGCCTCCAAGGCGCGCATCGAGGCCGAGCTTGGCCGGCCCTGCAGCTCCCTGGCATATCCCTTCGGGGAGGCCGACGCGCGCGTCGTCGATGCGACGCGCGAGGCCGGATACCGGTGGGCGGGGACGATTCCACGCGTGCTCCCACCGCCTCGACCGCTGCTGTGGCCGCGCGTGCCGATCTTCCATGACGATGACATACGCCGGTTCCGTGCCAAGGTGTCGCCCTCGCTGCGGCGCCTGCGGGCCTCGCCACTGGGCAGGTCGCTGGACCGCGCGCGCCTGCTCATGTCCGACTGAGGGTCGTCCAGAAACGAGCACCACGACGTGATCGGCGACGAGGAGGGTGCTCGCGTTCGCCGTAAAGTGTCAAGGGTGATCGACCTGCACTGCCACGTGCTCGCCGGCATCGACGACGGCCCACGGACGATCGAGGACTCGGTGGCGCTTGCACGCGACGCGGCGGCTGCGGGAACGCGAACGCTGGTGGCGACGCCTCACGTGAGCCAGCGGTACGCCAACGACGCGGTCACGATCGCTGCGAAGGCGGCCGAGCTGAACGATCGCCTCGCCGCGGAGGGAGTCGAGCTCGAGGTCCGGGTCGGCGCCGAGATAGCGATCACGCGTGCCCTCGAGCTCGAGCCGGGCGAGCTGCAGCGCTTGACCCTCGGCGGAGGCGGGTGGCTGCTGCTCGAGCCGCCGTTCCTGCCGAGCGCCAGCGGCCTGGAGATCATGCTCATCGACCTTCAGCGACGCGGCCACCGAATCGTCCTCGCGCACCCCGAGCGCTGCCCCGCATTCCAGCGTGATCCGCTGCTGCTTCGCTCGCTCGTGCGGGGAGGCATCCTGACGTCGATCACCGCCGGCTCGCTCGTCGGGCGGTTCGGTGGCAGCGTGCGCCGCTTCGCGATGGAACTCGTCGCCGAGGGGATCGTTCACAACGTCGCGTCCGACGCCCACGATCGGGGCGGGCGCGCGCCTGGAATCGCCGCCGAGCTCGATCGAAGCGGGCTCGGCGCCCTTGCCGACTGGTGGACGCGGGAGGTACCGGCCGCGATCCTCGCCGGCGCGGAGATCCCGCCCCGACCCCCGGTCGCCCTCCCCAGCCCCAAGCCGACACGCCGCTGGCTCTGGAGCCGGAGACGGCCCGTGCGGGCTTCTTGACCAGGCCCCGCGCGAGCCTTTCGAGAACCCCCCGCCGGGGTGGCTCAGTCGGCCTTCTTGAACAGGGCCGTGAAGGTCAGCGCGAGGATCTTCACATCCAAGCCGAGCGACCAGTGAGCGATGTAGTAGTTGTCCCACTCGACGCGCTCGGCAAGCGAGGTCTGGCCACGCAGCCCGTGGACCTGCGCCCAGCCGGTGATCCCGGACTTGACCCTGTGGCGGTCGCTGTAGCGCGTGATGTCGTCGCTGAACAGCTCGACGAACTCGGGCCGCTCGGGCCGCGGGCCGATGATGCTCATCTCGCCCCGCACGACGTTGAACAGCTGCGGAAGCTCGTCCAGCGAGTAGCAGCGCAGGAAGCGGCCGATCGACGTGCGACGGTCCTCGCCCTCGACCCCACCCGGCGCCGTGTCGCCACCGAGCAGGAAGTCGAGCGCCGTGGCGCCCTCGCCCTCCTCACTCGTCGTCGCATCGGGCTCTGACAGCCGCATCGAACGGAACTTGTAGAGGTCGAACAACTGGCCGTCGCGCCCGACGCGGCGCTGGTGGAAGAGCGCACCACCTGGAGAGCTCAGCCGCACCGCCAGCGCGAGGCCGAGCATCAGGGGGGAGAAGAGCGAGAGCAGCACGAGGGCGAAGACACGATCGAAGGCGTGCTTGGCGGTGAATTGCAGGCCCTTGGGATTCACCGTCGTGAACGACATCAGCGGCAGCCCGCCGACCGTGTCGTAGCCCACGCGGTTGTTGATCGTGTCGAACATCCGCGGCACCACCGAGACCTCGACCCCGAGTGCCTGGCAGTGCTGGATCAGGCGGCTCACGCGCCCGTCCGCGACGGAGGAGAAGGCCACGATCAGGTGTTTGACGCCAGTCGTCTGCACGGTCTCGTCGAGGTCCTCGAACGTGCCGAGCACCGGCATCGCACGACCGCCGACCTCGGCTATCGAGCGTGGGTCGTCGTCGAGAAAGCCGACGGGGAGCAGGCCGTACTCGGGATGGCCCTCGAGGCGGCGCGCGACCTGTGAGCCGATCAGGCCGGCGCCCATGATCAGCACGGGCTTGCCCACGAGCCGCCGGGCGCGCGCCCAGCGCTGCGTCAGGTAGAGGGCCATACGGCCGGCGCTCACGGCGAGCAGCGCCAGCAGCCACGAACGCACGGCATCCTGCTGGCTCGGCGCCCGACCGCTCAGGAACAACCCGAGCGTGACCACGCCCATCGTCGCCACCGAGACGGCGGTGAGTATCGGCACGAGGCCGTCGAGCAGCAGCGCGCGCAGGCGCGTGCGGTAGAGCCCCCGCAGGTAGAGCAGCAGCATCGCCAGGGGTGGGAGCGCAAGCAGCGGCGCGCGAACGGCGGGGGCGTTGACGGCCGCGCCGATTCCGCCGAGCGCGACGATCACGGCCGTGGAGAGCAGCACGAAATCCAGCGACGGACGCAGGAGGTCCCAGCCCGCGCCCTCGAGAGCCCATTGGAGCGGGCCTCCGAAGGTCCGGCGCAGGAGCGCCTTCGGCCGCGGGGCGTCGCGGATCAGCTCGCCGCGCAGCGGAAGCGCGGTCGAGGTCTGCTGGGTGATGGTTGTGCGGTCCATTGCGAGGGCGTCCTTGTCCCTTGTCGTGCTACCCGTTAGTTACTAGTCGGAGTCTGCGCGGCACCCCTTGAGCCACCGCTCCTGCTCGCCTGCTGTCTCTGTGCCAATCGTCTCGTCAGCACGCCCGTGAATGCGAGCACGCCAAGCGCCAGAACGATGTACAGAAGGTCATTTCCGGAGAGCCCGAGGAGGGGCTGCGCGCTGCCTCCTCGTGCCGAGACGGTATAGGCGCCGGCGGCGCCCGATTCGGCGTTGTGGGGCGTTATTGCTCTTGCGGAGCCCGTCGTCCTCACGGCGCCATGCTTGCCGGCGGCGCCCGAGCCGGCGTGCTGCGGGCTCGCTGAGGACCCCTGGGTGCTCGCCGGCGTCGTCGGGGCGGCCAGGTTGGTGGCGCTCGTCGACGACGAGCCGCCGCCGCCCCCTCCGCCCGATGGACCGTTCAGCAGCGTCGCACCGAGGATCGCCTGGTTGCCCTGGCCCGGTCCTCCGTATCCGCTGAGCAGGGTACTTGCCGGCGCCCCCGTTGGCGTCAGCGCGATTGATAGAGCCAACAGGGCCGCTATCCGGGCGATCTTGCTAGGTGATGTCATGCTTCCTTGCCTTCATGCTTCCTTGCCTTCATGCTTCCCGCCTGCGGCTCGAGCAACCCTGCCTCACCTATCCTCCCACGTACCCGCCATCGTTTGGGTCCCGCATTTCCAAGCCCTTTAGCGCATGGACGCCGGGTCAACAGATTGACGAGTCCTCGGCGACAGGCTACAGAAGCTTTGGGGCGATGTCGAGCAGAAAATTCGCCTAAAGAAAATTCGCTTAAGCGAGATCGACGTAGGGCGGCCTCAGCGCAGTTGCTGAGCTTTGAGCAAGATCGCACGGTTCAATTCGTCGATATTCAGCCTGCGTCCCTGCCGCGCCAGTCCCAGGGCGGCCGCGGTGACGGGGTCGCGGCGATCCAGCCGTGCCGAGCGTTCGAGCAGCCTCAGGGCAACGGCGCGTTCTCCCCTGCTCGAGGCGATCGCGCCCCGCTCGAGCGTCGCGTAGGCGTCGCCCGGCACCCGTTCGAGGGCCAGCGAGAACTGGCGGTCGGCGCGCGTAAGATCGCCGAAGCGCAGGGCGATGCTGCCGGCCAGGAGATACGGCTGATCGCTCCACGGGTTCAGCGCCGCAGCGTCGTTCAGGCCGGAGTAGGCGCGCAGCGGCGCCCGCGTCCAGGTGTGCGCGGCGTTGTCGACCTCCAGCCCGCTGAACCACGGCGCCGCCAGCGATAGCGCGGCCCCCAGCGCGAGGATCGCACCCGCGGCAAGGCCCAGGCGACGAGCTCGCGGGAGCCGGCGCCATGATCTCTGCCCGTGCGTGGAGCCGGCAAGGGGCTCCCGCGGCGCCAGCGCACAGGCCAGGCCGAGCAGCGCGAACGCCGGTGCGCCGAGGCCGGCGAACTCGAAGAACCAGTCGAATGAGCCGTGCACGACCCAGTAGGCGAATCCCGCGAGAGCCGC
>CAAGKR010303687.1_pt1 | contig 11519 bp, 9 predicted proteins | sample 2556971 | NCBI WGS metagenome assembly CAAGKR01 (sample SAMEA5207829, study PRJEB30636) | soil metagenome | biome: forest; feature: boreal; material: soil | place: USA | collected 2011-09 | depth 1 m
CATGGCCGGCGTAATAGCTTTGCGCGTCAATTGTGGATACTCGATTTGTGATGAGCTGCATTGCGGGCAGCGAATAATGGTCGCGGCAATGTCCGGGTCGCTCGCCTCCCACTCGACCATCAACTCTTGCGCCCGCTCGAAATCGTTGTCCTCAATCAGCACCTTTGCATTCGCCTGCGGTCTCGACATGAACGCGACCTGCTGCAAATGGCCTTCATTATGAATATCGACACGCAAGCCGGCCTGCTCCAAGCGCTCTTTCAGCCATTTCGCTTTGGCCGGCTCGTTAAACGTCGCGATTGTCACCATAATTTCCTCGCCTGCAAGGGCACGGCTTCTGATCAAACATCAACTAATGCCCGAGTGCAAGATTCGGTGGCGGGAACCATTTGTAGAGCATCAAGTAAACGAGCACGCCCGTCACCGAAACATAAAGCCAGATTGGCATCGTCCAGCGCGCGATTCGCCTGTGCCGATCCCAACGGCGCCGGAAAACAGGGATCAAAGTCAGGATCACCAACGGCAAGGTGACGAACGCGAGCAAAATGTGCGAAATCAGCATCGAAAAATAAAGTGGACGCACAATTCCCTGGGCGGTGAACGATGTCGATCTTTCGCCCACGTGCGCGTGATACACGAGATAGCCGGCGAGGAAAAAAGTCGATGAAATCACCGCCGTGATCATGCAGGCCACGTGCCGGCGCCACGCGCCACGCCGGATCAAATACCAGCCTGTCGAGATAAAGATCGTGCTCACAAAATTGAGCGATGCATTGATCGCGGGAAGATCGTGTATCGACATGTTTAATGAAAACGCAGGCTCTACTGTAGCGGCGGTCTATGACCGTCGCACTTTTTACGCTGAAGATTCGGCGCTCATAGAGCGCCGCTACAGCTTGAAATCGCAAACGTATTTCGTAGCAGTGAGAGGATGCCCCCTGTTCTCGAATCGCCGCAAATCGCCGCTCGCGCGCAAGATCGACAATCGCCTTTCGCGCGCCGGCTCGTGATCAGCGTGGGCCGTTTCCTGGCGGTGATTGCACTCTCGGCCCTGCTTGGCAGCGGGTGGTACCTCTCGAAAAAAGGCTTTAGCCGGCATTGGCGTCATCGCGTCGTCGAAGAATTGCACAAGCGCGGCGTCGAAGCCTCCGTCGGCCGTCTGACGCTCGACCCGTTTCGCGGTCTGGTCGCCAAAGATGTGCGCATTTTCGACTACAAGAAGCGCGAAAATACACTCGCCCGTATCAGCGAAATCTCGCTCGACATCAATTACGCCGCGCTCATCCATCATGAGCCGTTTCTCAATGCGCTCGATGTGCGCAACGCACAAATCACGCTGCCACTCAAGGGCGCCGACGGAGAAGTGGAGCAGGCGCAGCTTAAGAACTTCCGCGCGCACGTTTATTTTCCGCCCGAACAAATTTACGTCAGTCAGGCCGAAGGAATTTTTTGCGGGATGCGAATTTCCGCGACCGGACAATTGATCAAACGCGCAAATTACACGCCTTCGCCGGAAACCTCGAAAGAAGAATGGCAAAAGCGATTGTCGATGTTGCAACGCGTGGTGACGGAGCTGCAAAAGTTTACCTTTCCGCGCGAGCACCCTTCTTTGCAGGTAAAATTCAGCGGAGACCTCGCGCAACTGGAGGATGCGCGAGTCGAGGCGACGCTGCGAGGCGAGCAATTGCAGCGCGGCCAATATGAAATCCGCGATTTGTCCGCGGCCGCCGAATGGGCCGATCAACGCCTGAATATCAGTCGATGTGAATGGAAGGATCTCGCGGGGAGCTTCGCCGGGCGCGCCAGTTGGAGCCGACAAAGCAACGAGGCAAATTTTCAAGCGCGCAGCACTCTGGATCTAAAAGCTTTTCTCGATGCTTTCGGACTGGGGCGTTCGCTCCGGGACGCGGTGTTTTACGCGCCGCCTTTGGTGGAGCTTTCCGGGTCGGCAAATTTCGGAGATGATCGGCCGCAATTAAAAATCATCGGTCATACCGCCGTTGACAGCTTCGCTTATAAGACGGTGCCCTTCGCCGATTTGAGCGCCGATTTTTCCTGGGACGGCGAGCGCGCATTGCTCCGCGATGTGCGTTTTCGACATCAAAGCGGCCAGGTCAGTGCGGATCTCTTCGAGGCGCCGAACGATTTTCGGTTAAACATCGACAGCACAATCAACCCAGGCGCACTGCGCCCGTTGGTCTCCGCCGAACTCAGTCAATTTCTTAGCGAATGGGAATGGCCGCGTCCGCCCACCGTTCACCTCGCGATCCGCGGCCCGGATCGACAGCCAGAGACGTGGAAAGGCGAGGGAACCGTGGCGCTCGATCGAACTCGATTTCGCGGCGTTTGGATGAACTCAGCGAGCGCCAAAATCCGCTTCGGCGATGGCGCGATCACCTACGACGACTTGCGAGTCGCGCGCGATGAAGGCATTGGCACCGGAGCTTTCACCTACGATTTCAAAAACCACGAAGTCCGCATTACAAATGTCAAAGCATCGTTGCGCCCCGCTGAGGCAATCTTTTGGATCGACCCGAAGCTCTGGAAGGCTGTTGCGCCCTACAAATTCCAGCAGCCGCCGAACATTAGCGCAAATGGCATTTACCAATTTCGCGGCGGCAAGAAAACGCGGCTCGAAGTCACGGTCGATGCACCTAACGGCGTGGACTACGGTTTTCTGGGTAAAACCTTGCCCTTCGATCGCGTCTCGGGGCGGCTTCTTTTCACAAACGACCGATTGCAACTTGTCGATCTTAGGGGTGCGTTGTTCTCCGGCACGGTCCGAGGCACCGCCGATATTTCACTCGCACACAACGATCCGCATTATCATGCCAGCGTTGCCGTTGCCGGGATCGATTTCCCGCATCTGGCCGATCTTTACTACCAATATAAGACCGCGCGCGGCGGGCTGAGCGGCGCCTACGATTTTGCCGGCCTCGGCAGCGATGCCCGCACCATGCACGGCAGCGGAAAAGTGGAAGTGACCGACGGCGATGTATTCGCCATCCCAATTTTCGGTCCGCTTTCGGAAATCCTGAACCATATTTTGCCCGGCGCCGGTTACAGCATCGCGCGCAAAGCCGGCGCGAACTTCACCATCAAAGACGGAATCATTCACACCGACCATTTCGAAGCCGCCGGCAAACTTTTCGGCATGCTTGGCCACGGCGACATTCATTTTCTCGACGACAGATTGAACTTCGAAGTGCGGATGAACGCGAATGGTCCCGGCGTGTTGCTCACGCCGATGTATAAACTTTTCGAATATATCGGCGAAGGAAGTCTGAAGAAGCCGGAGTGGCATCCGAAGAGATTTTAGGCTTTCGTCGTGGCACGGGCATCCTGCCCGTGGTTTTCTCGGGCTGGAAGCCCGAGCCACTTCGACATGACAAAAAAAATTCTCTTGGGCGCGCATATGTCGATCGGCGGAGGCGTGCACATGGCGATCGAGCGCGCCTGCTCGATCAACTGCCGCGCCATGCAGATGTTCGTGAAGAACAATATGCAATGGTTCGCACGCCCGCTCACGCGCGATGAAATTCGCGCTTTCCTGGAACATCGACAACGCGGCGAGCTCTTGTCGATCTTTGCGCATTCGAATTATCTGATCAATCTCGCCGCCACTAATCCGCAGTTTCACGCGAACTCTTTGCGCGCTCTTACCGAAGAGCTCGTGCGCGCGGACCAATTGAAATTACCGTTTTTAGTTCTCCATCCCGGCGCTCACCTCGGGGCGGGTGAAGAAGCTGGACTCGAAAAAATCATCGCCTCGATCGACCGCGTGCTCACCGGAATTCCGAAGGTGAAAACGAAAATCGCGCTCGAAACAACGGCCGGCCAGGGCTCCTGCCTCGGTCGCACTTTCGAGCAGATCGCGTTCATCATCGGCCACGTACGCGAGCCGGAACGACTGTGCGTTTGTCTTGATACCGCCCATGTTTTCGCCGCTGGTTACGATATTGGATCCGAATCAGCGACTCGAAAAATGTTTCGCAAATTCGATCGCGTGATCGGTCTCGATCGCCTGGTCGCGATTCACTTGAACGATTCCAAGACCGCGCGCGGCTCGCGTGTAGATCGACATGAACACATCGGCAAAGGCAAGATTGGTTTGGAGGCGTTCCATTTCATCATGCGCAGCCGCCGTTTCCGCAAAATTCCAAAAGTGCTGGAAACACCGAAAGGCAAAGATCTGCGCGAAGACGTGGAAAATCTGAAAACATTGCGCGGGCTTCTGTAGCCGCTTCGCTCTGCGAAGCGCGGCGCAGAGGCGCCAATGCACGCGCCCGTTGCGTCGCCCAGAGGGCGACGGCTACAATTGACGCAAGTTGACGAAATTCCCACGACCGCCGCGAAGGCTTGACTGGATATACAAACGGAATTCGCTGTACTTTATCACTTGTTGCACGTATCGGCGGCGTCCGCTTCTGGCCAAAGACCAAATCCATGCCGCATTCATCGCATTCGCGGAGCAAGCGGAGAAAGATCATGGAATTGCGGTTGGTCGTTATATAATTCTTCCGGACTATCTGCATTTATTTATAGCCGGGCCACGCGATTTCAGTCTCGAAAAATGGGTCGGCACACTGAAGCGGGTTCTCGGCAAAGTGATAGAACACACGGATTCCCGCGATCCGATCTGGCAACACGGCTTTTTCGACCACGTGTTACGCAGCGAAGAAAGTTACTCGCAAAAGTGGAATTACGTCCGGGAAAATCCGGTCCGCGTCAGCTTGGCCAAAAACGCGGATGATTGGCCTTACACTGGTGAGATTGTGGCCATTTATTACCGCGGACAGTTATAACCGCTTCGCTCCTGTCGCCGCTTCGCTCTGCGAGCGAGCGCGGCGCAGAGGCACCAAGACACACTTGCGTTGCGCCGCCCGGAGGGCGACGGCTACAGCGATTATTTGATCAGCCGAATGGCGAGCGGATAACGGTACACTTTGCCTTCGCTCGCTTGAATCGATGCGATGATGACAAAAACGACATTTAAAATGTGCAGGATGGCGAGGATGAAGAAGCCGATCAAAACCAGGCAGAGCACGGCGGCGATCAGATTGTAAATCAACATCGACAATTGAAAGTTGAGCGACTCTTTGCCGTGTGCGTCGATCTCGGGCGAATCGCCGCGTTTGGCCAGCCAAATGATCAGCGGCCCGACGATGTGTCCGGCCAACGGCACTAAAAATCCAACCAGCGCGGTCGCGTGGGCCAACACGCACCAAGTCCGCACGTTTGAAGATGTCGATGTTGTCATCGGTTCCATAATCAGCTTTTCACTCGCTCGATGTGCGCGCCGAGCTCGCTCAATTTTTCATCGAGATGTTCGTAGCCACGGTCGATGTGATAAACGCGACTGACTTCCGTAATTCCGTCGGCCTTCAATCCCGCCAGCACGAGCGCCGCGGAGGCGCGCAGATCGCTCGCCATCACCGGCGCGCCAAAGAGATGATCGACCCCTTTGATGACGGCGGTCGGCCCCTCAAGATCGACATTCGCACCCATGCGCTTCAACTCGGCCACGTGCATGTAGCGTTGTGGAAAAATATTTTCCGTGATCACGCTGATTCCACCGGTCGTCGAAAGCAGCGCGCACATTTGCGCCTGCATATCGGTGGGGAAACCGGGATAAGGCTCGGTGATTAGCTCGAGCGGTTTGGCATCGCCGTTTGGCGACACGCTGATCGAATTAGATGACGATTCGATCCGAAATCCGCAATTGTTTAGCGCATTCGTCACCGCCAGCACATGCTCCGGTTCGACGCGCTTGATCGTGATTCCTTTTCCGCAAATTGCGCCCGCTACGAGAAATGTTCCCGCCTCAATCCGATCAGGAATGATGTCGTGCTCGGCTCCGTGTAATTCTTTAACTCCTTCAATGATGAGCCGGCGCGTGCCCGCGCCTTCGATCTTTGCGCCCATCTTGTTCAAAAAATTTGCAAGATCGACAACCTCCGGTTCCTGCGCCGCGCCCTCGATCACTGTTGTTCCTTCGGCGAGGACAGCTGCCATCATCACGTTGTCCGTGCCGAGAACCGTCGGACCAAATTTCCCGCACAAGTTGATTACGGCGCCGCTCAATTTCGGCGCAAACACTTTTACGTTGCCGCCTTCCACGCGCACGGCCGCGCCGAGCGCTTCGAATCCTTTCAAATGCAGATCGATCGGCCGGTCCCCGATCACGCACCCACCGGGCAACGACACCGTCGCTTCTTTGCAACGGCCGAGCAGCGGCCCGAGCACGCAAACCGAAGCGCGCATTCTGCGCACCACGTCGTAGGGCGCGACCGATTCAATCTTGTCCGCCGTCACGCTGACCGTCCCGCTGGCGCGTTCCACTTGCGCGCCGAGATGGGTCAAAATTTGCAGCATGTAATGCGTGTCGCTTAGGTCGGGCACGCGATGAATGATGCACGGTTCGCGTGTCAGCAAGGTCGCGGCCAGAACCGGCAGCGCTGAGTTTTTCGAACCGCTGATCTTGATTGAACCGGAAAGCGGATGGCCGCCGTGGATGCGAATCTTATCCATATCTGACAAAGAGGAAACGCGGGATATTTGAATAATCCGTTTTTGACTCGATGTCGTGGTAATTTTTTTGCGCGAGAAGCTCTGAGAGCGCTTCGGCCTGGCCAAATCCGAGCTCGAGCGCGAGCAAGCCGCCCGGTCGCAGATGCGGCGGCGCCTGTTCGATCAGTGCGCGGATTAATTCGTCACCGTGCGCGCCGGCGAAGAGCGCGACCTCTGGATCGTGCAGGACTTCACGCGAAAGAAGATGTCGATCTTGCGCGGCGATGTAGGGCAAATTCGCGATGATAAGGTCGAACGCTCTATCGACTTCTGCAAGGAGATTGCTTTTCGCGAACTGAACTCGGTCGCTCAAACCGAGCCGCGCGGCATTCTCGCGCGCGAGCTCCAACGCCTCATCGGAAAGATCGACAGCATGAATTTCCGCATCAGCGAATTTCGCAGCCAAACTCAGCGCGATCACTCCACTACCGGTTCCAACATCCAGCAAGCGAAAATCGGCAATCGGCAATCGGCAATCGGCAATCACAAGCTCCACGAGCTGCTCTGTTTCTGGTCGCGGAACCATCGCCCGTTTGTCGCAAAGAAAGGAGTGTCCGCAAAATTCCACCGTGCCGAGTAAATGCTGGAGCGGCTCGCCCTGGCCGCGCCGCCTGACGAGCCCGCGCAACGTTGCCAGCTCTGCTTCGACGAGATTTCGTTCGAACTCGAGATAAAGCTCCATCCGCGTGCGTCCCAGCACGTGCGCATGCAAGTGCTCAGCGTTCAATCGTGGATTGTCTATCTTGCGCTTCTTAAAATAATCGGTGCTGGATTGCAGCACCTCGAGAACGGTCATTTTCTTAGATTGGTAGGGATGGATCTCAGAGCCGTCCGACTTATTTTAAAATTCTACGGACGCCCCGGAGGTGCGTCCCTACCTTTTGAATCCCCACTCACATCGGCAGCGTCGATTCCTTCAATCGCTCCGCGACATCGGCAGCCTGCAAGGCTTTGATCAACTCGCCCAGATCGCCATCCACGACGCGATCCAAATTATAAAGCGTGAGTCCGGTGCGATGATCGGTCACGCGGTTCTGCGGAAAATTATACGTGCGAATTTTCTCCTCGCGCCCGCCCGTGCCGATCTGGCCGCGGCGTTGCGCACTGTATTTTTCGGCTTCCTCACGCTGCTTCCGTTCGAGCAATCGTGCCCGCAAGATCGACAATGCTCTTTCCTTGTTCTTGATCTGGCTGCGCCCATCCTGACAGCGCACTATCGTGCCCGTTGGAATGTGCAAAACTTGCACCGCGGAGTCGGTCGTATTGACGCCTTGTCCGCCGGGGCCGCCCGCTCGCGAAACTTCGATGCGCAACTCCTCCGGTTTCAGTTCAAGATCGACATCTTCCGCCTCGGGCAAGACCGCCACCGTTGCTGTCGATGTATGAATGCGGCCCTGTGCTTCCGTCGCTGGCACGCGTTGCACACGATGCACACCGCTTTCGTATCGAAGTTTTCGGAAAACGGATTCACCCGAGACGCGGAAGATCACTTCCTTCAAGCCACCGAGTTCCGATGGGCTCGATTCGAGATCTTCGGCCTTTAATCCAGCCGATTCGGCGTACCGATTGTACATCCGGTAAAGATCGGCCGCGAAAATGGCTGCTTCGTTGCCGCCGGTGCCGGCGCGAATCTCAACAATCGCATCGCGATCTTCATTTTCGTCCGGCGGCAAGAGCGCGATCTGCAATTCGCGCTCAAGATCGACAACTCGTTTTTGCAGATCCGGAATCTCGTCATCGGCCATGGCGGCAATTTCAACGTCACTCGAAGTCGCGAGCTCGCGATTTTCGTCCAACTGTCGCCGCGCCGCTTCGAGTTCATCCCAGTGCGCGAGCAATTGCTTGATGCCGGCATGTTCGCGCATGATTTCGCTGGCACGTTTTCGATTATCGAAGAGACGCGGATCGGCAATTTCGCGTTCGAGTTGTACGAAACGTTCGCGCTTGCGTTCGATGAGAGGAATGAAATCCATGGCTGTAGCGGCGCTCTATAAGCGCCGAACGAATGCGACGGTCACAGACCGCCGCTACACAAGCCTAAGCTTTTTTGCCGGGGCGCGCGGCCTTGGTGCTGCCGTAGCGGCGGGCAAATTTCTCCACGCGGCCTGCGGTGTCGACGAATTTCTGTTCGCCAGTGAAAAACGGATGGCAAGCGGCGCAAATGCCGATTTTAATATCACGACGCGTGGAGCGCGTGTGATAGACCGCGCCACACGCGCAGACGATATCGGTCTCGTAATACTCTGGATGAATGCCCGCTTTCATTTTCGGAAACGAGCGCGGAATTTACGCACGCTGAGCTGCCGACGCAAGCTATGAAATCGAACGACGCACTGCTAACCGCGTGGGACACAACCCTCGTTCGCGCGAAGGATTCGCCGGCAATTTTCAATACGCGTGGCGAAATCGCCCGAACATTTCAGCAAATCGAAGAAGATGCGCGCGACTTTGAAGAAAAGATCGACATGTTCGGCGCGGGCTCAGTCGTAGCGACCCAAATCGGCAATCATCCCGATTGGCCAGCGATCTTCCTTTCGTGTTTGCGAAAACAGCTGCTCGTTCTCCCGCTCGAGCAAACGATGAGCGAACAACAGCGCGACGCGGCGCTTTCAACTTGTCGATGTTCGGGGTTGATCACGGCGGAAGATCGCGAGCCGCAAATCCAAATTATTAACGATGACGTGGCGATTAATTGGAATGATCGCACGCCCTCACTCTTGAAATTGACTTCCGGCACGACCGCCGCGCCGCGCGCGATCCGGTTTCGCAGCCAACAACTTCTGGCCGATTGCGATCAGATTTGCGAGACAATGGGAATTAGCGATCTCGATCTTAATTTCGGCGTCATTCCGATCTCCCACTCCTACGGATTCAGCAATTTGCTCACGCCGCTCATTGCTCGCGGCGTGCCGATGGTGTTAAGCAACGACCGATTGCCGCGAGCCGTGCTTGTCGATCTTGCGCGCACGAACGCGACGGTCTTTCCCGGAATGCCGGTGTTCTATCAAGCGTTTTGCGAAATGGAAGATGTTCCTGCGTTGCCGAAGCTTCGGCTTTGCATTTCAGCCGGCGCGCCGCTTTCCGCTGCAGTCGCGAAAAAGTTTCGGGAAAAATTCAAACAGCCGATCCATCCGTTTTACGGCGCCTCTGAGTGTGGCGGGATTTGTTACGACCGCGAGGCGACGAACGAGACGGAGGGTTTCGTCGGTCAACCGATGAAAGATGTCGATCTTGAAATTGTCGATCCAACAGCGCCCGCGAGTCAGGTGCGCGTGCGCAGCCGTGCCGCGGGCGACGGTTATTTTCCCGAAACGGATGAAGAAAAACTCGGTCGTGGATTTTTTCTTCCGGACGATCTGTTAACGAAAACGGGGAATGGGTTTCGGATTGTTGGCCGTGTTTCCGACCTGATCAATGTCGCCGGGAAAAAGGTGCATCCTGCGGAAGTGGAAGCGCATTTGCTGCGCTTCGCCGGCGTACGGCAGGCGGTGGTATTTGGCCGTGAATCGGCATTCCGTTATGAGGAAGTAGCGGCATGTGTGGTGGCGTCTCCGGGCGTGAGCGAAGCCGATCTACTGGAATTTTGCCGGAGCGAATTGAGCGGGTGGCAGGTGCCGAAGCGGATTTTTATCCTCGATGCCATTCCAGTGAATGAGCGCGGGAAAATCAACCGGCGCGACGTCGCCCGACTTTTGCGATCGTAAGATCGACAATCAAAGCAGTGGCGTGCCGGTTTTTCCGCGAGAAAATTCCTTTGCATTTGGTTAGAAGCGGGCATTGCTAAGTAATAACGTGGCGCGTGGCGGGAAGGGTCGCTGCTTTAACTTTACTGCACCGTGAACGAGAAGACCTCGACGCATCTTGAAAATACATCGGTCAAGGGTGGCCGGGTTTTGGTGCTGGAACCGGATGAGCAACTGGCGTCCGCGATTTTGAGCGCGTTAAACGAGGCCGCACCCGGGGCGGAGGTAGACATCGCGCATAGCCTGACCGAAGCGCAAGATCTCGTGCTTGGCGCCAAACCCGATCTCTTCGTCCTGGATATCGACGCCACATACGATCTAGGCCAGGAATTTCTTTACGACCTGCGCACGAGTCATCCGAGGGCGCGCGCGGTCATTCTCACGGCCGTTCATTTAGCCGCTCATCGCGAGCAGGCGGCTGGTCTTGGTGCGATTCACTTTCTCGAAAAACCGTTTCCGCACGGCGACTTTGTCGATCTGGTCGGCGCAATGCTGCGGGCCTCGAGTAAGCCGGAGAGCGAGAAATTTCAGGGCACGTTAAGCGATCTGCATATCGCGGATATCATTCAATTGAAATGCATGAGCGGAGCGACCGCGGCGATCGAATTCACGGGACCGGCTGACGCAAAAGCGAAGGTTTTCTTCGAAAACGGGCAGATCCGGCACGCGACTGCGCCAGGCAAGGAAGGGATCGCCGCCTTCAACGAAATTGTTACGTGGAAAGGCGGAACGATCTCGGAGATCGCAGCGGGTTCGAGCCCGCGCACGATCAATCTGGATTGGCAAGTTTTGCTCATGGAAGCAGTACGCAAGGTAGATGAGAGAGGAGCTGCCTCCGGCGCGGCTCGTTCTCGATCCGGGCGTTCTCCGAAGCGGAAGGTGCTCGTGATCGACGACAGCGTGATGTTGCTAAGCTTTGTCGAAGAAGTTCTAACCGAAGCCGAGTACCAAGTCGTCACCGCGCCCAGCGCGCAGGAAAGTTTAGACGCCAGCATCGCCGATCCGCCGGACTTGATTCTTCTCGATTACATCCTTCCGGACATGAAGGGGGACGAAGTAAGCCGCAAATTGCTTGAGAATCCGGCAACAGCGGACATTCCCGTCGTCTATACGTCCGGCTTCGGCGCGGACCTCCAGCCCGATGGTGTCACCAACCGCAACGTCATTGGATTCTTGAATAAACCCTTCACATCGGATTTGCTGATC
>CAAGKR010150521.1_pt1 | contig 11517 bp, 7 predicted proteins | sample 2556971 | NCBI WGS metagenome assembly CAAGKR01 (sample SAMEA5207829, study PRJEB30636) | soil metagenome | biome: forest; feature: boreal; material: soil | place: USA | collected 2011-09 | depth 1 m
CCAGCCGATCGGTTCGCCTGCCTGGATACGGCTCCTGGCGAACGGCGGTCGCGAAGAGCTGAATGGGCCCTGGCAGGGCCTCGATCGCGAGCCTGCCGAACCGATCGAGGCCAAAGCACCGGTCGCAAGCACATCAACCGCCGAGCAGCCTCAGCCGGATCCCGTCGAGGAGCAGCCGGCGGCCGTTGATCGTTCCGGAGATGAATCCCTCAAGACTCCCCCATCGCCGACCACGACCGTCCGTCCGTTCGGGCTCGAAGACATGGGTAGCGTGGAGCTCGCCGTCCTGATCACCGCACGGGATCGCAACGAGCGCCAGGCATTCGAGGCGGCGGCAGTGATTGCCGCTCGCGGCGCGTGGCCCGAGCTTGACGTTGCCGCGGACATGCTGTGTCGCAGCTCCGAGCCCGACGAGCAGCTCCTGGGCTTGCGCCTCATCCGGATGTACCAGGCCACCGATCCAACGATGCGACGTGGCCTCATCGGGCTTGTGCGGTATCTCGCGCGACACGCCGACGCGAGTGTGGCCGCCCTTGCCCAGGACGTGCTGGACGAAATCTGAGCTGGCGAGTTCACTCTTGACGCGCTGGATCGTGTTGACGCGCACCAGGAACGGGACGCTAGCCTCACGTTAGTGCCCGATCCGGAGGCCGGAGAAGCCAGCGACGGTTAGGTCACTGACAGATGAGGCGCGATTTCGGGCACTGAACAGCTCGGGCCGGCCTTTCGCTTCGCAAACCCTGAAAGCTGACGGTATCAGCTCGATGTCACGACCGTCCGTGCCGATGCCCACAGGCATCCAAAACTCAGCTCCCGAAGTCGTACAAGCGCTACTACACGAACACGTACGGCTTCTGCGGGGCGTCGAACGGTCACCCCAATGCGCAGAGCACCTTATCGAGACCTGGTGCGAGACGGTCCGCCCATGGGTTCAGAGTCAATTTCGTCCGACCAGGTTGACGCCCTTGGTCTGCGGACCAGAATGTCACTACCGGCCCAGCCTACACTCGACACAGGTTGGACCTCATCGTCACGAAGTCTGTTGGGGGAGCACCAATGCCTGACGGCGCTGCGGTAGCAGGGGGACGCATCCTGGCGAGTATTCCGCTCTGGGATGACAATCCGTCCCTTCTCGACCTACTCGGTTTCGACACTGTCGTAACACCGGTGATGGCAGCCTTGCAAGCGGACGATCTCGACCCCATCACCATCAGCGTCCAGGCACCTTGGGGTGGCGGCAAGTCGACAGTCCTCAATCTCATCGAAGTCGCCTCTGTCGGGAAGCCGTGGATCGTCGTCCGGGTCAACCCATGGGAGTTCGACGATCAGCTTGACGTAAAGGGGACTCTGATCGCGCAGGTCCTTCTCAAGGTGAAGTCCAGCACCAAGAAGGATGTGACAGCCCGCGTCACGGGTCTTCTCACTCGCATTAGCTGGTCCCGTGTCGGACTCGCTTTGGCACGGGGCGCACTCACCATGCAGTGGGATCCTGAGGCGATGCTGAAGGCGTTTAGCCCTGACAGCCCAGAGGGTCCCCAATCGCTCGCCGAGTTTAAGACAGAATTCTCGGCACTTCTCGCAGAAGTCGACGACGCTCAGAGGGTCGTCGTGCTCGTCGATGATCTCGACCGCTGTCTTCCACAAGCAGTCCTCGCAACCCTCGAGACCATCAAGTTGTTCCTTGCTGTCGAGAAGATGGCCTTCGTGATCGCTGCCGACCAAGACATGGTTCGCGATTCCATCGCCGCCGTCCTGGCCGAAACGAAGCGGAGCGAGGCCTTCGCGAAGTACTACCTAGAGAAGATCGTCCAGCTCCCCGTCCAACTGCCGAAGGTGTCCAAGCAGGAATCAGAGGCGTACGTCGGACTGCTACTCACCGCCAAGCGTGGAATCGCTGGTTATGACGCATTGCTCAAGCACTGCAGCGACCGCCGTAACGAAAACAGGTATCCGTTGCTCGGCGGTGACATGACGGCGCTCGTATGTAAGCCAGCCGAAGCCGACCTCCGCCTCGCCGCCAACATCGCCAATGGCTTGGACTCGACACGGCGGGGTAATCCTCGGGAGATCAAGCGATTCCTAAACGCGTTTGGCGTTCGCAAGACGATCGCGGACTCCCGACAGGTTGCGGTCCAGGATGCCGCTCTGATCAAGATGATGCTGCTGGAGCAGCAGCATCGAGACGAGTTCGACTACTTGCTGGGCAAGTCGGACGCGGACCGCCGCGCGACCCTAGATGCGTGGGAGAAATGGGGTCGCCGCGAGACGGATGCCGAGCCGGCTGGCATTTCGGCGGCTGCGCGCGATTGGGCAGGCTTGGATCCTGCACTCGCGGATGTTGCGATCGACAGCTACTTGGCCCTTGCCGCCAGGCTGCTTGCCGCCACCACGACGGTAGGTCTGGATGATGATGGTCGAGCGCAAGTACGAGACCTACTGAGCGAGCAATCGGTCGCTTTGCGATTGACCGCAGCGAAGACGATTGCCGCACGCCCTCTCGAGGATCAGCGCCAGATCGTCGCTGCAGTTCTCGAAGAGGCGCGCCGCGCGGAGAGCGCGACACCACATGTGTCCGCGCTCATCGAGCTCGGCAATGCGTCGCCCGATCTCAGTGCTGAAGTGGCCGAGGTCATCGGCACTAGACTGCGCCGGTCTATTGATCCCGCCGGAGCGGTAGAACTCGCATCATCTGGGATCGCCGCCTACGTCGAAGTCGCGAAATCTCTGGTAGAAGACACAGCGATCGACGGGGATACGCGCGAAGCAGCGCGACAGGCACTCGTCGAGGGGGAGTAGACATGGGTACGTCGAGTTCATACGGCGGCAGCGGCCGAGGGGAATGGGATCGCGTTCGAGAGCAGTTCCAGCATATGTCCGCCGCCCCCGTGCCAGGTGGTGATGCACCTCCAGAGCCCGCCCCTCCGCCCAACAACGACACCCCGCCTCCCGATGCGCCACCTGACCCCCATGATGCCGACGTCGCAGACCTTGCTGCGGCGCTCGCTGCGGCCCTCGCGAAGGAAGACCCCGACCTTCGCCCTAGGGAACCAAACTACTACTCGCTTGCCAGTCTGTTCTCGTCCGGAGGCGGACGAGGCGGAGGCGGTGGTGGAGCTGGAGGCTCGCGAGGCTCTTCCCGAACGAGCGGACGAGCCGGTGACCGATCTCCAAGGCTAACGGGGAAAGGCATTCAGCGCGGTGGGGCGGTCCTTGCAGCCGGCGTCGCGTATCAGCAGCGTGATGCTGCGGCACTCCAAAGCTTCGGTCTCAGCCTTGACGAGCTTGATGCTCTAGCGCCTCGAGCGCGGTGCGCACGCATCCTCGCCGTGCTGGGCGACTCGACGCATCCCGACGATCTAGCGCTCAAGCGAGCGTCCGTGGAGCAACTGAAGGCTTTGCTCCTCAATCCCAATCCGCCCTCGACCGTCGAGATGATTCGCGACCTAGTTGCCTCGTATGTCAGTCAGCTCTGCTTCATCGAGCTCGGCAAGATGCATATGGCTGGTCAGATCAACGCGGCAGAGGTGGTCTCCAAAGAGAAGCGACTCGTGCGGTGGGTGAGGGCCACGCTGAGACGTGTTCGCCTTCCAGAGGGACGCCAGATCTTGCCGAACGAGATCCAAGGGTTGGCCGCTAAGGCCTGCCAGGATGGCATCGCGATGCTGCGAGCGGGAGGGCGGGCCTGATGACATCGTTTGAATTGCGGCCATCGATCTCGGTGGCACAGACACAGGCAACCCAGATCGTTTGGGCTGGCACTAACGAAGCAGGCGACGTCTGGGCCAACGTCAGCCCAACGCTCCGCGAGTTTGGGGTCGTGCCGGCCGGCGCGATCGATCTGGTGCGTCTCGCGACAGCTGCATACGTCGGCGATCAGAAGTCCCCTCGGCCCTTGTCGTTCTCGCGGTCAATCGAGCTCCAGGTACACCTCATCGACGCGACTCGCTGGTCGGATGATCGACTCGCCACCTTATGCGATCTACTGACGTCACTCACAGGCGACACCTGGAGCATCCAGGCGCTCGTCGACGCGAGCCCCCGTGACAATGCCCCGGTTCAGGCAGTTATGGCGGCGTCTTCGGTCTCGCTCCTGAGCGGTGGCCTAGATTCGTTTTGCGGAGCGGTACTCGCCGAGCACCGAGAGGATCGTGCATTCCTGGGTCACTCGGACACCAAGACAACGAGCGCGGCACAGAACGCGGTCCGCGGCTGGTTTGACTCCATCGGCCAGCCGCTCAACTTCACGATGGTTCGCGTCGGCCTCTCGAGCGGCAAAGTTGACCACTCGATGAGAAGCCGATCGTTCCTGTTCATGGCATTGGCGACCGCAATGGCCGGAGCACGCGGGGCGACCACGGTTGAGGTGCCCGAGAACGGCTTCAGGAGCCTCAATCCGCCCCTCGGGCCGGAACGTGGTGGCGCACTTTCTACGAGATCAACTCACCCGATGACAATCGCACGGTTCAATAGTCTGGTATCGGAGATCGGTCTCGGAGTCACAGTGTCGAACCCCTACGCGATCATAACGAAGGGCGAACTGGTGGCGCTTGCGAATGGCCGGCTTCCTGAGACCTTCGCTGCCGGCGCAGCTAAGACCTTCTCCTGCGCGAAGCTCAATGGCCAGACGTTCCTCGGTGGAAGCGCGTATGCCCAGTGCGGGCTTTGCTTCGCTTGCGCCGTCCGCCGTGCCGCGTTCCGTCAAGCCAATGTTCCCGACGCTACCGAATACCTGACCGAGAGGCTGGCCGGGCCGGCGCTCGCGGCCCTCCGCGCGAAGCGGGCCGGAGATATCAATGCGCTTGAGCTCGCAATTGAGCGTGGTTTTGACGAGATCGGCCTTTTGTCCCTCGCGCCCTTCCCGCCGGGTTTTGACTTTGACGGGGCTCTCGATCTCTGCAATCGAGGCTTCAGCGAGTTGGCGGCTCAACTAGTTGGCTAACGAGCTTCCGCTGCTTGACTGCCACGCGCACATCGCAACCGACGTCACGCCGTCACAGGTACGCCGGCTCGGGAGCGCGCAGGTGTTTGCCGTCACACGCTCTCTTCGGGAAGCTGATGGAGCAGCCACTCGAAGTGACTCAAACGTCGCGTGGGGATGCGGGGTTCACCCAGGAGACCGACGGGCGCTGGAGGCCTTCACAGCCGAGAGACTGCGCTCGCTCATCGGCCGTTTTGCCATTGTGGGCGAGGTAGGTCTCGAGTCCAAAGCGTCCAGTGGCGAACTGCAGCGGCGAGTGCTCCGCACAGTGCTCGAAACTTCCGCAAAGGAACCCGTCCTGATATCAATTCACTCCGGTGGGGCTGCGGCAGAAGTCGTCGATCTTCTCGCTGAAACACGCCCGGCAGGTGCCATTCTCCACTGGTTCACAGGGGCTGCGGAGACTGCCGCACGAGCCGCGAGGTTGGGTACGTACTTCTCGGTCTCGAGCGCCATGCGAGATGACCAGCTCGACGCGCTGCCCCGAAAGCGCGTGTTGCCCGAGACCGATTTCCCCAATGGCGACAAACGCGGGGGCGGTTCGCTGCCCGGCGACACCAGCCTGATCGAACGGAGGCTTGCGAGTCTTTGGAACCTTCCGGCGGAAGAGGTACGGCGACTGTTCTACCGGAACCTTCGTGACATCTCGATCCGGTCTGGCTCGATCGAACGCCTTCCGGAGGCTCTCTCGGACCTCCTGCTCAGCGCTTGACGAGCCACCGACTTCGTAAGGCGTCCCGAAGACCCTAAGCGATCGACGTCAAAGCACGCGCCCGCCCACGCCGCAGACGTTGGGCTCCGGACGATCGGGCTGGGTCTGGACCAACGCGAGATGTTCGACTAGTCGGCCGCGACCTCAGGGATCTGATCCAATCGAGAGAGCTAGGTCCCCGTTTTGGAGCGAGGTCCGCGGCTCCTCTCTGACCTGGCATTTCCACCGTGAGAGCGACCTCTGTCGCCAGAGGAGCTGGCCTTGGCCATTACCCCGGCGAGACGCTGCTCCAGCTGCGGCAGATCCACGATCGGCATCGAGCTTGAACGTAGGTGCGTCGCCAAGAGATCGACTTCAACCACAATAACTGGCTCCAGCTGCCAACCGCGCGGGTCGTAACCAAACGCGCCTACCAGCTCCTTCAGGTGCCCGCGAAGCCAGGCCGCCCGACGTTCGTGCTTCGCGAGGATGCCCGTCCCCGGCTCATGGATGCGACCAAGCTCGTGTGACAGTTCCCAAGGGGTGATACCGATAGCGATCGCCTTACATTCGATCGCCCAGATTCGCTTGGCAGCCGGATCGATGGCGAGGACATCTACGTCGCCAATGTCATTGCCGTTCTCTTCGAGCCGAAGACCGCCTACCTTCGTGAAGCGCTTGCGGACCTGCAGTCCGTGCTCCCTAACCTTGGCCGCGACTTCCCCCTCAAACGCGTCGCCGCTGGCCGTGGACAAAGTCGACTTGAGGAGGCGCATCTCGCGAGAACGGGCAGGAAGACGGCCGGAGTCGATTTGGTTCAGCAGTGAGTTCACCGCCAACCTGATACCGCGCCGGCCCCATATAAGCTCCGTCCCTCGTTCGATGAGCGGCCGACGAAGTAGAGAAAGGGGCCGATTGAAGCGCCACGGATAGACGTCGTAACTGTGGAACCCCGACGGCGAGAGGAAGTCAGCGCGTGGCGACAGTACCAACGACTCGACGATCTTCTCGGTAAGGGATCGATCCATGCCGGTCCGCCGCGCCAGGTCGTCCATGAGAGCGCCCTTGGGCCTCGTAATGACTGACCCCACGCCTTCGCTCGCGATCTCGGCCAATTCGGTCAAGATGCGACCGAGCTCGGTCATCTGATAACCAAACTCTCCGCGGAAGGCGGCTTCCCAAATCGGTGGCGGCGCGATCGGCCCGCTTTGGGGCTGCCAGTAATCGCCGAAATTCTCTTGGGCCTGAGCGACGGTCCGAGCGACGATTCCGTGACTCCACGCTCTTGAGGCTAATGCATATCTGCCGGGGAACATCGCGAGCCTGCCGCCCGGAAGAACGGCGACTTGAGCGTCGTCGAAGCGGTAGTGCAAGGCATCGCCAAGGCCCCCGTATTCGACGATCGCCGCGCCGAGGGCAAGCAGGCGGTCGTACCGTGCTAACGAGAGCGGCAGAGGACCTGTTGGAGGCTGGGCCGCCACGTACTCGACCACGAACCTGTGCGACACCGACGCCTGGCTTATCTCCTTGATCTCGTCCGCAAGTTTGCCCGAGATGTTCGAGTACTCGTCGTAAAGAGCGATGCGTGTGGGCATCTGGAGCCGCTGATTGGCCGCGGCGTAAGTCAGTCCCTCCTGGCGGCGGAGTAGCTCTTCGACGAGTCCGTCAGAAGATAGCTCAGCGACCGCTGCGGACAAGGTCCGCGCGAGGATATCCACGGCGAACTGGATCAGCGCCTCTTGTTCGGCAAGCTCACCCGGAGGCGCGGGCCTATGGCCGGCAGTCTTGAGCGCGGCGGCGAGTTGGTCACGGATTACCCCGAGGTCCCAATCTGACACCTTTCGCCAGGCGGGCAATCCCTCCTCGGGTCCCAGCAGCGAGGAAGTATCGCTCTCCAGCGTGATGAGCATCTTCTTCTGGCCCAGGGGCGCTGCTTGCTCCACGACCTCGACAATTCGCTTGTGGGTTCGCTGGTCCGGGGCGAGGAGCCCTATCAGCGTCATCGCCAATTCAGCGACGAGGTCTTGTTCGCCGACGTTGTCTGGGCGGGCTAACGCACCTTGGAAAGCAGGCTTGAGGGTCACCCGCGCCTCGAGAGAGTCCGGGATCAGCTCGGTCACAAACTCGTTGCCGGGCTCGGACGGAGGCATGTGGTCACCCCGCCACTGATGCGGACTCTCGAGCTCGATGTAGATCGTGACGGTCGGCCTGGGCGACGTGGGTATGACCTTCGCGAAGATGACGGTAGCGACACGCCAGGACCAGAAGGCGACGGCGTTGGCAACCCCCTCCGCGAAGTCGATCAGACGGTCAGGGAGGGTCGAGCGGTCGATCCCCAACACCCAAATGTCGACGGCGTCGAGGCGGACCAGCCTCGCGGCCTGACCCCAGCCGTGGCGTGGCATGAAGATAGGAATGCCGTCCTGGAAGTAGGCGACGAGCTCGATGTCGCGGGTTTCCCGAGGCAGCCGAGCAGACTGTCGATGCCACCGATCGAGGTGCGTCTGTCGCAACGGGCTTCCGCTGCCCGGAGTCACCAGAACTCCCTGCGCCTGATCGCCGACGTGGAATTCCTTGTTCTGTGAGTACATCGCGTACTCGTCAAGAGGGTTGGTACTGATCAGCCGCTTCTGTGCCCGGAACTCCGTGAGGGACTTCGCATACCGGATCAGGGCGAGAGGGTCTGGATCGTCCTGCACCAGCGCCGCGAGTGTCGCCGGCGTAAAGAACAGAACGTCGCGCCTATCAACCTTGAAGTCGCGCCACCGGTACCGGCGGCCCGGCGGTGCCGTCGGACAGATCAGGACTTGCACCTCGTTGTACGCCTTGAGATTGCGCAGGATGTCGACAAGATCCATGGCCCGCTGCTGGATTGCCTGTTCCTGCAACTCCGATGGAAATGCGGCGGCATCCGGGTAGACGGCCAGGGACTCGAGTGGATCCCCGACGGTAATCACGACCATGGCCGCATCGATGTCGATCCGGAACACCGACTCGCGAACCCAGTCGAAAGCCGCCTGTCCGAGGTCTAGGGCAAGTTCGGCAGCGCCAGACCTGAGGATGGAGTCGCGTACGTCGGCCAGCGCGCTATCGGTGAAGCGTCTGGACAGGTCGGGCAGGAGGCCCAACTCGCTCACGGTGGCCATGACGTGACGCGAGACCGCCTGTAACAGAGGCCCAGGCCTCACGATCACAGAGCCATCGGAGCACTGAAGGATTGCGCGGTGGATCCACTGGGCCCCTTCCTCCACGGGTCCCGGTGCCTCGGCCCCTAGTGCACCGGTGAGTGGCTCGAGAACGTTGCTCGGCGCGTCTGTCTGAAGGCACGTCGCCTCGACTTCATGACTGGACCAGACGACCGGCCTGAGCAGATCCGCAACGGAGGAATTCGGGACGTGGATGCCTTGGAGAGCACAGTTGCCTACTCCCGGTTCGATATGAGCACGTTCGGCGATTCCACTCTCAAGGGCTAACGCAGCACGGATCATCTGCTTGGACGCCATCAAGGCGGGGTCGGGCCGTTCCTGCGATAACGCATCGAGCACTGCGAAGAGCTGCTCGCAGCCAAAGACCAACTCCTCTCCCTGTCCGGAGAAGACGGTGTGCGCCCTACCTTCAAAGAACAGGGGCTCCGTGACCGGATACTCGTCCGGATCTTCGAGCGGCGCTACTAGGTCGTACGCCAGAGAGCCGGTGCAGAAACTCCGGATCTTGCTGATCGTCGGAGTGATTCCGCCCGCTGGTCTCGACGCAGCAACGTCAATCAAAGACTCAAGGCGGAGTTGGAAGGAGGCATTCTCCGGAAGCAGGGTCAGGCCCGTGAGTACGCCTGCCAGGGACGCAGAGTCGTACCGAGCCATGAGCCGCGTCAGACGTTCGAGCGCCTGAGCCCTCGTGTCAATGTTCTTCGTCACTGCCGCGTGATGCAGTCGGCGAAGGTGATCCGAACCCCTCAATTAACTGACCCTCCGTGTTCGCTCATAGAGAGGGTGATCATCCAGGGAATCGTGTCAAGGAGCTTCGCAAAGCCGACCTTCGGTGGTTCGCGGTTAACTCGTCTTGGGTAACGGTCAGGCCCATCGGCTAGGGCCTCAACCGGAAGTCAGCCGGGTAGCCCGACGACCTAGTGCCCCGCTACCTGCCAAACTCGGCGGCCAGCGAGGTGCTACGAATACGGCCCTTCTCGAGGGCCGCCGCGTAGTAGTCGGTCGCGCCCGATCGGCGCAACGCTTGCGCGACTATTGACCCATCGGGTTCCTCGAGCGATCGCAGCCATTCGGCCGTGATTCCATGCTGCTTGAAGCGATCCCACTTCTTGTCGACCACGAAGAATCTGGCCGCAAGATCTTCCGCTAGGCCGTATTTGCCGTCGCGGATCAACTGCTTGAGGACCGCAAACGCCCATCCAAGGGGGACGTTGGCGTAGTTGTAGTTCCGGTCGCCCCAATCGATCGTGCTGAGGTGATCCAGCATTGCCACAGCCAGCGCGGACGTGGCCTCTGGTGATGCCTTTGTCAGGCGCTCCGCGGCGTCCAATGGCAGCCGAGCCAACTCATCGACATACAAGTCGGCGTCGTCCCTGTTCGCCTCAGCGATCGCCGCGATTGCGCCTTCGTTGCGTACTCTGCGGCCGAGGGCCAGTTCAACCAGCCCCTTCACTTCAGCCTGGGGGGATAGAAACGGGGGCGGCGCAGTTGGATCCACGCTGGTTGGCTGAGCGAAAACCTCAGGAACATCGCCGACTGCCACTGGAACTGGAACTTGGGCGAGAGCCGCTGGTGGATTTGTGATCTCAGCTCCGGCGGTCCCGATTCTCAAAGAGCCTCCGCCCGGATTAGTCAGATCAAATCGTGTCTCGATTTGGCTTGTGTTCCTGCCTGCTACTCGCACGCGGATGCCGTAGTTGCCTGGGGACAGGGCTGAGTCGGCATCCTCCCATGTGGACGGGGAGCGGTGCCTGGCCTCTGTAGAGGTTGCGTAGGCGGTCGGCCGGTCGGGATTCTTCCACAAGACATCAAGATCAGCGGTCGCTCCAGCCGCGAGCTCAAGCCGATCGCCGGAGTCGTGGGCTCTCTGGTTATCCCAATGCCCGCGCCATCTGAGTAGTTCGGCCCCCTTCGGGTCGAGCACAAAGACCTGAGCCGTGACGACTTCTGCATCCGCGAGAGGTCGACTTGCCCGGTTCCGAACGCGTAGCAACACGTAGTCGTTTTCGACGGGCTCCAAGCCGCCTGTCGTGAACGTCTTCGGCTGAACGCGCGGCCCTACAAATTCCAGGAGCGGTCGATTGCGCCACTGCTCCCACCGTGGCTTGAACAGGAGATAGAGCTCCGCGAGGAATGCGACTGTTCCGAATATGATGAGCAGACAGCCCACCCTGGCGAGCCAGAGACGCTGGTCATTCCATGTCTGGTCCGCCTGAGGCACGTTCGCCACGACCAGAACGACGCCAGTTAGCAGACAACCAACTAGCCCCCCGCCAATGATCCGCGCTGCCCGATCCATGGCTGCTCCGCCTCCTACAAGGCAGACATGCTAGCGGCTCCCAATGGACACTTTCAGCAAGACGCTGTCGCTCACGTCTGAATGCCACATCTCCAGCCGCCTCGCTTCCTCCGTCTCCCCGAGCCGCGTTCGGCTGACGGAACATGGCTCGGAGTACGATCGAACCCGTCGCTGACCGATGTTCGCAAACCGCGCTCCTTCCGACACTCTAACTGGACACTTTTTGGTCCCCATTTCACGCTTGGGACATACCGCTGGGACGCCGCTACTTCCCAAGCAGAATGTCGCCGGTTCGAATCCGGTCTCCCGCTCCAATTCCCGTACTCCCCAGCCAGCGTTGCCC
>CAAGKR010402550.1_pt1 | contig 11514 bp, 18 predicted proteins | sample 2556971 | NCBI WGS metagenome assembly CAAGKR01 (sample SAMEA5207829, study PRJEB30636) | soil metagenome | biome: forest; feature: boreal; material: soil | place: USA | collected 2011-09 | depth 1 m
CGCCGAAAGATCCGTCAGAGGTCGGCCCCCAAAAGCACCGCGTCGTCCCGGCTACACTCCAACCCGTGACCATCCCACAAGACCGCCTGCGTCAGTGTAAACTGCGATTATCACAAGGGTCAGTCCGCGCCACCCTACCTACGAGTAGGATTGGCGCAAACGCATCAGGATGGAGACGGGACATGGCTCTCACGAAGAAGCAACGACAGGCTCTGCTCGACATGCTCTGGGAGCGCGCCTGGATGGCGGTCCAAGGCGGCGAGAACCAGGGTGAACCAGTCGATGCCGACGAGGCGTGGAAGGAACTGAAGAAGTCCCTCGCGGCGTCTGGTTTCGAGTTGGACTTGACCCCCATCGGTGAAGAGGGTGCCTCGTAGCCGCTATGACCAAGACCTGCGAATTGTGCGTCATCCTCAGCGGAGCGGACGAAGGGGCAGCCTCACGCCTTCGCGCCGCGATAGCCGCGACCACCTTTGACGAGATACACAACGCGAAGGGCCTGGCATACAGGCTCGACGGCGCTTGGTATGACGTCGAAGACATCGGTTTCCATCTGTGGGGTCGCGAGTACGGTCCCCCTCCCGGTCAGTATCCCAACGACAAAGAGCATCGCCACACGGCGGACTACTCGCTCTGGCGGTGACATAGCACGAGGCCCGACGGATGATCGCCGGGCCTCGGATGCGTTTCGGAGCGCTGAGCGGTTACTCGACGGCGACGAACGCGGCCACGGGGACGACCTCAGGCGCACGCTGCGCGCGCTTCTTGCCGACGGTGGCGGGCGACGTTCCCGCGCTCTTGGGCACGACGGTCAGGCGATCACCAAGACCACTCAATGACTTTCGTGTCACGGCGAGGATCGGGGCGTTGGTGGCCGCGGCCTTCGCGGCGGCGGCGCGCGCCTTGGAGGCGGCGGCCCACGCTGTCTGGTGCGCGGGGCACAGGTTGGCCGAGGCTCCCACGATCTTCTTTCCGCAGTCGGGAGCGCCGGTCGCGCCTCGGTGGTGGCAGGTACCGACTTTGAAAGTGGACTTCGGGGCGGCGGTCTTGGTCGTGGCGGTCATTGAAGTTTCCCTTTCGAATGGTTCCGAACAGGCGTTCGGTCCTGATCTTCGTCATTGCGATGGCCTTGTCCACAGGGACTTCTGGCGAGTCCCCGCTGCCGCGGTCCACGCTGGGCGTATAATAAGGTGGTCATATCACCCAACCACCAACCACCACCCGGAGGACCCATGAAGGACAACACGCCCACGAAGCCCAAGCCCATCGGGGAGAACAAGCACGGCATCGTCATCTACAGCGGCGAGGAAGTCGCAGCCTACCGGATGCTCAGCGGCATCACGCAGGACCAGGTCGCGTCGCGCATCGGCTGCGCGCAGTCCCTGATCGTCGTATATGAGTCGGGCAACACGGAAGTTCAGGAGCACTGGGCGAACGAGATGATGCAGGCCGTGGACCTCTGTGTCCGGAGTCGGGAGCGCATCGTCGCACAGGGTCAGAACCTCCTCACGGACCTTGCCGCTCGTGGCAAGCGCGGAACGCCGCCCCCGCCCAGCGGCACGAACCGCACCGAGGCCGAGTCCGAGAAGATCCTATGACTCCAGCGGCGCGCGAGTGCAACCAGACGACCGGGTACCACGTTGGCTCGATCCTCACGGACGTGGATGACCAGGACGTGATGTACGACTACTGCCCAGCCTGCGGCTACACGTGGATGTTCGGGAAGGTCAGCCCAGAGCGGGCCGCAGCCGTGCGGCGCGCGGTGAAAGCCTCGAAGGCGCGCGGTCGATGACCAGCACGCGGCGGAACCACGACTTGTCCGCATCGGACACGAGGGGGTCGCTCAGGATCGCCTTGAGTAGTTCGGACTTGGGCATTCAGTCTCCTCTTCGCGGGAATAGGTCGGGCGACAGACCTTACCCGACCGATGGGCTCTTGGATCAGCGAGTTTCAGGTGAGACCGAGTCTCATTCTGCGCGTAATATCCGCCAATCGACCGGAGTGATCGTCGGTCGCGGACAACAGGACGACGCCGAGGCGGGTGACATGACAGGTCTCCCCGCTTCGGTGGCCGCCCAACCACATAGAGACCTGTCTAAAGATGCTTCAACTTGAACCCCTGACACCGCCAAACGTTCTGCACGCGAAACTCAGTCGCCACTTGTTTGTGTTTCTGCGTAAGAACCCCGCGTCGACTCCCTCAAAGATGGCCGCCTATCACCACGTCCCTAAAGAGCGTGTAGACGAGATGTTGTGGGACCTGGAGAAGTCGGGGTACATCAGGTCGAGTAGGCCCGAGCCAGACGCTGAGCCGACCTGGACGGTCGTTTGATGAGAGACTTCGACTGGTTCCTCGAACACCTAGAGGTGGCTCGATGGAACAGCAACGCTCCCGGTAAGCGCGACATTCACACGAACTGTCCCGTGTGCGGTGGTTCTAACCCGCTGCACGTGACCGAGACACCCGACAAGACGAAGGTGAACTGCTTCAACTGCAGCGCGAAGTACGCGGAGATCGTGGAGGCGCTCGGGGACGACAAGTCGGCGGACGACGAGGAAGAGATCGCGACCCCGGTCGTCATCCGCAAGAAGCGCGCGGGCGATCCGGACGCGCTCCAAATCCTGGCCGACTACTGCGGCGTGGATCGTTCAGTGGTCAAGGCCCTTCATGTCCGCGATGGTGGGAACGGCGAGCCGCTGTTCGACTATCCCTCCGGCGCGGTGAAGCGTCGCCACTGGACGGACGAGAAGAAGTACACGTGGGACGTTCCCACCAAGCCGCGCCCGATCTGGCCCTACGAAGATCCGATGCCGGAAGAGGCGTGGTTCACCGAGGGGGAGACAGACGCAATCGTTCTCCGCTCGCGCGGGATCACGGCGTACTCGCTCGGCTCAGTGACTGACACGAAGAACGGCGTCACGGTCGATGAGTGGCGCGAGATGGCGGATCACGGACTGCAGAGAGCCGTCATCGCGGGCGACGCCGACAAGGTCGGTCGCGAGGCCAGCAAGAACCGCGCCGCCGTCGCCCTCGAAGCCGGGCTCGACGTGACCGTTCACTCGCCCACGACATACAGTCTCTTGACGGGCAAAGGCGCGAAGGACTGGCGGGCGTGGCACCTCGCGCACCCCGTCGATGTCTTCCCTCCGCTCGGCGTGTTCCGAAGGTCGCACGTGTTGTCGGGCGAGGGTTGGCTCTCCGACTTCGCTATCCGTAGTCCCCTTCCTCTCCTGCTCGACTACCTCCACCCCACGGACCACACGATCCTCTTCGGGGACGGCGGGACGGGCAAGGGAGTCATCGCCGCGCAGTGGATCGCCCGACTCATCAACGAGCTCGGGTACGTGGTGCTCCTCGTGGACTATGAGAAGCACTCGGAGTGGGAGTGGTCGCCGCGCGTCGAAGCGTTCGGCGGCGACCGTGACTGCATCAAGGTCGTCCAGCCGGCCAAAGCCATCTGGGACGACATCGATATGATCCTCGGCGGCGTTGACGAACTGCGGTCGCGGTTCCCAGGCAAGCCCATCTACATGGTCGTGGACTCGGTGACCTACGCGTGCATGGGCTCGAAGGTCGAAGACTCAGTGACGGCGGCCCGGTACACCACGACGATCACTCAGGTCGGCCTTCCCACCCTCTCGCTCGCGCACACGACGAAGACGGACGCCGATCCTAAGCACCCGTTCGGCTCTGTCTTCTGGAGCAACGGCGCGCGACTGACCATCGGCGTGTCCCGCAAGGAAGGGAAGATGGAGCCCGGCACTCCTCGACTCCTGAAAGGCAAGAAGGAGAACGGAGGCGCGGCATTCAAGTCCGTCGAGATCCCGTGGGATTGGTCGTTGTCCGAAAAGTTGCCGGACCACCTCGACTTCCTGAAGGCGAGCCAGGCGCCCATCGCACAGGTCCGGGATGCTCTGGCGAGCGGTCCGATGCTCCTCGCTGATATCGAGACCGCCCTCAAGGAAGACGGGGACGAGTCCGCGAACTCGAAGGCGATCGGAGCACTGGTGAAACGGTATCCGGACACTTTCATCTCGGACGGCAAGAAGCCCGCTCGCTGGAGGCTCGTCACGCCCCTCGTCCCGGTCGTCAAGTTCAGGCCGAAAGTCGACAAAAATGTGGAAATGCGAGGGGATGAGTAATTGTGGAAATGATGTGGAAATGCGGTGGAAATGCCGAACAGAACCTGTGGAACAAGTATCGCAATGACGTATTTCCATATCCGGGTATCCGTAGGTACCCGGATGTGGAAATAGGGCAACTCACCAAATCAGAGGAGGAGGACGCATGACACTGTACGAGATCGGCCGCTCGTTCTGGCTGAGCGAAGACATAGACGACGTAGACATCACCTCGCACTGGTACAAGGTCTCCCGCTACCAGAGCGGAAAGCGCGCGGGCGACGTCAGAGAGATGTTCTTCGATGACAGAGGTCATCAGGAAGGTCTCCGCGGCGAGTACGTGCGGGGCCGAGAGAAGGACGTTCGTGCGTGGGCGTGGGGCGGGCACTACGAGAACGTGGACTTCTCCGTCATCGAGCGCGAGAAGGCGGCGTCGTGAGCGGCCCTATGTTCTCGAAGTACGTCCCTCCCGAGGAGCACCCGGGGATGACGGAGATCCCGTGCGAGTGCCCCTCGCAGAGGGTGAGTCACGTGCGCCTGGTTCCCGCCGATCCCGGACTGCGGGAGACGTGGGAGCGGGCGAGGGAGCGGGCAGGGGTGGTGTTCGAGTCGAGAGAGTATACCTCCCCATGATGACGATGGTATCCCCCGCGTCAAGGGCCACGGAGAGGGCGGCGTCTCTCGCAGTCGCGCGTTCGCGCGCTGTCGCGAGCGAGGTGACACTGAGTCGTCCTGTGTCGCGCAGACGGAGCGCTCGGCAGTCGATCGACACGCGCGAGGCCCGGTATACGGCATGCCGGCTACAGAAGCAAACCTGCGCCCTTTTCGCAAACATCGACCTCCAATGCGAGTCTTCTCGAACCGACTGCGAGTCAGTTCGAAGTGACCGCGGGTCAGTTGGCGACCGATGAGCCCCTTCGGTCGCACCGCCCCTCGGCAGCGACGCCAGAGGCCGCTCGGAGCCGCTGACCCGCGCCAACCCACGGCGAAGCGGCAGGGACTCGCGCGGTGGGAAGTCGACGCCCTCTTGGTCGCGCAGAGTGGACGGTGCGCAGTCGGCGGCGAGCCGCTCGGCGAGTCGTTCGCGGTCGATCACTGCCACGCGTGCGCCGCCGCTCACGGACACGACCCGGAGAAGGGCTGCCCGAAGTGCTTCCGCGGCCTCGTGTGCAACAAGCACAACGGCATCCTCGGGTGGTTCCACGACTCGCCCGAAGAACTGATCCGGGCGGCGCTCTACGTCGCGCACGGAAAGCACCCGGTGCCCGACGCATCCACGTGGGGGCGGAACGATGCCTAACCTTTGCCGATGTTGCAGTCACCCGCAGCGTCTGAGCATCGAGACGGTCTTCCTGGCCGGGGGCAGGTCGCTGAAGGATGTCGCCGCTGAGTTCAGCGTGCCGTACGAGAGCGCTAAGAAACATTTCCGCAACCACGTGACCGCTCCCGTCGTGTCGCCCGTCGCGCCCGCGCCTGCACAGGGGCGCGCGACCAGGACCGTCGCAGCGGTCGCTACGCCCCCGCGCCTGCATGCACAGGCGACCAGCGCGGTCGAGACGTTCCGCTCGGCTTTCGGGGTGGAGCCGATGCCTCATCAGATCGTGTACTTGAATGAGCTCCGCAACCTCGTGTTTCTCAAAGGACGCCAAGTTGGCGCTACCCACTCCGCGGCTGCTCTGGCGATCCATTGTGCGCGGAGCAAGGACGGCGCTCTCGCGGCCGTCATCTCTCCGTCGCTCAGGCAGTCCACAGAAGTGGCCACGCGAGCACGCATAGGACTCTGGCAGATCGGCGAGAGGCTTCGCCAGGATAGTTCTACCCTCCTCCGGCTGGAGAACGGGTCACGCATCCTCTCGCTGCCGGGCAACTCTCGCGGCATCCGCGGCTACCCCGCCGACCTGCTCATCATCGATGAGGCCGCCTGGCTGGCCGACGAGACGTTCGTCGCTGCCCGCGCCATGACCGCCGCGACGGGCGGGCGCATCGTCGTGCAGTCGACGCCGGGCGCGCCGCTCGGCTTCTTCCACGCCCTCGCGATGAGCACTCCCGAGGCATGGGCGCGCATGGTCGTCCGCTCGGAGGAAGCGTCAACCATCGATCCGGAGTTCCTCGCGCGGGAGAAGAGCGAGATGACCCCCGTTCTCTACGCCCAAGAATACGAAGCATCCTTCGCGGCCGTGGAAGACGCCGCGAGCATCGGGCGGTGGTTCCCGCCCGAGGAGTACGCGTCCAGAGTCAACGACAACTTCGACACGCTGACGCCCCCTCCCGGGCTCGGCCTAGAGTCCTAGCAGCAGGAGAGAAAGATGCACACGCTGGCGATTGCAGGTTCACGCGAGAGGCTGACGCTCACCGCCGTCGAGCACATCAAGAAGCAGGGCGATCCGTGGCGGATGCGCCGCGTCGTCACGTTCTCCGGTCGGATGCCGGAGGGGGCGACGCCCGACGAGCAGCACACCGCCGTCCTCGCGATGTCGGAGCAGATCAAGGAGGTCAACGGCGGGAGCGAGCCGCTCGTCGTCGTGGCCTACGGGGGCGCGGGGTCTGCGCTGTTCTTCCTCCTGAGAGAGGATTACGACAAGAGGCGTCGCGTGCACCGAGCGCACGGCATCGCCATCTCGCAGACGGCCATCGACGTGGCCGGCGTGTACCACAAGGCCCCGACGTGGCTGGCCTCGAACCTGTACCGCGAGTGGCACGAGAAGCGACTGGAGTTCGCGCCCGGCCTGAAGGCCCTCGAAGCCCAGGTCACGCGGTTCCGACCGGTCGAGTCGAAGGGCGGAAACATCCAGTTCGGCCCCGAAGACCTCACCGACTACGACGACGCGGTGGTGTCGCTGATGTACGCGTCGGCCTACCCCAAGGGCGAGGGCGCGCCGCGGTTCATCGACCGCAAGGGGAAGCTCTGGCCCTCGTTCCTCGCGGCGAAGGCGCAGCTCGGCCAGGGCGCAGTCGGGTGACCTACTGGGGTCGCCTCGCCGCGGAGACATCGGCCTACGAGGAGGCCCGCGCCTCCTTCGATGCTGAGGTCGCTGCCTACGTCCCCGTCCCCGCGGACGAGGCGTTGGCAGCGGACACCAGAGCGCTTGAGAGAGCGTTCGACTCCGTCTCGTGGAGTTCGACGCCGTCTCAAACCAACCCTGCGAGATGGGAACGTCTCGCGCGATACATCAGGAGGAATCATGCGCAACCAGATTGACGTTGATCGAGTCACCCGCGTCCTGCTCGCAGACGGGTGGCACGACGTGGCCGACGAAGACGGGAACACGCCGTGCCCAGAGGGCAAGGCTAGCTCGTTCGGCCTCGGCACGGTCGAGTTCGTCTCGGAGCGGAGAGACGACGATGACGACTTCATCGAGAGACCCGCGTTTGCCTTCACGGAACCGGGCGGACAGCGCGTCACCGGACCGCTGACCTCGGTTCTCGCTGTCGCGGCGTGGGGCGAGATTGAAGAGGGAGCGATCGTGAGAGCGTTGGTAGCCTCCGTCTACGGCTGACGACTGCGCGATTATCTGCAACGAACACGCACTGAAAGGAGGTCTTCTCGTTGGGTAGGAACCCTCATCGAGGTTGAAGGCGGACACCCAAGAGTCGCCGCTTCGATGACTCGGAGAGAAATGTCAAAGTACACAGGCGATGGTCGAGCCATCCTGAAACAAGCGCAGACGGACATCTACCGTGCGGGCACGGAGATGAGCCTTACAGCTGAATATGATCACCTGCCCAACGAGCACCGGGCACGCGTCCGAGCGGAGCGCACTACCGCGGTCCGAGTCGCGAGGATCGAGGCGCGGCAGGCCATCGATGATTGGGCTACCGCGGAGCGGGCCAACGCTCAGAAGCACCTCAACGCCAACCCGGTGGGGACCGCGGCTGAGGAGTCGCGTCGAGTCGCCGAGGAACTTCGCATCGGTCGAATGATCGACGCGGCGCGCGCGTCTGGCAACGCCAAGAGCATGGCCGAGGACATCGCAGAGCGGGCATCGCAGGCATACGCCGCGGGCAACGCTGACGAGGCGTCGGTCCTCGCCCGCACGGCGGTCGAGCTAGGCGGGCCGGCCTACTCGACGGAGATCGTCAAGAACATCGAGGCAGACCGCATCCTCGCCGATCCGATCAAAGCAAAGGCGATGCGTGACCTCGGGGATGTCGATGTCGTCCTAGCCGCGTTCCACCGGGACATCAACGCCGCGGCCGCGCAGGCCCTTCAGGACTCGGTCAAGTTGGCCGAAGCGATGGGCGACAAGTCCGCCGCGATGGACTTGAAGCGCGAGACGGTCGAAGCGTCCATGACCGCGAAGATCGCGGCCTGGGAAGGCGCGCAGAAGACGGGCACAAAGTACCAGGAACCGGTCGGCGTCCTGCCGGGCGGCCCGACTGACTTCTCGCACCCTATCCGAAGCATTCACGCGGCGCAGTCCGACGGCGGTGACTCATGAGCACCATCGTCGTTCCGGCGTCGAGTGGGAGCTTCACTCAAGCTCCTGGTTTCGGGTCTCTCACGCATCCGGAGAACGCCTACGCCGTCGATGAGGACGGCGTCTTCGCGGACGCGTTCGGCAGTCCGTTCTCTCGTTTCGGCTTCGCCAACATCGGCTCAGACCTGGTTCCTGACGGTGTTTTTGTCTCCGAGGTTCGAGTCGTGTTCTCCGCCGCGAAGGACGGTCCCGCATCGCAGTACATGGTTCAGGCGGTCTACGAAGATGGCGGCACCTGGTACGGCGACAACAGTGCGGGGTTCAGCGAGTCATCTCAGACTGAGCACGTTCTCACGTACAACTCGATGGACCTGGCAACGCTGCGCGGTCGTACCTTCGGGGCGGAGTTCGGCGCGACTGGCGCAGGGTGGGGCAGTACCCACACCTACATCGACTTCGTCCGGCTCGAAGTCGACTTCGAAGTCCAGCAACCGCCGGTCGCTGACTTCTGGCAGGACCAGAGCACCGGCCTCGCGCCTCTCGCGGTCCAGTTCTGGGACAACAGCTACGACAACTTCGGCAACCCGCCGACGTCTTGGCTGTGGGACTTCGGGGACGGCAACACGTCCACCGACCAGAACCCGACTCACGAGTACGACTCCGTCGGGAGCTTCGCCGTCTCGCTGACGGCGACCAACGCCGGTGGTTCGGACACGAAGACCGTGGCCGACTGCGTTCAGGTAGTCCCGCCCGCGAAGCCGACGGCGGCCTTCGTCGTGTTCTTCAATGAGAGGACGATCAACTCGCGCATCAACGTAAACGTCAACGACACGTCCGACAGCTACCCATCCGCGACCGCGTGGTTGTGGGACATCGACGGAGAGACGTACACCGACTCCTACCTCTACCTCAATTTCGCGCCCGGTGTTCACCGCGTCTCGATGACGGTCACGAACGACATCGGGTCCGACACCGTCGTGAGGTGGGTGACGGTCGCGGCCCTCCTCGACCACGATCCGACGCCACCTCCGTCTCCGACTCCCCCGACACCCCACCGCAAGCGCCGCCGGATCGACTGGGAAGGCGCTGACATGGGCTTCCCCGATCCCAGCAAGGTCTACGTGGACCAGCTCGGCAACGCGTGGCCCGAGTACGACCCCACGGATCCGCGGTGAGGGAAGTGCAACGAGTACACGCACCTCGGCTCGTTCGACAATTCGACCGATGACGGGTAGTGTCCCGAACGTTCGATGACCGTCCTCCCCTTCGGAGGCGGGTCGAGCACGTAAGTGGAGGCCGCCAACGCGGTCGTCCGGTTCGTTGCTCGACCGGGTCCTTGAGCGATGTTGTCGCAACGTCGCCGCGACGAGGTAGAACGTCGCGGCGGTGTTGTCTCTAGCGACCGGAGACGGCGCTCGATAACTCGACTGGCGGGTTACTCGTCGTGGCGGTCGGGCGCGCTCTGAGTCGATCTGATGGCGTTCAGGACATGAAGAAACCCGCCGGGAAAGGAGACCGGCGGGCTTCTTGAGCGGAGGTGACGAACGAGTCGATCCTACGACGTTCGCCCTCAATCCTCGCGGCGCGTCGCCGGGTCGCGCCACTCGAAGTGGACGGGCTGGAAGGTCGCGGGATCTAGGTCGATGCGCTCGAACAACGTCCCGAAGATGGCGTTGACCTCCTTCGGGGTCATGCCCGCTGCTGTCCGCAGATCGCGAGTCGGGCGGGTGTCGAGTCGAGTGAGTTCAGTGTCGATCTCCGCGGCCTCGCGCCCGGCGTCGGCGCGGGTGATGAGCCCGTCGAGGCGCGACTCTACGATCCGCTGGCGGCGCGCCTCAAGGTCCGCCCTTCTCGAAGCGCGGACGTCGGGTCTCGTGGTCTCGTCCGGGTCGTAGTAGTGCGCGGCCTCTGCCTCGATGGCGGGGAGGATCAGGTGCTCCGCGATGCTCACGCGAGAATGCTTGACCGCTTCGCCGTGACGGCATGCATACCGTGTCACGCGACCACCCTTCGGCAGCGGCAAGCTCCCTCCGGTGAGCATCGCGCCGTCGAGCGGGCATCGCAGGAGCTTCGCGAGCGCGAAGTTGGTCCCGCCCTTCGGGTGCCCGCGCGCCTTCGTCCTGGACGCTATCTCCGGGTCGAGTCGCTCGACCACGACGCCGACGCTCGACGCCCACCACGTCTCGGAGGACCGCGGCTTGACGCCCATCTCGTTCAGGCGCCGGGCCGTCTTCGAGTAGGAACCCGTCTCCCGGAAGACCCGCAGCACGCGGTCCGTGTCTTCGCCGTCGGCTTCTCCGTAGCGCTTGGAAGTGCGAACGGCGTCTCTCGGGTCGCGTCCCTCTTTCACCGCTCTCTCGCGCTTCGTGGCGTACATGGCGAGGACCCGCTCGCTCGCCACGTCGGCCTCGAACTGCGCGATCTGCGCGAGCATCCCGGCCATCATCCGGCCGCTGGCCGTGCTCGTGTCGATCACGTCGGCGACCAAGCGGATCGGAACGCCGTGGTCCTTGCAGAGGTCGAAGAGCTTCGCCAGTTCGGTCGATGATCGTCCCAGGCGGGAGAGGGAGTAGCTGTAGACCGCCGAGCAATCGCCTGCCTCGATGGCCTCGACCAGTCGGAGGTAGTTGGTCCGCTTCTTCGTGTACTTCGCCCGACCGGAGATGTCCCAGTCGGCCAGCATCGTGATGTCCGTGTCGCCGTGCCGAGCCGCGAGCGCGCGAACCTCGCGCTCCTGGGTCTCCGGCGAGATGTCCTTGGCGAAGTCGCGGACGCTGGACTTCCGCATGTACGCGAACGGCCGAGCCATCGTTGTGTTCTCCTAGATCGTATGCTTCTCGGATGAGTCCCGAGCGTGATAATCGCATTATACAACGTCGCCTGCGCAACTTCTCCATCATCGCCCACATTGATCACGGCAAGACCACCTTGTCGGATCGGTTGCTGGAGCTGACGCACACCATCGACGCACGTC
>CAAGKR010017380.1_pt1 | contig 11511 bp, 10 predicted proteins | sample 2556971 | NCBI WGS metagenome assembly CAAGKR01 (sample SAMEA5207829, study PRJEB30636) | soil metagenome | biome: forest; feature: boreal; material: soil | place: USA | collected 2011-09 | depth 1 m
GCATATGCTTCTGAAGAACGGGAGATTGCGCCGGTAGAAGGCCGTATCCTTTATGATGCCGATAAGCTTGGTCGACTAAGTGGCCTGGCTGTTGTCACATCATTGATCGAGTTTGGCGCTCGCTATCCTGATCGGGCTGTTACCGACGATGTGCTCGCTGCTATCCTTCGACATGTCGAGGAACGCTTTGTCGAGCTTTATCAATCACTGTATACCGCGCCCGCTCGCGAAATGGCCCAAGTGAAATTTGGCAATACCCTGGCCTTCCTCGATGGCGTTATTGAACACCTGGCCGAGTCCACACCGGTCTGACCGGTGATATTATACAATGAAAGCGCAAATTAGTTTTTGAAAGGTAGGGTTGGAAGAGTTGTCGATTTTGGTTGTTGGTTCTGTAGCCCTGGATACCGTGGAGACGCCGTTTACCAGGAAAGAAGAGACGCTGGGAGGCGCTGCATCGTATTTTACCACTGCCGCCTCGCTCTATAACCGGGTGAATCTTGTCGCGGTAGTGGGGAGCGATTTTCCCCATGAGCACCTGGATTTTTGGCGCAGCCGTCCAGTCGATCTCGCTGGCTTGCAGATTCAGGAGGGCAAGACATTTCGTTGGGCTGCGCGTTATCACATGGATATGAACGCCCGTGATACCCTGGATACACAACTGGGTGTCTACGCTGGATTTCACGCGGTGATTCCTAAAGAGTACCGTCAGAGTCCGCTGCTCTTCCTGGCAAATATTCAACCAGAACTGCAGATGGAGGTCCTGGAGCAGATGCCCACTGCCCGTTTGACGGTGCTCGATACCATGGAATTGTGGATAATGACCGCGCGCGCACAATTGACAGAAGTCATCAAGCGGGTGGATATCCTCTTGATGAGTGAAGAAGAGATTCGCCAGTATACGAATCAGGCCAGCATAGTCACAGGCGTGCGTCAACTCCTGGAGATGGGCTTGAAATACGTTATCGTCAAGCAGGGAAGTTACGGCGCTCTCCTCTTCGGAGCCGATGGCGCCTATTTTAGCGCACCCTCTTATCCACTCGAGGAGGTCATCGATCCCACTGGCGCGGGTGATGCTTTCGCGGGCGGTTTCCTTGGCTACCTATCAACCGTTGAGCCAGAAGCTGGCGGTCGCTACTCTCTAGAGGAGATCAAATGCGGCGTGGTCCACGGTAATATCATTGGCTCATTTGTGTGCGAAGATTTCAGTATCGGACGTTTGCGCAGCTTGACAATGGACGATATTGCCGCGCGTTACCAGGCCCTGGTAGATTGTTCTCACTTTGAACCTCGTTGGCGAAATACTATGGGGATGCAATTTATTGCTCCTAGATAAAGGAATGACAATTTTATGACTACTTCATTTCGTGGAGATGTCAAAGACATCTCGCTGGCTGCTCGCGGTAAGGATCGTATTGAGTGGGCAGCAAAAGATATGCCGGTGCTGCGCCTGCTGCGAGAGCGCTTTGCCAAAGATTTACCCTTGAAGGGCGTACGCATGTCTGGTTGTCTCCATATTACTACGGAGACGGCTAATCTTGCCATCACACTCAAGGCAGGAGGAGCCGACCTTGTGCTGTGCGCTTCCAACCCTCTTTCCACACAAGATGATGTCGCGGCTGCGCTGGTGAGCGAATATGGTATTCCAACCTATGCTATTAAGGGTGAGGATGAGAAGACCTATTACCGCCATATCAATACCGTTCTCGATCACAAACCCAACATGACGATGGATGACGGCTGCGATCTCGTTTCGACCATCCATACCACGCGCACCGAGCTTATTCCCGACATTATCGGCGGTATGGAAGAGACCACTACAGGCGTCATTCGACTAAAAAGTATGGAGAAAAATGGCGTTCTACGTTTCCCAGTGCTTGCAGTCAACGATTCCGATACCAAGCACATGTTCGACAATCGCTATGGCACCGGACAAAGCTCGCTTGATGCCATCGTGCGCTCGACCAATGTGCTGCTGGCAGGCCGCGTCTTTGTCGTCTTTGGTTATGGCTGGTGTGGCCGCGGCGTCGCCTCGCGCGCGCATGGCATGGGCGCCAATGTCATAGTTGCCGAAGTTGACCCTACGCGCGCATTGGAAGCTCTGATGGATGGCTACCGCGTCATGCCCGGTATCGAAGCCGCCGCCCTCGGCGATATTTTCGTCACCGTGACCGGCAACGTGAACGTCATCGATGAACAACACCTGGCGCGCATGAAAGACGGCGCCCTCATCGCGAACTCTGGCCATTTTAACGACGAGATCAACATCCCCGCCTTAGAAAAACTTGGCACAGGTGGCAAACGCCGCGTGCGGGATTTTGTCGACGAATACACCTATGCTGATGGACGTCGCGTCCATCTCTTAGCTGAAGGTCGCCTTGTCAACCTTTCAGCCGCCGAAGGTCACCCCGCCAGCGTCATGGATATGAGCTTTGCCAATCAGGTCCTGGGTTCTGAGTACATGCTTGCGCATGCCCGGGAGTTGCAGCCTCGCGTCTATACCCTCCCGGCTGAACTGGATAAAGAAATCGCCCGACTCAAACTTCACGCCATGGGCGTGCGTATCGATACACTTACCGCTGAGCAAGATGCGTACCTCAATTCATGGGAGTCCGGCACGTAGCTTGCTTGACATTGCTCGAGTTGGCCCGGTATACTACAGAGAGATACATAGTAGTTCTTACACAATTGAATATGTGCAGTAATAACTGCTCTCATCCAGAGAGGTGGAGGGAAACGGCCCGATGAAGCCCGGCAACCCCCCTGCGCAAGTATGCGCGGGAAGGGTGCCAATTCCGGCGGAACATTTCCGCAAGATGAGGGGAATAAGCATGAACTCTTAAACCCCTGAATTTCAGGGGTTTTTTGTATCTTGTCCCCCCTAAATTCTTTACTCACGTAAACATACAGCGCGTTTTTGTTTTTCTTACACAAAGGAGGCAATCAACCTTGAGCAATTTTATGAAAAGCCCGAAATCCTTTTTCACCAGCGAATCGGTGACCGAAGGGCACCCCGATAAACTATGTGACCAGATTTCAGATGGTGTGCTCGACGCCATTTTGGCCCAGGACCCACTGGCCCGTGTAGCTTGCGAAACCGCTACTACCACCGGCCTGGTGCTCGTTGCAGGTGAGATTACTACTTCCGCCTGGATCGATATGTCATCGGTCGTTCGCAAAACCATCGAGCAGGTGGGCTATATCAGCGCAGACTATGGTTTTGATTATCGCACGTGTGGGGTCGTTACCTCGATTGGAAAGCAATCTCCGGATATCGATCTGGGTGTCAGTCGCTCAGTCGAGGTCAAGAGCAGCACCACTCATTTGAGCGATGATGAGTTAGAGCAGATTGGCGCGGGCGACCAGGGCATGATGATCGGCTTTGCCTGTAACGAAACCCCCGAATATATGCCTTTGACCATCAGCCTTGCCCACAAGCTCGTCTGGCAACTCTCGCAGGTGCGCCGCAAATCGTGGGGCGGCAGCGGGCCGATGGCCTACCTGCGCCCCGATGGCAAGAGCCAGGTCACCGTTCAATATGAATACGGTCGCCCGAAACGTGTCGACACCGTCGTCATCTCAACACAACATGCAGAATACGCCGATCATGAACAAATTCGCCAGGACGTCATCGAGCATATCATCAAGCCCGTGATCCCCGCTGATCTGCTCGACCATTCCACCAAATTTCTGGTCAACCCCACAGGCCGCTTTGTCACAGGTGGTCCCATGGGCGATGCCGGTCTCACCGGCCGCAAAATAATCGTGGATACCTATGGGGGCATGGCCCGCCATGGCGGCGGCGCCTTTAGCGGGAAGGACCCGACCAAAGTTGATCGCTCTGCCGCCTACGCCGTGCGCCACATCGCGAAAAATATCGTGGCGGCAGGGTTGGCCGATCGTATCGAGTTGCAGGTGTCTTACGCCATTGGTGTTGCTCGCCCCCTTTCGCTTTTCGTCGAGACATTTGGCACGGGGAAAATCTCCGAAGAAGAAATTCTGCGCTTGATCAACGAACATTTCGATCTGCGCCCGGCTGGCATTATCCAGGCATTGAACCTCCGCCGCCCCATCTTTCAGCCAACAGCCGCCTTCGGCCATTTCGGTCGCACCGACATCGACGCTCCCTGGGAAGCCCTGAATAAAGTCCCCATGCTGCGCAAGGGCGTCGGCGCCTCCATGTTGCAGGGCAGTCAAAGTGAAAGCGAGGCTGAGACACTCTCATAGTCACATTGTGACATCCTATTAGCACATCCTCACGGGTTGAGCGAAACCAAAGATACGGTTCGCTCAACCCTTGTTGCTGTCTGAGCTTCTCTCTTGCTCCAATCTCGAATAGAAACTATAATGTTGGGTGAGTCGAAAATCTCTATATGACATTTGAATGCCACAGAAAGAGAGCATGCCGCTATGGACTTCTCGCTCAATGAAGAGCAGTTGGCGATTCGGGACACCTGCCGAGAATTTGCTCAACAAGAAATAAAACCCCTAGCCGAAGAAATGGACCGCACCGGCGCATTTCCATATCCACTCATACACAAAATGGCCGATTTGGGACTACTTGGGCTTCCCTTTCCAGAGGAATACGGCGGCGCCGGAGCTGACTTCATCTCCTACTGCATTGCCATCGAGGAGATATCGCGCGGCGACGTCTCCGTCGGAATCACCATGGAGGCCCATACCTCCCTGGGGGCAAGCCCCTTTTTCCTTTTTGGGAGCGAAGAACAAAAACAGCGTTTCCTGGCGCCCCTTGCTCGTGGTGAGCAACTGTGGGCATTTGGTTTGACAGAACCGGAGGCCGGTTCCGACTCTGGCGGCACTCTGACTCGCGCGGCACTACAGCATGGATACTGGCATATCAATGGCTCCAAGAGCTTCATCACCAACGCTGGTACCGACATGACGGGTGGCGTCACTATTACCGCCGTCACAGGAATGCGCCCCGATGGGCGTAAAGAAATCACCACTATCATCGTGCCCAAAAATACTCCTGGCTACATCATTGGCAAGCCCTACAAAAAAATGGGCTGGAAGGCATCAGATACCCGCCCTCTTACTTTTGAAGATTGCGTTGTCCCTGAAAGCGACATCCTCGGTCAACGAGGCGATGGTTTTAAGCAATTCATGTACATACTAGATGCTGGGCGCGTTGCTATTGCCGCCCTCTCGGTTGGACTGGCCCAGGCTTGCCTGGATGAAGCCCTGAGCTATGCCAAAGAACGCAAACAGTTTGGTCAGACCATCAGCAAGTTCCAGGTCACACAATTCAAGCTGGCCGATATGGATACAGAAATAGAATTGGCGCGTTTAATGTATTATAAGGCGGCCTGGTTGCAAATGCAGGGGAAACCCTATGCGCGAGAGGCTTCAATGGCAAAGCTCTTTGCCTCAGAAACCGCCAAACGTGCCGCGGATCAAGCCGTGCAGATACATGGCGGTTACGGCTTTATGGATGAATATCCCGTCTCACGCTACTGGCGCAGCGTCAAAGTCAACGAAATTGGTGAGGGCACCAGCGAGGTCCAACGCATGGTCATTGCGAAACATCTCGGGTGCTAATAATGACTAGAAGAGCAGCTCAGCGCAAGTAAGCAAGGACTGATGGCTTTCTCAGTTCATTGGCCAGCTAAAGGCTTCCAATAATGTAGAGGGAATGGCGCTCCCCCCCGTTGCTCCCGTATTATTGATCGTCCAAACAGCCGTATCTCCGTTCACTGCTAGAAACTGAGCATCGTTCAATGCATCGCCGACAGTGATAGAGGATTTTATGACTGCGTCATACATACCGTAACTTCCATCGCTGTTTTGCCACAGCACAAAATTTGTGCCAGCCTGGATCGATGAAGCGGAAGCAGCAGCTACCACCTGTATTGATGAGACATTGGCTGAGTCAGCGAGCGGATACATCACTACGTTCCCCCGCACGCTACTATCGAGTGCTGCCGAATAAAAATTGGTATTGGCCCACGAGGTCACCGGGGGCGTACTGGTATTTGGCGTCGCGACAGGTAGAGGAGTACTGGTTGAGGTCGGTAAAGGCGTAGTGTTTGGTGTCGCTTGCGTTAAACTCGCCCCGTTAGCAGTACTTATCAAGAAAAGCGCATCGTTGACAACAAGAGGGGTGAAGGACAGGCCATCCTGGAGAAACAATTGCTTGGTCGTCATCCTGTGCCTGATTGCCTGCCCATGCAGGGGCATCGGCGCATCTATCTCCTGCTGCGTCCATATATTGCTATGCAGGTTCTGGTCATCACTTCGCCATTCCTCTGCCCAGAAAATCTGCGTGCCGTCGTTATTGGCGGTTGGTGAAGTAAGAATGTGATCAGGGCCTGCCTGCGCAATCTCGGTGGCTGAAACAACGTTGTTCTCGCCGAGGGGATAGCGTATCAGGTGTGAGACGCCATTCTCATCAACCATTGCGACAAGTAACGTACTTTGCGTAAACCAGATGCCCTGAATGGGGCTATGTATCCAACTGAGCGTAGCATCCTGGACAAATGTACCTGAAAGAAGTGTCACCGGCTGGTTGGGAACCGAAGTGTCTCTTCCCACCGGTCCTACCAGGGAGATATAGCGTAAACTCCATGTGCGTATGAGCGGATGCGTCGTATGGTCTGGTAATACTGCACGAGTAGCAATCTTTGGCGCATCGAATTGTAACCAGGCCAACCAACCATTGGCGCTTCCAAGCACAATCAATGGGCTGGCACTGGATGTAGCAAGCAAAGGGGTGCTGATTTTCGTTGTGCGATCCAACTGTTCTAGCATCCAATTACTATTGTTGCCGTCTCCATACGCCGAATAGTATATCGATGTCCGATCAGCCACCGCGCTTACCACGTGATTATATACTGTCGTCGTTGTGTAACTCACCTTGACAACTTCTGTGGGACGATTCACGACCAATGGTGCGGGCGCATTGCTCACCTGTCCATGTGCCAGGAGCAGTAACGATGTAATTCCCCCCATCATCAACGTCATTAAAAATACTGCTGCTAAACCAATTGCGGTAAACTGCCCCAAAGACGAATGACGGCGTTTTTTGCGTACTGCCTGGATGATCGGCAAAGGCCCTGTGTCCGCTGATGAAAATGCAGCCAGAGGATCGGTTTTAGCAGAGGAATGAGCGTGTTCTCGTAGGTATGGTTTGAGAAATTCTGGTGGTGGCAGCGTCAAGGATGAAGATCGTCGGATAAACTGTGAATGTTCAGCAGCCAGTGCCTGCATGAGGTTTGAATACATTTCGGGGGACGGTTCCAACGCGGGCAGTGAACGTACTTGCTCGCCGAGAAGGCTATAACGAGCAAGTGTATGCCTGCAAGAAGCGCATTGCTCCAGGTGAGCATCCAATGCCACGGTATCTACATCATCAGTATTTAGTTCTCGGTGTGCTGCCAACAACACCTGTGCCTTGGTACAATTCACTCTTCGCTCACTTCTTGCTTGTACAAGTTGATAAAACGTTCTCGCGCTCGCATCAGACGCATTTTCACAGCCGATGCGCTGATGTTCAATACCCCTGCAATATCTGCACAGGAAAGCCCATCATTTTCGTATAGCCACAGACAGACAGCATATTTCGGCGGCATCTGCTTCAACACGCGTTCCACGATCTCGCGGTCTGCTACACGGCTCTCAAACCGTCCGCCATCATAGCCACCGCGTTCATACATTGAACTGCTGTTGCTGATACGCCCGCTGCTATCCTCTTCGCTATAGTTGAAGTTGTCTGAGGCAGCACCGCCTGAGTCAGAGAGAACGCCGGCCCCAATGCCACGATCTTCATTAAACAACGAGAGCGGTAACCAGGCTATTAAACGTCTTCTGCGTAAGGTATCCGTCGTAGTATTTGCCGCTATACGATAGAGCCATGCCGAGAGCGCGCCCGGCTGTACAACTGTACCGTTTAATAGCGCTTTGTATGCCTTAACGAATACATCCTGTGCAAGATCATTTGCCTGCTCACGATTGCCCAACAAGTGATAGATGAAGTTGGTAATAGGCCCCTGGAAGCGTAGAAAGATCGCCTCGAAATCCGCCACTTCAACCTTCTGTACAGGCTCTTGCAAAGCTGGTACAGCAAATTGAGGCTGCGTATCCACCACTCCTGCCCCCTCATTGGCATTTTCTACACAACCAGTCTCGTCCACTTTCAATAGGGGAGTAGGAAGCCTTTTACGTTCAGCATCTATAACCGGGCGTACATCGCTATTCGAATTGTAGAGACGAATGGAGGTGTCCATTGGTTACATTAACCTTATCTATAATAGAAGGGTAGAGCTTAGTTCTGGTATACATTGACTCAGTGTTATTTTCTTGTAGCATAACATATTTACGTATCGTATGCTGTGAACTATGAGACAGAATGATAAATCTATAGGGAATAATTCCTATGGCCAGCCTCAAACTGACAAAGGCACACACACTGTACCGTAAATGGTTGAGTTGGCCGAAACGAGCAACCATACCTACTACTATATCACAACATTGTCATTCCCGCCTATTTCTGTTACCATATCTCCATGACAACGCTCCAACAAACAGCACAACCGGGCTGGAACATCACCGGTCACGAATACGCCATCGACCTGCTGCGCCGCACACTGGCCGCTCAGCAAGTGCGCCACGCGTACCTGTTCACCGGCCCGGAGCATATCGGCAAGGCACTCTTTGCCCACCGTTTTGCCCAGACCCTCCTCTGCATGGGTGGTCCAGACCCCAAGGTTGCTCCACAAACACCCTGCAACACGTGTCTCTCCTGTCGCAAAGTCATGCATGGCAATCACCCCGACCTGCACATTATCGCCAGACTCCCAGATAAGCAGTTCATTATCATCGAACAGATACGCGCGCTGCAGAGTGATTCCGCGCGCAAAACCTTAGAAGGACGGCGCAACGTCTTCATTATCGAAGGGGCGCATGAAATGAATCCGCAAGCTGCGAACTGCCTCTTGAAAACGCTCGAAGAGCCAGAACCTGACGTTGTGCTCCTGCTCACTGCGCCTGATCCCGGTCTGCTCCTACCAACTATTCTCTCTCGTGTGCAGCAAATCACCCTGCACCTGCTCACCTCCACGCAAATCAAATCTGCCCTGCAAGAGCAATGGGGAGTCGATCAAGATGAAGCCGCATTGATTGCTGCACTGGCAGCCGGGCGTATGGGTTGGGCCGTGCAAGCTGTCGAGGACGAAGACCTGCTCGCAGAACGAAAGGCTCAGCTCGAAACCCTCGCTAAATTGCCTACCGTCGGGAAAGTACAACGCTTTGAAATAGCACAGCGACTCAGCGCCGATACCGAAAAAACTCGCTCTGTTTTAGAGTTGTGGTTACTCTGGTGGCGTGATATGGTATTGGCAGCGCATCATTGCCTTGATTTAACTGTCAATGTAGACATGCGTGATATCTTAGCGCAGCAAGCAACGAAAGTCGGCATGAGAGAAGCCGAGCGCATGGTGCATGCCATCCTGGGCACGATGGAGGCTCTTGATCAGAATGTCAACACTCGCGCCGCGCTCGAAGTTTTAATGCTCGACTTGCCAGTGATCACATAAAAATAACAGGAGGGACACACAATGCGCACCAATTTCCAGCACTTGCTCATTCAAGAAGATGGTCATGTTCTTAAGATCACCATGAATCGCCCCGAAGTCTACAACGCCTTCAATGATACCATGCTGGACGAGATGGGTGAAGTTTTGGAGAAAGCCGCGAAAGATGAAAAAGTGCGTTGTGTTGTCATCACCGGCGCGGGTCGAGCCTTTGGCTCTGGACAAGACCTGCGTGATTTTGGCGCCATCCACGCCAGCAGAGGTGATACACCCTTCAAAGTCAGTGATCACCTGCATAAATATCATCGTATGCTCCATGCCATTCGCCAAATGCCTAAGCCGGTTGTCGCGGCGGTACACGGAGTCGCTGCCGGCGCATCGTGTAATCTGGCGCTTGCCTGTGACATGCGTATTGCTGCTGACAATGCTCGTTTTATCGAGGCTTTTGCCAGAATTGGCCTTGTGCCCGATGCGGGCGGCGGTTTTTTCTTGCCGCGCCTGGTAGGATTGGGCAAAGCTATGGAACTGGCTATGTTGGCCGACGAGGTAAGCGGCCAGGAGGCCGAGCGCCTGGGCCTCGTCAATCGCTGTGTCCCCCTGGATGAATTTGAAGAAGCCACCACGGCTTTCTCTCAACGCTTAGCCAGCGGGCCAACACGGGCCTATGCGCTGATCAAAGAGCTGATGTATAAGTCTCTTGAAAGCGACCTGGAAACTGTACTCAGAATAGAAGGTGAGCTGCAAGATATCGCAATCAATACAGCGGATCACCGCGAGGGTGTCACCGCCTTCCTGGAAAAGCGCTCTCCCCATTACCGCGGTAGATGATGGCAGGTACGCACGGTGCGCATTGATAGCTTATCATACGGCAATGTGCAGACGCAGGGCGCGCAGCGACGTGAAGCGCTGCGCAAACAAAGCCCCCAACACCTGGAACGCTGTACCTCACTTATCCTCCACGGTCTGCGCGAGCGCCAATTGAGCGTCTCACCCAATGTACTTGTATTGGGCGCGGGCGCCTGCACCGAGATTCCCTTGCTTGAGCTAACCCGTGGCTCCGATGAAGTTGTTCTCGCCGACCTGGATCTTGCCTCCATGCGGCAGGCCGTCAGGGAACTGCCCGCCCCTGCGCTTCGCAAGCGTCTGCGCCTCCTGCAGTGCGACATCAGCGGCGGCGTCAGCGCAAACCTGAACCGATTACTGGAAAAGCAACCCTGGGATGCTCTCGTCCCTCGCGGCGCGCAGGCGATCTTTGACGCCGCTTCAGACTGTGTAGAACGCTGCGTCATTCCTGATTCACCTGAGTTAGAGAGCGTGGGGGCGGGTGAATTTGGCCTCGTTATCAGCTCCCTCGTGCTTTCACAACTCTATAGTTATCCGCTGCTGGATATCCTGGATACTGTGCAGCGCATCACTCCCCATTTTCTTGGAGAGCAAGAGCGGCATCGCCATTATCAAGAGGCTTCCCAATCATTTCGCCTGCGTATCATTCAGGCACATCTACACCTGTTGCGTCAGTTGGTTGATAAAGGTGGTATCCTCATCTTAATCAGTGATACGCGTGGCTTTGTTTTCGATGTCTACGGCACCGATCACGATGCAGAACATCGCCGCGCTATCCCACTTGTCCCCCGTACACTACCGGACCTCGTGCGAGAAAACTTTACCATCATTGAAGAGAACCACTGGCAATGGCTCACCGACCTACCTGAAAAGGAGCGGTTGGGAAGAGGATACGAAGTGGTCGGCTATATGTTGAAGTAATTCCTCCGCTCATTTTCCAACATACTCTAAAGCTTTTTCTGCCAATGCTACTTACACCCTGGCAATCGGCATATTTGCCACATCGGTCAGCGCGCGATCCAGCAGCTCCGCCGCTTCATCGATATCCTCCGCTTTCAATGTCAGCGGCGGAATCATGCGCAGCGTACCCGGCCCGAGGTTGTTGAGCAACAAACCATGC
>CAAGKR010157547.1_pt1 | contig 11511 bp, 11 predicted proteins | sample 2556971 | NCBI WGS metagenome assembly CAAGKR01 (sample SAMEA5207829, study PRJEB30636) | soil metagenome | biome: forest; feature: boreal; material: soil | place: USA | collected 2011-09 | depth 1 m
ATCGCTGTCGGGATGACGTCGTTGCTCGACTGGCCGAGGTTGACGTGGTCGTTGGGATGCACCGGGGTCCGCGATCCCCGCGCACCGCCGAGCAACTCGATCGCCCTGTTGGCGACCACCTCGTTCGCGTTCATGTTCGTCGAGGTGCCGCTGCCGGTCTGGAAGACGTCGACGATGAACTCCCCGTCGAGCGCTCCGTCGATGACGTCCTGCGCGGCGCGGATGATCGCGCCGGCAAGGTTCTCGTCGAGGAGCCCGAGCTCGCGATTGACCATCGCCGACTGCTGCTTGATCAGGCCGATCGCCCGGATGAATCCGCGCGGCAGGCGGAGGTCGCTGATCGGGAAGTTGACCTTGGCGCGCATCGTGTTGGCGCCGTAGTACGCGCCGCCCGGCACGTCGAACTCCCCCATCGAGTCGCGTTCGGTGCGGGTCGCGGGCGTGGTCACGACGCGTCCTCGCGGTGGAGCGGAATGCGCATGTCGAACTCGGCTCCAGTGCCGGGCACACTGCGGGCGGCGACGGTGCCGCCATGCCGCTCCGCGACGGTGCGGACGATGTAGAGACCGAGCCCGCTGCCGGGCACCTTGCGCTGGCGCTCGGCGACGGAGCGGAAGTACTTGTCAAAGAGGTGGCCGGTGTCCGCCACCGGGAACCCCGCGCCGTGATCGCGGACGGTGAAGCGGACGAAGTCCTCCTCGCGGACGGCGAGGATCTCGATCGGAGAGCCCATGGGTCCGTGCTTGACGGCGTTGCCGAGCAGGTTGGTGAGCGCCAGGATCAGCCGCCGCCGGTCCCCCTCGAGCTTGAGCCCGTGCTCGCACTCGCTCGTGATCGGGGACTCGCGGAGCTTCGCCTCCATCGCGACATGCTCGATCGCCTCATCGACGACCTCCTCCGCGTCCATGACCTCGAGGGCGAGGTGATCGTCGGGATCCTCGAGGCGGGCCAGCTCGGCGAGCGCGTTGACCATGCGAACCATCATCTCGGTGCTCGCGGTGATGCCCTCGATCGCGACCATGGCGGTCTCGGGGAGCTCACCGAGCATTCCGGCGCTCAGCAGCTGGCCGTAGCTGTTGAGGATCGTCAGCGGGCGACGCAGCTCGTGCATGGTGATCGAGAGCGAGGTCCCTCGCGCCGACGACTCCGAGGTGGCGCTGGAGAGCCTGCGCTCGAGCGTCGCGACGCTCGTGGTTGCGAGGCGGTGGCCCACCACGTCGAGGTCGTCTGCCGTCGTGGCCGCGAGCTCCATCGCCTCGTCAGCGTCGAGCCGCTCCTCGCGCACCGCTTCGGCGGTCACCTGGCGCAACGCAGTCAGGTTGCGAAGCGCAGCCTCCAGCCGGCGCTCGACGTTCGTGCCGGTGTCGAGGTGGTGATACGCGATGAGCGGGCGGAAGTCATCGGCGCTCAGCGCGACCAGGACTGCGTTGACGAACTGCCGCGGTCCCCGGGAGCGATCGAGCGCGTCGGCCTTCTCGTGCGAGGCGGTCTGGCGCGCCCACAGATCGGCGATGCGTGCCGCATGGGCCGCAAGAAAGTCGCTGAACTGCCTGGTCACGCCGCTGAAGTCTAGTGCCGGAGCCGCGGCACTACGCGGCGGCGAGATCCTGCGTGATCACAACCCCGGTGTCGACCTCGGCATGCACCGCGCCTTTGGTGGAGCGCCGATGGCGCGTCCAGAGCACGGCCCCGAGAATCGCGAAGGGGATCATCTGCATGTCGATGAGGAGCGAGATCTCGCCGGCGTGCGCCACGGAGACGCCGGTCCGGGACAGGAGCGCCACGAGGACGCCCTCACGAAGTCCGAGCCCGTTGATGCTGAACGGCGCCAGCGCGACCAGCAGCGTGACCGGGATGCAGACCGCGAGCACCGTCCAGCTCAGGTCGACGCCGATCGCGCGAGCGGCGACGCTGAGGGCCAGGAGGTTGAAGCCCCACCCCGCGGCACCGACCAGCAGCGACTGGGCGACCGCGTGGGGATGCTGGCGGTAGCCGGCGAAGGCCTCGCTGAAGGAGCGGATCCCGTGGCTCAACGCGCTGGAGACCCGGGTGAGCAGGCGGTACGGCACCAGCCGGTCGGCGCTCAGCGCGAGCATCCAGATGAGGACGACGCCCACCGCGAGCGCGGCAATCACGACGACGACCCCGGTGCCGAGCAGCGCGCGCAGGAGGACTGCAGCGGCGATGCCCCAGCAGGTCATGCCGAGCATCCCGGCCATGCGACTTCCGGCGAGCGAGGCGAGCACACGCCCGTGGCCGACCTGGCGCCCCATCTCGACGGTGCGCATCGCGTCGCCACCGACGCCGGCAGGAAGCATCTGCGTGAAGAACAGGCTCTGCAGGTACGACGAGCTCAGCCGGCGCCAGCTGAGGAGAGAGCCCGAACCCGTCCCGCCGCCCGAAGCCGCGCCGGACGTGCGAAGCAGAACACCCCACTCGACGACGCTCGCTGCGACCGCGAGCATGGTCAGCCCGAGCGCGGCGGCGATCCAGAGCGGGTCCGCCTTGCTGAGGCTGGCGATCGCCTGGGGGATGTTGATCGTGTGCGCGAGGACCGCAAGCCCGACGACCGTCCCCGACACGCGGATCCACGGCGATCCGATCAGGGCGCGGGCGGTTGCAAGCGTGGTTCGCACGGGGATCATTGAATCAGGGTTGTACCGGTCGGCCCACCCCGATGTCAGGACCGTGACAGAGCGACAGGACCTTGCGACGGGACCCGCGCACCCGGCTCACTCGCCGGCGAGGTAGGGCTCGCGGAAAGCGGTCTGTTCCGCGACGAAGATCAGGTCCAGGTCGGCCACGGGACCGTTGCGGTTCTTGGCGACGATGAGCTCGGTCTTGCCCCGGTCCACCTCGCGGTTGTGCATCCCCTCGCGGTAGAGGAAGAGCACCACGTCCGCGTCCTGCTCGATCGACCCGCTGTCTCGCAGGTCGCTCAGCTGTGGGCGCTTGTTCTCGCGGCGTTCCGATTCGCGCGACAGCTGCGAGAGAGCGAGCACCGGCACCTCGAGCTCCTTGGCGATTGCCTTGAGCCCCGACGAGATGTCGGACACCTCCTGCACGCGCGAGTCGCGCCGGCCACCCTGCATCAGCTGCAGGTAGTCGATGACGATCAGCTCGATCTTGTGCTGCGCCTTCATGCGGCGGGCACGCGCACGCAGGCTGTTGATCGGCAGCGCCGGCGAGTCGTCGATCCACAGGTCGGCGTGGGTCAGCGTGTCCATGGCCTTGGCAATCTGCTGGAACGCCATCGAGTCCGCCTGCCCGGTGCGGAGCATGTAGGCGTCGACGTGCGCCTCGCTGCAGATGAGCCGTTGCACGAGCGATTGGCGCGACATCTCGAGCGAGAACACGACGACCGGTTTGCCGGCCAGGACGGCCGCGTTGCGGGCGATGTTCAGCGCAAACGACGTCTTGCCGACGGCGGGCCGCGCGGCGAGGATGATCAGCTCGCCGGGCTGAAGACCCTGCGTGAGCGCGTCGAGCTTCGAGAAGTTCGTGGGCACGCCGGTGACCAGCTGCTTGTTCTCGATTCGCTTCTCGAGGGTGTCCCACCACTCGCGAACAACCGGCGCGATATTTCGGATCTCGGAGCCTCGCCGTTCCTCACCGATCTTGAAGACGGTCTGCTCGGCCTGGTCGATCGCCTCCTGCACTGCGGTGGTGTTGTCGAAGCCGAGACGGCTCACCTCGCCGCCGGCCTGGATCAGACGGCGGCGCAGCGCGTGCGAGATGACGATGTCCGCGTAGTGGCGGACGCTGGCCGCGCTCGGCACGACGAGGGTGAGCTCGGCGATGTAGTCCATGCCACCCGCCCGTCCGATGCCGGGACCACGGTCGAGCTGGTCGCGCAATGTCACCAGGTCGATCGCCTCGCCCCGGTCGTCCAGCGCGAGTGCCGCACGGAAGAGCACCGAATGACGCTCCGCGTAGAAGTCCTCGGGCTCGAGCACGTCCCGCACGGCGGACATTGCGTCGCGGTCGATGAGGATCCCGCCGAGCACTGCCTGCTCGGCATCGTTGTCGTGCGGCGGGACCCGCATCGCCGCACCGCTCCCCGCGCCCGCCGGGCGTCCCACGATCTCGGCCTGCGGGATGGACGTCATTGGGCCGCGACGACGACCTTGAGAGTCTCCCTGACCTCCGGATGGAGCTCGATGCTCGCCTCGTGTGGGCCGAGCGATTTGATCGGCGGGTCGATCTCGATCTTCCGTTTGTCGATGTCGATCCCCGCCTCACGCTTCAACTGCTTGGCGACGTCGGCCGTGGTGACGGTGCCGAAGAGCCTGCCTGCCTCACCGGCTTTGGCGTACACGGTGACGGTGAGCTTGCGCAGGCGCTGCGCGGTCTCCTTCGCGTCGGTGAGCGCCTTCTCGACGCGGCGCCGGGTGGCCTCCTCGCGCCGCCGGATCTGGTCGATCCGGTTCTGGTCGGCCACCACCGCGAGGTGCTGCGGGAACAGGAAGTTGCGGGCGTATCCCGCAGTGACCTCGCGGACGTCGCCCGCCTTGGCCGTTCCTGCCACTTCTTTCAAAAACAGCACCTTCACGACATGGCCTCCTGCTCCTCGGGACGCAGGCGCCGGTAGATCATCATCGCGATCCGCTCACCGCTGCGTACATCGTCATCGAACTTGCTTCGGCGCAGCGTGATCAACTGCTCCTGTTCCGCGACAACCGCGCGCGGGCACGCCGCGATGAACGCGCGAGTCGCGAGGAGTGAAAGCGCGAGCACGTCGAGCTCGCCGACGACCGGCAGGGACTCGGGAAGATCAACCACGGGCAGGGCGATCAGCACCAGTCCACCGCCGAACGCGAACTTCATGTAGCTCGGCACACGAGCGTCGAACATGAGGCAGTACGCGAGCCGCAACATGCGCGGCAGGTCGACGAAGAGGCGTTTGGCGCTACGGAGCTTGCTCAACATCTCGGACCGCGCATTGTACGTTGGATGCCGCGGCTCCCGAAGTCGCGGCGCCTCTCCGGACGGCCATGGCGGGATGCGCGCTCACTCCTCGCCGAGGAGTTCGCGATGCGCTTCCAGCCACGCGCGCGCGGCATCAGTGTCGCCGGGCACGATCGTCCCGTCCAGGAGAGCGTCGCGGAGCGCGGTCTTCACCCGGCCCACCCAGGGTCCCGGGCCGCGGCCGGCGATCGCCATCAGGTCGTCGCCCGTCAGAGGGTCCTGCATGGCGGAGACGGCGCCGCCCGAGTCGAGGCGGTTCATCCGCTCCTCGAGCTCGTCGAGCTCGTCGAGGGTCGGGAATGACGATGCGAGCGTGTCGGCGCGGGCGAGGCTCAGCAACTGGCCGCGGAGGTCGCCGGCGTCGACGATGAGGCGGCGGACGGCCGGGTCGCCGAACTTCTCGCGCTCGTACTGGATCGGGCGGAGGTGCAGGCGGATCAACCGGGTCACGGCGCCGATCTCGTCGTTGCTGTAGCGCCAGCGGGTGAGGATGCCTCGAGCCATATCCGCGCCGACCTGCGCATGGTCGTAGAAGGTGTGCCTGCCGTCGGCGACCACGACGTGGGTGGCGGGCTTCCCGATGTCGTGGAGCAGGGCTGCGGTGCGTGTGATCAGATCGCTCGGGGCCGCGTCCAGCGCGGCGAGGCTGTGGTCGTAGACGTCGTGGATGTGGAAGCCACCCTGTTCGACGCCGACCGCCGCAAGGAGCTCGGGGAGGACGTGCTCGAGGAGCCCGGCGTCGCGCAGGACATTGATGCCGGCGCCGGGATGTGGCGAGACCAGCAGGCGACGGAGCTCGTCGGTGATGCGCTCGACGGAGAGAATCGATGTCCGGCCCGCCTGCGCCCGCATCGCTTCGATCGTCCCGGGAGCGAGTGCGAAGCCCAGTTGGGCCACGAAGCGGGCCGCCCGGTACATCCGCAGCGGGTCCTCCGCAAAGGTCTCGGCCGGATCGAGCGGCGTGCGCAGCACCCCGTCGTGGAGATCGGCGAGCCCCAGCCCGGTGAGGTCGATCACGCGGCCGTCGAGCGTCTGGCAGAGGGCGTTCACGGTGAAGTCCCGCCGCTTGATGTCGTCGTCGAGAGTCCCCGGCCGGACATCGGGGTTGCGGGAATCGGGGTCGTAGCGCTCGGCGCGAGCGCGCACTCCCTCGATGACGAACCCGGGGCCGCGGATCTGAGCCGTGCCGAAGCGCTCGAACCGCTCGGGAGGATGCCAGCCGAACCCCGATGCCACCGCCGCGAGCAGCGGCATCGGGTCAATCTCGACGGTCACGAGGTCGATGTCCTTGCTCACCGGACCTCCGAGGAGGCGGTCGCGCACGAACCCGCCGACCAGGTAGGTCTCGATGTCCAGCGTCTCGGCCGCGCGGGCGATCGCCTCGAGGATGTCCTCGAGCATGAGCGTGGCGGGACGCACCTCGCGGACGCCGGTGCTCACGAGACCACCGGACGGAGCGTCGCGGGGCGGTTGCGCAGGAAGACCGCGGCCAGGACGGCGGCTGCGGCCGCGCAGAGCCCCGCGCCGAGGAAGACGGTGCGCAGCTCGGTCACGATGGCGCCGGTCACGTCTCGCTCGTACGCCGGGCAGTTGAGCGGCGACGACGGACACAGGGATTGCGGGAGGGGCAGCGTCGCCGCCGTCGTGTAGAACACGTGCAGGCTCACTGCCGTGAGGATGGAGATGCCCACGAGCATCCCGATCATGCGCGCAACGACCGCGAGTGCCGACGCCAGGCCGTGCATCTGCTCACGAACGGACATGAGCATCGAGGCGTTGACCGGCGCGATCGCGAGCCCGAACCCGAGCCCGCAGACGAACAGCACCGGGTCGCTCGGGTGCAGCCATCCGGCTCCCAAGGGGTCGGCAAGGGTGGTTGCGGTCCACGAGGTCATGAGTCCGAACGCGACGGCGGTGAGCGCCATGCCGGTGGCCGCGACGGTCCGGTTGCCGATGCGCTGGGAGAGCCCGCCGCCCAGGACGGCGCCGATGGGAACACCCACCAGGAGCCGGAGCAGCACGAGCGCAGCGCCGATCTGCGAGTTCGGGAACACGGTCGCCCTGGCCAGGATCGGCACGTCCAGGAGTGCCGCCATGAGCGCCGCGCCGATCGCGAGGTTGGTGAGCAGCGCACCGTAGGCGCCCCGGGAGCGAAGCGCTCCGGCGTCGATGAGCGGACGCGCCGCACTCCGCTCGCGGAGCACGAGGAACGCCGCCAGGATCGCTCCCAGCGGCAGCAACCAGATCGCGGACGATGAGATCGGTCCGGACATTGGGTCCTCGGCGGAGAAGCTCACGATGATCGTCCCGAGCGCCGTCGCGAGCAGCAGCGCCCCCGGCCAGTCGACGGCGGCTGCGACAGCGGGGAGCCTCCGGAAGTCGAGGAGCGGTCGGGTCGAACGCCGTCGCCGGAGCTCCCAGAGGATGAGAGCCGCCGCTGCGCCCGCTGCCACCAGCGCCAGCGGCGTGAGCCAGACGAGGCCGCCGAGCGCCGAGTAGGCAACACCGATCGTGTCGCTGTCGCGAAGGGCGTCGGGAGCGACGATCGCAAGGCAACCCGCTCCGAGCGACACGGTTGCGAGGACGATCGAGACGATGTCGACCCTCCGCCTGACCCGCGTCGGGCGGTGCGCCTCCCGGGCGCTGCGCCCGGCGATCACGAGCCCGATCCCGAGCGCAGCTGCGATCGGCAGGTTGAGCCAGAAGATCGTCTCCCAGCTTGCGACAGTGAGGATCAGGCCCCCATAGAGCGGGCCGAGCACGCTGCCGAGTTCCTGGACACCGCCGATCACCCCAAGCGGCAGACCCCGGCGGTCCGGCGGCCAGACGTCCGCGACGAGGCCAAGCGTCACCGGCACGAGACCGCCGCCGCCGACGCCCTGCAGCGCCCGGCCCGCGACCACCGAGCCCAGATCGTGCGCCGACGCCGTCACGAGCGATCCGGCCGCGAACAGCGCGAGGCAGAGCAGCAGCAGCGGCCGCCGTCCGTAGACGTCGGAGAGGCGTCCCAGCAGCGGCATGACCACGATGTAGCCGAGCAGGAAGCCGCTGATGATCGGCGTCGCTGCCTGGAGCTGGTCGATCCCGATCCCGACGTCGGACATGATCGCCGGGAGCGCGAGGACGATCACGTATGTGTCGATCGCAGCGATGAGGACGGCCGCCGCCGCGATGGCGAGGATCCAGCTGCACCGCGTGTTCACCCCGCGGCAGGCGGCGGCGTGACCGACACGTTCTCGCCATAGTTGGCGAGAATCAGGGTGTATGTGCTGTTGGTGCCGGCTGCGACGAAGGGTCCGGTGAGCACGACGCGGCGGAGCTGGCTCGAGCTCGTGTCGATTCCGAAGGTGGCGCTGACGCTCTTGGAGGGATCCGCGCTGGTCAGCAACGCAGCGACCGCTGTGCCGCGCAGCGTGCATCCGATCTCGTGCAGCGCCTCACCGTTGAAGCGGTCGTCGCTCTCGACCTGCGCCGACTGGCAGAGGAGCAGGAGTGATGACAACCCGCTGGTGGGATCGATGAGCTTCGCCGGATCAGCGAAGCCGTAGTCGGCCGGGTTGGCCGTGGTGAAACCGGGGTCGGTCGGCAGCATCACCGAGAACGTGCCTCCGACCGACACCACCGGCACGCCGACTGAGAATCCGGAGAGCGACACCTGCAGCGTCCCCGACATGCTCGCCGGACGCTTCATGTCACCGCTCCCGCCGACCAGCAGCGGTCCCGAGCCGGTGACGTTGACGCTGCTCAACGTGAAGTGGAAGGACGACGTGCTGTCGAGCACGCTCTTGGTCTTCTGCAGCAGGGTCGTGGCGTTGAGCGAGGGCGTGCCGCAACCACTCAGCATCAGCAGCGATGCCGTCGCAGCGACGGCGATGCGGCGCCAGGCGGCGATTGACGTGCCCTCCGAACAGCGTCAGGTGTCGCGGGCGAGTATAGGTCTGCCGATACACTGCGACGTGTGACCGATGAAGAGCCGGCGGCGCTGCCTGAGGTTGATGCGGAGCAGTTCTTCGGAATCGACATCCGTGTCGGAACGGTGCTTCGCTGCGAGGAGTTTCCGGAGGCGCGCCGTCCCGCGTATCGCATGGTCATCGACTTCGGGCCTCTCGGCACACGGCGATCATCGGGTCGCCTGACCGATCACTATCGCCCCGAGGATCTCACCGGTAGCAGCGTGGTGGCCATCGTGAATCTCCCCCCGCGACAGATCGGGCCGGTGCGCAGCGAGGTGCTCGTGCTCGGGGTGTACCAGGAACATTCGGACCGCGTGGTGCTGCTGCGTCCGGATCGTCCCTGCGCCCCGGGCGATCGGGTCGGCTGAGATGTCCGAGCTCACGCGCCGGTGAATCCGCGCACGATCCTCGGGGAGCCCGGCGCGCGCCGGGTCAGCCCATTCCTCTTCGTGCTCGTGATCCTGTGCTTCTTCCTGGCGTTCGCGGGCGTCTCGTGCAATACCGACGCCGCGAAGGTTGGGCTTGGGGCGATCGCCGGATCTGCAGGGGTGAGCGCTCCGGACGCGAACGCCCTTGACACCTGCCTTGACTCCCTCAAGGGCGAGAACATCGTGAGTTACAGCGGCTGGGTGCTCGTCCTCGGCAGGGATCCGACGATCGCGTCGCTGCCGGCTGCGTGCGACACGGGAACCGCCGTCACCGCAAGCGACGCCTCGCAGGTGAACATCGGATCCCAGCTGCTCGCGATCCTGGGCCTTTTCGCGATCGGCCTGGCACTGCTCTGCGCCGTCGCCGGCTTCTTCGGCGTTGCCCGAGGCCGGAGCCGCGCCTTCGCGAGCGTCATCTTCGCCGCGGGGTCAGGTGTGCTCCTGGTCCTCGATCAGCTGCACGTGCACGACATCCTCCTCTCGAAGATCGCCGCGAGCGCGGGGTCGAGCGTGCCCGGATTCGATCCGACGACGTACTTCAACATCAACTTCGGCATCGGGCTGCTGATCGCTCTGGTCCTGCTCGCGCTTGCCGTCGTCTACAACATCGTCGCGATGATCGTCGGCGACGTTCCGGCCGCGCCGGGGGTTCCTGCGATCCCCGAGCCGCCGCCGATCTAGGCTTCGCCGGCGACGGTCAGGTGGTGCCGCCGAGGAACGGGATGCCGTAGGTCTCGAGTTGCGCGCCGACCGAGCTCGACCACACCTCGGCGATCGCATCGGCGGTCCACCCGCCGTCGCGATATGCAACCGAGATCTCCTTGGGATGCGACCAGAGCGAGAGCTTGTCACCGCCAAGTCCGATGCACTGCCCGGTCACGCCCGCGGCCTCATCGGAGCTGAGAAACACGAGCAGCGGCGCCACATCCTCTGCTGTACCCATGCCCATCTGCTTGCGCACCGTCGCGGGGAGCGGTTCGCCTTTCTCTGCCGCCTCGACCAGAGACGCCATGCCGGGGATGGTCGAGATCATGCGTGTGATCGCGTTGGGCACGATCGCGTTCACGGTGATGTTGTGCTTCGCGCATTCCATGGCCCAGGTGCGCGCGTACGCCGCGATGCCCGCCTTCGCGGCCGCGTAGTTCGTCTGACCAAAATTCCCACGCTGCCCGGCGATCGACGAGACGACCACGATCCGTCCGCCGGATCCCTGGCTGCGCATCTGCTTCACCGCGGCGCGAGCGCACGTGAACGTGCCGCGAAGATGCGTCGCGATCACGGCGTCGAAGTCCTCGTCGGTCATGTTCCAGAGCACCCGGTCGCGCAGGATCCCGGCGTTGGTGCACATCACGTCGAGACGCCCGAAAGCACGAACGGCCCCGCTCACCAGCTGGTCCGCGGCCTCGGCGCTTCCCACCGCACAGACCTCCGCCACGACCCGCCCGCCCGCGCTGCTGATCGCGTCCGCCGTCTCCTCGGCAACGTCCGCGTCGACGTCGTTGACGACCACCGCGCACCCGGACTGGGCCAGCGCAAGCGCGTACGCCCGTCCGATGCCCCGTCCGCTTCCCGTGACGACCGCGACCTTTCCTTCGAGATTCATGGGCGGGACTCTAATGCCCCCGCTCCGCCCTCCGCTCGGCGAACTCGATCTCGACATGACGGTCGCGAGGCTCGTACCCCGCCTGCCGGTAGATGGAGTTTGAGACAGGATTGGCTGCATCGGTGAAGAGCATGGCGCGGGTCACGTCCGGGCGCGCCAGCGCTGTTGCCGTGACCTCGTAGGTGAGCCGCCGGCCGTAGCCGCGGTTGCGATGCTCGGGTGGTGTGTACACCGGTCCGACCCGGAGCACCTGCGCCGCGATGCGATGGCCGACGACACAGACGGGCGTTCCGCCGTCGATCCAGAGATCGAAGCCTCCCGCGCGCACGGTGCGCTCGGCTGTCATCCGCGGATCTGAACCGACGATGACATCGATCTCGGCGCCGAACGCGTGGAGCCAGCCGCCGAGCATGGGGACGTCATCGATGAGCGCCTTGCGGCGCCCGCCCGGCGGCGTCGGCACATCGACGAGGTGGCCGAGCTCGTTGAGCAGGATCAAACGCTCGCGCTCGATGGTGTCGTCGGTGGCCTGCGTCCACGCCGCTGCGACACTGCCGGC
>CAAGKR010334139.1_pt1 | contig 11510 bp, 8 predicted proteins | sample 2556971 | NCBI WGS metagenome assembly CAAGKR01 (sample SAMEA5207829, study PRJEB30636) | soil metagenome | biome: forest; feature: boreal; material: soil | place: USA | collected 2011-09 | depth 1 m
CTTGCCGACGTGGTTGTAGCCGATGGTCGAGTAGTGATGCCCGAACGGACGGCGCGGCATCAGGCTGAAGAGGAATACGCAGGTTTGGTAATAAAGCCGCGTCGTCACGTGAAAATTCGCGAGCGCCGAACTGAACAGGTCGTGGATATCCGAGACGCGGTGCAGAACGGCGTCGGCATAGATGCCTTGCGCGCTGTTCAGCAGCGCCACGACGAAGGGCACGATGCCCTCGTCCGCCAGCATCCAGCGGCCCACGATGAATGCGCTGCGATCCCGGAAAAAACCGGCGTCGATGACGTCCAGGCTGAGTACCCGGGCGGCATTGGGCGTGCCATACAGCACCTGCTCGACTCTTTCCAGGATTCTTTGCGCGTCTCCCTGCAGGTCGCGAAACGGCACCGAGAAATTCGGCGTTTGCAGGGCCGTGCATATGAGTTCGCCATCGATGCGGCCGCGAATTCTTAGCCGCCGGTGCACCGAGGCCATCGAGTACGCGCGCAGCTTGCTCGGCGGCGGGAACGAGTAGGCGACCGGCCGCCACAGTCCACGGCTGATGTTGCGCCGTATCGAATGCGCGAAGCTGAAGGCAATGTCGGCGTCGTAGCGATCCACGATCATCGCCGTGAATAGCCGGTCCAATGCGTCCCATACCGTGATGTCGGCGGCCAGAGCGGGGAATACCGCGAGGATCCTCGGCCCGTGCTCGGCGATGTACAGGCTGTACAGCCCCAGGCGCTCCTGGCTGATTCGGATCGAGTCGTGCGGATCCATCTCCTCGAAGGCGCGCTGCGCAAGGTGCGGATACTCGCACAGCCGGCGGTAGAACTCGTCGTAGACGGTGAGAATCAGCTGCGCGGCGGCGTCGATGCGTGCGGCGGCGTCCATGCACAGCGCCAGGCGGGCGTACGCCTCCTCCACCGGAGATTCGCTCTCGATCAGCATGTCAACCGCTGTTGCGCAGCGCCGTGGCAATGGCATTGATCGACAGTTGAATGCCTTCGCGGACCTGCGGAGCATGTTCGCCGGCGCGATGGCGCTTGATCAGCTCCACCTGCAGCAGATTCAGCGGTTCGATGTAGGGCAGCCGCAGGCGGATGGAATCCTCCAAGACCGGATGCTTCTCGAGCAGACGGCTCTGCCCGGTGATGCTCAACAGGCTTTCCAAGGCCTTCGTCCACGCGTCGCGGATGCGGCCGAACAGCGCAGCGCCGAGCGTGCGATCCTCGACCAGCGTGGCATAGCGGGCGGCGATGCCCATGTCCGATTTGGACAGCACCATTTCCAGGTTATCGACGGTGGCGCGGAAAAATGGCCATGCTTCGAGCATTTCCCGCAACAGCAGCGTGTCCGCCGACCGCAGCGCCTCGGCTACTCCGTACCAGCCGGGCAGCATCACGCGTGCCTGGGCCCAGCTGAACACCCAGGGGATTGCGCGCAGATCCTCGATGCGCTGCGAGTTCGAGCGCGACGCCGGCCGCGAACCGATCTTGAGCTCGGAAATCTCCACCAGCGGCGTCATCTGCCGGAAGAAGGTCGAAAATCCTTCGGTCTCGTAAACCAGGGAGCGGTAAGCGCGGAATGCCTGCTGGGAAAGGTCGTCCATGGCGGCCGCGAACCGCAGGCTGCTGTCCTTCGACAAGGAGGCGTTTTCCAGCGATGCCAGCAATGTCGCCGCGGTGATCGATTCCAGATTCGCCGCCGCACCATCGCGCGTGCCGTACTTGGCCGCGATGATTTCGCCCTGCTCGGTAATGCGGATGCGGCCGCGCACGGTGCCGTGCGGCTGCGCGCGAATGGCCGCGAACGATGAGCCGCCGCCGCGGCCGACCGCGCCGCCGCGGCCGTGAAAGATCTGCATGGCCGTGCCGAATTTCTCGAACACCGCCGCGAGCGAGCGGGTGGCCTGGTGCAGGCTCCAAACCGAGGTCAGATAGCCGCCATCCTTGTTGGAGTCGGAATACCCGACCATGACCTCCTGAAAGCCGAGCGCCGACGTCATGGCGGCGATTTCCGGCAACTCGAACCAAGCCGTCATCACGGCGGACGATTGCTTGAGATCGCCGATGGTTTCGAACAACGGCACGGCCATGATGTCGGGCCGCCGCTCGCCCCGTGCGCGATACAGTCCGGCCTCCTTGAGCAGGATATAAACCTCGAGCAGATCCGACACGCTCTCGCATTTGGAGACGATGTAAGTGGTGATGCAGGCGCGGCCGTAGCGCCGGTGCGCTTCGGCCGCCGCGCGCACGATGTCGAGCTCAGACAGGGTTTCCGCCGAGTAGCTCGCATACGGACTCGCCAATAACCGCTCGCCGGCGAGTTCATGGCGCAGCAGCAGCACACGGTCACGCTCGCTGAGCGCCTGGTAATCTGCCGACACGCCCGCGACCTTGAACAGTTCCGCGACCACACGCGCGTGCACGTCCGCGTTTTGCCGCAAGTCCAAGGTCGCCAGATGGAAGCCGAAGGTCTCCACGGCCCGGCACAATCGAGCCAGGGCGCCCGCAGCGTTCAACCCCATCTGATTCTGCGACCGCAAGGACTGTTCGAGTACCCGCAGGTCGGCACTCAGACTTTCGGCATCCGGATACGGCTCGGCGCCCACCGACGCCGGCCGCGGCGGCACGCGTCCCGTAAACTTCTGAAAGGTGGCGGCAAGCCGCGCATAGATTCCAGTGATGGCGCGCCGGTAGGGTTCGTCGGCCCGGGCGGCATTGAAGTCGCCGCCGCGTTGCGCCAGCTGTCCCAACTCGGCGGACACGGCCGCGAGTTCGCTCGACAGCGACAGTTCGGCCCCCAATGCATTGAGTTGTTCGAGATATTCGGCCAGCAGCGCCTGTGCCGCGCGACCCAGTGCCAAACGCAACGAATCCGCGGTGACATGCGGATTGCCGTCGCGGTCGCCGCCGATCCAGCTGCCGAGACGCAGGAAACTTGCCGGCCGCGCGCCTAGTAAGCGTTCCCATCGAGCGTAGAGCGCCGGGACCGTGGGCAGAAAAATGTCGCGCAAATAGGTCAGGGCGGTGTCGACCTCGTCCGACACGTACAGCCGCTCGCGCCGCAGTGCCCGCGTTTGCCAGAGCAGGGCGATTTGCGCCGCGATCCCTTCCTCGATCAACTCCCCATCAGCGGTTTCGGCACGCCCCAGGTCGCGCTGGCGCATCAAGGCGGCGATGCGGTTGCGGTGATCCAGCATGCTCTTGCGCATGACCTCGGTGGGATGCGCCGTCAGTACCGGGACGATCAATGCTCGGTCGAGCAGCGCGGCCGCTTCACTCACCGGGACGCCTTGTGCGCTCAGGAACTGCAGCGCGGAGGCCAGCGTGCTGCCCTCTTCCGCTGCTGCGCCTTGCCGGTCTTCAGCCAGATTGGCCAGCATCGAAAACAACATGAAGCTGCGTACGAAGGCAACGGTTTCGTCGAGCGACAGCGTGTCCAGGCCCGCCGCCAGGCCGCGCGGGTTGGCGATGCCGCGATAGCGGTCGACGGACGCGGCGCGGATGGCTTCGATGCGCTGAAACAAAACCTGGCCGCCGTAGCTGCGGATGACGTCTCCCAACAGCTTGCCGAGGAAGCGGACATCGGCGTTCTGGGCGATGGACGGGGGTTGGTTCATAACAGGCCGCATCTTAGCCCGGCTGCCGCGTCGGCGTTATCCTACACGGTGCGCGGGTCGTCACTGATGAAGCCGGGAACCGGCGCCCTATATAGTGCTGACACCCTATAAATATCTGCACGCCAAGCGTGGCGGCCGCACCCACGACCGGAGCTGATAATGCGACTGAAAGCCTGGAATCTATCCATCCTTCCGACGTTGATTTTGCTGCTATCGCCCGCGCTGTCGACGGCACAGGCGTCTGTGGATGTTTCGGTCAATGTCGCTCCGCCCGAACTTCCGGTGTACGACCAACCGCCGATCCCCGGCGACGGTTACGTCTGGACGCCCGGCTATTGGGCGTGGGGCGACGACATCCAGGATTACTACTGGGTACCCGGAACCTGGGTGCCGGCCCCGGAGCCGGAATACCTGTGGACCCCAGGCTACTGGGCTGCGACTGGCGTCGCCTTTTTCTGGCACCCCGGTTATTGGGGTCCGCACGTCGGCTTCTACGGCGGGGTCAATTACGGCTACGGATACGGGGGTCAGGGTTATGAGGGCGGCTACTGGCAAGGCGGCCGCATGTACTACAACCGCTCCGTGAGCAACATCAGCAACACGAACATTACCAATGTCTACAACAAGACCGTGATCAATAATGTGTCGGTCACCCGGGTCAGCTACAACGGCGGCAGCGGCGGCGTTCGCGCACAACCCAGCTCGACCGAACTGGCCGCGGCGCAGGAGCGCCATATTTCGGCGACGCCGGTGCAAAGCCAGCACATACAGGCCGCGCGCAACAACCCGGCGCTGCGCGCCGCCGCCAACCACGGCGCTCCGCCGATTGCGGCGACACCGCGTCCCGGCGCTTTCTCCGGCGCCGGCGTGGTACAAGCCACGCGCGGCGGCGCGGTGCACGGTACTCCCGCGAATGCAGGTAACGCGAATGCAGGCAACGCGGGCCGCGGCACGATGAGCGTAGTGCATCCCAATCCCGAGCCGCGTGAAGCGCAGCCTGAGAGCCATCCGGCACCTGAGAGCCGTCCGGCACCGCCGCCGCGCGTGGTGCGTCCGGCGGCCCCGGAGGCGTCGCGGCAGCCGCCGCCCCCCGTTCAAGAACATCAGCCTGCGGCCGAGGAGCGCCGGGCACCGCAGCAGGAGCAAGCGCAGCCCGCGCCGCGACCGCAGCAGCCCCCGCCGAAGGCACAACCGCATCCCCCCGAGCACCCCCCCGAGCATCCCCCGGCGCGCGAAGAGGACCGTGAACACCATTAGCCACGATGCGGCCGCGCAGCGGTTCACCCTCGAAATGGACGGCAGCGTCGCACAGCTCGACTACACGCTGAAGGGCGACGTGATGACGATCACCCACACACGGGTTCCCCCGGCCATCCGCGGCCGTGGCGTGGCTGCGGAATTGATGAGTGCAGCGCTCGCCGCTGCGCGCGGCGCGGGTTGGTCGGTGAATCCAGCCTGCTCGTACGCGGCGGCGTACTTGGCCAAGCAGGCCGCCGAGGGCGGCAGGCAGCACGTCGAAGATCTCTTGGACGAAGCGCTGGAAGAGTCCTTCCCGGCGAGCGACTCGCCGGCGGTGGGCGGCGCCAGTTAGGCGAGGCTGCTAGCCGGGCAGCATCGGGCGCCCTTCATGCGCCACCAGGAGGTCGTGCATATCGTTCGCATGCTCCTCTTCGACGGTCAAGATACCTTCCAGCATGGTGCGCGTCCCAGGGTCGTCGTTGCCGAAGTAGCGGATGAGTTCGCGATAGTGATCCACGGCGATGCGTTCGGCGATGAGATTTTCCCTGATCATTTCCACCAGGTTTTGCGCAGTACCGTATTCCGAGGCCGCGCGCGTGGCCAAACCGACGGGGTTGAAATCGGGCTTGCCGCCGAGTTGATTGATGCGCTCCGCGACCTCGTTCATGTGACCCGCCTCTTCCTTGGCATGCTGAGCGAATTCCGCCTTGACGCCTTCGCTGGAAAGGCCGGTGGCAGCCACCGCATGCATGGTGTAGCGCAGCACGCAAACGATCTCGGTGGCGAGCACCGCTTGCAGAATCTCGATGGTTTTCTTGACGTCGCCCTGATAGGTGAAAGTCACGCCGCCGCTGGAAATATTTTTCCGGGCGCGCTCGCGTAGCGTCTTGACGTCGGTAAGGAAGGGCTGCGAATTGTTGTCCATGTGTGCTCCTGAACGGCGATGCTCGGCTCGTATTTATACACTGTCACTACGCATCCGGCCGGAGAACCTTAGGTAGCGCGGCGTCAGCGGATGACCAAAGTCACTGTCGGTGATGGACTGACAATACCTCATCGAGGCCGGCGACCAGCGGCCCGAGTTTTGGCGGATTGGCTTCGAATGAGGGCGTGATTCCATGTTCCCGCAGGGCCCGTGAACAAACCGGCCCGATGGATGCGATGACCAAGCGATTCAGCTGGCCGGGGAGTTCCGCTGCCCGTCCGGAGCGCGCCGCCACCGCGTGTAGGTTATGAATTTGCACCGCGCTCGTGAACACCACCGCATCGACGCTCGAATGCGCCAACGCGTCCAGCAGTGCATCGAGCGGCCGGGTGTCTGCCGGCAATGCCCACCGGTAGGTGGCGATCTCCTGCACGCCGGCACCGCGCTCGGTCAGCGCTGCGCACAGCGCCTGATTCGCCGCACCATAACGTTGCACCAGCACGCGCGCCCCCTGCAGCGGCAGGTCCGCGAGCGCTGCCAGGACGGTCTCCGTGGTGAACGGCGAGGCAGCCCGTATGTCGATTCGCACCTCTCGAGCATTCAGTTCGCCGACGGGCTTCGGTCCGCGGACCACCACCGTGGAATTGCTCAAGTGCCGCTTGAGTTCTTCCGTGAGGCCCGCGACATCGGTGGCTTGAAACAATGCGCGCGTGCCGACCCCGGTTTGAAAAATGACGATATTGAAGGGCTGGCTGCGCCACTGCTCGAGCAGCGCGGCCACGGCTTGGGGATCGACATCGGGCAGCTCCTCGAGCGCCGGTGCCAGCATCGGTATCCCGCCGCGGCGCGCGATCAGTTCGCCCAAATGCGCCCCGGTACGGGTCTCGAGAATCGCCACGACTTTGGATTTCATAATGCGTTGTATTCAACCATGCGGCCGTCTCGATTGCTGCGCGAATCGCACCTCGTGCCGCCGGCGCCTAAACTGCACCAATGTCCATGTCCTCGAAATACATGCTGGGCCTCGCCCTGGCGCTGGCTCTCCACTGGCCATGGGTTGGCGCCGCCGGCGCAAAACGGCCGGCCGCCGCCGATCCGGACCTCAACCGCCAGGCCTTCGTGACGGCCATGCAGCGCATTCGTCTGAATCTGCCGGAGCCGCCGGATTCTCCCGCGCTCGAGGCCTACGCAATCCACGACTATCTCGTGGCGGCGAGGTTCCGGCGCGATCTGTCCAAGGCGCCCGCCGATGCCTTGGACACGGCCATCGACGCCTTTCTACAAGCGCATGTGGGTCAACCGGTCGCGCACGACCTGCGCCACGATTGGCTGGTCAACTTGGCCCAGAGGCGCCGCTGGGACCGGTTTCTGGCACGCTCGGCGGATGTTACCGATCCACAGCTGGTCTGCGATCGGCTCGAGGGTCGATTGCTCACCGGCGACACGGAGGGTCTCGGCGCGGCGGCGCTCGCACGCTGGAGCCTGCCGCAGAAGCAGCCCTCCGAATGCAATGATGTATTTGGCTGGCTGCGGCAACAGAACCTGATAACCCCGACATTCGCGGAAACCAAGGTTCGTGCCGCGCTGGCGGCCGACAATCCGCGCCTGGCGCGCGAGTTCGCGCCCGACGTGCCGGTGTCGCGGGTTGCGCCCTTGCTGCAATGGTCGGACCTGCTGGAGGCACCGAAGGCGGCGCTGACCGTTTTTGCAACTCACCCCGCGTTGACCGTCGAACCCGAGGCGCTCGGCACCGGCTTCGAGAAGCTCGCGCACGCCGATTCCGGCGCCGCCATGGAATTGCTGCCGGCGCTGCTCGCCCGTCAGGATTTGACGCCTGCGGCGCGGACTCGACTGCAGCGCGCCGCCGCGCTCGGCGCCGCGTACGACCGCGACCCCCGCGCCGCGTCCGCCTTCGACGCGCTGCCGGCGGATGCCGCTGATACCCAAGTCGAGGAATGGGCGGTCCGTGCGGCATTGTGGACTGGTGATTACGGCAACGCGCTCGCCTGGATCGAACACATGCCGGCAAGCCTTGCATCGCAGCCTCGCTGGCGCTATTGGCGCGCGCGCGCCACGGCGGCGACGGCCGGCGCCGAGGCTGCGGCGCCGCTCTACGACGAGATTGCCGGACTGCGCGATTATTATGGCTATCTCGCGGCGGATCGCCTGCACCGCAGCTATCAGTTGAATGCGCGGCCTTCGCCGGACGATGCCAAAATCCAGGGCGCGCTCGCGGCCGAACTCGGCCTGATCCGCGCCCACGAATTATTCGCCTGCGATATGGCGGATGAAGCGGCCGCCGAATGGACGGCGGTGCTCGGGGGAGCGGAGCCTGCGGTGAAAATTCAGGCGGCGCACCTTGCCGCGCGCTGGGGTTGGTTCGCTGAGTCCATTGCGGCCCTGGCACAGGCCGCCGACTGGGACGACGTCAGGCTGCGCTACCCGCGTCCCTTTCCGGACGCCGTCGCCGCGGCCAGCCGGCTCGCGGATCTACCCGCTGATTGGATACTGGGCGTCATGCGCCAGGAGAGCCTGTATCGCAAGGATGCGGTCTCGCGCGCGGATGCACGCGGCCTCATGCAGATGCTGCCCGCCACCGCGGCCGCGGTGGCGCGCCGCTGGCACCTGCCGGCACCCCGCAAGGAAGATTTGTTCGACGCGTCGGTCGCGGTACCGCTCGGCGCGGCCTACCTGCGCGGATTGCTGGATCACTTCGCCGGCCAGCTCGGCCCGGCGCTCGCCGCCTACAATGCCGGCCCGACGCCGGTCGCGCGCTGGCTGCCTGCAAAAGCGGCCGATGCCGACGTGTGGATCGAAAATATCCCCTATCCCGAGACGCGCGGCTATGTCCAGCATATCTTCGAGCACATCGTCGCATTCGCTTACGTCAACGACACCGAACCGCCGCGCCTCGATGCACTGATGCCGGCTGTCGAGCCGGCGAGCGGCGGCGAGGCGGCCAAGGCACCCGCGCGCTGAGATTTCAAGAACCGCCGATCAGGCCCGCCGTGACGTTGATCGCAAACCCGAGTATCGAGGCGTTGAACAGAAATGAAATCAACGTATGCGCGATCACCACCTTGCGCACGCCGGCATCCATGGTCGCAACGTCCGCCGTCTGGCAGGCTGCCGCGATGGTGAAGGAGAAGTAGGCGAAGTCCCAGAACACCGGCATGGGAGTTTCCGGGAAACGCAGCGGACGGTTTTCCTGATTCGCGCTGTAGAACATGTCGGCATACCGGGTCGTGAACATGGTAGGCACGAGGATCCAGGAGTTGACCAGGGTGATGGCCGCCAGCGCGAAGTGCGCTGTGCGCTCCGTGCCGGTCACCTGCCGCATCGTCGCCAGCGGCTCGACGATGGCAACCAGGCTGAACACTGCGGCGATCGTCACGACGATCAGGATGATGGGCGCAGTTTCGTCCTCTTCGATGTATTTCGTGCAGATCTGCGCTGCGCTCAAGCGCGTCATCCAGAAGAAGATCAGCGCGAGAAACAGCGTGACTCCGCAGTTCCAGCACACCAGCGCGCGGCTCAAGGTGGACCAATCCGCCGGCAGCAGGAAAAATAACACGCAGCCCACGCTCACCGAAATCCACAGCCGCGGATGCTCGAACAGGAGTTTCTTCATGGGATCGGTGCGCCATCCGTCGCGCACGCCGCGGCCCGCGCTACTTGCTTTCTTTCGCGACCAGCCATTTCACGAGCTCGACCAGCTGGTCGTTGCCGCCGGCCGATTCGGTATGCAGCCGGTACTTGCCGTTCACGACGATGGTCGGCGTACGGTCGACGCGATACGCCACGAGCAAGGCCTCCGCGGCGCGCACCTTCACATCCACCGAGAACGATTTGGCGGTCGCGAGGAATTTGTCGATGGGCACTCCGGCCTGCGACTGGTAGAACTTTGCCGCATCCTCGATGGTCGGCAGCCGGCTCTTGATGCGGCCGCCGGCAGGGTCGATGACCGCCAAGTCACCGCCCTGCCACACGGCATTGAACATCGCATCGTGGGTCTGATCCGCAACTCCGAGCGCTTGCGCCGTGAGGTATGCCAGCTGAAACATCGGCCAATCTTCGCTCGGATTGAAGGATGCCGGCAGAAAATCGAATACCGCATTCGCCGGCAGACTGGTCTTCAATTTGTGCATGGTGGGCACGAATAAATTGCAGGCCGGGCAGGCGTAGGAAAAGACTTCGGTGACCTCTATCTTGCCGGCGGGCATGGCTGTCGCGTGCGGCGGGTCGATCAAGAAATAATTGACGCCTTCGGTCCAGGGTGCGCTGCGCGCCGGGGCGCAGACACTCGACGCAAGCACGGCCGCCAACGCGGCGCAATTCGATAATTTCATCAATGCTCCTTTAGCCTAAACGTGATTCCCGAGAGTCACGGCACCCGACTCATGGCGCATTTTCGCCCCAGTTGTTCCAGCCTGTCGAGAACAATGCGCGCCGCCGCGGACGAGCCGCATGCGATACTCAAGTGGTCGTTTGCCGGATAATCTGGTTATAGTCTCAGCATCGCCCGCTCCAGCGTGGGCGCGACTGTGGTGAAGTGCAAAGTTGTGTTAAACGAACCCGTAGACTCCGAACCCAACGCGCCGCCGCGCGGTCCTATGGCCTTCATGCGCAGGCATTGGGTCGCGCTTCTCGTGACGGTCCTCGCCGTGGGGTTGCTGATTGGATTCTTCGCTTATCTCCGCCATAAGCAAGCCCCGGCAGCGGGAGCTCCCGGACGCGGCGGCCAGAACGGGCCGGTATCCGTAGCGGTGGCGACGGTCACGTCCGGCGACATTCAGCTGCGCATTCCGGCGCTCGGCACCGTCACGCCGCTGGCCACGGTGACCGTCAGGACGCAGATCAGCGGGGTCATGCAAAAAATCCTGTTTACGGAGGGTCAAACCGTGCACCAGGGCGATCCTCTGGCACAAATCGATCCGCGTCCTTACGAAGCCGCCCTGCAGCAGATGCAGGGAAATTTGCAGCGCGATCAGGCGTTGCTCGCGGACGCAAGGCTGGATCTGAAACGCTATGAAGGCCTGGTCAAAGAGGACTCGATCGCCGAGCAGCAGCTCGATACGCAGCGGGCGCTGGTCGACCAGTACATCGGTACGATCGAAGCCGACGAGGGTCAGGTGAAGACCGCGAGCGTGAACTTGATCTTCACCCACATCGCGGCGCCGGTCACCGGCCGCGTCGGATTGCGCCAGGTCGATCAAGGAAATTACGTCACGCCGGGCGACGCGAACGGCATCGTCGTGATCAACCAGCTGCAGCCGATCACCGTCATCTTCCCCCTCCCCGAGGACAACGTGCCGGCGTTGATGCGGCGGCTGCATGACGGCGGCCAATTGACGGTGGAGGCCTACGACCGCACCAACAGCGCGATGCTCGCGCAAGGCAAGCTGCTCACCGTGGACAATCAGATCGATGTCACGACGGGCACGGTCAAGCTGCGCGCGCAATTCGAGAATGCCGACAGCGTGCTGTTTCCGAACCAGTTCGTCAACATCCAGCTGCTGCAGGAACTATTGCATGGCCAGATCATCATTCCCAATGGCGCGGTGCGCCGCGGGGCTCCCAATGGCGTCGTGAGCACCTTTGTCTACATCGTCGATTCAGACCGTACGGTCAAAGTACGTCCGGTGACGCTCGGAGTCGTCGATGGCGAACGCGTCGCCGTCACCAAGGGGCTCAGCGTCGGGGAGGTCGTGGTGACGGAAGGCGGCGACC
>CAAGKR010361016.1_pt1 | contig 11507 bp, 13 predicted proteins | sample 2556971 | NCBI WGS metagenome assembly CAAGKR01 (sample SAMEA5207829, study PRJEB30636) | soil metagenome | biome: forest; feature: boreal; material: soil | place: USA | collected 2011-09 | depth 1 m
GAAGACAACGTCTGGGTGGGCGGGCAGGTCTCCGTGCTCCCGGGGGTTCGCATCGGACGGAACTCGGTCGTCGGAATTCACGCGGTCGTCTTCGACGCGGTGCCGCCGGATGTCATCGTGGCCGGCAATCCCGCCCGAGTGATCCGCAGCCTCGAATTCCCGGCGAGGGATAATCGAGGACAGTGAAGGCAAACCCACCGCCTCCGACTTGCGACCAGTGCAAGCGCATGCCGCGCTGGGAGCGCCTCACCGGGCCGGATCGGGAGGTTCAGCTGGACGACGGCCGGATCGTGGTCCGTCGAGGTCAGGTTTGGGTCTGTCCTCACTGTGGTCACAGCACGCCGGTCTCGTTCGAGGCGTGGACCTGATCGAAGCCGCCACCGCTCGAACCCTGGAGCGGCTCGCGGCCAACCTCGAGGTTCGGCTGCCGCGCCGCATCGAGGCGACCCCGCCCCTCGTGCGGGCCGGCGTCCTGATCCCGATCTTTCTTTCCGGGGACACGGCCGAGGTGCTCTTCACCCGACGGACCGACACGGTGCTGACCCACAAAGGTCAGATCTCGTTTCCCGGGGGCCAGCGAGAGCCGACTGACGCCAGCATGGTGGAAACGGCCCTCCGGGAAAGCTACGAAGAGATCGGGCTGGACCCCTCCCAGGTCGTAGTCCTTGGGGAGCTCGACGACGTCTTCACCTCCGTCAGCGGCTTCGTCGTGACCCCCGTGATCGGCATCGTACGGAGCGGCCTTCAAGACCTGGTCCCGGCGCCGGCCGAGGTGCGGAGCCTGTTCACCGTGTCCGTCGACCAGCTCCGCGATGAGCGCGTTCACACAACGCAAACGCGCGAGGTCGATGGGCAGCGGTATCGCATCCACTATTACACCGTTGGCGACGATGTGATCTGGGGGGCAACCGGGTACATCGTCCACCAGTTCCTGCAGGCCTGGACACACGCGGTCCTCGCGTCTTAGTCGATGGCGTTCTTGATGTGGTCGACGCGCAGCAGCCTGCCCTCCCGCACCGTCAAGCCGATCACGTCGAAGCGCACCGGGCCCCGATGGGGCGCTTGTTTCAGGTAATACAGCGCGAGCTGGCGGAGCTTTCGGATCTTCCGCGCATCAACAGCTTCCTGGGGCAGCCCATAGCCGTGACCCGCGCGGGTCTTGACTTCGACAAAGACCAGCGTCGGTCCGTCTCGGGCGACCAGGTCGAGCTGGCCAATCGGCGTCCGCACGTCACGGGCGACGATGCCGTAACCGAGCCCGCGCAGATGATCCTCCGCGAGCGCTTCGCCGCTAGTCCCGAGGGCTGATCGCAAACGCGGCGGCCTCCAGCTCCGCGCGGGTCCGGATCGAGATGAAGGAGCGTCGATGCAGCGGCGTGAGCCCATGGCGGTCCATCGCCGACAGGTGCTCCGGGGTGGGATATCCCTTGTGCGTCTCGAACCCGTACCGGGGGAACTGCTCGGCGGTCCGGATCATCAGGCGGTCGCGCGTCACCTTCGCCAGGATGCCCCCCGACATGATCGAGATCGAGCGGCGATCGCCCTTCACGATGGGAAGCTGCGGCATGAGGGCTTCGGGCAGGGTGAAGCCATCGACGAGCAGGTAATCGAGGCGGCGGTTCAACTGCTGCAGGGCGATGCCCATCGCCCACCGCGCGGCTCGCGCCACCCCGACGCGGTCGATCTCGTCGACCTCGACGATGCCGACCCCCCAGGCTTCGGCGCCCTCCAGGATGCGATCGTAGTAGTGGTCGCGCTGGACGGCGGTCAGCAGCTTGGAATCGTCGATGCCTTCGCAATGGAAATACGGTCGCATGATCGTCGCACCGGCGACCACGGGACCGGCCCAGGGGCCACGTCCGGCTTCATCGACCCCGGCGACGGTGCTGTAGCCGAGGCCAAAAGCCTGACGTTCGAAGACCCAGAGGTCCCGGTCAGCTTTCGGTCGTTTCGTCCGGTTGGCCGGGGGCCTCGCTTGCGGCGGGCGCGCTGCTGGCAACGGTCTGTCGTTTCTCCCGAATGCGTGCGCTCTTCCCAACTTTCCCTCGCAGGTAATAGAGCTTGGCCCGGCGCACCTTGCCATGACGGACCACGTCGATCTTGTCGATTCGCGGCGAATGCAGAAGGAAGCTCCGCTCGACTCCCACGCCATGGGCGATGCGGCGGACGGTGAAGATCTGTTTGACCCCACTGCCACGGCAGCCGATGACGGTGCCTTCGAAGATCTGGACCCGTTCCCGGGTGCCCTCAACGACCTTCGCGTGCACCTTGACGGTGTCGCCCGGCGTCAGGACCGAAACCTTGAGATTTTTCCGCTCGCTTTCGGCATCGAGCAGGTCGAGCACGTTGGGCACGGCTCCAAAGGATACCACCCGTGACGCACGCCAGACCCGGCTCAGCTCACGGCCGGAGGTCGGGACGCCGCCGGTGAGTTCGGACCTCGGCCTGGGCGCGCCGCCATTTCTCGATCTCGGCATGATGGCCCGACAGCAGGATCTCCGGGACGGCGAGGCCCTCGTAAAGAGCGGGGCGCGTGTACTGCGGATACTCGAGCAGGTCCTCGCCGAAGGACTCGTCGAGCGGCGAGTCCGACGATCCCAGCACGCCGGCTCGCAGCCGACTGACGGCATCGATGAGGGCCATCGCCGGGAGCTCGCCGCCGGTAAGGACGTAATCGCCAATCGAGATTTCCCGGTCGACCAGGCCGGTCGCCACGCGCTCGTCGACGCCCTCGTAGCGCCCGCAGATCAGGTAAAGGTCGTCGTTTAGGGCCAGCTCGCGAACGATCGGCTGCCGCAACGGTTCTCCCTGTGGACTCAGCAGGATGATCGGCCCGTGCCCCTGCCGCTCCCGAACGGCCTCGAAGATGGGCTCCGGCTTGAGGACCATCCCGGCGCCACCGCCATAGGGAATGTCGTCGACCTGGCGGTGGCGGTCGTGCGTATAGTCACGCAGGTTGTGCAGGACGAGCGTGATGGCGCCGCTCTTCAGCGCCCGGCCGGTGACCCCGGCGGCCAACGGTCCGGGAAACGCTTCGGGGAAGAGGGTTAGGACCTCGAAGATCATGGCGCCGTCTCGTCCGGGAGGTCGACCGTGATGGTGCTGCCGGGCAGGTCGACGCGCAACACGACGCTCCGAACCATCGGGACCAACCGCTCGGCGGCCCCGTCGGTGACGCGCAGGACGTCGTTGGCGGGATAGGTTAGCACTTCCGCCACGGTTCCCAGGCGCCGGCCGCTTGCGCGATCGATTACCTGAAGGCCCACCAGCTGAAAGTGGTAGAAGCGCTCCGGGGGCAACTCCCGAGCCTCGGTCAGCGGAACGGTGAGGTAGGAGCCGGTGAGGCGGACCGCTTCCTCGCGGTCGGTGATCTCTGCGAAGGTGAGTAGGACGCCAGCCTCGGACACGCCCGACCGCTCGATTGTGAGACGGCGGCCCGCCACCGTCACCTGGGAGCCCGGCGCGAATCGGTCGGGGAAGTCGGTAAGCGACTCGACGCGCACGCCCCCCCGCACGCCGTGGGCCTTGAGCACGCGGCCGATCCGCAGGTCCGGCGGCGCGCCTGGGGTCACACGATCTCGACCATCACCCGGTCGTGGTTCTTGAGCGCGGCAGCCCGGACGACGGCCCGGATGGCATCGATGTTGCGTCCGCCACGACCGATGACCTTTCCCACATCGTCGTTCGAAAGCGTAACCTCGACCCGGTTGGTTCGCTCGCCCTCGACCATGGCAACCTTGACGTCTTCTGGTTTCGACACGATCGCTTTGATGATGTAGCTGACGAGGTCGGTGTAGTCCTGCACGATCAGGCCTCGGGCTCGGCGGTACTCGCAGCCGCGGTCGCCGCCGCCTTCGCCGGCTTGCTGGGCCGTTTCCGAGCGGACTCCTTGGGTAGCAAGCCCTCGCCGATCAGGAAGGCCCGCGCCGTATCGGAGGGCCGTGCGCCTTTTTGGAGCCACACCTTGACCTTCTCCGCATCGACCGTGCGCTTGACGGGGTCCGTCATCGGGTCGAACGTTCCGAGAATCTCGATGAATTTCCCGTCGCGGGGCGACCGGCTGTCTGCCACCACGAGCCGGTAGAACGGGTGCTTCTTTGCACCAATGCGCCGCATGCGAATCTTGACTGACATGTCGAACCTCCCGGCCTTAGCCTTTGAGTAATTGTGCGGGGTCGATCGGGAGCCCGCGAATCCGTTTCCCCTTCCCCATCTGCTTCATCATCTGTTGCATTTGTTGAAAGCCTTTGAGCAGCCGATTGACCGCCGCGATGTCGGTTCCGGATCCGCGGGCGATCCGGCGCCGCCGGCTGCCATTGACCGACTCCGGCCGTTCGCGTTCGGCGGGGGTCATCGAGAGAATGATGGCCTCCATCTCGCGCAGCTGGTCGTCGCTGGGGAGCGCCCCGGCCAGGTTCTTGATCTTGCCCGCGCCCGGAAGCATCCCGATGAGACCCTCCAGCGGCCCCATTTTCTTGACCTGCTTCAACTGTTCCATGAAGTCCGTGAGGGTCAGGTGCCCGGCCCGCAGTTTCCGTTCCATGTCCCGCGCCTGCGACTCGTCGACGTGCTCCTGGGCGCGTTCGATCAGGGTCAGCACGTCGCCCATCCCGAGGATTCTCGACGCCATCCGGTCCGGGTAGAAGATCTCGAGGTCGGTCAGCTTCTCGCCAACGCCCACGAACTGGATGGGACACGCCGTCACCGCTCGGAGCGAGAGCGCCGCGCCACCACGGGCGTCGCCGTCGAGCTTGGTGAGGATGGCCCCCGTCAAGGGCACCGTCTGCTGAAAGGCGACCGTCACATTGACCGCCTCCTGGCCCGTCATCGCGTCGAGCACCAGGAGCCGCTGCTCGGCAGGCACGGCATCGACGATCTGCTTCAGCTCGGCCAGCAGATCGACGTCGACCTGCAGGCGGCCGGCGGTGTCGATGATGATCACGTCGGCGTTCACCCGCCGGGCTTCGTTCAAGGAGGCCCGGGCGATCGCCACCGGGTCGGTGTCGCGAGGCGCGAACGAGGGCGCGTTGATGCTCTTCGCGAGGATTTCCAGCTGCTCCATGGCGGCCGGCCGGCGGACGTCGGTCGAAACCATGAGCGGGCGGTGACCCTCCCGACGCGTGAAGAGCGCGAGTTTTCCTGCCGCCGTGGTCTTGCCGGCCCCCTGCAGGCCGGCGAGGACGATCACCGTCGGGGGAGTGGCCGCATAGGCCATTGGCTCCCTCTGGCCCAGTAGCGCAATCATCTCCTCGTGCACGATCTTGACCAGCTGCTGGCCCGGCGTGAGGCTCTCCATCACCTCGACCCCGACCGCTCGCGCGCGGATCCGGGCGACGAAGTCACGAGCCACCTTGTAGTTGACATCCGCCTCGAGCAGGGCGAGCCGGAGCTCTCGCAAGCCCGCATCCACGTCCGCTTCGCTGAGCTTGCCCCGCCCGGTGAGCTTCTTCAGCGCCGCATCGAGGCGCTCAGTGAGCGAATCAAACATCCCGCTGGCGCTCCAGGCCGAGTTTGTGCTCATAACCATCGAGGTTCGCGGCGGTGCGGCGGACGACGTCGTAGACCGCCGTGCGGCTGACCCGCTCCCGTTCGGCGATCTCGCCATACGACCAGTCTTCCTCCCAGGCCAGGTGAAGGATGCGGCGCTGGTGTTCGGTCAGGAGGGGTCCATAGAGGTCGAGGAGGCGAAGCTGACGCTGGCGGTGGCGTGTCCTGTCAAGCATTTGGCCTTGACAGTATACGCATCAGCGCCGCGGCGATCCGGCCTCCTCATTGTTCAGCACGAACTGGAGCAGCCAGAGAAAGCCCGCAACGGCGACCCCGAGCGCAATCACGCCGACGAGCCCGACGACGGCGAAGGCGAGGACCGTGCTTACTGGTCCTCCTCCACCTCGTCGGCCACTCGCTCATCCTGCAGAATCTCCATCGCCCGGATCGCCTCCTCGCGTGGGACCCAGAGGTCGACGGCCGCATAACCCCCGACCGTGACCGGCTCGACGGTCGCCAGCGCTTCATGCCGAAGGTAGACGGTGATGCCCGCCGACTCCAGGACGGCCTTCCACAGGTCGGCCTCCGGCAAGCCGCCCGCCGTCACCAGCTTGACGAACGCGTTCGGGTTATCCACAGGGTTCATTCATCGCCCTCCATTCGCAGCAAGACCCGAAGATACTCGGCGGGATCGAAGCGGTTGAGGTCGTCCAAGCCTTCTCCGATCCCGACCAGCTTGACCGGGACACGAAGTTCTTCCTCGATACTAAGCACGACGCCCGCCCGGGCGGATCCGTCCATCTTGGCGACGACCAGCCCGGTCAGCCCCAAGGCCTGCTGAAACACCTTCACCTGTTGGGCGGAATTCTGGCCGATGTGCGCATCCAGGACCGCAAGCACCTCCTGGGGCGCCGCCGGGTCCAACCGCTCCAGGACCCGTCGGACCTTTCGCAATTCTTCCATCAGGTCTACCCGGGTGTGCAGGCGTCCCGCGGTATCGACGATGACCACGTCCGCGTTGCGAGCCCGCGCTGCCTGTACCGCGTCGAAGGCGACCGCCCCGGGATCCGCTCCAGGTTGGTGGCCGACCACGTCGACACGCGCCCGCTGGGCCCACAACCGCAGTTGCTCGCCGGCCGCCGCGCGGTAGGTGTCCGCCGCGGCGAGAAGGGGTCGGTGCCCTTCACCGCTGAGCAGGTGGGCGAGCTTCCCAATCGTCGTCGTTTTGCCGGACCCGTTGACCCCGACCACGAGCACGACCGCCGGTGCGCCACGGAGATTGAGCTCCCGTGGTCGTGTCGCCATTTCCGCGGCGAGGATCTCCTTGAGATAGCCGAGGGCGTCCGCCGGGGAACGGAGGTGGGCCGACGCCGCCTGGTTTCGCAACGCCTCCACCACTCGCTGGGTGGTCGCCATCCCGGCGTCCGAGGCGATCAGCGTCGCTTCGAGGTCGTCCCAGAAGGTGGCGTCGAGGGCTGGGCGTCCAAAGACTTCTTTGAGGTCGGCGACGTACGCTCGGCGCCCCGATTCCAGGCTCTGGGAAAACCTGGTCCAGAAGCCGCGACCGGCGCGATCCTGGTCGTTTGTGGCGTCAGGCGGTCCGCTCACCGACCGGCATCAGCGTATCTTGTTCCATCCGGACCGAGACGATGCGAGAGATGCCATGCTCGCCCAGGGTGACGCCGTAAAGAACTTCCGCCTGCGCCATGGTGGAGTGGTTGTGGGTCACGATCAAGAATTGCTGGTCTAACGAGAGCCGCTTCAGGACGCGGTTGAAGCGCATCACGTTCGCGTCGTCCAGCGCGGCGTCGACCTCGTCGAGCACGTAGAACGGGCTCGGGTTGACGGCCTGCAGGGCGAAGAGGAAGGCCAGGGCGGTGAGCGCGCGCTCGCCGCCCGACAGGAGCGTCAGCGGCTGCAATCGCTTCCCGGGAGTTTGCGCCAGGATCTCCACCCCTTCATCGAGACGGTTCCCACCCTCAGCGCCCTCGAGGCGCAGGGTGGCCCGCCCCCCCTCGAAGAGCTCGCCGAAGAATTCCTGGAAGTTGATGGCGACCGAATGGAAGACCGTCCGGAAGCGCTCATCGATTTCGTTCTCGAGGCGCTGGCGAAGTTCGAGCAACTGCGCGCTGGCCGCTTCGAGGTCCGCCAACTGCGCACCCAGGCTGTCGCAGCGCTCTCGGACCTGCGCGTACTCCTCCGGCGCCAGCAGGTTGACCGGGCCCATCCCATCGAGGCGACGCTGAAGACGGGAGACCTCACGCTCGGTCTTCTGCCAGTCCACCTCGGCGACCGGCTCGTCCTCGTCGATCACCTGACCGTCATCTCGAAGGGCCAGCGCACAGCGATCGACCTCAGCCTGCGCGTTCTCGACCTCGACCTGCGCCGCCGATAGCGCATCGTCCGCATGGGCAAGCTCCACCTGGAGCTGCACATTGCGTTGCTCTCCCTCCTGGACGCGCGAGTCCAGGCTGGTGAGGAGATCCGTGTCCGGCAGATCCTGGCTTTCCAGCAACCCCAACTCCGTCAGCAAGGCCTCGGCGGCCTCGAGGCAGCGACGGCGCTCCTCCTCGATCAGGGCGGGTTGGGCGGATAGCTCCTGGATGGCTGCCTGGCGCTGGGCAAGGTCGTCCCCATGGGCCCGCCAAACCTCGCGGGCTCGGTCGAGCTGTCGAAGCAAGTCTTCATGGCGCTGCCGCGCGAGCGCGGCGCGAAGCTCGAGCCCCTGGCGGCGCTGGACCTCGAGCGCAACACGGGAGGCGGCCGCGCGCACCTCTTCATCGACCAGGGGGAATCGCGCTGCGAGCGCCACGCCGGACTCAGCCACGGCCTGTTGGCGCGACACGATATTCCGTTTCGCCTCGTGCGCTTGCTCCAGTTGGGCCGCGATCCGGGCCACCTGCGAGCGAACCTGATCCTCGTGTTGATCCTCCCGGTCGGCGCCGGCGCGCGCCACCGATAGGGCACCCCCCACTTCCGCCTCGCGGCTCCTGGCCGCGTCCAGCGCCACGGTCGCCGCGGTCCGGTCCTCGCTCAGGGCCGCGCGACGGTGGGAAAGCGCGGCCTGCGCCGCGAGCGCCTCGGCTCTGGCCGCCTCGGCGTGGGCCAGAGTCGCTTCCAGCGCGCGCACCTGGGCCTGGACCTCGAGCGGCGCATCATGAAAGGTCCCCGCGCGCAACGAGGCCGCGCTGACCAGGTCGCCCGCGCCGGTGACGGCCTTGAGGTCTGGATCGTGCTCGACCAGGTGCCTGGCCTCGGTCAAATCCGCGGCCAGTACGGTCCGCTCCGTCAGGTAGCCGATCACGCCGGCGAGACGCTCGGGGACGCGGATCACCGTTGCGACCGACACCGCGCCCGGCGGCAACGCCGCAGGGTGTCGTTGGCCAGGTGCCACCAGGATGGTCTCGCGGGGGCTCCCCGGCTCGGTCAGCAGGGCGCTCGCCCTTTCGGCCGTCTGCCAGTCGTCGGGAACGAAGGCGTGGAGCCAGCCTTCGAGCGCGGCCTCGACCGCGGGCCGGTCATCGGGTGCGACGTCGATCAGCTCGAGAAGCTGCCGGTACGCGGGATCCTTCGCCAGCTTGCTCTGCAGCGCAACCCCGTCGCGCAGCAGCCGAAGCGCGCCAATCTCGGCCTCCATCGCCGAGATGCGGTTCGCGGCCTCGGCGAGGCGGGCTTCCAGCTGGGCGAGCTCGGCCGAGGCCTCGCGCAGCCGGTGCTCGGTCGCGGCGACCGCGACATGCGCATTCCGGTGGGCCTCGGCCGCCTCCTCGGAGCGGCGCACGCATCGCTCGAGTTCTTCCGCCGCCCTAATGCGGCGATCAGACCAGGCCGCCAGCTGGGCCTCGGCCTGGACCTGCTGCTCGCGCAGGAACTGCACGCGTCCCTCGACCTGCCGCAGCTCGGCGTCGATCGCGACCCCATCGCGGTGAAGGTCCTGTCGTTGCTGGACCAACGCTGCCCGCTCGAGCTCGATCTCGTCCAGGCGCTCGCGCGCCGTGCGTTCGGCGAGGGCCGCCTCCTCCGCAAGCGCCTGCAACTGGCCATGTTCCTCGTCGCTCCGCTGATCCGCTTCCTGCAGCTCTTCGACGACCCGGCCACCGGCCTGCGCCGAGGCAGCCAGTCGGATCATCTCCCGCTCGGCCGCGGCCAGCGCCTGGGCGGCCGCGCCGGCCCGCTCTTGCGCGATATGCGCCTGGTGCTGGCTTTCCGCCAGGCGCAGCCGAAGACCCGCAACGGCCTCCTGGTGCTTCCAGCGGGCCTCCCGGGCCGCCAGCAGGGCTGACCGGTGCTCCGCGTATTGGGGCGCGAAATCCTCGAGCGCGCGACTGGCCAGCGCCCGCTTCTGCTCGGCCGACAGGCGGCGCGCCTGGGCGCGGCGAAGGTGCACCATGGCTTTTCGCCAGGCATCTCGGGCGAGGCTCCCCTGCAGCAGCTTGAGCTGATCGGCTATCCGCTGATATTCCTCGGCGGTGGCCGCCTGTGCCTGCAACTCGGCAGCACGTGGGGTCAGCTCCACCAGGATATCCCGGGCGCGGCGCATGTCCCGCTCCGCCTCGGCCAGCCGGTTGAGGGCCTCCTGACGCTGGTCGCGAAGGCGGCGAACGCCGGCGGCTTCCTCGATCAACTCGCGGCGCAGCCCGGGCGCCGCTTGAATCACGTAATCGATGTCATTCTGGGCGGTGACGGCGTAGCCATCCTGCCTGAGGCCGGTGCTGGACAGCAGGAGGTCGATGTCCTTCAAGCGGGCCCGAGTCCCGTTGATCAGGTAGTCGCTTTCGCCGGAGCGGAACAACCGTCGGGCGACCTCGATCTCCGTGAACTCGACGTTCAGGCGCTGATCGGCGTTATCGATCGTGAGGCTCACTTCGGCCATGCCGACCGCGGACTTCCCGGGACCCCCGGAATAGATCACGTCCTCCATCCGCTGGCCGCGAAGACCACGGGCGTTTCGCTCGCCAAGACCCCAGCGGATCGCATCGACCAGGTTCGACTTGCCACTCCCGTTCGGCCCGACGATGGCGGTGATGCCGCGGCTGAAGGGAAGGTCGGTTCGACGCGCGAAGGTCTTGAACCCCTGGATGCGCAGTGACTTCAGATGCACGAGCTAGGAAGCAACGCGCATGGCTGGGCCATCGCGCCCATCTGAGACGTATGCGTGGACCGCGGCGCGGGTCACCGGAGTATTAGACCACGCGGTTGGTCGCCGTGGCAACGTGGTTCCGCGTGAACGGCGCTTATCGCTTCGACTCGTGGGCGGCGACCGCCTCCAGGACCTCATCCGGTTGCGGCGGCTGGTCGAGCGCCCCGAGGGCGGCGAGGGCCTCCCTGGCCGCCATCTGCTCCGCCGCCCGCTTGGTTCGCCCTTCGCCAATCCCTTTGATGTCGCTGCCGAAGGTGACCTCCGCGGTGTAGTCGCGCCGATGTCCGGGCCCGGACGCGGCCACGATCTCGTACTGCGGCGTGGTCAGAAACCGCTCCTGGGTCACCTCCTGGAGCCGGCCCTTGTAGTTGTCGTCCGGCCAGGCCTGCACGTCGATCAAGCTGCGACTGAACAGCCGGTAGGCGGCCCGGTAGCCCTGGTCCAGGAAGATCGCGCCGATCACCGCCTCGAAGGTGTTAGCCAGGATCGATTGCAGCGATCGCGCCCCCGTTTTGTGCGCCCCTTTTCCGAGCAGCAAATAGTCGCCAAGGCTGAGACGCGAGGCGAGCCTGGCCAGGCTCTTGGTATTGACGACGGAAGCCCGCAGCCGGGTCAACTCCCCTTCATCTGAGGTGGCATAGGTGTGGTACAGGTGCTCCGCCGCGATCAGCTCGAGCACGGCGTCCCCGAGGTACTCGAGGCGCTCATTGTCGGCGTCGCCCCGTTCTGGATGCTCGTTGTTGTACGAGCGGTGGGTCAACGCTTGCCGGAGCAGGGCAGCGTCGTGAAAGCGCACGCGGAGCGTGCGCTGAAGCTTCTGGATGGGGTCGTCGGTCGGCGTGGGCTCTAGTTCAGGTGGTGATTCCGAGCTTTTCTTGAA
>CAAGKR010422668.1_pt1 | contig 11507 bp, 6 predicted proteins | sample 2556971 | NCBI WGS metagenome assembly CAAGKR01 (sample SAMEA5207829, study PRJEB30636) | soil metagenome | biome: forest; feature: boreal; material: soil | place: USA | collected 2011-09 | depth 1 m
CCCCCGATCGCTGACTACGCTTTTCTGTCTGACTGCGAGACGACGGCGTTGATCGCCCCCAACGGCAACGTGGAATGGCTGTGCCTGCCGCGGATGGACTCCCCGAGCGTGTTCGGTTCGATCCTGGACCGCGACGCCGGGAGCTTCCGGCTGGGGCCGGCAGGCGTCAACGTGCCCGCGGGGAGACGCTACATCCCCGGGACGATGGTGCTCGAGACCAGTTGGGAGACCAGGATGGGATGGGTGATCGTGCGGGACGCGCTCTCGATCGGCCCATGGCACCACGAGGACGAGCGCTCGAGGAGCCACCGCCGATCGCCGACCGACCACGACGCGGACCATGTGCTGCTGCGGTTGATCAAATGCGTCCAGGGTTCGGCGGAGATCAACCTGGACTGCGAGCCGGCGTTCGACTACGGCGGGTTGACAGCCGATTGGAGTTATCCGGGCCCCGGCTATCACGAGGCGATCGCCAAGTCCGAGGGGATGGAGCTCCAGCTGCGCCTGGTCACCGATCTGCGACTCGGCTTCGAGGGTCCACGGGCCCGAGCCCGGACGATCCTGCGCGAGGGCGACACCGCGTTTGCGGCGCTCGGCTGGTCGCGCCATCCGCTCCCGCAGCACTACGACGAGGCTGCGAGCTGGATGGCGCGTACTGCGAGACACTGGCAGGAATGGCTCAAGCACGGAACGTTCCCTGACCATCGATGGCGCTCCTACCTGCAGCGCAGCGCGCTGACCCTCAAGGGGCTGACCTACCAGCCGACTGGAGCGATGATCGCCGCGGCCACCACCTCGCTGCCGGAGACCCCAGGCGGCGACCGCAACTGGGACTATCGCTACAGCTGGATCCGCGACTCGACCTTCATGTTGTGGGGCCTGTACTCGCTCGGCTTTGACGAGGAGGCAAACGACTTCTTCTACTTCGTGGCGGACGTCGTTGAGGCCGAGGAGGGCCAGCTCCAGGTGATGTATGGGATCGGCGGCGAGAGCCGCCTGGAAGAGCAGCAGCTCAACCACCTCTCCGGCTATGAGCACGCCAAGCCGGTGCGCATCGGCAACGGCGCCTACAACCAGGAACAGCACGACGTGTGGGGCGCGGTGCTGGACTCGATCTATCTGCACACGAAGTCGCGCGACCAGCTGCCGGACCGCCTGTGGCCGATCATCAAGCGACAGGTGAACACGGCGCTTGAGCGTTGGCGGGAGCCCGACCGCGGGATCTGGGAGGTGCGAGGCGAGCCCAGGCACTTCACATCGTCGAAGTTGATGTGTTGGGTCGCCGCGGACCGGGGAGCGCGCCTGGCGGCGATCCGCCAAGACACGCGGGCGGCGGCGGAGTGGGAGGCCGCGGCGGCCGGGATCCATGCCGACATCTGCGAGCACGGGCTCGATGCGCGCGGCGCCTTCGTCCAGCACTACGAGACGACCGCGCTGGACGCGTCCGTGCTGCTGATGCCGCTGGTGCGCTTCCTGCCGCCGTCAGATCCGCGTATTCGCAGCACGGTGTTCGCGATCGCCGATGAGCTCACCGAGGAAGGGCTCGTGCTCCGCTATCGAGTGCAAGAGACCGACGACGGGCTGTCGGGCGAGGAGGGGACGTTCACGATCTGCTCGTTCTGGCTCGCATCGGCGCTGTGCGAGATCGGCGAGGTCGAGCGGGCCAGGCGGCTGTGCGAAAAGCTGCTGTCCTACGCGAGCCCGCTCCAGCTCTACGCCGAGGAGATCGATCCCGAGACCGGCCGCCACCTCGGCAATTTTCCGCAGGCGTTCACTCACCTCGCTTTGATCAACGCCGTGATGCACATCATCAGAGCCGAGCAACTGTTCGAGCAGGGCCAGCTTGCGGCGCTCGAACCCGAGAGATAGCGTCTGCTCGTCCGCCAACGTAAGGAGGCCAACAGTGTCATCCAGCCAATCACCTCCGCCGGAAGTCGTGGAGCAGCTCGCGCTCTACCGCCGAGCGTCGAACTACATCGCCGCCGCGATGATCTATCTGCAGGACAACTACCTGCTGGATGAGCCGCTCGCGCCCGATCACATCAAACATCGGCTGCTTGGACACTGGGGCACCGTCCCGGGCATCAACCTCGTCTACGCCGGACTCAATCGGCTGATTCTCGACACCGCCGCCAGCGTCCTGCTGGTCACCGGGCCCGGCCACGGGGCGCCGGCGAACCTGGCGAATCTGTGGATCGACGGCTGTCTGGCGGACGTCAAGCCCGAGCTGAGCCGCGATCGCGAAGGGCTCGGACGACTGATTCGCAGCTTCTCCTGGCCAGGCGGCTTTCCCAGCCACCTCGCGCCGGTGGTGCCCGGAACGATCCACGAGGGCGGCGAGCTCGGGTATGCGCTGGCAACGGCGTTTGGCGCCGCGTTGGACAACCCGGACCTGATCGTCGCCTGCATCGTCGGCGACGGCGAGGCGGAGACCGGGCCGACCGCTGGCGCCTGGCACTCGAACAAGTTCCTCGATCCGGTGACGGGCGGTGCGGTGCTGCCGATCCTCCACGTCAACGGCTACAAGATCGCCAACCCGACGATCTACAACACGATGAGCAATGACGAGCTGACCAAGCTGTTCGAGGGATTCGGCTGGCATCCGCTGATCGTCGAGGGGGACCAGCTTGACGCCAGCCTCGGCGCCGCGCTCGGCCAAGCCCACGGCGAGATCCGCGAGCTGCAGGAGGCGGCCCGCGGCGGCCGGCGCCCCGCGCGGCCGATCTGGCCGATGATCGTCCTGCGTTCGCTCAAGGGCTGGACGGGCATCCAGGAGCTCGACGGCGTCAAGGTCGAGGGCACCGCGAGGGCGCACCAGGTGCCCGCGATGAACGCCCGTACGAATCCTGAGCACCTGCGGGCACTGGAGGGATGGCTGCGCTCCTACCGGATCCACGAACTGCTCGACGACAGTGGCGCGCCGATACCCGAGATCCAAGCAGCATGCCCGCAGGGCGATTTGCGCATGGGCGCCAACCCGCACGTCAACGGCGGTCGGTTGCGCAAGCCGCTCGATCTCCCCGAACTTGACGCGCACGCGGTCGAGGTGTCAGCGCCGGGCGCCGAACAGGCCTCCGCGCTCGCCGCGCTGGGTGGTTACCTCGCCGACGTCTTTCGCGCCAGCGAGTCCGAGCGGAACTTCCGCATCGTCTGCCCCGACGAGGTCGCCTCCAACCGCATGGGCGGCGTGTTCGAGGCGACAGACCATGACTATCAGTGGCCGTTGAATCCCGAGCTCGACACCGGCCACTCGCCCGACGGCCGCGTCATGGAGGTGCTCTCGGAACATAATTGCCAGGGCTGGCTTCAGGGCTACATCCTGACCGGTCGCCACGGCCTCTTTCCCTGCTATGAGGCGTTCATCCCGATCATCGACGGGATGGTCAACCAGTACGGCAAGTTCCTCAAGATGTCGCGCGAGGAGGCGCCGTGGCGCGAGCCGGTGTCGTCGCTGAACTACCTGTTGACCTCCGTTGGTTGGCGCCAGGACCACAACGGCTACTCCCACCAGGTCCCGGGTTTCATCAACACGATGCTCAACCGTCGGGAGGAGACCGCCAGGGTGTACCTGCCGCCCGATGCCAACACCCTGCTGGCGACGATGGCGCAATGCCTCGAGTCCACCAGGCTGATAAATCTCGTGATCGCGTCAAAGCACCCGCTGCCGCAGTGGCTCTCGATGGACCAGGCCAAAGAGCACGTCCGCAAGGGCGCTTCGGTGTGGGACTGGGCCTCGAACGACGACGGCGACCCGGATGTCGTGCTCGCGTCGTGCGGCACGATCCCCACGCTCGAGCTGCTGGCCGCGACTCGCCTGCTCCGCCAGGAGGTGCCGGCGCTGCGGATCCGCTTTGTCAACGTGACCAACCTGTTCACCCTGACACGCCCGGAGTCGCATCCCGACGGGATGTCCGAGGATCAGTTCGAGGAGCTGTTCACCGCGGAGCGGCCGGTCCTGTTCAATTTCCACGGCTATCCGTCGGCCGTCCACCAGCTGATCCACCGCCGTCCCCGCCAGGAGCGTTTCCACGTCAAGGGCTACATCGAGGAGGGGACGACGACGACTCCGTTTGACCTGCTCGCGATGAACGGGGTCGACCGCTACCAGCTCGCCATCGAGGTGCTCAGCCGTGTCGACGTCGATGCCGCCCAAAGCGTTCGCGGCATGTCGGGCGAGTTCGCGGTTCGCGCGATACCCGACGCGCTGAGGGTGATCGGGTACCTGCGTGAGAAGCTCCAACAGACCCGCGCGACGATCCGCGAGATCGGAGACGATCCGCCGGAGCTCGCCGCGGCAGTCTGGCCGGGCGGCACGTAGCCCCCCAGGCGCTACCCGGGCGCCGTTTGCTGGGCTTGGACGGCCGTGATCGCCACGGTGTTGACGATGTCGGTCACGCTGCATCCGCGGCTGAGATCGTTGACCGGCTTGCGCAGACCCTGAAGCACCGGGCCCACGGCGACGGCGCCCGCCGAGCGTTGCACCGCCTTATACGCGACATTGCCGGCCTCGAGGTCGGGAAAGATCAGCACCGTCGCTCGCCCGGCGACGTCGCTGTCGGGCATCTTCAGCCGCGCGACGCCGAGATCGACGGCGGCGTCGTACTGGATCGGGCCCGCGACCTTCAGGTCGCCCCGGGTCTCACGCACGATCTCGGTGGCGCGGCGCACGGTGTCGACGTCCTCGCCCCGGCCCGACTCGCCGGTCGAGTACGACAGCATCGCGATGCGCACGTCGATCCCAAAGCTCGCCGCGGTCTGCGCCGAGCTGATCGCGATGTCCGCAAGCTGCTCGCTCGTCGGCTTCACGTTGACCGCGCAGTCGCCGTACACGAGCACGTGGTCGGCGAGGCACATGAAGAAGACACTCGAAACGACCGACACCCCTTCGCGCGCGCGGATGATCTCGAACGCGGGGCGGATCGTGTCGGCGGTGGAATGGGCGGCGCCGGACACCATCCCGTCGGCCGCGCCTGCCGCGACCATCGCGGTGGCGAAGTAGCTCGGATCGCCCAGCGCATCGGTCGCCGCCTCCTCGGTGATCCCGCGGTGCTTGCGCAGCTGCCAGTAGGCGTTCGCGTACTCACCGAGCAGCGGCGAGCTCAGCGGGTCCACGATCTCGGCACCGGCGAGATCGACGCCCAGCGCGGCGGCGCGGGCTCGAATGGCGTTCGGCTGCCCGAGCAGGGTCGCGTCGACGACGCCGCGTCGCAGCAGCACGTCGACCGCCCGCAACACGCGGTCCTCGTCGCCTTCCGGGAGTACGACGTGCCGGCGATCCGCCTTGGCTCGCTCGATCAGCTCGTGCTCGAACATCAGCGGCGTTCGGCGAGAGCTGCGCGGCAACGCGAAGCGCCGGCGGATGTCCTGCGCGTCGACCCCGGCCTCAAAGACGCCCAACGCCGTCGCGATCTTGCGGTCGTCGTCAAAGCGCATCGTCGGCCGGATGTCGTGCACGGCGGTGGCGGTCGGATAGGTACGCGCCGGGACGGCCAGCACGGGGAAGGGAGCCTGCGCCAGCAGCGCGGTGATCGCCGGGTGGGGCGAGTAGCCGCCGGTGAGCACGACCCCGGCGACCGCCGCCACGTCGGCGAGCAGCGCCGAGGTCAGGCTGGCGACCAGGATGTCCCCCCGGTCGGCGGGTACGATCACGAGCGTCCCCTCCACCAGGTCCTCCAGGAAATGCTCCACGTTCATCGCGGCCACGCGAACCTCGCGAACCTCGCGCTGCAGGGTTCCCTGGGCGTCGTGGAGCACCTCGGCGCCGAGCGTCGCCGCCACCTCGGCGACGCTCGGGTCGGCCAGGTCGGCGTTCTCGGCGAGCACGTACATCGGCGCCGCGCGGTCGAAGGAGACGGAGTGGCGTCTGAGCTCCGCCAGCGCCGACGTAGGGACACGGTTGACGATCACCGCGAAAAGCTCGCAGCCGCGTCGTTGCAACGCCTCGCGCGCGACCCGAACCGAGGACGCGATCCGCTCGACCGAGGCACCCCGCACGACTACCAGCACCGGACAGCCGAGTTGGTTGGCGAGCTCGGCGTTCAGATCGAAGTCCAGTGCCGGACTGACCCCGGAGAAGTCGGTCCCTTCGCACAGCACCACGTCGCACCGATGCTCGAGGCGCTTGTACGCGTCGAACACGCGTTGCACCAGCTCCTCGGAGCGCCCCGCCGCGATCAGGCCGCTGGCCTCGTCGACCGACAGCGCCTGCATGTCCTCGATGCGATCGCCAAGCTGATAGCGCCGGCGGATCAGCTCGAGCTGCGGATCGGGCTCATCGCGCGAGGACACGATCGGACGGAAGAAGCCGAGCCGCTCCGCGCGGCCCGACAGCGCCTCCATCAGCCCCAGCGAGACGATCGACTTGCCGCTCGCCGGCTCCATCGCGGTGATATAGAGGTTCTGCGCCACAGATCCTCATCTTGGTCACATTGGCTGCCCCGGTCAACCACCGGCGGCTCGCCGGCGCAAAAGAAGACCGACGATCGGCCGGACGGGTTGACGCGCCGTGGCTGCATCGGCAAGAATGCACGCGTGCCCCTGGGCCTGATCGTCGGATGAGCGAGACGCCGCGACAGAGTGCGCGCGCGTTCCTTGATGTGGGCGAGTTCCGGGCCTGCCGAGAGGCGGCGATGGAAGGCCTTGCCGTGGCACCGGACGACGTCGAGCTGTTGAGCCTTGCCGGGCGGTCGGGCGTCGAGCTTGGGTCCGCCGACGCCATCGACCTGTTACGTCGCGTCGTCGAGCTGCGGCCCGACGCCGACGCGTGGCGCGATCTCGGCGATGCCCTGATCACCGAAGGTGACACCGAAGCCGCCCATGAGGCGTTCGGGAAAGTGCTCGAGCTCAGTCCCGACGATCAGCAGGCGCTGACCGGCCTTGGGCACCTCGCCTACGCGACCGGTGACCGCGAGGACGCCGTCTCGCTGCTGTCACGCGCCGCCGAGCTGGGGTCACGCGCCTCCAGCGCGGTGATCAGTCTCGTCGAGATGTACCGGACCCTCGGTCAGAACGACGAGGCGCTCGCCGCCGCGCAACGCCTGGCCGAAGCGGCGCCTGACGACGTCATCGCCAGCCTTGATGTCGCCGAGCTCAGCCTGGCGGTCGGCAAGCTGGACGAGGCTGCGCAGGCGTTTGCCCGCGTCCGCGACCTCGACGACGTCCCCGGCCACGAGATCTATCCGCTGCACGGCATGATCGACGTCCAGCTTCAGCGTGAGGCATGGGAGGCCGCCCTGACGCTGGCTACGCAGGCGACGGCGCTCGACGCCCGCGGGCGCAGTGCCGAGGTTGCTGCCTTCCTGCAGGCGCAGGTGTCCGGCCCCGGCGAGCAACTCGATGCGCCGCCGCCGAGCCGCGCGGACGTCGAGGCCGTGCTGGCCGCCTCGCTCGCGGAGTATCGACGCCTGCTCGCCGACGATCGCAACCTGGGCAGGGGAGCGCCGGCGTGAGTGGCATCGCGACACCGGCGCGCGCCGCCTCGGCGGAGTGGCTGCGCTGTCCCTCCTGCGAGGGGTTCGTCTACTACAAGCGCCTGCGCCGCAACCTGGGTGTCTGCCCTGAGTGCAACCACCACTTCCGCCTGCGGATTCGCGAGCGTTTCGCACTGCTGCTCGACGAGGGGAGCTTCGAGGAGCTCAGCGAGGATCTCGAGCCGGTGGACGTGCTGTCATTCACCGACACCAAACCCTACCCCGAGCGCATCGCGCAGGCGCAGCGCCAGAGCGAGACCAGGGCAGGTGCGCTCCACGGCACGGCCGCGATCGACGGCTATCCGCTCGTGATCGTGGGAATCGACTTCGCCTTCATCGGCGGCAGCATGGGCGCCGCAGTCGGAGAATCGATCACCCGGGCCGCCGAGCTCGCGCTCGAGACGCGGACGCCTCTGCTCGCCGTTTCGGCATCGGGCGGCGCGCGCATGCAGGAGGGCTGCGTCTCGCTGATGCAGATGGTCAAGACCAGCCAGGCGATCGCGCGGCTCGGCGAGGAGGGCGTGCTGTATGTCTCGCTGCTCACCGATCCGACCTATGGCGGGGTCAGCGCGTCCTATGCCACGCTCGGCGACATCCTGATCGCCGAACCCGGCGCCCACATCGGCTTCGCCGGTCCGTCGGTCATCGAACAGACGATCCGTCAGCAGCTGCCGGGCGGATTTCAGACGGCCGCCTTCCTGCTCGAGCACGGGATGCTCGACCTCGTCGAGCCGCGTGAGAACCTGCGCCGGGCGCTGCGCGGCATCCTCGAGCACAGTTCCCGGGCCGAGGCGGCGCGCGGGCGGCCCGGCAAGACGAACGCCGCACGACTTCCCGAAACCGACGGCCTGCCTCCGATCTCCGAGCCCGGCGAGTCTGCCGCCAACGATCCGTGGAACTCGGTGGCGCTCGCCCGCAGACTCGACCGCCCGCGCACGCTCGACTACATCGGTTTCGTCTTTGACTCCTTTCACGAACTGCACGGTGACCGGTCCTTCAGGGAGGACGCGGCGATCGTCGCCGGTCTGGCCTCGCTCGGCGAGCTTGCGGTCGTGGTCATCGGGCACCAGAAGGGACACACGACCAACGAGATGATGGAGCGCAACTTCGGCATGTCCTCGCCCGAGGGCTATCGCAAGGGGATGCGCCTGATGCGCTACGCGGCGCGCTTTGGGATGCCGATCGTGACCCTCGTCGACACTCCCGGCGCCTATCCCGGGATCGGCGCTGAGGAGCGCGGACAATCAAACGCGATCGCAGAGTCGATCATGCTGATGTCGCGGCTGCCCGTCCCGATCGTGACGGTGGTCACCGGCGAGGGAGGAAGCGGCGGCGCGCTCGCCCTGGCCGCCGCGGACCGGGTTCTGATGATGGAGAACTCCTACTACTCGGTGATCAGCCCCGAGGGCTGCTCGACGATCCTCTTCAAGGACGCGAGCGCGGCCGAGCAGGCGGCGCGCGCGCTGCGCATCACGGGGCGCGACCTGCTGGCGCTCGGCGTGATGGACGGCGTCGTCCCCGAGCCCGCAGGAGGCGCCCACGAAGATCCAGCCGCCGCGGCGGCGAATCTGAAAGCGGCGATCGTCTCGAGCATGCGAGAGTTGCTCGAAACGGACGCCAGCGAACTGGTCGCCCGGCGGTACGAGCGCTTCCGGGCGTTCGGTACACCCGGTCGTCAACCGCGACTTCCGCCGACCACGAGGGAGACATGAGCGCGCCGAGCGAAACCCCTTCTGAGCCTGACCGCGAGCTGATCCAGTCGGTGTGGGCCGAGGCCCGTGACCTGATCAAGCGCCTCGAGGGCACCACGGTGCAGCGCTTCGCGGTCGCCGCGGGGGACTACAAGATCGAGATCGAGCGCGGCGCGCCCGCACCAATGCCCTCCACGTCGCCGCCCCCGGCTCCTGCGCTGAGGGGCGGTCAGCTCGCGACCGGCGCGGGACCGGGCCCTGGAGTCGCGCCGGGGGCACGCACGATGTCAGGCGCGTTCACGGCGATCGGCGCCGAACTGACCGACACCCGGGTCCCGGTACTGGCACCGTTGGTGGGGACGTTCTATGCCGCCACGGCGCCCGGCGCGAAGCCGTTCGCCCAGGTCGGTGACGTCGTCGACACCGGGCAGACCGTCTGCATCGTCGAGGCGATGAAGATGATGAACGAGGTTGCGGCGAACGAGGGTGGCCGCGTGGCCGAGATCGTGGTCGAGAACGGGCAGTGGGTGGAGTTCGAGCAGGTGCTGATGTATCTCGAGCCCGTCGAGGAGTGAGGTGTTCGAGAAGGTCCTGATCGCCAACCGCGGCGAGATTGCGCTGCGCGTCGCTCGTGCCTGTCGTGAGCTGGGGGTGGCTTCGGTCGCGATCTACTCGACCGCGGATGCCGAATCGGCCGTCGTCCGCTTCGCCGACGAGGCGGTGCACGTCGGTCCGCCGCACCCGGGCAAGAGCTACCTTCACATCCCAAACGTGATCGGAGCCGCGTTGAAGACGGGAGCCGACGCGATCCACCCGGGCTACGGATTCCTCTCGGAGGATCCCTACTTCGCCGAGATCTGCGCCGGCAACGGGATCACGTTCATCGGGCCCACGCCCGAGGTGATGGAGAAGGTGGGCGACAAGGCGATCGCGCGCGACCTGATGGCGAAGGCCGGGCTACCACTGCTGCCGGGGACGATCGAGCCGGTCGCCTCCGCTGAGGAAGCTCGTGAGATCGCCGACTCGATCGGCTACCCGGTGATCATCAAGGCCGTCGCCGGCGGCGGCGGACGAGGTATGAACGTCGTGCGCCGAAGCGAGGATCTCGTACGTCTCTATCAAACCACCAGAGCCACGGCGCAGGCCGTCTTCAAGGACTCCAACGTCTACATCGAGCGCTACCTCGATGCTCCGCGTCACACCGAGGTCCAGCTGGTGTGTGACGGGCACGGCAACGGCGTGTATTTCTTCGAGCGCGACTGCTCGGTGCAACGACGCCACCAGAAGCTGATCGAGGAGGCGCCGTCGATCCATCTCAGCGACGACGCCCGTCGCGACATCGGGGAGCGTGCCGTGAAGGGGGCGCTGGCGGTCGGCTACACCGGCGCGGGGACGATGGAGTTCCTGCTCGACCACCAAGGAAACCTCTCGTTCATGGAGATGAACGCGCGGATCCAGGTGGAGCACCCCGTCTCGGAGATGATCACCAGCGTCGACCTGATCCAGGAGCAGATCCGAGTGGCCGCCGGTGAGCGCCTGTCGGTCAGCCAGGACGACCTCGCCGTGCGTGGGCACGCGATCGAGTGCCGGATCAACGCCGAGGATCCCGACCGCGACTTTTCCCCGACGGCCGGCCGGCTCGACACCTACGTGGCGCCTGGAGGGCCGTGGACGCGTGTGGACTCTCACTGCTACCCGGGCTGGACGATCTCGCCGTTCTATGACTCGCTGATCGCAAAGCTGATCGTCTGGGGTCCCGACCGTTCTGCGGCGATCGAGCGCATGGACCGCGCACTCAGCGAGTTCCAGATTGAGGGTCGTGGCGTGAAGACGACGATCCCGTTCCACCGCCGCGTACTCGCGGATGAGCGGTTCCGCGCTGGCGACGTCTCGACTGATTTTCTCGAACACTTCCTGGCCAGCGAGGCGCCGACCCCGACTGCCGCCGCCCGCTAGACAAGGACCTAGCTTGTCTGCCGCTCACGAGCCGGACGCCCCGACGGTTCGGCGCGCCGTCGCGCTCGTTGCACTCTACGTCCTGTTGATCGCGGTCACGGTCGTCGGCGCAGTGCTGCTGATCGACCGCGGGGCGCGCGAGCACGCGCAGCCGAGCATCGCGGGCGGCTATGACCTGAGCCGCGCGAATGCCTGCTTCGGGGGCGCGGCGGCCGCTCCGAGCGGAGCTCCGCTGCCGAGCACCGCGCCGGCGCAGCCATCGACACCTGGTTCATCGTTTGACGTCGTGCAGTCGGGCGAGTTCGTGAGCTTGTCAAACCCGGCCGGCTCGCTGGGTGGCAACCTGCGCTTGCACCCGGCGAAAGCGGGTCAGGCGCCGCGGCTGACGGGA
>CAAGKR010268845.1_pt1 | contig 11506 bp, 6 predicted proteins | sample 2556971 | NCBI WGS metagenome assembly CAAGKR01 (sample SAMEA5207829, study PRJEB30636) | soil metagenome | biome: forest; feature: boreal; material: soil | place: USA | collected 2011-09 | depth 1 m
ATGAACTGGATATGGACTATGGGGTATCGATAGGAAGCTAAACGAGTTGGGAAGCTCGTGAGATACCATTCGCGCTCAGGACGAAGAGCTACAGACGAAGAACACCTTATCGCGGAATAACCAACTATTTCCAATTCGGATTTACAAGAAGTGCGCTCCGGCGCACCGGCCCAAGGACTAGCCAATAGGACGGCGACCATTGGGAAGGAATTGCAATTAAGAAGCTACGGACAGTCATCACTTTAACATAATTAGATACCAGAGTAGTATAAAAGGGCAGCAGGATCTGGGGACCAGCAGCACATCACCCGCTCGCACTGCGCCATATTGGTTGCCTGCTAGAGTTGCTGATTACGTCGCTCAGAGTCTCGAACCGTACCTCGTTTAGAGTACAACCCGACTTACTCTACCTTTGCCTCGTTGTTTGTTTGTTACAGAATTGGATTGGATTGGATTGAACTAGAACGTTGTGCAGCTCGAGAACTTGATTGAATTGAACTAGAACATTGTGCAGCTCGAGAAACCTGACTGAATTGGCTGATTGCGCGGCTCGAGAACTTGTTACCTAGGGTGAATCCCACAAAACTCGTCTTAACAGACACAAAACCGTCCTACCAGACAAAACACGCCGGTTGTTACCACAATCGTTATTACAATAAACCCACGCCGTGCCTATCAATTGAACTGTGTCACACACTTGACTTGAATAGCCTCGAACGTCCCAAAAGTCCCTATCGCGTTAAGACCAAACGTGCAAAGGCGCAAGCTATAGGATCTAATACTTGATCCACACCCCCGAACTACTACGATCGTTACTCATAAGAAAGGTTGATTTGGTTGTGATTTGGGTGTTTGTTGGTGCTATTCGTTACCGCGATTAGCATTGATTTATATATTTCACTGTTCCACCAAAGCCTGAGTAGCAAGCGTTTCATCTGGAGCCCACCGCGAGGGGTATATAGCATAAAAGCGTCCACTTGCATTGTCGAATCTGACTCGTTTGAACCGAAAAGACCTCGAGACCTTATCTCGTTAAGGACTTTGACCGTACAAGCATAAGTGCGAAGGCTCGAGTCTTTCTTTGAAAGCTTGAGTATTTGTCCTCCAACCTGCCACCCAGGGGGAAAGGAAAAGCAAAAGCGGAACGAGTTGCAAACCCTCTACCAGAGGAATTAGCTGGACAAGGAACCCGTGTTGAGCCCAGTTGGCCTAAACCCGCTATCAGGCAGTCCCTGAGATCGAACAAAACCGCTGTACTCGAACCGCCCCTTTCCACTAATTCTCTAAGGAGATTAGCGACCACATCTGCGTCTGACTCGTCACGGTCTGCTGCGAAGCAACAGTCTGTTAGCCGGAGAACCGCATATAACACCGTTCAAGCGAATAACGCCGCCGCTTCTTCTAGTAATACTAGTCAAGCCATCGCGACTCGCCCAAACCCATTGCCTCGACCTGAGTCTGCACCTAGAAGTCCAACTTCTAGTCCGTTGCCGCCAAGTCGACCAGACACACCAGAATCAGAACCAGAAACAGAAAATAGAATGGCGAACAATGCACCGGCACCGGCTGGAGCTATACCAGGCTTCAGAATTCCAGTACCGTGGGACTCTAAAGGAAGTCCTAGCTTTGATAACAGGACAGCAGATAGCTTGGTGAAGTATCTTCGGTTCACGAAAGTGATTATCGCTAGCGCGGGAATCACGGACGACCCAGGAAAGAAAGAAGTGGTTCTAAAATATTTGCATACGCATACCGCGGAAGAGTTTGAAGCCCTCGAGACGTATGACAATGGAACATTTGAAGAATGGATCGAGGAGATTGAAGCTCTCTATCCAGAGATCAAGTCCCAGAGGTTGGGATCCCTGGCAAGATTGGATGATATATGTGCCAAATACCAGAACCTTACCAAGAAGAACCAAGGAGAGATTAAGCGTTTAAGCTTAGCTTTCAAAGTGGAGGCAGATAAGTTGAAAAAGCCGCCTTCTCTTGTCCTAAACGGGTCATTAGTTGAGCGTTACCTGAAATGCTTCGAACCGGCGTTTGTGGTAGAAATCAATATCATGATTTCCCAACGTTTATTGGAGAAGCTAAGCCAGCCGGCCGCCAATCCAGCGGTTCCCCCGGTTCTACAGCGTCCGGAAGAGACCATACCCTTGGAAGACTTGATAGTTTTAGTAGGGCAGCTCTCCCAGATAAACATCGGGGCTGCTACGGTCACTAATCTGACCAGCACGGTCATTCCCTCCCTTGCCTCGCTAATACCAAGCACGCAGGAGGCGGGCCGAATGATTAAGCTAGAAGAAATGATGTCCCTACAAGGGCAGGATGTGGCCTTATTGAAGGACACTATGAAGGTCGCCCAGACGCAATATAAAAGCGATCTTAACGAGCTAAGAAAAGAAAGCTCCTCCCATTTCTCTGAATTGACTCAACATATGAAGCAATTTGAGACTGCTCTTAATCAGTCAGCGGGCAGAGGAAGAGATGCGCCGCCCCACCAAGACATAGTTCAGGCGGGGCAAGCCTCGAATCGATATGGAGAAGAAAGGCGGCTTGGCAGCGGCAGCTTTGAAAATAGGCCATGCTATTACTGCTTGTTAACCGGCCATGTAATCCGTGACTGCCCGTATAAGAAAGAGCACATCGACTTGGCTATGATTGTCATTGAAGGGAACCGGATGAAGTTGGGTGATAAAACACCCTTCCCGCGGTATCCTGATAACAAGAGTCAAAAGCAACGGGTGGATGATTATTGGAGGAACCGTCCCGCACCGAATGGGGCCGTCGTTGTCCCTAGACTGTTGTACGAACACCCGCAGGTTACTCCACAAACACAATTCCATTCAGATCTGGTGGATAATCTTAGCGCGGTATACGACTACAGGGACGACGAGATTAGATGTTTGAATGTTCAAATAGTGATTAGGGAAACCTTGGCTCAGTCAGTATACAACCATCCGGTTGCCACTTTCCAGCAGTCGCAGGTCTCTAATCAACCATACTATGGGGGACAGCAGGCGCTCCAGCCGCAATTCCAACAACAACAGTTTGGAGGGCAGCAGGGGAACGCTCAGGGTTTTTCCCAGCCGCAGTACGCCCCGTCGCAAGGCAACGTGCAGAACTATGCTCCACAGCATCAGTTCATACAGCAGCCAATGAATGTGCAGACCTACGCACCACAGCAGCAAGCGGTGCCTAGTCAAGGGAATGTTCAGGCTTATGCTCCGCAGGTGCTCGAATTCCCAGTGATATCACAAGCTGCGCCATCGGTATCCGTGCCCGACGGCTCGATAGACCTAAGGCAGATAGTACAGTTCAGTCAGATGGTGGAAAGCCTTAGAGGATTAAATCTGGCAGGTTTACCTACCACACAAGACCAGTTTGTAGCCACTACTAGGAGTGGGGCGGGCGCACAGCGCTCGGCTTCCCCAAACTAGGTAGTTCGATGAAGGCGGCTGAGACTAGGAATAAAAACCCCAAGTCAAAAACAGCTGGGCCGCCGGAGAACCGTAGTGAAGCTGAAAGGAGTCTAGACTGGAGAACGAGAGCTACCTCAGGGAGCGCGGTTAGGGGGGAAAATAATGAAAACCGGGAAAAACTTCCTATCCCAAGGAAAGATTTACCCGGAATAGAAGTAGTAATGACCAGGCGGCCTACCGCGGAAAGTCAAAAGCATGTGAGATTTGAACCAGTACCGGTCCCGGTGTCAGCCGAGGTCAGGTATGGTCCACCAAGAGTGAAAAAACCGGAAGTACCTACCCAGGCACCTAGAAAACCGGAAATAGAAGTGGAAGTTCCTGTAACGCGTTACGGTGGGCCAGAACCTGAAGCACCGTATAGAAACGTACCTCCGGTAACTCACAAGGACGTCCCAGCTGCTGAAATGCGAGAGGGCAGAATACACGTGACCCGGGAGGATGCAGAAAGTCAGAATGGAAATCAACCTAGGCAAAATCATAAGGACGTTCCGCCCGTATTAAGGCGTGTGGACAATATACCCGTGATTAGCAAGGAAAAGGCCTATAAGCTACGGGCACCCATAGATGACCTACAGAATGCTGAATCGTTACTGGATAGTGTCTTAAGGACCGATATCACCGTGCAGTTGGGGCGTTTGATACAAGCCTCCCCTTCATTGGCTATCGCGTTAAGGAAGGCTACCACGAAAGTGAGGCGCCATCCTAGGCATAAAGCTATGAGTAATTTGTACCAAGAGTCGGAGTTTCCATACATGGAGGACGACATACCGTGCCACCTAGAGTATGATGCACTCTCGATTGAAGACCTCCCGCTTGTCGACTCGTTGTATATATCAACAGAGGAGGACACAGCGCTGGATCCTAGGATAAAGGCTGGTTGCATGATAGTGCCCGACCCTTACCTACAATATCTGTCTGAGCTGAGGTCTGATGAAGCCCCTCGGCAGGTATATGTGGCAAACGATTCAGCCTCGTTAAGAGTGGTCTTTCCGTTGGTCAATGGTAGAGAGCAAGTCGAGTCCGTAATCGATAGCGGTTCGCAAATCGTGTCTATGGCTCTCGGCGAGGCAAGGAAATTGGATATTGCGTTTGACCCGGATGTGCAAATTTATATGCAGAGTGCCAATGGAAATCTTAAGAAATCCGCTGGTTTAGCACGCAATGTACCTTTCCTATTCGGAGAAATTACAGTGTACCTTCAAGTGCATGTGATTGATCAACCCGCGTACAAGGTCTTGTTAGGCAGGCCATTTGATATCCTCACCGAGAGTAAGGTCAATAATCAGGCGAATGGGGACCAGACGATAACTCTGAAGGATCCCAACACTACTAGGCGCAATACGATGCCTACTCATCCGAGAGGACGATATTCCGTGATGCAGAAGGTCAAAGGACCGGCGCAGCACTCGCCTAGAGCCAGTGTGCCTCAAGGAGGGCTCCCAGCCACTCAGGACGAGTTTGGGCCCAGAAGGCCTGCTAAACGCGCTACGGTCGAGGAAGTCCGGGATGAATCAGAAGAGTCCTCAGACGACGACAGTGAGGAAGAGGATGAGGCAGAGGGATCGGGTTTTCACCAATCTTCGAGGAATTGATAGCAAGTGCTCAAGGAGGAGAATTGGCTGTGCAAATCGGTTTCAATGCTCATAACGAACTTGAAATCCAGGGTTACATGCAACCTAGGAAGGAGGGGAAGTTCTCAGCAGATGAGATACGAGCTAGCTACATAGCAGCTTCTGTTGATAATGAGGACCTCAAAAATGATAAGAATGCTTCTGTACTCTTTAACGAGTTTATGAAGCCAGAAGTTGAGAAGAGAAAGGAAGACAAAAAGTTCCAGGTATTCACGTGGGACGAGCAAGTCCCTGAGTATTTGAACAAGCAGGCCAAGAAGGCAAGCCGAGCAAGGGCTAAGGAGCACGTCGTGGACAGTAATGTCCGTTGCGCTTGTTGCCAGGCGGTAGACTGGGTCTGGGCAAAAACCAAGAAGAGTTGGACTGCGCCTTACCAAAAGAAGGCAGCTGCTCAAGAAAGGAAGGAAGAATCATCGGCGCTACGCAAGCAGCAATCTGATACCCAGAAAGCTAAACGCGCTATCCGTAAAAAGCAACGAACTCCGGTTAAGGAAGTCTTTGCGGGCAAGAAATATAAGCCAGTAGCCTTGAAGGTTCGGCCTGTGTTTACAGAAGTCCCTGAGAGGTTTAGGATTAAACGAGAGATTATTGGCGATCCTCTGGCGGAAATGCCTAGTTTGCCAACCAATCCGAGTGATTTCGTGCCCACAGGTAGATATACCGCGGAACGCAAGGAAATCATTGATAAAATCCATGAGAAGCCATTCCTACAGCCGGAGGAGAAGAAGTTAATGCACAACTTCATGATGTTGCAAAATGAGGCCTTTGCCTGGGATGATTCAGAGAGGGGGAGCTTCAGACATGACTTCTTCCCACCAATTGAAATCCCGGTAGTTGAACATAAGGTATGGGTAGAACGCAGCATCCCCATACCCCGTGGTCAGTTAGACATGGTCTGCAAGCTCATTAAGAGCAAAATAAGTGCTGGAGTTTACGAACCGTCGAATAGTTCATACAGAACTAAATTCTTCGGTGTTGTTAAGAAAGATGGACAGAGCATAAGACTGGTGCATGCCCTGGAACCGCTTAACGCGGTTACCATAGCTCACTCAGGAGTGCCCCCTGCAACGGAGGAACTGGCAAATCATTTCGCTGGGAGAGCTTGTGGAGGAGTCCTCGACCTCTACTCAGGATATGATCACCGGGACATAGCTGAGAACAGTAGGGATTATACTACGTTCCAGACCCCGTTTGGCGCGCTACGACTAGTAAAGCTGCCTCAGGGTTGGACCAACTCGGTCCCTATATTTCATGACGATGTGACCCACATCTTACGAGATGAGATACCGCACGTTACGATTCCTTACATTGATGATGTTCCGATAAGAGGACCAGGGACAAGATATCAGAATAAGAAAGGCATATGTGAGGCGATTCCTGAAAATCCAGGTATCAGAAGGTTTGTGTGGGAGCACTTCCAAAATCTGAATCGCATCGCCCAACGAGTGAAATATTGCCGCGGTACCTTCTCAGGACCCAAGGCGCTCTTGTGTTTGGACGAATTCTCGGTAGTAGGACATGTGTGTTCTTTCGAAGGAAGGAGGCCATCGGAGGATCGTATTGGAGTTATAACTAGGTGGCCAGCTCTTGAAAACGTTTCGGAAGTACGACAATTCCTAGGAGTTGTTGGACAAGTACGAATGTTCATCAAGAACTATGGTATAATCTCGCGGCCAATAGCGCGCTTACTCCGTGGTGACATAGAGTTTGAATGGGGTCCTAAACAACAGAAATCAATGAATGAGATTAAAGCTGAAGTCGCGGAATGTCGTGCTCTGAAGCCACTCAATTATGAATGGGACTCAGACATTGTCTTGGCAGTTGATACCTCCTGGAGGTCAGTTGGGCTGGAGGTATATCAGTGTGACCCACTAGACCCTACCAAGAAGTACTTCGCCAAATTTATGGCAATACCATTGAATGACCGGGAATCAAGGTTTTCTCAGCCCAAGAGGGAGCTATACGGGTTACTACGGGCACTAGAGAGAATGAAATATTGGTTACTCGGCGCCAGGAAATTGGTAGTCGAGACCGATGCCTTGTATATTAAAGGAATGTTGTCGAACCCAGGGATGGGTCCAAATGCCACGATTAATCGTTGGATTGAGCAAATTCTCATGTTCCACTTTACTTTGAAGCATGTCGCAGGGAAGACCTTCCCACCTGATGGTTTATCTCGTAGAGTACCTCAGGAAGGCGATGAAGAGACAGAGAACATTGAGGATGGCTATGATGAGAACCCGCCTCCGGAGGACCATCCTGATTGGGATACCGAGGGAAGGCAACCATTGGACTTCGATGAGTTTAAACGCGATATCGACACCCGTGGAGGCTATGTCCAGGATCTGGTAGACCCGGATGACTGGCAAGACTCATTCGATAGAGGACATGACAACCCTTCACCGGAAGATCATTATGATTCGGATACCGCGGGAAGGCAACCATTGGATTATTGGGAATTCCATCATGAGATCGATGTCAAAGAAGAAGTCGAAACCCAAGTGCTGAATACACCGGCCTGGGCAGGCGACTTTGAACAAGAATGTATGACCGCGTTCCTCTCAGAGGCACAAATAAGTGAATCTGTTAGGAATGTGTATTTGGCAGAAGGCAAGGAGGTACCACAGTACCTCATGTCTCATGAGAAGCCAGAGGAGCCTCTCCTTCCCGAGCTGAAGTATAAGTTGGATCCGAACCACCGGGATCCCTACCCTGAGGAACATAGGACCAAGACTGCTCGGGACCTAGATGAACGAGTTAGACTCGTCAAGGAATGGTTGGGGAATACCTCGACCAGGCCAAGCGAAATGTCAGAGACTGAGTATCGCAAATTTGTCCGATATGCCTCTTTGTTCTTCCTAGACCATGAGACCAACAAGCTTTACCGTCGGGACGATGGTGGTGCACACAAGCTGGTAGTTGACAAGGAACATCGAATGTACATGATGCGAGCTTCGCATGACAGCCTAGGGCACAAGGGTGCCTATTCTACGAAGTCTATGATTGAATTGCGCTTCTGGTGGCCGGATTACAGTCGCGATGTTGACTGGTATGTCAGATCGTGCCATCTGTGCCAAGTCAGGCAGAAAACTCTGTTGAGGATTCCCCCGAAGCCAACAATGACCCCAAGTGTATTCCAGAAGATTCATACTGATGTAATGATCATGGGAGTACCGTCCAACGGGTGTAAATTTGTGATAGCGGCAAGGGACTCCTTAACGCGGTATCTGGAAGGGCGCGCTTTAAGGGCAGACAACGGTGAAACAATCGGGAAGTTTCTTCTCGAGGAAATCATATGTCGTTGGGGTTGTCCTGCAGAGATAGTAACGGATAATGCTCCGCAATTTATTGCAGCATTGAAATGGTTGTCTGCAAAGTATGGCATTGTTGGGATCCAAATCTCAGCTTACAATTCTCAGGCGAATGGGCCGGTAGAAACGGGCCACTGGGATCTAAGACAATCCTTATATAAAGCAACGGGGGGAGATGCACGCAAGTGGTATTGGTTCCTTCCTCAGACGCTTTGGGCAGATAGAATTACGACAAGGAGAGGGCTTGGGTGCACTCCCTACTTTGCAATGTGTGGCGCTCATCCGGTCATACCACTGGACGTGGAAGAGGCGACTTGGTTGGTTGAATATCCGGGGCATCAGATAGATACCGCCGATTTGGTGGGTCTTCGAGCCAGGGCCCTGGCGAAGCACTCTTATCACGTCGGAGAAATGCGCGAGCGAGTTAGCGCGGAAAAGCTGGCAGCAGCACGTCGATATGAACGCGTACATGAGCATACAATTCGGGACTTCGATTTCCAGCCTGGCGATTTTGTCCTAGTCAGACATACGTCGGTAGAAAAGTCCCTGAATACTAAGATGGCCATACGTTATAACGGTCCCATGATTGTGGTCAGACGTACCAAAGGTGGCTCTTACTTGTGTTGTGAAATGAATGGTGCAATGCTGCATGGCAAAATCGCCCAGTTCAGAGTAATACCTTACCTAGCAAGGGAGCGAATGACTGTGCCTGAGAACGTCTTGCGCATGATTGACTTGTCCAAAGAGACGTTGGAGGAATTAGCTTCTGCTGAAGATGGCAAAGATGAATACCTAGGCAAAGATATGCAGTTCCACAAGATTAGGATCCGTCCTGATTGGCGGCAAGCCCCTGCTGAAGACCTCTCTGACGACTATATGAGTGATGAAGAAATGGAAGAAACCATAGAGCCTGATGAGGTTTATGATGACCAAAACCCGAGACGCTCTAAACGCGATAAGAGGTCAGGGAATCCTGAGCGCAGATAAGAGTCAAATAATGCGTGTTCAAAACGAGTGTGACTACGAGTTGGTCGTACAAATGAATGGCAAACGCGTTGGTGCGGAGTACGTAGAAATACTGCAATACGTATGAGGCAAAGACACTGCTGTGCGAGCGTGGTAATCCTACCGCGGTAAGGATGGGTCAGATATAAGAGATGAAAGAGGGTGGCGTCTATTCGCTCAGAGCGCCGTCTGCGGCCTCGCCGTCGCCACCTTCCTCGACAAGGTTGTAGGGAGAAATGCCACGGGCCTCCAGCTTGCTAACCAGAGTACGATGCTCACGGTTGAGCGCCTCGACCAAGTGAAGGTTGAAGGTGAGCTCGTGCGTCGCAGTGTCAAGGCGGATAAGAGTGGCGCGCTCCTGGGCTAGGATAGAACCATTGAGTTCTGGCACAGCGGGTCCTGCCTCGATAACGGTGCGAGCGTCCTTAATAATCTTGTCAAGAACGCGTTCGGTGCCGACTGCGACGGTGTCAAAACCCGAGTGATCGAAGAGCGAAGGAACGTTACCCTGTGAGGCATCGTAAGTATGATCAAAAGTATGGCGCTGGGTACCGTAACGGCGCTTCCGCGGAATGAGCGAGGCGACATGTAAAGCCTCCTGCGCGGAATCGACCGGGTTGGTCTTAGCAACAAGATCGGTCGCCATGATATAAGAAGGATGGGACGTGTCGATACCAGAGTTGGCACAGAAGGGAATAATTACCGTCTGGGCACGAGGGATTGGTCCCTGAAGGTTGACCTAAAAATGCAAGTCGCTTGAGCGAGACACGAGAATCCTCGGAAGGAAGTAAACTACCTTGGGATTGGCAGGAAGCTCTTGGTCGTCCTCGTCGTCACTATCAATAATAATAGTGGCATCCTTGGTCAGATCCTTGAACTTTTTATCAACGAGGTCCCGGACGAAGGCGCGGATGATAATGCCTACGTACCTGGTTAGATGGCCCACCATCCATGGGATCGTCTTCACCTTGGGCCTCCTCGTCGGTGGGAAGGTCGTCGTCGAGGACAGTTTCCGATGACTTGGCCTTGGAACCAGTCTTAGCGCGCTAGGACAAAGAGACCGTGAGGGGACGTAAGGAAGTTAAATAAACGGATGCACCTTGTTTCGATGCTTGGCAATCACGAAAAACCGACTTAGCATGGGACACGTACCGGCTCAACTGGGGACAGTTGGAATTTAACAAGGGGGAGATGGACCGAAATATTTCGGATTGTGCGTCTCTAACGCGTTTTTTGCGAAAGATATAAATGCACCATGTCCGTTAGTGCGCTATGGAAGCATGAATTGTCCAAGGAACAGAAGGATCTTTGACTCCGAATATCAACTGGAATGCTGGTAACGCGTTAAGGAGCATTGAATGAAATTCTTGAATCAGACGATGCACCGGTGCTTGGCACACTGGAATTGCTAATGCAAGCTTCGAAAAATGATAGACAGGAGTCGCAGTATGGGCAATACAAATCTTGGGATGAGTAACTTGGATACAACTCCAAATCTCTGAAGATACTTGGTTACCGCGCCAAAGTGAAGCAAGCTCACGCTAGAAGGAGGCTGATTGCCTAGAAATGGACGAAAAGACCTGGAATAACGCGAAAAAGTATGCACCCTGGTGGAATTATCACGGAGCAGAATAAACGCGGTAACGACAGGAACGGGGAAAACTCTATGAGAGCACTCCTGAGATAGACGATAGGGAGCAATATCTAGGCGGGAGAGGGAGCCTCCGGGGCAGCCACTTCGCCCTCTGGTATTGAAAGATTGAACTGCACGAGTACGCGGATCCACTCGTGGGCAACCTGAGAGATACCACGGAAAGGTGTAGTGCGAGCTATGGCTTCCCGCGATGCACGAAGGTGTTCCGAAGAGATATAAGTAATAACATTCCTGGCTGCTCGCTCGCTACGGTAATTACCAGTGGCAGCAGTGGCCTCGAAGTGTTGTTCAACGAATGAGTAGAGGCTAGTCCAGAGGTGTAGGCACGCTAATGCGACAGGGTCCAGAGAATAAGACTGAATTGACGGGTTAGGGGCGGGATGACTACCCCAGGATGTGTCCGAGGATAGATCAATAGCCGATTGA
>CAAGKR010036662.1_pt1 | contig 11502 bp, 11 predicted proteins | sample 2556971 | NCBI WGS metagenome assembly CAAGKR01 (sample SAMEA5207829, study PRJEB30636) | soil metagenome | biome: forest; feature: boreal; material: soil | place: USA | collected 2011-09 | depth 1 m
CTCACGGACACCTGGACGGCGGCCGGGCTCGGCAACCCACCGCTGACCTGCTGCCACCTGGCGCCGAACGACCTGGCCAGCGACCCCAACGCGACCTACACCGACGACCTCGACCACGTGTTCACCCGCGGTAGCTTCCGCATCAAGAGCGAGCACCTGGTCGGCAACACAGCGCCGAATCCGCTGCCGGAAGCGTTCATCTGGCCCTCGGACCACGCTGGTGTTGTAGCCACCCTGGCGACCGGGTGAGGCTGCCGACCCAGCACGCGCCACCAGCGACATCCAGTCACCGCTGAGCGCGGGCGGCCCTTACCCGGGCAACGTAGGTCCCGGGTAGGGTGTCGCCCATGGCTGCGCGCGCGGAGGTGAGCTTCGACTCGAGCGGCGAGCGCTGTGCGGCCTGGCTCTATCGGCCCGAGCAGGCAACCGCCTGCGTGGTGCTCGCGCACGGCTGGACGGGAGTCCGCGAGCAGCGCCTCGACGCCTACGCCGAGCGCTTCGCCGCCGCCGGCCTCGCGGCGCTCGTGTTCGACTACCGGCACTTCGGCGCCAGCGGCGGCGAGCCGCGCAGCCTGCTCGACATCGCTCGACAGCTGGCCGACTGGCGGGCGGCGATCGGCTACGCGCGTCGCCTGGAGGGAATCGACCCCGAGCGCATCGCGCTGTGGGGCAGCTCCTTCAGCGGCGGCCACGTGCTCGAGCTTGCCGCCGCGGACCCGCGAACGGCGGCGGTCGTCGCTCAGGTGCCATTCGTGGACGGATTCGCGAACCTGCTGCGCTTGGGCCCGCGCCAGGCGCTGCGGCTGACAGTCGAGGGGCTGCGCGATCAGGCCGGTGCACTGGCCGGCCGCCGCCCGCACATGCTCGCCTCAGTGGGTCCGCCGGGCTCGAAGGCGGTCATGAACTCGCCGGACGCCGAGCCCGGCTTCCGTTCGCTCAACCCGCCGGGTCTCAAGTGGCCCAACGAGGCCGCGGCCCGCATCGCCCTGCGGGTGGGCTCCTACCGGCCGATCCGCAAGGTCCCCCGCATCGCCTGCCCGATCCTGTTCGTGCTCGCCGAGGACGACGTGATCACGCCGCCCGACCTGGCCGCGAGGGCGGCCGCGCGTGCTCCCCGGGCCGAGGTGCGCCGCTACCCCGGCGGGCACTTCGATCCATACGTCGGTGAGCTCTTCGAGCGGGTCGTCACCGACGAGACGGAGTTCCTCGTCAGCCACCTCGACGCACGGGGTTAGACTGGACCGCGCCCCCCGAGCCGCCGTATGGCTCGGAGGGCACGGCCCGTGGCGGGGACAAGCTTCAGCTGGCCGTGATGTAGCCGCTCATGTAGCCCGGGTTCTGCATCGCCCATCCATGCGCGTCGCTGTCGCAGGGAAGCATGCAGTACCACTGGAACCTCCCGGCTTTGTTGACCACCAGCGTGTAGGTGTGGACTCCCGGCTGGGCGACGATGTTCACGCCCACCACCGGAGAGGTGATGCTGTGCGGCGAGTTGTCTGTGTTGTCGATTCTCAGCGCCAGCGGCTGCCCCACCTTCACCGCGAATTCGGTCTGCGTGAAGGCATCGTGCTTTTTGCCATCGGCAGCGATCCTGTAGGAGCCGATTATCTTCAGGGAGATTGGCTTCGTGGCCGGTGCGGTCAAGCTCGCGGCGCTCACGGCCGGCGCAGGCGCCGATGTCGCGGCTTGGGTGACGACCGCCTCGGATGTGGCGCGCGCTTCCTTGCTCTCGCTGCTCTGGTTCAGCGCGACGATCGACATCAGCAGCGCGGCGGTGATGCCGAGACCCGCCAGCACCTGCAGCACGACCTTGCCCTTCCTGTTGACGGCCTCGTCGAAGGCCCGCTGGTCTCTTGCTTCGGTCTCCTCGTCCGGTGTCTGCATGTGCGTCATTGCTTCTCACCCGCCTTAGGGTTGTTTCGTCTTGCCCTGTGTCGACGGTCGCACCGCCCGGGGTCGCCGTGGGCGGCGAGGCAGCCAAAGCCATGCGTTCCGGGGCCGTGGTCATAACCTGTGTGCATGACCCTCAGCGTTGGGCAGGCGGCTTCATGAGCGGCGAGCGACCGCTGCGCAGCCCGCAGCTGGATGAGCTGCGGGCCTTCTGCGCCGCCGCCGACCTGGGCGGGATCGGCCGCGCGGCGCAGCGCCTGCACCTCAGCCAGCCGGCGGTCTCAAAGCGCCTGAAGTCCCTGGAGGCGCTCGTCGGCACGGCGCTGCTGGAGCGCTCGCCGCGAGGCGTCACGATGACCGCGGCCGGTGAGCGCATCTACGCGCACGTGCGGCGCCTGATCGCGGACCTCGACGAGCTGAGCGGGGTGCTCGCCGAGATACGCGGCAGCAGCGAGACCGTGCATCTCGCCATCAGCCACACGGCCGCGGAGTACCTGATGCCGAAGGCACTCGTGCTGATGCGCCGCAACACGAGCGCGCCGGTCGAGGTGATCATCGCGAACTCCCGCGTGGTCAAGCACATGATCGCTGCGGGCGAGGCTCAGGTCGGCGTCGCGGCATGCCTGAGCGAGGAAACGGTCGCCGCCGTCGCGACCGTGCCGCTGATCGACGATGAGATCGTGATCGCGGTGCCGCTCGGCCATCCGTGGGCCCGCAGGTCCTCGATCACTCCGGCCGAGCTGCTGTCGACCTCGATCGTCCTGCGCGACCCCGACGCCCACACCCGCCAGGTGATCGACGAGGCGCTCGCCGCCGCGGGGCTGGGAGCTCCGCAGGCGGCCTGCGAAGTGGGCTCCACCCAGGCGGCCAAGGACGAGGCGCACGAGCTCGGCCTGCCCACGGCGATGTCGAGCCTTGCGCTCTCGCCTGCGGACCGCCTCGAGATCGTGCCGGTTGACGGCCTGCGCTTCCGGCGGCGCTTCTGCATCCTGCATGCTCGAGGCGGGCTCTCGCCGGCCGGCGCCCATCTCGTGGAGGCCTTCCGTCAGAACGCGGCCACCCCGGGTGCCGCCTGAGACGTTCGTTCGCGGCCATCCCGGGTTGGCGGGGAGGTACGACTGCTCGCCCGGCTACAGTCTGCCGAGCATGCGTCTCAGGCCTCCGTCCCGCGCTTCGATGGTGCTCGGACTCGCTCTCGGCGGCGCGGTGCTCGCCGGCTGCGGGAGCTCCTCGTCCGGCTCTGGCTCCGGCAACGGCGTCGCCTCCAAGACGCCCGCGCAGATCGTGGCTGCGTCGAAGTCGGCCGCCGACGGAGCGGCGTCGGTCCACATCGCGGGCTCGGTCGTGAACGAAGGCAAACCGGTGACGGTCGACATGCAGCTGCTCGCCGGCAAGGGCGGCCGTGGAAGGATCACCCTGGAAGGTCTCAGCATCGACCTGATACGGGTCGGGGGCGCCGTCTACATCAACGGCAGCCAGGCCTTCTATCGCCACGTCGCCGGTCCTGCGGCGGCGCAGCTGCTCCAGGGCAAATGGCTGAAGGCGCCTGAGAACAGCGGCAACTTCGCCTCGCTCGCCTCGCTCACCGACCTCGGCAAGCTGATCGACACAACGCTTGGCAGCCATGGCACGCTCGCCCGTGGCGCGACCACGACGGTCGACGGGCAGAAGGCCGTGGCCATCAACGACGTCTCCCAGGGAGGCACGCTCTATGTCGCCACGACGGGCAGCCCGTTCCCGATCGAGATCGCCAAGCGCGGTGGCAGCGGCGGGCGCATCGTCTTCGACCGCTGGAACCAGGCGGTCACGCTCACGGCACCCACGAACGCGATCAGCATCAACCAGCTGCAGAACGGGCATTAGCGAACCCCCTCGTTGATATGTCCATCTGCGCCGAGACCGCGTCAAGAGCGCCGCGTGCTGCGTCGAACCCCGGACTGGTATATGACGCAGACCTGGGACCGGACAAGGACGCGAGAGTTCTCAGTGAATGGTGCAATTCAAGTCAGCCTTCGCCGCCCCGCCCAGCGCGGGGTCGCGCCGTTGCACCGTGGGAGCCGGGGCGGCAGGCCGCAAGCGCCGTCCCAGAAGATCGGGGCACCCGTGGCTAAGCTCACAAGCGTGATCGGTGATCCCGGCAGGCAGTCGCCCGGCAACGGCCGGGGTCCCGGCCGTGGAGCCAGGCGCCGGCCCTCCGCGCTGTGGCTGTTGCTGTGGCTGGCGCTAGGTGTGGCAGGGGCGATCGGCACGGTGCTCGCGGGAGCGTCGGCGGAAGTGGGCGGCTGGGTCGTCGTGCTCGCCCTCGCCGCCGCCGGGTTCGGATGGCGCTTCGGCGAGGGACGGCGGGCGGCGCTGGTGGACGAGATCGAAGGCCGCACGCGCGAGCTGAAACGGGCCCTGTCGGAGCTCGAGATCGCCCAGGCCGAGACCGTTCGGCGCCTGTCGATGGCGGTCGAGTTCAGAGACGAGGACACCGGGGCTCACATCGAGCGGATCGGACGGTTCTCGAGGCTGCTGGCCGAACACATCGGCATGGAGCCCGACTTCTGCGAGCGCCTGAGCCATGCGGCCCCCCTGCACGACGTCGGCAAGGTTGCGATCCCGGACGCGATCCTGCTCAAGCCAGGCCCGCTGACTCCGGAGGAGCGCGCGATCGTTGAGACCCACGCAGAGGAGGGTCACCGGCTCGTGCGCGGCTCCTCCTCGTCGATCCTCGACATGGCCGCGACGATCGCTCTGAGCCATCAGGAGAAGTGGGACGGAACGGGCTACCCAAGGGGTCTGAAGGGCGAGGCGATCCCGATCGAGGGAAGGATCGTCGCCGTGGTCGACGTGTTCGACGCGCTGACGAGCGACCGCGTCTACCGCAAGGCCTTCCCCGTCGAAGAGGCGATCCAGATGATGCGCGAACAGCGCGGGCGCCACTTCGACCCGGTGCTGCTCGACGCCTTCATGGAAGTGCTCGAGAAATCGGGCCTCGATGCGCGCGAGCAGGTGCGCTCGGACCCGGCGGCGCTGGTCGAGAGCACGCTCGAGACCTTCGTCACGGCGCTCGAGCGGGGCGACGCGGAGATGGCCGAGGCGGCGATCGCCACGGCGATCGAGGACGGCATCTCTCCGACGACGCTGCACGCTGAGGTCATCGGGCCGGCTCTGCGACGTGTCACGGTGCTCTCGGAAACCGGCGAGATCGACGAGGAGCGCGAGTACCACGCGACGACCATCATCCGGCGCGTGCTCGCCACCCTCTACCGGTACATGACCGGCAACACCGAGCCGACACGCGAGCGCGTGCTGCTCGCGGGCGTCGAAGGCGACGAGCACACGCTGGGCCTGCAGATGGTGCACGACCAGCTCGCCGCGGCCGGCTATCAGACGATCTTCGACACCGATCTCTCGGCCGAGCGGCTGCGCGCGATGGTCGACAGCCAGTCCCCCGATCTGGTCGTCCTCGGAGCGACGCAGCCGACGACCTCCCGGGCCGTGGAGATCGTCCTGCGCGACCTCCGCTCGACCCACCCCGGACTCCCGATCGTGCTCGGTGGGCCCGCTGTCGGCGGTGGACTGCCGCGCGAGCACACGGGCATGAAGGTCCTCGAGCGCATCGACGAGTCGGTGGAAGCCGTCGAAGACCTGCTCGGCGACTCCGCGGTCACGCCCGCGTCTGTGTAGATTCCCGCGGCGTGACCTCCAGCGCGATCGTGACCGGCGGCGCCGGCTTCATCGGCTCGCATGTCGTGGACGCGCTGCTGGCCGACGGCCATCGGGTCACGGTGATCGACGACCTCTCCACGGGCGATGCCCGCCGGGTGGCCGCCGAGGCAGAGCTGCGCGAGCTCGACATAGTCGACCATGCGGCGCTCGCCGCGGTCATATCCGAGGTGCAGCCGAGCACGATCTACCACCTGGCCGCCCAGGCGAGTGTGGTCGCCTCGGTGGAGGACCCCGGCCGGGACTGCGAGGTCAACGTCAGGGGAACGCTGAACGTCGTGCAGGCCGCAGAAGCCTGCGGCGCGCCCGTCGTCTTCACGTCGACGGGAGGCGCGCTCTACGGCGACGGCGCGCCGATGCCGACGGCCGAGGACCGCATCCCGGAACCGCTCTCGCCCTACGGCGCCTCGAAGTGGGCGGCCGAGGCCTACGTGAAGACGTGGTCGCTGTCCGCGGGCATTCCCCACGCGGTCTGCCGGCTGGGCAACGTCTACGGTCCGCGTCAGAGCCCTCACGGGGAGGCCGGAGTCGTGGCGATCTTCAGCCACCACGTGCACACGGACAGGGCGCCGACGCTCTACGGGCAGGGGCGGCCGACACGCGACTACGTCTACGTCGCGGATGTCGTCAGCGCGCTGCTCGCGGCGGCCGGCCGCCGCGGCACCTACAACATCGCGACGGGCGCCGAGACCGACGTGAGCACGATCTGGAGAGAGCTGTGCAGCGCGGCCGGCAAGCAGATCGAGCCTGAGCTGGCAGACCTGCGCCCCGGCGAGCTACAGCACAGCTGCTTGGACGTCGCCCTGGCCGAGCGCGAGCTGGGCTGGCGCGCCCAGGTGCAGATTTCCGAGGGGCTGCGGCTCACCTACCGCGCGCTGGTCGAGGAATTCGAGCGCGGATAGCGCTGCAAGTCGCCTTGCCGAGCGGTGCGCGCCGCTCGGACAGACGTGCAGTTTCGAGGGGCGAGGCTCGCGCGCAAGGGCCGATGGGTCGAGGGTGAGCGAATGAGACGTGCTTCCACCACGGCGCTCCTCGCCGCCCTGACGGCGGGCGCCCTCGCCGGGCCGGCGCCCATGCCGGCGTTCGCCGGGAACCCGGGCGGCACGCAGGCGCCATCGATGCCGCAGGCGGGCGGTAGCGAGTACGGCGTCGTGGTGCCGGTCGTCCGGCCGCGCCCCGTCGTCAGCCGGCTCAGCGTTCCGAGTACTGCGACGGCCGGACGCATGCCGCACGTGAGCTTCAGGATCGACGAGGCGGGCGTGGGCACGGTCGCGGCGCGGGTGACCGTGACCGACCTCGCGCTCCACATGGCCGCCCTCTCGGTGACGCTCGGCTGGGTGCGCACCGGCCGCACGGTGACGGTCGGCTGGCCCGCCGGGATGAAGCTCGCGCCCGGCACCTACCAGATCAGCGTGAGCGCGCACGATCATCACGGCGGCACGCTGCTGCGCCGGGCGCACAGCTCTGGACAGGCGAGCCTGACCGTGACGGCCCCGCCGCCCCCGGCGAGCCCCCCGCCTGCACCCGTCCCGTCCCCGCCCGCCGCCGAACCGGGCGTCCCGACCCCGGCTCAGACGGCGGCGGCCGGCGCCGTCTTCCCGGTCGCCGGTCCCCACAACTTCGGCGGGCCCGAAAACCGCTTCGGCGCGCCGCGCGGCGAACACACTCACCAGGGCCAGGACGTGCTGACCGCCGAAGGTACCCCGGTCGTCGCGCCGATGGCGGGGACGATCTCGTGGACGAGCTATCAGGCGGCCGGCGCCGGCTACTACGCCGTCGAGCACACCACGGACGCCTTCGACTTCATGTTCGCCCACTGCGAGGCCGGGTCGCTCGCCGTGACCGCCGGTCAGGCGGTCTCGGCCGGGCAGCAGCTCTGCCTGGCCGGACAGACCGGCGATGCGACCGCTCCGCATCTGCACTTCGAGATGTGGGTCGGCGGCTGGCAGGCCTCCACCGGTCACCCGATCGATCCGCTGCCCTACCTCGAAGCCTGGGACCACCTCGGCGCCGAAGCGAAATAGAGCCGCCGAGCGCTCACCGCACACGGCTCCTCGCCGGCCGAGCCGGGCGGAGAGCCGCTAGCATCGGGCGCCGCGGCGAGATAGCTCAGTTGGTAGAGCACACGACTGAAAATCGTGGTGTCGGCGGTTCGAGTCCGCCTCTCGCCATTCGGAAAGGCCTGGATGGATTGAGAGGGACGATCGGCTCGCGCGAGGTCACGCTCAACCTCCGCGATCGCCTGGTCGTGCGTGAGAACAAGCTCGCTGAGCGAGCCGCCAGGGGTCTGCCGATCGGGATGAGCGTCGCGATCCTCAGGACCCCGAGCGTGTGGCGCAAGGCCGCCAAGCTCCTCGCGCGCGTCCGGTGGTCGGCGCCGGCGACGCCCCGCGCCGGACAGTTCTAGGCGCTCGTGCTTGCTCGCTCGTGCTCTGCGATGAAGTCGCGCACGCGTTCTGCGAGACGGTCTGGCTGCTCCTCGGGAATGAACGTGCGCGTCTGGGGTATCAGCTCGAATTGTCCCTGTGGCAGGAGTTCGGCGAGTCTCCGGCCGTGCTCGCGGGGGAAGATCTTGTCGCCTTCTGCCCACAGCACGAGCGCGGGCTTGTCGAAGCCGCGCAGCGCCTCCGCTGCCTCGCGCGTGTAGCGCGTGTCAACCGCCCGCAGAAGGCGCGTGAGGTCGCGCCGCACCTGGGGATTCATACGCACCGGATCTGTGTAGGAACGCATGATTACCTCCTCGATCGGCTTGCTGGTCACCCAGCCGTAGGCGGTGGGGAGCCGCTGGATGATCTTGAACTGCGCAGACCAGGCGACCAGCCACATCGCTGCCCGCGAGCGGGCGGCGACCTCGAGGTAGCGCTGCGGCGTCGGCGGGAACTTCTCGAAGGCGTCACAGGAGGTGAGCACAAGCCGGGCGATCCGCTCGGGGTGGCGGCCGACGAGCGCCTGGGCGACCGCGCCTCCGGTGTCGTTGGCTAGGAGCGTGACTTCGTCGAGCTCGAGCTCCGCGATGAAGTCGGCCACGATCTGAGCCATCCCCGGCAGCGAGAGGTCGGCATCCGCACGCATCGGTAGCGAGTGCGACCCCCACGGCAGGTCGGGCACGACGCAGCTGTGCGCGTTGGCTAGCCGCGGCGCAACCTCACGCCAAAGGTCGCCGTTGACGCCAACGCCATGGACGAAGACGATCGTCGATCCGCTGCCGCGCTGGCGGTACTCAATCGTCCCAGCCGGTGTCTCGACCGTTCGGCGATCTCCGAGCACGGTGCTAACTGACATGGGGCTCATCCTCTCTCGTGGTCGTAGCGCTCGTGATGACGAAACCATATACTTGTTTCATGCAAGTTGCCCAGGAAGGCGCCCCCGAGAGCGACCCGGCCGAGGGCGTTCTCCTGTACAACGGTGTCGTCCACACGATGGACCCCGAGCTGGGCTCGGTGGAGGCGCTCGGCGTCGCAGAGGGCCGCGTCGTGGCCGCCGGCGCCCAGACGACGGTCGAACGCGCGCTCGGCCTCCCGGCGCGCCGCGTTGATCTCGGCGGTCGGACAGTGCTCCCCGGCTTGATCGACACGCATCCCCATCTCCTGCACTTCGCGGCCATGGCCGCGCCGCTGGTGGACGTCACCGACGCGACCACGCATGCCGAGATCATCGAACGTGTTCGTGTCCGCGCGCGCGAGACGCCGCCCGGTGAGTGGATCATGACGACGCCCGTAGGTGAGCCGCACTTCTTCGTCACACGGTCGTGGCAGGACCTTGCCGAGGGCCGTCTGCCCGACCGGCAAGTGCTCGACCGAGCCTCCCGCGAGCACCCGGTGATGATCCAGGCATGGGCTCCGGTCACACCGAACGTCATCGCCTTCAACAGCCTCGCCCTCGATCGACTGGGCCTCAACGCCTCGACGCCGCCGCAGGTCGGTCACGTCTTCGTCGAGAAGGACGCCAGCGGCAATCCAACCGGGATCCTGACCGGGTCGGTAACGAACTACTACAGCAACGACGCCTTCAACGAGTCGCTGTGGAGCCAGATCCCCTACTTGCAGCTGGACGCCGTGATACCGGCGACGGTTCAGGCCATGCACCAGTACAACTCTCAGGGCGTGACCACCGTTTATGAGAACCACGGGATGGAGGGCCCGTTCATCGACACCTATCGCTATCTGCGCTCCACTGATCAGCTCACTTTGCGCGTCGCCGTAGCCCAGGAGGCGGAGTCCTACGGGATGCCCTGGAGCGCCACCAAGCCGCTTTCGCAGTTCGTCGAGGATTGCGAGACGGCGGCAGCTAGCGTCGAGCTCGAGGACGAGTTCTTCAGGTTCCTCGGTGTCTCGCTGATGCGCGACGGCTCGTGCTGGCCAGGCAAGATCCGCATGCGCGAGCCCTACCTCGGCCCCTACGGAGAGCTGAGCAACGGCATGGAGTTCATCAGCAGGGACCGCGCCGCCCTGACGATGCAGATGTGCGGCGAGTGTGGGATGCGGCTCAACACCATCGTGATGGGGACGCGCGCGCATGAGGAGAACCTCGAGCAGCTCGAGGCCGCGGCGCGTCAGTTCAACCTCCCAAGCCTCCATTGGCTTCTGGTTCACTCATGGTTTCTTGAGCCCGAGCAGGCGCGGCGCTACAAGCGACTCGGAATGAACGTCACTACAAGCATGGCCTTCACATGGGGCAAAGGCAAGCTGTTCCGTTCGCGGATGAAGCCGAGCGTCCTCTCAGACTTGGTGCCCCTGCGACGGATGCTCGACAACGGGCTGATCGTGGCCGGGGGCAGCGACTGGGGCCCCAAGAGCGCCTTCAAGCAGATCGAGCTGGCCCTAACGCACGAGATAGCTGGCTCGGATGAGCCCAACCTCGGAGTCGCCCAAGAGGTCACGCGTGAAGAGGCGCTAGCAATGTGGACCCGAGACGCCGCGCGCGCGCTGTGCTGGGAGGACATCGGCACCCTTAGGCCTGGCAACCACGCCGACCTTGCGATCGTCGACCGGGATCCGCTTCGCTGCGAGGTCGACGAGATCGGACGGACGGCTGTCGAGGCGACGCTTGTGGGGGGTCGCGTCCAATACGGGGCGCTTCCCGCCTAGACGGCGGTGTTGGCGCCCCATGCCGCCAGCTGAGGCGGGGTCAGCGAGGTCAGCTCGCCGTCGGCGCCGGTCGCCCCCGGCGCGGGAACAACGCGCAGCTCTTCGAGCCTCAACGACTCTCCGCAATGCTCGCAACTCAGCGCGGCACCGGCCTCGTGGCCGCAAGAGTGCAGTATCAGGACCTCGGGGCCCTCGGGTCCCGGCTCGTAGGTTTCGGCCCACCGCATGAGCGTCAGCACGACCGGGTAGAGGTCACGACCCTTCGCTGTCAAGGCGTAGCTGCCGCGTGGACCCTCCCTTTCGAGGATGCCCGCCTCGACGAGCTTCCGGAGCCGGCTGCTGAGCACGTTCGTCGCCATGCCCAGGCTGCGCAGGAACTCGTCGTAGCGCGTCAGGCCGTGGAACGCATCGCGCACGATGAGAAGCGTCCAGCGCTCTCCGACGATCTCCAATGCGCGCGCCAGGGCGCAACTCTGGCTCGCGTAGTCGCTACCGAGAGGCATGACCTCGAGTGTAGCCACGCTTGCATCACGCAACTACAGGTGGTAGAGGTGATGGGCCGAAATGGACGTGCCGCGTCCACGCCTCAACCGTCGCATTCTAAAAGGACGTGGCGTCCACGCCACGTCCTTAACCCGCGCGGAACTACCGGAAACCACGGGCACAGACGCGAAGTACGCCTGATCTGCGACCCCTCGATTTGCAGGCCTTTTCGGACTTATCGGGGCCCGTCTATGCGTCCCTGAAAATCGTGGTGTCCCCAGTTCGAGTCTGGGTCTCGCCATCACGAAGGAAAAGCCCGTAAACACGCGGA